>Ga0318509_10000429_pt1 | contig 12302 bp, 21 predicted proteins | sample GRESIP084b2f22_FD_203477 | JGI IMG/M metagenome (GOLD analysis project Ga0318509, IMG submission 203477) | Tropical soil microbial communities from Luquillo Experimental Forest, Puerto Rico - GRE.SIPMG.084b2f22 | ecosystem: Environmental > Terrestrial > Soil > Tropical forest > Bulk soil...
GAAAATGCGCAGCAGAGCGCGGCCACTGCCGCCGCCTGAACATCAAGCGAAGGGCGTGCTCGACCTTCTTCGTCATAACGGCCGGCTTGATCTTCCACACAGACTTGATCTTTTAGGCGGCGTATGGCGGCAAAACGATTGATCGAGATTGGGTCGCTTTTATCGCATTCGCCTAGCCACGTTGGGGTCGAGGCTCCTGTGTTCAAATATGCGGCGGTCTTGTTGCTGTTGTCGTGGCCCGCTGATTATCCAAGGACCGGCACCGGCTTCGGGGGTATGGTGATGAGACGCCGACCGGCGATGTGGAGAAACACATGCTGCGCGGTGCAATGACTCGTCGATATTTCGTCAGCTGTTTGGGCGGCACAGCCGTCACCTGGCCGCTCGCGGCGCGCGCGCAGCAGCTGGCGATGCCGGTGATCGGGTTCCTGCATCCTACCTGGCCCGAGCCGAACGCGGACCGTCTGCGCGCCTTCAGCCAGGGCCTGAAGGAGGCGGGCTTTGTCGAGGGCGCGGCCGTGCGGATACTGTCCTAATTAGGCACACTGTTCCTTGCAACGGATCCCCACATTCGTCAGTGGGTCTTCGTGCTTGGGACGGGTTTAGGTAGTCGATAAACGGGCGGCCGCCTGGCAAGGGCGAATGGTTGGAGGCTGTGGCCGAGACAACACAGTCAACGGCCAGCTCTTAGAGTAGACTTACCGAAGCAACGGGAGAGCAGTCGATAGCTAGACGCACTCCCTTGGGGGACAGCGCGAGATGAATCGCTTCGCAGCCTGACGCGGTGCCGGATGCGCAAACGTGAGGGATGCCGCCATGTACCAGATGCTTCGTCTCACCATTGCGGCTATGGCCGTCGTTTTCGCTAGCTTCCCGACCAGCGCACCGGCGCGGGTCGCGGTAACGCAGATCAAGCTGACAGAGAAGCACGTCGAGGGATTCATCGCCGCTCAGAAGGACATGTCGGCGGTAGTGGAAAAGATGATGCCAGGCGCCGTATTTTCGAACAGTGCCAATGCCAGATACGAGGCCGAGCTCAAGGCGGTCACCAACAAGCACGGTTTCAAGAATTTTGCCGAATATGAAGCGGTTGCCACCAGTATTTCCTTGGTGATGGCGGCGATCGATTCGCAGACGAAGGTGTTCACGGACCCGCCAACGGCCATCCGGCAAGAACTTGAAGACGTGACCGCCGCGAAGAACATTCCGAACGGCGAAAAGAAAAAATTACTTCGGAGCCTCACTTTGGCGCTGAAGGCGGCGCGGCATATTCAATTTCCAACCAACATCGAACTCGTGCAGAAATATTACGACAAGATCGGTGTGACGACCATCGCCGCCTACGACGACCGATAGCTGGCGGAATTCGAGCGTCGCGCACACAATCAGCGAATGCGGCAGTACGATGATGAAGACGAGCAGACCGCAAGCGCTGTCGATTTCAGCGACGCAAGGCTCGCGACTGTATTTTTCAAGCCGGCCGCTGTGTCGGATTCATTCTTCACCGCGGCCTCAACTACGAGGCTACGGTCTCGGACTGGCACGATTAGCCTTGGTCTCTACCCTCGCCAGCGTGACGCGGCCGCAGCTTTGCAGGTGCTTGCCTCACAAGCGACCCCGAACGACGGCGTAGAAACGACGAAGATTTCGCATAAGCGCTGAGCCTATCTCCACCTCGCGTGGGCGCCGTCACTGGCTGCACGGGCGATCAGCTTGCCCCCCTTTTGCTGGTTGCCCCTTTAAATTCTGAGGCCGTCCCCGTTGCCGCCGAGCGGCCTTAGTGCCTTTATCATCGCCTCCCGGTGTCGCCCGGATGGCCAACTGTTGCAACTTTCCGGTCAACAGTTTGAGTTGCTCGTTTGCGCCGAGTTCGTGCAGGCGGTCAATGCAGACCTGAACCGTCTCACCGGCATCGGGTGCGACGGAGCGGGCGCTGCCAACCGAACTTGGCGCGCCCGCAGTTATCAGCGGGAGGCAGGACCACGGCTTGCGCCCCTGATCCACGGAATTCAACAAGCGTTGGAAATGGACGGTCAGTGATTTACCGGGTGTTCATGACCGACGAAGACTACGTCGTGATCGACGCTGATAGCCCGGAAGAGGCGATGCTCAAGCTGCGTGATGCCGGACTTGAGCCGGTGAAAGCCGAGCCGTTCGACGCCCACCCTCGCCGGTCGAAGGGTTCTGCCCCGGCGAGGTGCTCAATCCTCCTCCCGCAGCCGCGCCCAACCTGGAGCGTAAGGCCGAGGCGGCGCCGCCGAGCGCCTGTCGTTCAGCCAATCATCCGAGAACGGATTATATTCGTGTCGCACGAGGTGATCGCCAGCGCCTTGAAATCATTAGGATTCCCCAAAACGTTCTGGAATCGGCCTGTCGCCGCTCGCTGCAGCCACTCAGCCCGATTCAGAACAATTCAGATCTAGCCCAAGGACCTCTTCCAATTCGCCCCTCTAAAGTCCGGCGTGACGACATCTATCTGGCGCCAGGAGGGGACACATGGCACCAAAACCAGAACCAGCTAGGCTCGCATATGTCTTCGGGATGGTTCTCGCGGTAGCGGCGATCATCCTAGCGATCACGACGCACAATTTGGCTGCGCCGAGCTCGTCACCGATTTACCATCCTCAACTTTTGCTTTTGTACTGAGGCGATCGACTAGCTTTTTGCCGCCGACCCTGGACACCCGTCGCCATTCCCCACAAGGAAGGGACGCATGATTCTTGTCACTGCCGTGCCCTGATACTCTCGGCGCCTCGGCCGGTCGGGACCTCGGGACCTTCGAGGCATTTATAATGGCGCAACGGAGGCGATCATGAACGAAGACGTGTTCAACGGCAGCATTCGCAGGTTCCTCAAGGCGCTCGGAGTGAGCGCCCAGCGCGAGATCGAGAAGGCGGTCCGCCAGGCCTTGGCGGAGGGTCGGCTCAAGGGCAACGAAAAGTTTCCCGCCAAGGCCACGGTCACGCTCGGCGGGATCGCCTTCTCACACGAGATCAAAGGCGAGATCGAATTGGACTGAATAAGCGCCCGGGCGGGGTAGCGTCCGGTCAATCCACCTTTAATGCTCGCTCCCGTCTCCCTCCGTTTGGCGGGTTTGTCTGGGTCGGTGTTGCACGTCATGAGTCGCGCTCAGCTTAGAGAGTTCATGGCGCTGTTCGTGATTGGCTCGGCGCTGACCGTTGCGATGTTTTTCCTTGCGCTCTGGCTGATGCCGGAAGCAGCCATTTACCCCTTTTCTTTTGCCGCGATTTCCTTGAGCAGGCGGTATTGCCAAGGCGCGTTCGAAGAGCCCTGCAGCCTCCGTGTATTTGGCCTGGGCCAGGTAAACGAGGGCCAGGTTGTTGAGGGTCTGGCCCACGTCAGCGTGGTTCGGGCCTAAGGCCTGCTCCCTGATCGCCAGCGCGCGCTTGTAGAGCCCCTCCGCCTCCTTGTATTTTGCCTGGGCTGTAAAGACGACCGCCAGGTTATTGACGCTCTCGCCCACCGCAGCGTGCCGCGCACCCAGTGAAGTTTCATTTTGAACCTCCCTCTCGCTTCACATCACTCGATCACCTCGTCGGCGCGGGCGAGCATTAGCGGCGGAATTTCGAGCGCCATCGCCTTCGCTGTCTTAAGGTTGAATGGCGAGGTACTTCGTCGGTTGGCTGGACCGAATGATGTCCGGGTTTCAGACCACTGCGCGCGAGCAACGAGGCAAATCGTGCTCGAACTATTGGCAGAAGTCCCAATAGCCGCGGGTCTGGGAGGAATTCGACCAATACCAGCACAGGTCGATAGACGGCGACGTCGGCACAGCAGTGGCGGCGATGACGGCGCCCAGGGTGACACCGTCAAAGACGGTCCCATAGTAGGGTTGCAGGACCCACGGCCTGACGGGCCTCACGACCGCGGTGGATTTGACGGCCACAGCGCCGCGCCTGCCCACTGCGACATGGGTCCTGCGCGCTGCGACGCCTCGATGTCGAAATGCGACGTGCCGGGTTCTGACCGCGATGCCTCGATGTCCGGCTGCGACGTGACGAGTTCTGATGACGCCTCGATGCCGAACCGCGACGTGCCGGGTTCTGACGGTGACACCTCGATGTCGGACTGCGACATGACGGGTCACCGTGACACTTTTACGTAGTGCGACCGTTTCGACAGCCGGCATTGTTAAGGCTGGCCGCAAACCGGCCGGCAGGCCAACCATTGCGTTGGTGTCCTCCTGGACGAGGGAAACGATTCCCAATGCAAGCACTACGGCTGCAATTGAAGCTTTGCACACTGCCGCTCTCCTATGGTGCACCTGATACGGTAGTCCCGATTGAAGAGCTTCTCAGTCTTCGACGTGTTCAACTTCCACATTTACGCAGTCACCGATCTCGCATCGATGACCGGCACCGGCGGCTAATAACTCACGGGCTTCTTCGGCGGTCTCAGCCTCGACGCACCATTGCTCCACGCGCGTGACATGGACAGTGGCGTGGAAGGTCTTGAGCAGTGGTTTCTGTTTTAGAGCGACAACAGCCATGGGTCGGACTCCCAGACGAATCACTTGTGGGCTTGGATTCTAATCCGGGCGACGGGCGAGAACAAATTAGCAACGCGACGAGCAGCGAGCGAGAGAAAATCAGCCTCCATCAGATCAACAAAACAACCGGCAATCGCATCAAATACCGCAAGGTGGATGCGGAGACCGGAGACGAGGTCGATTTATCCGACATCGTGAAGGGCTACGAAGTCGGCAAAGGCGAATACATTGAGATTGAGCCCGAAGAGCTTGAGGCCATCGCCATCGAGAGCAAGCGCACAATCGAGATCGACGAGTTCGTGCCCAAGAAGGAAATCGACGAGCTGTATCTAAACAGCCCCTACTACATTGTGCCGGATGGGGAAGTCGGCCAACAGGCATTTGCGGTCATTCGCGAGGCAATCCGCAAGGAGGGAATGGTGGCGCTCGCTAGGGTGGTTTTCACCTCGCGCGAGCACGTCATCGCACTCGAACCTCGCGGTAAAGGTCTTCTCGGTGTGACACTCCGATATCCGTATGAGGTCCGCAAAGAGGACGAATATTTCGAGGATATTGAGGATGAGAAGATTCCGAAGGACATGATGGAGCTCGCGTCGCACATCGTCGAAACAAAGTCCGGCCACTTCAAGCCCGAAGAATTTGAGGACCACTACGAAGATGCGCTGAAGGAGCTGCTGAAGAAGAAGCAGTCAGGCGAGAAGATCGAAGCGCCAAGAGCGCGCGAACCAGCCAAAGTCATCAGTCTCATGGATGCGCTTCGCCGAAGCGTGGACGCAGAGCGTGGTGGCGGCGGGCGCGGGCAAGCAGAACGGCGTCCAGCACAGCGCCGCACTCCGAAGAAAGCCGGCCGATCATCTGCGCGGCAGAAGAAGGCCGGCTGATTTTCGCTCCGAGCGAGCAATCCTATCTTCCAAAATCCTCGGCCGATGTTGCGGTGGCACTCAGGCTGCCGTGTGACTATATCCGAGCGATGTGCGCGAGGGTTATCCAGAGCAGCGGACCGCTACGATATGCCATCGTGGATGGCATGAACGTGCGCGACAGCTGGCTACACAGCTATCCGCCCCGGTGGAACGCAGCGCCCAGCCAAGAATTACTGGTCATCCGACGTAACCATCAGACGGGGGAGATATCGTTGGACCCGTTGCGCTGGGGCCTTATTCCCTACTGGTGTATGGACCCAGCAGGTGGGCGCAAGCCGATCAACGCCAAGTGCGAGACTGTGCGGAACCTACCGACGTTCCGCGATGCGTACCGCAAGCGCCGCGGCATTGTGCCGGTGGATGGCTTCTTCGAATGGAGGGCGATCAAAGGTCAGAAGGCAAAGCAGCCCTACGCGATAGCGATGAAGGACGGGGCGCCGTTCGGCATCGCCGGCATTTGGGAGAACTGGAAGGAGCCTGCTTCGGGCGAATGGATTCGGACTTTTGCAATCATCACCGCCGACGCCAATGAGTTGGTGGCCGAAATCCACAACCGCATGCCGCTGATCCTCGCGCCCGGTGTTAAGTCACGGCCTGCCAAGGTTGGTGACAAACTGACAATCCACCACTTCAATACCGGCACTCGAGGGTTCGCTGCGCCGGAGGATGCCAACACAGCAGTTTGTGTTCTTCCAGGAACGGAACTCGCCTTTGCCAGAGGGGTAAGTTGTCGGCCGCGCAGTGTGCTCGGCTGGAAAGCGAGTACAGTTCATCACACGACGGCCATCTTCAGGCAAATCAACAAGGACGACCCGCGAACGCATCATGATGCGTTGGAATTTCCGAACGGGCAGATCGTGCTCTTAACTGACTTGTTTGAAGATCAGGAAGCAGCAGTGCTCCAGCTTCCGGCACAACCTGCTACCGCAGCTGAAGCGGCAGCCCAGGAACGGATCGTGCTGGTCGGCTGATTTGCAAGCTGAGTTCAGGCCGCCCTCGATTGGGCGGCCTATTTTGCGCGCCACGCGACTTGAATGCCCAGCCCGTTGTCCTTTCCGAAAATTTGATCCGGCCTGGATTCGCGTTACGCCTTCTTTGGTTCACTCGGCTTGGCTCCCGTCGCAACTCCCCAACTGAGGTGCATCCGTCCTGCATTGTGGAAAACGTGGACAGTGGGCATAACTTGCCCAGAGAGAGGCGCAGGCGTTGCTGGCCTAGCCCAGACCAGCTTATTGATTAAGGCTGTCTGCAGCGATGGCTTGTCCATCAGGTCGGGTCGGCGAGCAGCTCGAGCGGCACGCCGATAAGCACAGGTTCCCGATGCGGATACGGCCGGGAGATAGGCCCCCGGTGCAGAGGTCCGCAAATCGCCCCTTAATGTGGAACTGCTGCAGGCACTAGAGGGTCGCTCGGGCAACTGGGCGGCCCTCCGGCTTTCTAGAGAACACTGGGTAACATTGGCGCGACCGTTCAGATCGCGGATCAGGTTTCCTGCGCGCGGTGTCGATATTTTCGTGGCGGGCCTACGCTTGGTCAATTCGCTTTCCGAGCAATGCGCTGATGCTCTTCGTTTACACTTTTGATGTGATATTCGAACTCGCGCCAGCTCTTGGCCAAGGCCGCCATCCCTCTCATGCCTTTTGAACTCCTTGATGCAGATCAATATCTCAGCGCGCTCTTGCACTAACCTTTGAAACTTGAGATTTGTCTTATCCCGAAGAGGAGAAAAATACCCAAGGAGCACAAATGCCACGCAGCTTAGCTCACCATCAAGTTGAGATATCTCACTTGGTACATGCCTATGGGCTCACGCGCGATCAGGCGAGACGGCTTATCAGCAGAATTGGAAACAACAGGGCAAAGCTGGGCGAAGCCGCGCGAATACTGAAAGCTCGCTTGCCATCGCGATCTGTCTCGGAGGCGGAACGCCCAAAAAAGAGAATCCCGCCCGAGGGAGCAGGGGGCGGAGTCTCGGGAACCAATTTGCCAGCTGTTTCGATAAATGAGGGCTCCATCCCGCCAACGCATGCCGCGGGCGGAAGCCGATCAATGTGAGTAGACTGCGGGCATAGGAACTCGAGCTTTCCTTAATCCACTTATATAAGGTCGCCCGGGCGGCGCCCGACGGCTAGACGCTTAGCATCGGCCAATGGGGCACGCACGTCGTGAACGGAGCTATCTACGCCCTTCCGTACGACGTGCTGAAGGATTTCGAGCCCATTTCGCTGATTTCGAGCTCCGGGCAAGCTCAACATGGCATCGTTTGGCACTGGCAGCGGCAGTCACCTCTGTGGCGAGTTGTTCAAAATGGTGTCGGGCATCGAAATGCTCCACGTGCCTTACCGCGGCTCGGCCCCGATGCTCATCGATCTGCTGAGCGGGCAAGTGCAGCTCGCGTTCGATAACCTACCGGCGTCGATTGGACACATCAGGGCAGACAAGCTGCGCTGATTCCGTCCAGTTGGACAAGCGTGAAGCTTTACGAGGCGCGAGGTCCAGCTGCACGGAAATTGGCGTTGAGGCCACAGGGGCCGGGGTCTAACGCAACCACTCAACGCAAGAACTCCCGACCCATCGCGTGCTTTGCGGCTCGGAAAGCTTGCAATGCGCGCGCCGCCCAACGGTATGTTCCGCAATAACCACCCGATGTAGCCGTCCCACAATCCGTGGGCTCTTGGCTCTTAGAAGGTCCAATCTAAACTCTCAAAAGCCAGCAAGGGAAAAGAAGGTGGATGCGGACCGGTTGTGGGAGATGCCGCCGGCACCTGTGGTCCCCGTGGAATGGATGAGGCTGATTTTTGGGCTATCATTTCTCGACGCTCTCAGGAGAGCGCCCGAAGAGCGCCACTAGGGCGACGCAGTGGCCTCAAAATCTGTATTAGCCGAACTCGACCTGACAGGAGGTGCCTGGTTGAGCGGTCAGGTTTTGGTGTCCGACGTTTGCTCGACAAGGTTCCCGCCGTCCTCGTCCCACAGGTCGATCCGATGGGCAAACTGCTTGCGGTTCTATCGTAGATAGATGTAGCCATTCGGGCCTCAGCTCGTGCAGTTTGGGAGGACCACCATGACATCGGTCGGACTGGTTGTTTCCGTAATAGGTTTCGGAGTGCTCCTTACTTCGTCGGCTGATGCGCAGCAGCGGAACAGAGTCCCGCGCGCTTATGGCGACCAACCGTCGTACTACGGCAGGGGCGTAACGGTCATGCCGCGGAATACGCCGCCGTCCTACGTGGTCTGTTGGACACCATGCGGCCAGCCGGGAGCCATTGTGCTGGGAGCCGATCCTGATCCATTCATTCGTCAGCAGATTCTGCGCGATGCAAGTCGATACTTTGGTGGCGGCAGTCGCTAACGTACAAATCACCGCAATATTTTGCGCGAAGAATCCGGCCAGAGCGTGTGTGTGGTGACGGACACCGAGCCTGACCGGCTCGCTCTTCTCCCCCCGCTAGCGCCTGTGGGCCTCCGCGGGCTTTGGGTGGTGGCGGCGCGATGTTGCGCCGACACGAATGAGAGGAGTCTTAGCATGTCCAGGCGCAAACGTGTGCGAACCGCAAAGGCGCGGTCTGCATCCAAAGTCCGGTCGAAGGCGGCCCGCGGCCGGATCGCCGGCCATCAGCAAACGCGGGCGAATTCGAAACAGGCGCGGGTGCTTGCCCTGCTGTGCGGGCCGAGCGGCGCCACGATCGCCACCGTCATGCGCTCCACCGGCTGGCAGCCGCACACGGTGCGCGGCTTCCTGGTCGCTGCTCCTCGCGCGTCATTGACATCTACTTCCTCCCGTGCTGGCTCACTGCTCTCCCGGTAGCCTGACATCCATTGCCGGCCCCAGAACGACGAAGTCGAGGATCGAGATCAGGTCGTCGATCCTGTTCTCGAGTGGGGTGCCGGTGAGGGACACGCTCGGCAATCAGACGATCGAATTGATCTATGCGAGTCGGCTCCCGCCGAGGGAAACGATTTACCGGCCTCAACACTGGAATTTGTAATAGTGACTCGAAATATTGATGTTCGATCCCCTAGGCGTCCCGGCGGTGATACGGCATTGCGCGGACGACAACGTCGTTCGACTCGGGCACTCGTCATCGGCCGGGCCCCAGCGCGCGGTCCAGGTTGAACGCGGCGCTGATCAGGGCGAGATGGGTGAAAGCTTGAGGAAAATTTCCCAGGGCCTCACCGCGATGACCGGTCTCTTCCGCGTAGAGGCCAACATGGTTGGCAAAGCCGAGCATCCGTTCGAAAATCAGTCTCGCTTCCTCGAGCCGCGACCGGTCGTGGCGACCGGCTCGGGTCAGCGCCTCGACCAGCCAAAACGTGCAGATGTTGAAGGTGCCCTCCTCTCCCGACAACCCATCCATGGTTCTCCCGATATTGTACCGGTACACCAGGCTGTTGGCGGTCAGACCGTCCTTCTCCAAGGGCAGCAGCGTTGCATCCAACGTCGCGAGCATGCGAGGATCGGTCGGCGACATGAAGAAGGTAAGCGCCATCATCAAGTTGGCGGCGTCTAGCGACTCGCTGCCGTAGTGCTGCACGAACGCCTGTCGTTTCTCGTTCCAGCCCTTCGAAACGATGTCTTCGTAGATCTCGTCACGGACTTTGAGCCAGCGGTCGCGTGGGGCAGGAAACGAGCGCTTGTCGGCGAGGCGGATGGCGCGATCGACCGCGACCCAGCACATGAGTTTCGAATAGACGAACTCCCGTTGACCGCCGCGTACCTCCCATACGCGTTCGTCCTTGCGACGCCAGTTGTCGCAGACCCAATCGGTCTGCGCTCTCAGGGAGGTCCAGAGGTCGTAAGAGATCGGCGCCCCGTATTTGTTGTAGAGATAGGCCGCGTCGAGAAGTTCACCGTAGATGTCGAGTTGCAACTGGTTGTACGCACCGTTGCCGATGCGCACAGGTCTTGAACCCATATAGCCGTCGAGGTGATCGAGCCTCTCTTCGATCAGGCGCTTCCGCCCATCGATTCCATACATGATCTGCAGCGAGCCGCCCGGACCGGGCTCTTTGCAGAGAGAAGCCAGAAAGCGCATGAATTGGTCGGTCTCCTCGGAGAAACCGAGCCGCAGGAAGGCATAGATCGTGAATGCCGAATCCCGGATCCAGGTATAGCGGTAGTCCCAGTTACGCTCGCCGCCAATGCCTTCCGGCAGGCTGCACGTGGGCGCGGCGACGATCGCGCCGGTGGGCTCGTACGTCAGCAGTTTAAGGGCGAGGGCCGAACGGTGCACCATTTCGCGCCAGCGGCCGGCGTACCGGGACTGGGCGATCCATCTTTGCCAAAATTCAACGGTTCGGCGGAAAAGCTCCTCGGCTTCGTCGACCGACATCGAAATTCCACAACCCAGCTCCGGCGACAGGTGACGGAGCACGAAAACAGCCGTCTCACCTTCGCTAAGGGTGAACTCCGAGACGACGGAGCCGTCGATCTTCTCAAGGGGCTGTTCGGTGGCGAGGCCGAGTATCAGCGAATGTGAAGCTAGCCTAGCCCCCCCGACTGTGATCGTAGCGGTGTGAGCATCCCAGGCGTAGTTGAATGCCGGCCTGCATTCCATACGGAACCTGAGGATGCCTCGAACCGCGGTGACGCGCCGTACGAGTTGGAGACGGTGTCGGTCGCCCGAGACTGCTCGGCCAGCGGACATGAAGTCGGTGAGTTCGGCCGCCCCGTGCGCTCCGAGAAACCGTGTAATCAAGACGTTGGTCTCGGGCCAATAGAATTGCTTGCACGTCACGTCATCGCCCACAGGCGCGATCTTGAAGCGACCGCCCTTGCCGTCGTCCAGGATTGCGGCAAAAACGCTTGGGCTGTCAAAGTCCGGCACACAGAGCCAATCGATTGATCCGTCGGTCCCGACCAGCGCCACGGTATGCATGTCGCCGATCATTCCGTAGTTCTCGATTGGTTGATAAGTCATGGGCCCGGCAAGCCTCCCTTCGAAAACAGTGCGTTAGCGATCATCACCGGCCTTCTTGCGCTTGCGGCGACGCGTATCGCCGAACGCACTACGCGCAAGTTTCCGCGCGACGAGGGTCCTTAGCGCGACATCATCTGATTGCCGTCACGGGCTTGTGGGCTTGAGCCGGTGATGAGCCACGTCGAGGCGCGGTACGTCATATAGGACCAGATCCAATTCAGGACGACCGCCACGCGGTTGCGTGATCCGAGAAGGAACAGCACGTGGACGATGCCCCAGAGCCGCCAGGCCATGGCGCCACGCAACCGGACGAAACCGAAATCAGCGACCGCTGATCTGCGCCCGATCGTCGCTAGGATGCCCATATGATGCACAGCGCAAGGCCGATCATCGGCCGGCTCTCCATCTGCAATCGGCATAGCTGAATGGTTCATCTGTCAAAGAGGAGTGGGAGACTCTCGCTTACCGTATGGTCAAGGTCCAGAGCGGGTGCTTTGCTCTTGAACATGCCCACCTCCGTTTCCGACGACATCCACTGCGGAAAGCGCCAAGGACTCTCCTGGGCCATCGAGCAACCGATGACCAGAGTGTATCCGTCGAGCGCCGCCCGGGCGACCTGGCCAGTACCGATGCTGCCGGTGGCGCCACCGACATTCTCAATGATGATCGATTGACCAAGGGACGTCCGCATGCCCTCGGCGAGGACGCGCGCGATCACGTCGGTCAGGCCGCCTGGGGGGAATGGCACGACCATCGTTATCGGGCGTGACGGATAGGCTTGCGCCTTTGCGATGCGCGACACGGCCGGGAGCGCGCCAGCTGCCAGTCGCAAAAAGGTTCTGCGGCCGAGTAGATGAGGAGGTTGCCCATCCTCATCCCTCACAGACCCGGATGTGCAGATTTCCCGCTTCCGGTTCTTCATGGGAGAGCCTCGCTCACGGAAGTGCA
>Ga0318509_10000431_pt1 | contig 12291 bp, 17 predicted proteins | sample GRESIP084b2f22_FD_203477 | JGI IMG/M metagenome (GOLD analysis project Ga0318509, IMG submission 203477) | Tropical soil microbial communities from Luquillo Experimental Forest, Puerto Rico - GRE.SIPMG.084b2f22 | ecosystem: Environmental > Terrestrial > Soil > Tropical forest > Bulk soil...
TGCGGTGCAAGACCGTCGCGGCAGTCACCGAATGCTGCCGCCCGCAGTCGGCACATTCGAAAACCCGCGGTCGAGCCGCCAGTTGATAAGCCAGCCGCCCGGCGCACCCGACGCAGGTGAACCCGTTGGGCCAACGCAACTCCGCCAAGGCGGCGATGCACGCCGCCTCATCCCGATAGCGATCCATGAATGTGAGAAATCCGGACATCATAGGCCCCTGCCGCCACCTCAAGACCGGCGCAGGATACGCGCTCAACAGGAACATATCAAGAACATAACAACCCACCCTGCTTTAACCGGAGAGGGAGGATAACCAATGTCACATTTTCTATCCCAGGCGATAGTTTTACAGACTATATCTTTGACCCGATGCACGGCAGTGGCGCTGCGACCGTGACCGCTGTTGCTAATGACGGGTCATTCATGGATACCATCCCCTCTCTTGGAAACGGTGAGAACTTTTCGACAATTACGACAACAGGCGGCGAGACGCTCTCGTCAGTAAATATATCTGCGCCGGGCGGCTTCGATACATATGACCAGCCGCGCGTGTCCGGTATCGGGAGTGTGACGGCGGCACCAGAACCGACCAGTCTGGCTCTACTCGCATCGGCCTTCGTCGGTTTTGGGATTTTGTCCCGGTTTCGGCGACGAGGTTTAGCTAATACACCTTAAACACAGCAAGCGGGTTGGTCGCCCCGAGCGGACCCCTAGCACGGGTACCAAGCGTCAGATTTCATCCACTAGAGGTGGCGATGGGCGCTGTCATCGAGGACGTCGAGGCGGCGCGGAAATTGCTGCCCTCAAGCCCTGAAGCACACGGCAGTACGTATTCAGCGCAAGCCTATACGGTGAGGAAGCGCGTCAAGCGGACGGGTTTTAATGAACTGCGCAATGCCTTCCTTCGCTTCGGGGGAGAGGCTGGCCACACAAAATTTCCTGCAGCTCACTGCCCGATACGGATCCGACGTATCAAGGCGGTGATAACTTTATTCTCGGCAAGAACTTGAAGCCGCAATCCTCAACTCTGTCGTCGTAGGTCAGAAACGGGTCAGCCTTTGATCGCGCGACCAGACCGCCGCCGCGCGGCGGCCAACCACCCGGCGCCGCCGCCGAGTGCGGTCAGCAGCAGCCAGCCGCTCGCCGGCTCGGGCACGGCCGGTGTCTCCGGCGTGCATGCCTGAGCCGGCGCCTTGATGTCGGTGCCAAGGTTCTGAAACGTCGCGACCCCGGTGACCGGCACCGCGCAGCTGCCGAGCTGGTTGATGCCGACCGAGGTGCTGGCGCCGTCGCCCTGAAACAGCGAGCCCGCGATGTCGAGGCTGCCGGCGACAAACGGGCTCTCGCCGCCATAGATCAGCAAGGCGCCGTTGCTGTTGGCGGTCCCCTGGATGATCATGTCGTTCTGGATCACGCCGACACCGCCGTTGGGCAGATCGACGCCGGCCGAGGTCGAGCCGGGATTGTTGGCGCAGGCGAGAATGCCAGGATCGACCGCCCCGACATACATCGTGCTGGCGGTGACGGTCGTGGTCGGCGCGCGGCTCTTGATGTCGTGCCCGACATTGGTGCCGCAGAATGTCGAGTTGATGATCGAGGCGGTCAGCGCATCGCCGATGTAGGCGGCGTGCGCTGGTCCGTTGGGCCCGCCATCGTTGATAAACGTGTCGCCGCTGAGCGTGACCACCTCCAGATGCGTGTTGCCCAGCGCAGTGCTGGTCTGGATGCCGTTTTGCGAGTTCTCGATGACGCTGTTGGTGACGGTCAGACTGCCGCCGTTCTCCTGATGATCGCGGACCCCGGCGGCGGAGTTGCCGGCACTCGCCGTGGCCCCGGCGATCGTCAGATTGTTGACGGTCAGCGCCCCAAAAGTCTCGATGATGCCTTGGTCATTGGTGACACCAGACTGTTGCAGGATCACGCTGCTGTTGGTGGGAGCGATCCCCTCGATGTCGGTCGTGGTGCCGGCTTGGAACACCGGAAAGTCGTTCAGATAGGTGCCGGGGCTGATATTGATCAGGTAGCTGTTGCCGGGGCTTTCGTGATTGGCGGCGTCGCTCAGCGTGTTGAAGTTGGTCGCAGTGACTGGCGTGTTCTGCACGACCGTGTAGGTGATCGGCGCGGCCCAGGCGCCGTTTGCCAAACCGATCAGCGCAGTTGCCAGCCACACCCGCCCAAACTCGAATGTACCTGCTTGTCCGCGCACTCAACGTCTCCCGTGGAGAGAGATGATCAACCGTTAACCGGCACCCTCGGCTTATTGCCGTTTCCGACGCGATCGGCGACCGGTGGTCAGGTAACCGACGGCGCCCATTCTGTCCCGCCGGCCTCAGCTGCGCCGGCGCCGCCGGAGGCGCAAGACCCCGAGCCCGGCGAGTGCGGTGCCGAGCAGGGCGAGCGAGGCGGGCTCAGGCGTGGCGACGGCGGCAGCGGTTACATCGGCCTGCAGATCTAGAAAAGCGGTGCTCCCAGGCCCTCCTGGACCCCGCGTGATGGTCCAGGCTCCACCCGAGAAGGTGTTGCCGCCAGCACTGCCGCCGGCGGTCACAAAGGCGAAATTGGACACCATGACGCCGGGAAGGGAAGGGAGATTCGCTAAGCTCGACGGAAAGCCGGACAATGTTTCGCTGCTATTTGTGCCGTTGCCCGTTGCACTCATCGAGAGAGGAATCGTATCGGAGAAGTTCCCGCTTGGGGTGGTAAAATTCAGTACTAAATTATAGTGAAAAGTGGCGGTTCCGCTTGGATTGTTCCCAGTAATCAGTTCCAACTGTGCCAGCGGTAGCGCAGTTGTATTGGCCGATACACTAAAGGGAAAAGGAGTAGTGATATCGAGCGTAAACGAGTCCAACCCAAGCGAAGTGACCGTACCCCCGCTTCCGCACGTGCTGGCAGGCGTACCGATGCAATTCGACAGAGTACTGCTGTTCGAGTTCCCCGCGAGGAGGACTGGGGCAGCCCGGGCTGCGAAGCCGGGCGTCAGCAGCCCAGCCAGCAAGGCGGCTCCGGCCAGCAGCGCAAGCCTTTTGATGAGCCGGCTCTGTTGAGCATGCGGACCCCCGCCGGTACCGCGCGGCAGGGGCATCGTCATGCTGACATGGCGTTGATAGCGAGCGGCTTTTTGCATCACCGTCTCCACTAGCCTAGAAGTGGTCCACGCGACACGCGCGTTCCGGCGGAAGGTTCGGTTCGCGACAGCGTCCAGCGGCGGCCGCGCCGGCGGATGCCAACCACACGCCGAGACCGGCCAGCGCGGTGCCGAGCAACGCCAGCGAGCCCGGCTCGGGGACTCCCGGCGGCGCGGTGATCACGATGCTGCCCAGCACCGCCTGCGAGGGGGCGGTAAAGGTCACCGCAAAGATCGCGTCAGTCTCTGCGTTGGCCGCGGCCATCAGCGGCATGGATGGTAGCGTGCCGGTCATCGAGAACGGGTTTGAGACCTGGTTTGCCCCAGCTTTGGCGGTCAGGGTCACCGGTCCCGGTGTCATGCTGCCGCCGGCCGTGTTGAGCAAGCCGTTGACCGCGAGGATCGCGCTGAGTGTGCCGGCGGGGTAGCTGAGCCCGGTTTGCATGATCTCAAAAGTCAGGGTGTCGGGGAAGCTACCACCGGAACTCGACTCAAAGGAGTTGAGCGCCGTCAGATTGGTCGACAGCCCCGGGGCGGGCAACAGGGGGGAGCCCAACACGCTGTTCGCGGCCAAGGTCAGCGAGAAGTCCGGGTCGCTGCAGCTTGTGATGATGGTCCCGGGGGTCGCGCTGTCATTGGCGTTGCACGCGGTGACGATGCCGCCGGTCTTTGGGTCGCTGACCGTCAGGGTCAGCGTCGCCTGCGCCGGCGCGGCGAGGGTGGCGAGCAACAGCCCGCCGGCGACCAGGTGCGTCTTGGCCGAGGAGCGCATCAGGCGCGGCACCGCCTGACCGATCACGCGGGGGCCCCTAGGTCTCGCCCGCGGGGGTGCGGCGGCGGGCGAGCGCCAACCCGGCGAGTGCGGCGACGAGCAGGGCCAGGCTGGCCGGTTCGGGGATCGGCGCCGGTCACGGTTATGCCGCGCTCAACCTTGCCGCCGCCGGCGAATGCCGAAGAGGCCAAACCCGGCCAAGGCCGAGCCGAGCAGGGCCAGCGAGGCCGGCTCCGGAACACCTGTTTGTGAGACCGTGTCGGTAATCGCCGTCACGACGGCATTAGTACCGGTTGTGATCGTTTCGTTGACGGTCATTTGAGCGACCGGAGTAGCAAGAAGTCCGGTCTGTGGACACCCTGTCGTAACAGGGTTGACCGTCCGCGTGCAATTGAACGTGGTGGTCCCAGGGGGCTGCCCGATGATGCTCGCCATCGCCGGGTTGGTAAACCCCGTGAGGGTCGCGCTTGCGGGACTACCGGTTAAGCTCGCGTTAAGGGTGAAGTCCTTCTCGAGATCGCTGATCAAAGAGCCTTGTGAGTTGGCTGGGTTGACGGCGACCGTGTAGTTGAGAGCGCCGGTCAGGCCTGGATTAACTGTGCCCAAGAATCCGATGGTGACGTTACCCGGAGTCATGAGGAATTGGAAACTAGCGGTACCGTTACCCGTTATGGCACCAGAAACGCTGGCGGCGCCAAAAAACTTGTCGCCCGCCAGCACACAGTTGCCCGGCGTCAGCAGGAACGGCCCGTTTACAGTATCCCCATTCATAGCCGTATCAATCGCGCCGGTGCAGAATGTGGGCGCGGCTTGCGCTTGACCTCCGAACAGGGACACGATGATCCCGGCCCCCACGATAACTGCAAACTTTCCCTTCATCTTGACCTCCTTAGGGCTTACCTAAAATTAACAGGAGCAAATACCGTGCCAAACGTTCAAGCGTTTGATTTATTTGATTTCCTGTCGGCGCGATGGTCGGAACAAACCCGAAAAACCGTAAAAGCGGCCGACACCGCTTGTCGAGGAATCTTACACTTTTGGCCACTTCAACGGGGTTTTTGGGCTAACCCGGACGGCGAGATCCTCTTCGGTAATCGCGGTGATCGCAAAGCCGCCCTGACGCGGCACCAAGCGGTAAGCGATCGGCTCGGAGGGGGCTACCGCTTTCCGGGCAGCAGCCAAGCGATGGTCGAAGTCGTCGCCCGGGTGAAGTTGCCGCTCAAGCGCGGCTTTCGCGGCCGCCTCCTTGGCCGCGGCGCGCTCCGCCAGGCGGCGCCGGGCCTCACGCATCGCCGTGTCCTCTGCGGCGACCGAAATAGGCGGAATGTCGTCCGGGTCAAATTCTGAAACGCATCGCCTCATGCACCTATTCCGCCGCCGCCGCGGTGTTGCTGTCAACCAAAAGATCAGCCCGGCCTGAGTGATACTATCCCCAGATCAGGTCGGGCTTGACCTCGAACGCGATGTCCTCGATGCCCTCGAATGTGGGCCCGGTCCGCATCATCTGGTCATAAGCGGCGACCGGCGGGCCGGCCACATCATCATCATTTTGCGATAATCCGGCCATGGCAATGACAACGGCGATGCCGTTGGCCAGCGGCAGTGCGACTTTGAATTCGGAAATCGAAACTCCTTCACTGAATTTTTCGCCGGCAGGCGCTGAAGCCGCCTTCCTCTAATGAAGCTGGTGCTCCTGTTCCTCGTCCTCAAGCTGCTTGCGGTAGGCGGCCCATACCGGCATTCACAATCTGCTCGATAATCAAGCCGCTCGGGCGCACCGGCGATCCCGATGATCTCGCCAAGGCCGTGCTGTTCATCGCCTCCGATCTGGCCAGCGTCCGTCCATTTGTACCTTGCGCCGTCTTGGAGTCGCATGCTCGGTCTCCCCCGTGGGCTGTTGGGGCCGGTCGCTAGTCCGGCTGGCTCGCCTCGCGGGGCGCGAGATGTGGCTCAGAAACCTCGCCAGAGCCCGCTTGAGAGCGTTCTCAGCCCGCCGCAGAGCAACGCGGCAAACGGGGTCGGCTCCTCACCCGCCTTCAGTGCGGCCCGCAACGCGGCCAACCCGCGCAACCGTCCGCTTCTCATGGGCTTGCCGGCTCGGCTGGCGGGGCCGGCTCGGAACGGCTCCGCTCCTCGGGGAAATCCCGGGCCTCGACGCCGGGGCCGTGAATTTTGAGGGTTGGTCGTCATCTAAACGCCCACTGTTGTACACCCCGTTTTTCGGAAACCACGGCTTCCTCCTCTCCGGCGGAAGCTTCACCCAAATCGACGTGCCCGACGCAGCCCCCTCACCCCCCAAGGGGAACGGTTTGACATTTGCCAACGGCATCAACAATGCGGGTCAGATCGTCGGGAATTTTCAAACGCTAGATGACACTCCCCTCGGGTTCCGGGCGGACCCGGTCCCGGAGCCGGCTTCCCTCACCCTTCTTGGCAGCGGCATCCTCATACTCGGCATGCATCACGGCATATTGCAGGGTGACGGTTCGGCGCCGGTCGCGGAGGGGCTGAACCCTTGTATCCGAATTTTAGCGATCAGCGCGTCATCCGGGCTTCGAGATCGCGGCTCCAGAGCGCCCAATCCTCGCGGGTGGGCTTGCTGTCGAGCCGGTGACCAGCGCCGCGCGCTCGGTGTTCGACAGCCGTGCCCCGGATGGAGCGGCGTGCTCTCGTCGGAGAGCAATTGCGGACCCTTCCGTCCGCTCGAGCGGTGCCCGCGAGGTCTCGTCTGACATGACTTGCGCGCCGTCGAGGCGCGCTCCGTCTTCCTGTTTTTCTCGGTTCTGGGGTCCAGCAGGATTTTCCGACTTACACCAAACCCGGCGGCCGGGCTCGCGGTTGAGCGGGTCGAGGAGCTGGTAGCCGTTGCTGGTACGGATCACCTGCCAGACCGAACCCCAATGGCCGAAGAGATCCTGCTCGCGGCGGCGGATGCGGGTGAGTCGGTGCACCCAGGTCAGGAGCCCGGCCTCCTCGAGAGCCCTGATCGCCACGCACACGCTGTCGCGGTGACACTTCGCGACGGAGGCAATCCGTTCGTAGCTCGGGAAGCACCGCCCGCCGCCATCGGCGCCGTGGAAGCGCCACAACAGCGCCCGGAGCACCCGTAGCGTCGCCCAGGTCAGCGGCCCCTGGTGCTGGCGCGGCACCCGATTCGCCGAATTGTAGGCGCCGGCTGCGGCCCACAGCCGGGCCTTGGCGTTGCCGTCGAGACGATACGAGGGCGCCGGGCCGAAGATTTTCTCCCGGCAATGCCGCAGATGTCGCGGCAAAACAAGCTGCAATGCGGTCCTTCCCGCCCGCGATCGGCACAGACCTTCCCTGTCAGCGGAAATTCACCGCTTGACGCGCCAGCGAATTTTTCGGAAAGCTCGCGATTGCCACACGCGAGTTTTCCGGTTCGCCGGTATGCAAGGCCCGCCCCTCGGCGGGCTTCTGCTTTTCTGGGCGATTAGGCTCCAGAGGGTTGACGACAGCCGGTCAGCTTGAAGGCATTGGCGGCCGCGTCACTGCGCTTGCAGTAGCGCCGCGGAAACCCTGGCGGTCGGCGAGCCCAAATCCGTCACGCTGACGGATTTACCGGCGAATCAACGTCACCCTCCTAAGGCAAGGTGATACGGCAACAGGCGCGTCACCTCCTTGAAACCAAGCTGACCGATGAGCTAATCGCCGAACATGCCGAGAAAATCGCCAAACGCGCCGCGGCGGCGAAATTGCCCGCCAAGCTGGCTGAGAAGATTCTGAGGTTGCTGCGGGCCGAGCCCGAACTATCGTGGGATGCCGCACTCGCCCTGCTCATCTGAGCCACCGGTGCCACGGCCGGGCGCGCAGGTTGGCGTGGGCGATCAATTCTTTGGCGTACGGGCGGACGCGTCGACCGGTCAGTGCGTCTCGGGCGGTATTTCGAGCGCTGTGACCCGGTCGGCGAGCTGCATCTGATGGTCGACGAGCGCCTGCACCGAGGTTGCCATGCCGGTGACGATGCCGGTCAACAGTCGCATGTCGGCGCGCATCGCCCGCGTCTCGGCGATCGCCTGCCCGACCTGACGGCCCAGCGCGGTGATGTCGACGTTGCGCGCGATGCCGGCGAGATCGTCCTTGGTGGCGAGCCCGGCGACGGCGGTCGCAATCGCGACCTCGAAGTCGGCCTTGGTCGCCATCTCCTCGCGTATTACCGCGATGCTCGCCTGGAGCCGTTGCTCTACGGTGTCTTCAGCCATTGTCGAGGGTTCCTCTCGATCGTGGTTAGAGGCGGCGGCGCTGTTTCCCTCAGCCCGTCGCCTCGCTGATATAGCTCACCTGAACCACCGTCGCCACCACGGACGGACTCGCAGCATTTCGAGCTCGTGACGCAGTGCGGCTGCCGAATCGGCGCTGATCCGCTCCGCCGCCCGCGCATCGGAGAGTTCAACACGCAGGCTAGCCAGGTCGGCATGCAAGCCGTCGATTTGCTGGTCAGCTCGATCGAGTTGTTGTTGCAGGGCGCAGACCGCCCGGTCGAACACCCGGACGAGCTCCTCATTCGCCCGGTCGTGACCGTCTGGTTGCCCGGTCATGCGACCGCCGGTCGAGGCCGGTCGCTCCCGGTCACGCGCCATATCGTCGGGTAGTAACACCCGGGCGCGACCGCCGTACGCGTTCGGGCTGCGCCGGGGCCAACCGTGGCGCCGGGCGAGCATGCGTGCTGCTTCCGTCGAGATACCGAGCAACGCAGCCGCCTCGGCATAGGTCAGCCACCGCTCTTGATCTGGTTCGCGCATGATTTCCCCCCATAGCAGCCTGGTCGCGCCCGGTCAGAAGGCCGGTCGAGGGCGGTCAAAGCTGCGCTGGGGGAAAGCGCAGACCGGAAAAGCCTAGCTTAGTGCGCTGACGGTCTCAATTACGGCCGATCCGGGCATCGAGATCGCGGTTCCAGAGTGCCCAGTCCTCGCTGGTGGGCTTGGTGTCGAGACGAACCAGCAGTGCAGCGCGTTCGGCGCTCGATAGAGGCGCTCCGCACGCATGGTCGTGCTCTCGTTGGAGAGCAATTGCGGGCGGTTCCGTCTGCCCGGGCGGTGCTGGGGAAGTCTCCTTTGGTATGACTCGCGCCGCGACAAGCGGCGCTCCGTCTTCCTGTTTCTCTCGGTTCTGGGGTCGCGCCGGATTTTCCGACTTACACCAGACCCGTCGGCCTGGCTCGCGTTCGAGCGGGTCGAGAAACTGGTAGGCGTTCGAGATGCGGATCACCTGCCAGACCGAGCCCCAATGGCCGAACAGGTCCTGCTCGCGGCGGCGGATCTTGGTGAGCCGGTGCACCCAGGTCAGGATGCCCGCGTCCTCCAGCGCGGCGATCGCAACACAGACCGAGTCGCGGTGACACTTCGCGGCAGCGGCGATTCGCTCGTAGCTCGGAAAGCACCGCCCGCCGCCATCGGCGCCGTGGAAGCGCCACAGCAACGCCCGCAGCACTCTGAGGCTCGCCCAGGTCAGCGGACCCTGGTGCTGCCGGGGCTGGCGATTCGCCGTGTTGTAGGCCGTCGCCGCGGCCCACAGCCGAGCCTTGGCGTTGCCGTCGAGGCGATGCGAGGGGGCGTCTCCGAAAATCTTCTCGCGCCGGGCCCGCAGATGTCGCGGCAAAACAAGCTGCAATGCGGTCCTTTCCGCCCGCGCCAGGCACAGACCTTCCCTGTCAGCGGAAATTACCCGCTTGACGGCCGGTCGGAATTTCGGGGAAGCTCACGACTGCCAGATCGAGAGTTTCCCCGGTCAGACCGGATGCAAGGCCCGCCCTCGGCGGGCTTCTGCTTTTTCTGGGCTATCGCGCTCCAGAAGGTTGACGATCCCGGCCAGCTTGCCGCCGTTGCCGGCGGCGTCCAGTGCGGTTGCAGTAGCGCCGCAGAAATCCTGGCGGTTCGCGCCGGCAAGTACGCAACGGTTGCGGATTTGCTGCCGAATCAGCGCCGACCACACCGCCGCTAAAAATGTGCTGTTCAGCCCCGGTCACAGCCGGCGCCGGGCCGTCATCCTGCGATATGCCGTGAAGCAACTACTTCAGCCGCATCCCGCCCCCGCCGCCGCGGAGAGCGTCTTCAGGAGCCGGCGTCGGATGTATGTCGTTGGCATTCGAAGCCTCCCTTTATTCGAGCGCTCACGCCTTCAGCTCGCGTTTGAGCTCGTTCAGAAAGCGCCAATCGGTGCCGTCGGCGATGATCTTCTGCGGGCTCGACCGGATCAGGCCCGCCTCGTGCAGCCGAAGCGCGAGCCGGGGGAATGATCGCGTGCCTGGGCTGCTGCCCGATGCCGTGCCAGGGGGAATGACACGGCGCCACCGGCATAGCACCGCCTCGCCGGAAACGCGAATATCCCGGTTTTCAGCGCTCAGTCACAGGGTACAGTCGGCGGCCCACTAGATCTTGCGCCTCAGGCCCCACGGGTCCGGTTCGAGCGCCTGCAAAAAGCCTCTCTCGGTGCTGTCTTTGGCCAATTGCCTAATTTCGCGCTTTGCGACTGCGCGCGCCTGGCATATTCTCCCCGACAACGGTCGCCAGGTAGACGTCCGAAGCTATTAAATCAAAGCAGGGAGGAACGAGCATGCCATACCGGGCATTGGTAGTTGCCCCGTTCGTGGCAATTCTCGCTTCGTTCTGGCCGGGGAGCGTCACCGCGACACCGCTCCTATATGCTCCGAGCGCCAACCACATCCTTTATACGATCGATCCAACAACCGGTCTTTCGACCGCGCTCGGTTTCATAACGCCTGACATTCCCACCGATGCCTTGAGGATCAACGCGCTTTCGTTCGTGCCGTCGGGTATCCTCTATGGAGTAGACGACAACAACAATGTTTACCAGATCGATCCGACCACAGTTCCATGTGCGCCCTTCACTTGCAATCATGCCACGTTGATCGGCAACACGGGTCTGGGCTCGAGCAATCTCGTTATCGCCCTGGAGTCAAGTTCCGGCGGAACGCTTTATGCATCTTCAGGCAGCGGCGATTTGGAGACGATCAATCGTTCGACAGGCGCAGCGACCGTGGTCGGCAACACTGGTTTCATTCCAGCGGGCGACCTCGCGTTTTCACCGGACGGAAGAACCCTGTACATGAGCGCGGGCGGCGTGGGTCCGAGCGATCTAGTAACCGTTAATCAGGCTACTGGGGCGGGAAGTCTTGTGGGAGCCATCGGGTTCAGCGACATCTTTGGTCTCGAATTCGACCAGGGCATCCTTTACGGTCTGAACGATAATGGTCAGTTAATCCGCATCGATCCGGCCACCGGGGCCGGGGCTCTGATTGCGGTCACCAGCCCTCTGGTGGAAGGCCTGGACCTTGCCCTGCCGTTTTCCGTGGTCCCGGAACCCTCATCTCTGCTGCTCCTAGGTGCGGGACTGGCCGGGATCGCGATGTTGGGCGCGCGCCAAAGGCGGCGCTTCATGCGTTAGAAGACAAATCCATCAAAGTTTGCCGCCGCGGGGCCACCCCATCGTTCAGCCGGCACGGGCAGCGAGCGCCGGCCTAATCGCTGACGTGCAAGCTCTCGGTAATGCTGGCAAAGGCGATGCCGGGAACGTTGAGGTTGGCGGCCTCGGGGAAAAGCCTGACAACATTGCCGACCGGCGTCTTCACGCCAGCTCGTCCCAATTCATCATCGACGATGTGCGACGACGGCTCGGCCCGCAAAAAGCGCCGGGTCCGGGCATAGCTGTCCTCGGAGCCGCGCGGCTTGCCCGGCTTACGTTTGATCCGCTCCTCGATACGCACCGGGCTTCCGTCGCGCACGTCGACCCCCGTCTCAACGATCCGGGTCTGTGCGGTCGCCCGCACCGGCTTGGGCGCCTGGCGAGCTTGTCGATCTTCTGCGCCTGCTGCTCGACCGTTCGTTCGAGGCTCGCCACCCGGCCGACGAGACGCAGGATCAAACCGGCGACCGAGTCGGTGGCGCTGTTCGTGCCCCTGGCGACCGTTTCGACAAAGGCTGATAACCGCGTGCGCTCAGACCGCCTTCGGGGTCGCTTGCCGTGCCCGAATGAAGATGTAAACTGAGCCATCCGCCGCACTCAGAGCGGCCAAGGAGCGCGCTGCTGGGGGCGCCAAATGAAATACTTAGGCCTTGTCTGTGTCAGCGTTTTGTTAGTCGCATCGGCCGGGTCTGACGCTTTTAGCTGGGGGGCTGTGAGCGGACCCAGGGGCGGTGCGGCCTACCGCGGGCCCATGGGTGGTGCAGCGGTGCGCGGCCCTTACGGCGGTGCCGCAGCGCGCGGCCCTTACGGCGGTGCGGCGGTGCGCGGCCCCGCTGGCAACGTCGCGGTGCGCGGTTCCGGTTACAGCGGCGGCTATTATGGCGGCGGCTATCGGGGCGGCTATTATGGGGGTGGTTATTATGGTGGCGGTGGGGTCGCTGCCGGTGTGGCG
>Ga0318509_10000451_pt1 | contig 12112 bp, 14 predicted proteins | sample GRESIP084b2f22_FD_203477 | JGI IMG/M metagenome (GOLD analysis project Ga0318509, IMG submission 203477) | Tropical soil microbial communities from Luquillo Experimental Forest, Puerto Rico - GRE.SIPMG.084b2f22 | ecosystem: Environmental > Terrestrial > Soil > Tropical forest > Bulk soil...
CGTTCAGCCCCGGACGGCTACACGCTTCTTACCTGCGTTACTGCGAACGCGATCAATGCGACGCTCTACGAGAAGCTGAATTTCAATTTCATCCGCGACATCGCACCGGTCGCCGGACTGCTCCGGATGTCTCTGGTCGTGCTGGTCAACCCATCGCTTGCAGCCAAGACTCTTCCCGAGTTCATCGACTACGCCAAGGCCAATCCCGGCAAGGTGAACATCGCGGTGCCGGGTAACGGGAGCGGCCCCCATGTTGCGGGCGAGCTGTTCAAGATGATGACTGAAATTAACATCGTTAATGTGCCCTATCGCGGCCCAGCGCCCGCGTTCACTGACCTGATCAGCGGCCAAGTGCAGGTGATGTTCGTGGCTTTGCCGGCTGCGATCGGTTACATCAAGGCGGGCGAGTTGCGGGCATTGGCGGTTACCGGTGCATCGCGCTCGTCCGAGCTACCGGACGTGCCAGCGGTCGCGGAATTTGTCCAAGCTTACGAGGCGAGCGGTTGGATCGGGATCGGTGCGCCCAAGAGCACCCCCGCCGAAATCATCGATAAGCTCAACAGCAATATCACTGCTGGACTTGCCGACCCGCAGCTCAAGGCTCGGATCAAAGGTCTGGGCGCCGATCCAATGCCGATGACGCCCACCCAGTTTGGGGCGCTTATGGGCGACGAAACCGAGAAATGGGCCAAGGTGGTGAAGTTCGCCGGTATCAGAGCGGAATGATGCGATAAATCTCGTTGGGCTCCCTTACGATCTGGCGACACGCTTCAGGCGCACCGCTGGACGTGCGGCTGCGGACGGCAAAGCACGACCGCGTTCCACCAATTTTGGACACTGGAAGTCCAGCGTCTCGGACAGCAATTTTCGGATCGTTCGGGCCTGCGCAACGAATGCGTCGACTTGAGCGACTTTCTCGGCGGCGAGCTTGCGCCACCGCTCGGGCGGCGGGCGGCCGTCGACGCCGCGTAACAGCACCTTAATCTCGGCGATGCTGAAACCCACGTGCTTGGCAAATCGCACCATCGCCAGCCGCTCAAGCACGCGCTCGTCGTAGCGTCGGCGGCCGCTCAACCGCGGTGCTTTCGGGATCAGCCCGAGCTTTTCGTAGTAACGAATAGCCGAGGAGCGCAGCCCCATCTTGCGCGCCACCTCCCCGATACTCATCCCGCGCATGAAAAATCTCCTTGACTTGAAGTTTGCTTCAACTCGTACGGTCGATCGACGCGAACGTCAAACGATGCTCGCCGAGCAACAGGACGCGCTATGAAACGTGCGCTCATAAAACTTTGGATCTCTGCCGCTTGCCTATTGCTGGCCCCCGGATCCGATTCCGGCAGGGCACAACATTCCGGCACGCACTCGACGCCGTCCCACGGTGTCGCGATGCCTCCGGCCGGTCCTGCCAATGCCGTGGTCGAATTCGAAAACGAATCCATCGTCGTCGTGCGCATCCGAATGGCGCCACGCGAGAAGACGCCGATGCACGACATTACGAGCGCGCGATTGGTGGTCTGGTTGACGGACGCTCACTTGCGCGACACGCACCCCGACGGCAGCGCGAATGAGACGCATCGTCGCGCGGGGGAAATCGACTGGGTCGGCGTGCAACGGCACGCCGGGGAGAATCTCTCGCACGAGCCGTTGGAGTTTCTGGCCATCGTGCCGAAGAGGAGCGGAGAGTCAGTAGCAAGGTAGCTCCTGATTGCTTGGCCCCTTGGTCGTGATCGTTAGTGATTTCCGTGGTGCGGTGGCGCCCCCGCGTAGCCGCGCAATTCTCCGTAACGGCGCACCTGCTCCGGGGTTAGAATCGCCACAGTCGAAAGGTGATAAGTTAAGTGCGTGTTTCGCAACTCCGCCTGCGTCGCTCCGATGGCTTGGGTCGCTGCCGCGAGCGAGACGGGCGTCACCGAGCGAGTGGCGAATAGCCGGTCAAGCTCTCCCTCCTCGCGGATCAACCGCTCGCCGATCGGTACGGCCGCGGCCTTCATGGCTGCGTAGAGGGCCTCCACGGCTGAACGCTGCTCCACCGTCAATTGCAGTCTCTCAGCGAGCTCCAGCACGTGTATCGGGCCAGGAAATCCATTCAACTCCGCCGCAAGCGCAAGTCCCATTCCCCGGCCTGCTTTCAGATCCGCGATCTGCTCTGAAGACAAGGCCTTGATTGGGCGTTGCTCGTAGCCGGCATACGGCTGCTCTTGCGCAGTGGCCGGCGCAAACCCGAGCAGGAGAACAATCGAAAGCACCATGCGGTTCATGACTTTCCTCCCCTATCGCCCGCCCGCGCCGGGATTAGCATGGAATAATGCCGAGTGCATGCCATGCGGATCGCACCATCACTGCCACGCTTCCGCCGCAAACTCGTTCCGAATCCGTACACGAGCGCACTATGAGCGCGTTGCAAACCACAAGTAATGCTCTATCCTCAAAGCATCGGATGTCTTCGGCGCATTGAGTGCCAAGGGGCGCGATGTCGACCTTGACCAAGACTCTTCGCGTCAAAGCGGCGATCGTTCTGGCCGTGCTCTATGCGCTTTGTGTTCTCGCGCCGGCCGTTGCCTTTGCGTTTTCCGACAATCCCGCCGTCGCCCATTGCCTGACCGAAGGTCACGTCGGCATTCACGATCACGGCGCCAAGCACGAACATGGCGGCGTGCTTCACGTGCATGCTGACGGCACCGCCCATCATCACCACGATGATGGCGCGGCGCCGCAGCCTTCGCACGACGATGGCAAGGCGGCAATCGCGACGTGTTGCGGCCTGTTCTCCGTCGTTGCAATTCCCGGTGAGCCGGTCCCCAGCTTCGGATTGGACAGCCTCGCTTCCGTGGTCTTGCCGGTTCTCGGTGAGGTGCTCAGAGGGCGTGGTCCGGAGCGCATCAACCGGCCTCCCATCGTCTGACTGTCGATAGTTGGAGTTGGCGCGCGCGGCTGAAGGTCTCGCGCGCCCGACTGCAATCGACAGTCGAGGAGTCGATGTCCTTACATGTTCGAACGTCCGATGCCGCCGGCGGACCGGCGGCAACGCGGGCATTCCGGTTCGAGTTCGGCACGGTCGCCATTCTGGCGAGCCTCGGCTCGGTGATCCTGCTTTCCGGATGCACATGGTTTGCGCCGGATGCGGGCATGGGCGTCGTCACGACGATCGCGCAGCAGGAGCTCAACAAGGATGCGGCTGCGATCCGCTCGCCCGAGGAGGCCGAAGCCGCGAGCGCCAGAGTCCGCCGCCTTCTCGGCCGCCCGCTCACGGCCGACGCGGCGGTCCAGGTCGCCCTGCTCAACAACCGCGGTCTGCAAGCGGCATATAACGAGCTCGCCATAGCCGATGCCGAACGGGTCGGGGAAAGCCTTCCGCCCAATCCCACGTTTTCCTGGCGCCGCATCCAGTCGGGGCCGGCGCTCGAAAGCGAGATGCAGCTCGTCACCAATATCATCGCGCTAGCGACCTTGCCGGCGCGCTCCGAGATTGCCGCGGAACGTTTCCATCAAGCACAGCTGCGCGCTGCCGAAGCGACGCTCCATGTCGCCCACGAGGCGCGGCGCGCCTACTATCGCGCCGTTGCCGCGCGTGAGCTCATTCAGTTCCTGACGGAATCGCAGTCGGCGGCCGAAGCCGCGACCAAATTGGCTGCGCGCCTCGGGGAAACCGGGGCGATGAACAAGCTCGATCAGGCGCGCGAGCAGGTGTTCTACGCCGATTTGACCGCGCAGCTGGCCACCGCGCGCCAGCGCGAGGCAAGCGAGCGCGAGGCACTCATTCGCGCGATGGGCCTCTCGGACGCGAGTCTCGACTTCAAACTTCCCAACGCGCTGCCGGCAGTGCCGCGTCGCGTTCAAACGTTGGCAGGGATCGAGGTGGATGCCGTCAGTCGGCGCGTCGATCTGCAGATCGCCCGCATCGAGCTCGACCTACTCGCGAAGTCCTACGGACTCACCCAAGCCAGCCGCTTCATCAACATCCTCGACGCCGGCTACGCCGATAAGCTGGAAAAGCGACCCGACGAACGCTTTCTGATGCGCGGGTTCGATATCCGATTGCAAATCCCGATATTCGACTTCGGCGAGGTCCGCGTCCGCCAGGCCGAGACCACTTATATGCAGTCGGTGAATCGGCTTCTCGAAATGTCGGTCAATGCGCGCTCCGAAGCGCGCGATGCCTACCGCGTCTATCGCTCGACCTACGACATCGCGGGCCATTATCAGCGCGAGGTCTTGCCGTTGCGCAAGGTTATCTCGGAGGAAACACTGCTTCGCTACAACGCGATGCTGATCGACGTGTTCTCGCTGCTGGCGGAGGCGCGCCAACGCATTGCGGCGACCATCACCGCCATCGAGGCGAAGCGCGACTTCTGGCTGGCAACGGTGGACCTCAAGGCGGCCGTCGCGGGCGGCGGCCGGTCGAGCAATAAGCAGGAACGAGCAAACCCCCTGGCCGTATCCGCCGGCGACTCCGGCGCACGTTGAACGAGGAGGATACCCATGATTTCGCGTAGAGGCTTTCTCGGCACCGCCGCGGTGCTGGCAAGCGCGACCGCGGTGAGCGGGCACGTGCGGGCGGCAAGCATTCCCGAGGCGCCCAGCACCAAGACAAGCAGCATGCAGCCGCCGATCTTTCCGACCGGCGGTCCCGACTATCAACCGGTGGTCACGCTCAACGGCTGGACATTACCCTGGCGCATGAACGGCGACTGGAAAGAGTTCCACCTCTGGTCCCAAGGCCGTCAAGCCCGGAAGCAATCACAAGGGACATTGAAGAAGTCGCCATGCCGAAACTTACCGGTCTCGTCGCCGCCGTTGGCCTCGTGCTGACGTCGACCGCAGCAATCCTGGCGACGCATATCGCAATGCCGCGTCCGGCGTCCGCCCATGACGATCATGGACGTTTCTCGGCTGGCCGGCCGGGTGATCCTCAGAAGCCCGCGCGCGTCGTCAACATCAAGATGTTCGAGGGAAGCGGGAAGATGGGCTACGAGCCCGCGCGCATTGAGGTGCGCCGGGGAGAACAAATCCGTTTCGTTCTGCAAAACGATGGCGAGGAGGATCACGAATTCATCCTCGCCACGGTCGCTGAAAATCGCAAGCACGCGGAGGTGATGAAAAAGAATCCAGACATGGAGCATGACGATCCGAATGCAAAGCGCCTGCTGCCGCACGGCCACGGCGAGATCGTTTGGAAGTTCACCAAGCGCGGCACATTCGAGTTCGCCTGTCTCATTCCCGGCCACTATGAGAAGGGCATGGTCGGCCAGATAGTGGTGAAATGAGCGGCGCCAAAATGAGACGATACATGCGAAAGATGAGCGTCATGGCGGCGACCATGCTCGTCCTCTCAGGCGGGATGCTCGCGAGCGTGACCCTGGCCCAAGCTCCCACGGTCAACGGCCAGGTGACGAAGATCGACGAAACCGCGGGAAAAATCACGCTTAAGCACGGCCCGATCAAAAAGCTCGAGATGAATGAAGGGATGACGATGGTCTTTCGCGTGCGGGATCCGGCGATGCTCAAGCAGGTGAAAGTCGGCGACAAGGTCAAGTTCGATGCCGATCGCATCAACGGGCAGATCACCGTCACCAAGATCGAAAAGACCAAGTGATCATGACCGGGCCAAATGGCTGCGTTCGATATTCTGTGACTACATGCCAACTATTATTGCCCAATCTGGGCGCTCATTCATTTGGATATGTTCGCGAGTGCCGACACGAGGGTCGCGAGGCTTGCGGTTCGCAGCGCCTGGTACGGCTTCTCCAGCTGTCGGCATAGCCGCTTGACCGCTGCCGCGGCATCGTGGCTGATGCAGTCGACCGGGAAGAACAAGTAATCGGCCCGGCTGACCAGGCCGGGCAAAAGCGTCGCGCTGTGCTCGATCCCGCCGTCGTGATGCAGGAAGCGCGCCCCCGTGCGTTCGATCAACGCCTTGAATTGCGGAATTTGATGCGCCCGCGCCCCAACGTACAGGATCGTTCGGCCTGAGAAGTCGAGCCGTCCCTCGCGGTCGGGGGTTGCGGCCTCGAGCAGGCGGACGACGTGATCCTCGATCGACTCGATCTCCCGCGCGAGAGCGTCTCGCTCGGCAATCGCGTCTCGCAATTCGGCTTCCGTCTTGTGCACGGCAGCGGAGGTCGCGTTCAGGCGCTGCTCGAGCCGTTCGCGACGCGCGGCCTCCTGTCCGAGCCTCGTGTTCGCCTCCGCGATCACATTCCTGAGTCCGTCGATTTCGCGGTTGTCGCTTGCGGGCTCGTTCGCGACGCGACGGACGAGCATCTCTTCGAGCCGGCGAATGGTCGCGTCGCGGGAGGTAAATCCATCGCGCAATTGCTGCTGTTGGCGATCGAGCTTTTCGATGAGACGGCCGTTTTGTTCTTCCAATTGCCGCAGCCGGCGAATGTCCGCGCGATTGGCAGCGCCCACGAGGTGGGAGAGCATGTGCACGTCCCGGAACGCTTTCTTCACGATTGGATCGGTCGCGATCGGATGGCTCACGAGCGCCCAATATGCGCCCGGGATGTCGCCGTTCTGAACCGACGCGTCCCATATCCGGCGCAGCGTCTCTTCGTCCTTGGCTTTGGCAAATTGCTTGATCGCGAGCTCATGCCGCGTGTCGAGCGCTTTTTGCAACAGCTTTGCTCCGGCCTCCCGGCGGCCGGCCAGCATGACCCCCATGACGTGAAGGTCGTGGTCGTCGGCAGTCTCGGCGCCGGCAACGTTCAGACGGACGAGCACGCGGCGCAGTTCGCCGTTCGACAGGCAGGTTCCGATAATCGAGCAGTGAAGACTATCCGCCAGATCCCATATCTTGCCGCGTTTGGCGCCCTGCGCGGACGCCGCCTCGCAGGGAATGGCTGGCTTGAGGATAACGTCCGGCCCGCGATCGAGCCTTGCCATGGGCACCAGCGCGCTCGCCGCAAGCAGATTGGCCGGAAGCGCGGGACGCAGGGGGGAAGACACGAACCCTCGCTATATTCCATCGAATATAGCGAGTATGACCGACAATCGGCCCGATGAAAAGGGGGTCGGCGAGCTGCCTCAACCGGATTTGCGGGCCTGTCGGCGCTGGACAGCCCCAGCGCGGCTGCAGTCAGCCTTCGTAGGTATTCAATCGATCGCGACCATCACGTCCGAGGCCTTGATGACCGCATAGGCGGACTGGCCGCTTGCCAGTTTGAGCTCGTCGACAGCCGCGTTGGTAATTGACGACGTAACGATCGTGCCCCTCCGATATCGATGCGCACATGCGCGGTCGTCTGCCCCTTCTTCACCTCGACGATCTTGCCCTTGAGAATGTTGCGTGCACTGAGCTTCACGGAGACCTCCTGTCGCCTGCGATGAGTGGGGATTATGTCGGACTACGGAACGTTCTAGCGTCTTTGCTGGGCACCTTCGAGCAGCGTGTCGAGTTCGGACGCGCTCAGATCGACCTGATAAAACTGGCGATAAAAGTCGCGCGCGACTTCGCGCATGTCGCCGGGAAATCGACCGGGAAACAGCAGCCGCGCGAGCCACTGCACCCCGATCAACCGGTTGAGCGACGGTGGCGCGTCGATCCAGCCGTAGGGGAGCCGCGGACTGAGGAACACGCGACCCCGCCGCACGGCATCGACCTGCGACCATGAGGGATCGGATCGAATATGTTCCGCCACCGCCGGATCGACGGTCACGATGGTATCCGGCTTCCAGCTGACGACCTGCTCCAGGGAGACATTGTAGAGACCTCCGCCGGGGAGGCCGCCCTCGACCACATTGATGGCGCCGACGCGTTCGATGATCTCCGTGTTGATCGAGCCCCGGTTGCCGGTCTCGAGCCCGCGGGTGCCGCGCGCGAGGTAGACGCGGGGCCGCGCCTCGCGCGGGATGGACGCGGTGACGCGATCGACGTCATGCAGGATGTCCTCCATGCGGCCGGCGAGTTGATCGGCGCGCTGCGTGACCCCGAGGATGCCGCCGAGAAGCCGCACCGCGGCCTGCATGTGAGCGAAGCGGCCGTCGATGAGCAGGTAGGGGATCGCGGTCTGGCTCTGCACGCGGTCGGCGAGCGAGATATACGTGTCCGAAATCGATCCGAAGTCGACGATCAGATCGGGCTTTGCGGCCATCACGACTTCGAGGTTGGCGGTGTTGCCGCGTCCGGTGAGGCGGCCGATTTCCGGCAAGCTCCGCACCATCGCCGGAAGATAGGGGAGCTCCTGCGGCGGTGGTTTTCGGTTCCAGCCGATCAGTTTCTCGGGTGCAAGAATGGTCATGAGCACGGAGGCCGGCGGACCCGCGGCAATGACCCGCTCGATCTGGTCGGGGACTTCGACCTGGCGCTCCGCCGAATCCACCGCCAGCCGTCCGGCCATCGCCGGCAAGGACGAGAGTATCGCGAGCGCGCCGGCACACAGCAGCCGGAGCGGAGTCGCTCTCGGACCGATAGACCGCAACGCATCGGGAAAATCGCGAGCGGATCGCGTGACACGTCGCGCATCAGGCGCGCAGCGTGTGTCCCTTCCGCAGCAACCTGCCCACGGCGCGAAATTCCTCCTTGGCCGAGGATTGTGCGATCTGCTCGATGGAACGGTAGAGCTCAATGACCCGCTTGCCGCTTGCTGTCAGAACGGCGCCCCCGCCTTGGCGACCGCCGATAGCCGCAGTGACCGCCGGTTGCTGGAAGGCATGGTTGATCTGCTCCACCAGCAGCCACGCCCGCCGATACGACATCCCGAGGCGGCGCGCCGCCGCGGAAATAGAGCCGGTTGATTGAATGGCCTCGAGCAGCGCGATCTTGCCCGGGCCGATGCGATCGCCGCTCGTCAAATCGAGGCGAATGCTCAAACGGGTGTCGGCCATGGATGCGGCGCGCCTGCGGCGATTGCGACCAGACCACCGCGAATTCACGGCCTTCGTCAAGAGGTCTTGCGCCGCCCCTCGAACGCGGCGGCAATGGAGGCCTCGCTCCCATCTCAAGCACCGTGTTGCGCAGGAAAGTCGAAGTATTTCATCATATACAGCGGTGCGCCGGCCTGACAACAAAAAAAAAGACCGCTTGCGCACCATGTGCCGGCGTAGACATTGCGGATCAACCGACATGCTCACCATTCCTGACGACGAATTGCGGCGATGGCTCGCGGAGGATGTGCCGTACGGCGACCTCACCACCCACGCGCTCGGAATTGGCAACCACCACGGCCGCATCACGTTCGAAGCGCGCCAAGCCATGGTTGCGGCCTGCAGCGAGGAGGCGGGCCGGATCATGGCGCTCGCCGGCGCCGACGTGATCGAGTGCGTGCCGTCGGGCACGGCTCTGCAAACCGGCGGATTGCTGCTGGCAGCTCAAGGACCAGCTGCCGCGCTCCATGCGGGCTGGAAGGTCGCTCAGACGTTGCTTGAAACCGCCGGCGGGATTGCCGCCGTCGCGCAAGCGATCGTTGCAGCCGCACAGCGGGTCAATCCCGAAGTCGTCGTCGCATGTACGCGCAAGAGCGTACCGGGCACGCGCGCTTTATCGATGAAAGCCATTCTCAGCGGCGGCGCGGTTCCCCATCGCCTCGGTCTATCCGAGACCATACTGGTGTTTGCCCAACACCGGGCATTTACCGATGGCGCATCGTTCGCGGCGATCATCGATCGCCTGCGGCGGCGCGTACCCGAAAAGAAAATCGTGGTCGAGGCGGATACGCTCGCCGAGGCCGTGGCAGTCGCCGACGCCGGTGCCGACGTCGTGCAGCTCGACAAGGCTTCGCCCGGCGACGTCGCCGCGTTGCGGCGCTACTGCGAGACCCGCGCGCCGCGGCCTCTCATTGCGGCCGCGGGAGGGATCAATGCCGCGAACGCCGCCGACTATGCGCGCGCGGGGGCGGACGTGATCGTCACGTCGGCGCCATATACCGCTCGCCCGCTGGACGTAAAGGTCACCATGGCGGCGACGGATCACTGACCGTCGCGGCGGACGAATCGCATAACAGCTCGTCGAGACGGGCCTGATCCCCAAGGGATAGCGATCTCGAGACGACGCTCAACCCTGTTGCCCGGCACCTCGGTATATTCCATGATATATAGCGACGGCATGACAGCCGCGCGTGGCTGGGCGATTGAATGCAATTGCCGCCAGCCGAAGCCAGGTATTGCTGATGCTTACGGACGAACGGCGCGAGAGCGACGCGGCCATATACCCGCTGGTGCGATATGCACAGGGCGGACCGGCGCCCGACGGCAACGCGTTGCTGGTCGAGGGCGCAACGGCGGAAGGCGAGCCGGTACGATTCGCGCTCTCCGTTGGCGACGTCCAGCACTTCGTCGCCTTTCTGCTGATTTCGCTAGGCCAGATCGGCGTCATGCGGGGCGATCCAGCGCCGACTCCTGATCAGGCGATCGTGCAAAGTCCCGCGGTGCCCGCCACATCGATCGCCGTCGGCGAGCCGGCAGGCAACGAAGGTTACCTGGGAATTGCCGTCGGACGGGCCGAGCTGATCTTTTCGATGCCGCTCTCCGCCTTCGAGGAGCTCGGCCGCACCATGTTGACTATCAGCGCCAAGCCTAACCGGGGATAGGAGGCGTGAATGCCAAGACGTTCGGCTTACTAACTGCCACGCGCGACGGTCGGTCTTTCGCGCAGTCGCGGCAATCTTCCGATATGGGTGGCACAGTTTCCCTGGCCAAGGGAGCCATTGCCCCAGCGATCCGAGATTGGATCGAAAAGAATCAGCCCGTGTGAAGCGCCTCACTCCGGGCGCGCTGGCGATTTGCGAGAATACGATCGTCTGCAAAATCACTGTCAGGAGGTCATCATGGGCTCAGGTGCGTATTCCGTCTTCATCGACCAGCAAGCTGGTGGCGGCCCGGCGGGGGCTCTGCGGCGAGTGGTACCCCTCCCACCTCCGGAGCTTTCCGGGGGCGTCAAGTTCACCACCGTTGTTCTTTCGCTCGCATATGACAACTTTGGGGACCCTGGCGCGCCTGCGACAATCCCTGCCACGGTGCGGGTGCTCAGAGGCAGTGGGCCAGTCCAGACGCTCAACGTAAACATCGAAGTTGGGCGCAAATTTTTTCACTTCTTCCATGCGGATGACCAAGCGGCATCGGTCCAATTGAATCCGCCCGCTGCCCCAGGTGAGTGCAATGGTGGAGTACGCGTTTCCATGATCGTTTAGAAGCGAATCCACGCTTCGTTAAGCCCGGCGCCGCCCATCCGTGGCCCACAGGGAGCACCACCTTGCACGGAAGCGGCGGCCGGCCGCGTGATGCTGCGACCACTTTTTTGACTACAGCTATTGACTACGTAACGAGGTCATGCTAGAACGCTCGCAGCCTTGCTCATTGAGGGCGTGTTCTAGAGACGATCCTGAATGCGGAGCGAGGCGTGGCGAAAGCCTCCGTCCGCTCGTCCCCGCGAAAGCGGGGGCGGGAATGAGCGGAGGAAAGAAACGCCACGGTGGAGCGCCGAGAGGCGGGCGTCCCGTGTCATGGGACGCAAGGCGCCTCGCAAGCGCCTGGTACGCCGCGTCATAAGCGCGTTCACGCGCGTCTTTGGCGCAAGATGGCGTGCCCCACGGGTGCCTCGCACGCACCCGAACGTTTCTCGGCGCTCCGCCCACCCCTCGATTCGGGGTCGGTGAAGCAACGATGCAAAACCCCGGGCGCAAAAATGCGCCGCGGGAACGAGGAGGTGTGTGTGTGCTTGAGAGTCCGAATCTGCAGAAAAACAGGAAAATACAGGGAGTGGATGAGACACGCGTACCGTTTCGTTTGCTCGACCTGCTGGGAACGCAACCTGCGCCTGTACGAAATGACCGCCGGCGCAATTCCATTGTTTCCGGATTGTTATTTACAATGAGTTTTGCAACTGCAACGTGTCGAGCGGTTCAGCGGCCTTCGCGCATCCAGGTGGCGGCGAGGCTGCCGACCAGCAGCAGCAGCCCGATCAAACCCGCGAACACCGGCAGCACGCCGATGCCGCGCACCACGCTCGCCTCGCGCGTGCGCAGCCCGAGCCAGTCGTCGCCGTGGTAGGTCTCGCTCGAGCGTACCGCGACGATGCGCGGCAGATGCACGCCGCTGCCGTTCTCGACCCGCATGACGCCGCCGCCGGTGGCGTTCGCCAGCGGCGCCAGCACCTCGGTGGTCGAGGTGACCTCGGTGA
>Ga0318509_10000453_pt1 | contig 12100 bp, 8 predicted proteins | sample GRESIP084b2f22_FD_203477 | JGI IMG/M metagenome (GOLD analysis project Ga0318509, IMG submission 203477) | Tropical soil microbial communities from Luquillo Experimental Forest, Puerto Rico - GRE.SIPMG.084b2f22 | ecosystem: Environmental > Terrestrial > Soil > Tropical forest > Bulk soil...
GCATATAGGCGCTTTTACCCAGGCTGGCTCGCAGGATCAGCCAGGTTTTTTCCGGTCGATCCAAGTCCGTGAGTTGAAGACCCACGGGCCGACAAGAAGGCTAATCCGCGGCAGCAACTCGGCGGCGTGGTTTGGCGCGGCCGTTGGCAAAGCGGTCGAGGAGGCGACCTGCGACCCGCGGGCTGACGAAATGAGAGACGTCGCCACCAAGTGCGCCGATTTCCTTGACAAAACGCGACGAGATGAACTGAAAGCGATCCGAGGCCATCAGAAAGACGGTCTCGATCTCCGGGTTGAGCCGAGCGTTCATTCCGGCCATCTGGAACTCGTACTCGAAGTCGGAAACCGCGCGCAGTCCGCGAACGACCACGCTGGCGCCGACCGACTGCGCAAAATTCACCAGGAGAGTATCAAAGGCCCGCACCTCAATGCGCTCTGCGTCGCCATTTTCGAGGTGAGCGACCTCGTCGCGGACGATCTCGACGCGCTCGTCGGTGGCAAACAGCGGGCCTTTCCCGTCGTTGCGGGCAACACCCACGACGAGGCGGTCGACGATCCTGATCGCTCGCCGGATGATGTCCGCGTGTCCGTTGGTAATCGGATCGAAGGTGCCGGGATAGATCCCGATCCGCGGTTGGGTCATGTCTCCCCCCCGTTGATTTGTTGGCTTGTCGCGGAATCTTCCGATCCGTTTGCCTCTCCGTTCTCGTCGGAATCCTCGGGGAGTCGGGCCACCGAAACGACCCGCTCACCGTCGCCGACCTTGAAAATGACCACCCCCTGACTGCGCCGGCGGGCGATGCGGATATCGTCTACCGGGCAGCGAATGACCATCCCGCCATCGGTCACCAGCATGACCTGGTCGCTGTGCCCGACCGGAAAGACGGCGACGATCGCGTCGCGGCGGCGGCTCAGATCCATGTTGTCGATGCCCTGGCCGCCACGCCCGGTGATGCGGTAGTCGTAAGCCGAACTCCTGACCCCGAAGCCCTTCTCGGTCACGCTCAGCACGAACTCCTCGCGCTGCGCGAGATCGGCGTAGTTTTCTTCGGAAATCGAGCCTTCGTCGCCGCCGGCGGGCTCGCCCTCGGCCTCCTCGGGTTCGAACGGCGCATCGGCGGCCGTCTCGCTCTCCTCGTCCGTTTGCCGCCGTCGCCTCGCCGCGAGGCTCAAATAGGCGTTGCGCATATCGGGGGCGATCCCCTCGTGGCGTAGGATCGACAGCGAGATCACCTGATCATCTGCGAGCAGCCGGATGCCGCGGACGCCGACCGATGAACGGCTGGAAAAGACCCTAACATCGCTGACCGGGAAGCGGATCGACTTGCCGTTGCGCGTGGCAAGCAAGACATCGTTCGCGTCGGTGCAGGTGGCAACGGCGATCAACCGGTCGTCGGCGTCCTCGCCCTCGAACTTCATTGCGATCTTGCCGTTCGCCATGACATTGCCGAAATCGGAGAGGGCGTTGCGCCGGACATAGCCATTCGCTGTGGCGAACATTACCGCGAGATCACCCCAGCTCTCCTCGTCCTCGGGCAACGGCATCACCGTCGATATCGTTTCGCCCGGCGCGAGGTTCGGCAGCAAATTGACCATCGGCCGGCCGCGCGCCTGAGGCGTGCCGAGTGGCAAGCGATAGACCTTGAGCTTGTAGACCCGCCCCGACGAGGTAAAGAACAGCACCGGTGCGAGGGTCGAGGCGACGAAGACCTCGCTGAGGAAATCCTCTTCGCGGATCGCCATGCCAGCGCGCCCGCGGCCGCCTCGGCGTTGCGCGCGATAGGTCGACAATGGCACCCGCTTGATGTAGCCGGCGTGGCTCACCGTCACGACCATCGCCTCACGCTGGATCAGCGCTTCGATATCGGCTTCGAACTCGACGTCCTCGATCGCGGTCCGACGCGGTGTCGCAAACTGTTCCTTGATCGCCAGCAGCTCGGCACGCATTACCTCGATCAGACGGGCGCGCGAACGCAGGATTTCGAGATAGCCCGCGATCTCGCTGATCAGACCGCGCAACTCTTCGGCGATCTTGTCGCGCTCGAGCCCGGTCAAGCGCTGCAGCCGCAGGTCGAGGATCGCGCGCGCCTGCTCGTCTGACAGCCGGTAGGCGCCGTCCTCGGCAGCCTCGCGGCCGGGCTCGCCGACCAGCGCCACCAGCGGTGCGACATCGGCAGACGGCCAGGCTCGGCCGACGAGACCCGCCCGCGCAGTCGCCGGATCGGGTGCAGTGCGGATCAGCGCGATGATTTCGTCGAGGTTGGCGACCGCAATCGACAGCCCGAGCAGGGTATGCGCGCGCTCGCGTGCCTTGGCGAGGAGGTGGCTGGTACGGCGGGTGATCACCTCCTCGCGGAAGGCGATAAAGGCGGCGATGACGTCGCGCAGCGTCAACAGCTCAGGCCGACCGCCATCCAGCGCCAGCATGTTGACGCCAAAGCTCGTCTGCAGCGCGGTGTGACGATAGAGCTGGTTGAGCACGATCTCCGGCTCAGCATCGCGCTTCAACTCGATGACGACGCGCACACCGTCACGGTCGCTCTCGTCCCGCAGCTCCGCTATGCCCTCGATCAGCTTCTCGCGGACCGTCTCGGCGATTCGCTCGATCAGCTTTGCCTTGTTGACCTGGTAGGGAACCTCGGTAAAGACGATCGCCTCGCGGTCCTTGCGCACCTCCTCGACGTGGGTCTTGCCGCGCATGATGACGGCACCCCGGCCGGTCTTGTAGGCGGCATGCGTCCCGGCACGTCCCATGATGATCCCGCCGGTCGGGAAATCGGGCGCCGGGACATGTTCCATCAGGTCTTCGACGGCGATCGCCGGGTTGTCGAGATAAGCGCAGCAGGCGTCGATGACCTCGCCTAGATTGTGCGGCGGGATGTTGGTCGCCATGCCGACTGCGATCCCTTGAGCGCCGTTGACCAGCAAATTCGGAAAGCCGGCCGGCAGCACCTTTGGTTCGCTTTCGGTCTCGTCGTAATTCGGATGGAAGTCGACCGTGTCGTTGTCGAGATCGTCGAGCAGCGAATCGGCGACACGGGCGAGCCTGGCCTCGGTGTAGCGGTAGGCCGCCGGCGAATCGCCGTCCATCGAGCCGAAATTGCCCTGCCCATCGATCAGCGGCAGGCGCATCGCAAAATCTTGCGCCATCCGCACCATCGCATCGTAGATCGCCAGCTCGCCGTGCGGGTGGTACTTGCCGATCACGTCACCGACGATGCGGGCGGATTTACGGTAACCGCGGTTCCACTCGTTGCCGTTGACCTTCATCGAGTAGAGTATGCGGCGGTGGACCGGCTTCAGCCCGTCCCGGACGTCGGGAAGCGCGCGCGCCACGATTACGCTCATCGCGTAATCGAGGTACGACCGCCTCATCTCGTCTTCGATCGTGACGGGCGTAATGTCGGGGGCGGCGGGTGGTGCGGAGGTGACGGCCACGGTTGCTCGGTATGGGCTTCAACAAAATCGCGGCGCACCCAAATGGGCGCTGCCGCGACGCTAAATATAAGCATTTCTACGGCAGATTACCGCATCTCGCATGTGCGAACAACCGATTCACTGGCTGTGGCGCCTTGTCAAACTGGTCGCATCAACGGCCCCGAGGCGCTGCCGTTCAGATCCGGACGAGATGGATTTCGATCAACGGCCGCTTGCCGAAGCGCTCGTTGATGGCTCGGCGCAGCGTGCGACGAATCGCGTCGCGCACCACGTTGTCGTCACGCCGCGGCCCGGCGGGGAGCTCCTCGACAGCACTCTCGGCAGCATCGCGCAAGAAGGGCGCGGCCGCGGTCGCCGCAGCCTCTTCGACCACACCGATCAGACTGATCGCGGGGGGTGCGGCGAGCCGGCCCTGACGGTCGACGACCAGGGTAGCGACCGCGCTGCCGTTCAAGACAATGCGACGGCGGTCCTTCAGCGCAGCGCCACCCAGCGGCAAGAGGCCTTTGCCATCGCTCGCCAACCGGCCGACCGGCACCTCGTCGACAACCAGGGTAGCGACCGCGCTGCCGTTCAAGACAATGCGACGGCGGTCCTTCAGCGCAGCGCCACCCAGCGGCAAGAGGCCTTTGCCATCGCTCGCCAACCGGCCGACCGGCACCTCGTCGACAACCGTCGCACCAGTCGGAGTAAGCCGCACCATGTCACCGTTCTGGATAACGAGCGGCTGCTGAACCTGGCACTCCTCGGCGAGATGGGCATGGGCTATCAAATGGCGCGCCTCGCCGTGAACCGGGATCGCGACCCGCGGGCGGACCATCTGGTACATGCGCACGAGCTCCTCACGCGCCGGGTGGCCGGAGACGTGGACGAAATGATCTTCCTCGGTGACAATCTCGACTCCAAGCCGGACTAGCGCGTTCTGCAGCCGATTGATCGCTTTCTCATTGCCCGGAATGATGCGCGACGAGAAGATCGCGACATCGCCGGTCTCGAGTACGATGTTGGGGTGGTCCTCGCGGGCGATCCTGGCGAGCGCCGAGCGGGGCTCCCCCTGGCTTCCGGTGCAGATCAGAACGATCTTGCCACGCGGCAGGTAACCCGCCTCGTCCTCGGTCAAAAAGCGTGGTAGATCAGCGAGATAGCCGTTCTCGCGGGCAGCCTTGTCGATCCGCCACAGCGACCGTCCGACAAGAGCCACTTCGCGGCCATGCACTGCGGCGGCCCGCGCGACCGTTTCGAGACGGGCGACGTTCGAGGCGAAGCAGGCGACCGCGACCCGCGCGTCATAGCGGCCGACGAGATCGATCAGCGACCGACGCAGATCCGCTTCCGAACCGGAGGTACCGGGACGCAACGCATTTGTCGAGTCGCCGATCATCGCCAGGACGCCATCGTCGCCGAGCCGGCGCAGCGCTGCTTCGTCCGAAGTCGAGCCAATCAGCGGGTCCGGGTCGAACTTCCAATCACCGGTGTGCAGCACCGTCCCGACCGGCGTGCGCAACGCCACCGCATTGGGTTCGGGGATCGAATGAGTGAGCGTGATCAGTTCGAGGTCGAACGGTCCGACGGTGAACCGGCCCGACATCGGTACGACATTGATCCTGACCCTGTCGGCAATGCCGGCTTCGACAAGCTTTGCCCGCAGCAATGATGCGGTGAATGGAGTCGCCCAAATCGGACAACGCAGATCCTTCCATAAGTAAGGAATGGCCCCGATGTGGTCCTCATGCGCGTGCGTCGCTACGATCCCGAGCAGCCGGTCGCGTCGTTCGACGATGAAGGCCGGATCGGGCATGACGACTTCAAGCCCCGGCTGCGAATCGTCCCCGAAGGTGACCCCGCAGTCGAGAATGAGCCAGTCGCCGGCATAACCGTAGATATTCAGATTCATACCGATCTCGCCGGCGCCTCCGAGCGAGACAAAGAACAGCGCGCCAGGGTCACCGTCTGCCGAACGATCGCCCGATGGGTAGGGCAGATCCTTCATTTATTGCTATTTCGCCGGTAGATAAGCCGGAGTCCCCATAAGGTCAGATCGGGATCGATGCGATCGATGACCGGCATCGCCCCGTCGAAGAGGGGGGCTAGGCCGCCGGTGGCGATGACGCCCATTGGCGCGCCAAATTCGTGCTTGACGCGTTCGACGAGCCCTTCGATGAGGCTCACATAACCCCAGAAAATGCCCGATTGCATACAGGCGACGGTGCTCGTGCCGATCACCCGCTCGGGGCGCTGAATCGGCACGCTCGGCAATTTGGCGGCCGCAAGGTGTAGCGCCTGGTTCGATAGGTTTATCCCAGGCGCGATGACGCCACCGCGGTAGTTGCCGTCGCCGTCGATGACGTCAAAATTTGTCGTCGTCCCGAAATCGACGACGACAAGCGGCGTCGCATAGCGGTCTCCGGCACCAACCGTGTTGCACAACCGGTCGGCGCCCACCTCCTCCGGCCGGTCGACAACCGCGCGGGCGCCAAGCTCGACGCCGGCCTCGCCGACCATCATGGGCTCGTGGCCGCAATAATGGCGACAAAGCCGCCGTAGGTTGAAATTTGCCTCGGGTACAACGCTGGCGATGATGGTGCCAGTAAGGCGCTGTCGCATCAGACCTTCGAGCGCGAGCATATGGTCGAGCCACACCACATATTCGTCGGCGGTGCGCCGAGCGTCGGTCGCGGCACGCCAAGCCCCCTTGAGCCGGTCGCCCTCCCACACGGCAAACACGGTGTTGGTGTTATTGGCGTTGATCGCGAGGAGCATAAGGCCTCGTCAGCGGGTGACCGGGAAGACTTCGCCAGCGGCGACCCGCCGGAATTCTCCTGCGCTCTCCAACAAGAGCGCGCCGTGTTGATCTATGTCGACGAACCGGCCGTGCAAGGTGGCGGGCTCCAGGCGCACCCGGATCGGCTCACCGAGAGCCGCCGCGCGGGCACGCCAAGCCGCGCGTATGGGCGCGAAGCCCTCTTCGCGCCAGCGCTCTTCCCAGGCCTGGAAATGACGGGCAAACCCTTCGAGTGCGGCACCAGGGAAGACCGTCCCCAGATCCTCCTCAGCGATCGATGTGGCCGGAAACTCAGTGTCTCGCGGCGAGGAGGTGAGATTGATACCGACGCCGACGACGACAAACTCCAGAATCTCACCCTCGCCGAGCTCAGACTCGAGGAGGATTCCGGCTATCTTGCGACCGCCCAACAGTACGTCGTTTGGCCATTTGTACGAGAGCCCATCCAGCCGTTTTTCGAGGATCGAGCCCAGCGTGGCGCCGACAGCCAACGCCGCGACGAAACCAAGCTGCGCGGCCTGATCTATGGGACAACGAGACCGTAAGATCAGCGAAGCGTAGAGATTACCCGGCGGAGAGGCCCAGGTATGTCCGCGCCGCCCCCGGCCGGCGGTCTGCTCGATCCCCCACACCAATGTGCCCTCCTCGGCGGCGGCCCGCGCAAGGCGCTTTGCCTCGTCATTGGTGCTGTCGACCGTGGCGTAGCGGCGAAGTCGATAGGCCGCGGGGAGCCTCGGCTGAGGAAGGGTCATCGGGGGAAAAGGGCGGAGGCTGCGGCCTCCGCGCCACCGAGTATCGGCCCGGGGAACAGAAAGAAGAACAAAGTGACGATCGCAGTGACGAAGACTACACCCTTGACCTCGGCCGAGAGTGGCCGGTCGAACATACCGACGGGCTCGTCGAAATACATGACCTTGACCACTCGAAGATAATAAAAAGCCGAGACGACGCTGGCCAGGACACCGATCACCGCAAGCCCAGTGAGCTGAGCATTGATCGCGGCAAGAAAGACATAGAGCTTGCCGAAAAAACCGGCCGTTGGCGGGACTCCGCTCAAGGCGAACATGAAGATCGCCAACGCCAGAGCGAGACCGGGCTGCGATTGCGAGAGACCGGCAAGATCGGAAATACCCTCCAGCATCTGTTCCTTGCGACGCATGCACAGAATCACCGTCCAAGCGCCGATGGTCATGAAAAGATAAATTGTCAGGTAGACCAGGACACCGCGAATACCTTGGAACGTGCCGGCGGCCAGTCCGATCAGCGCATAGCCGACATGGCCGATCGAGCTATACGCCATTAACCGCTTGATATTCTCCTGGGCAATCGCCGCGACTGCGCCGAGCACCATCGAGGCGATCGAGAGAAAGACGATGACCTGACGCCACTCCGCGATCAACGGGCCGAACGGGGCGATCATGAAGCGGATGAAGAGGGCGAGCGCCGCCAGCTTGGGCGCCACCGCGAAGAAGGCGCTGACCGGCGTCGGCGCGCCCTCATAGACATCGGGTGTCCACATGTGGAAGGGCACCGCCGAGACCTTGAAGGCGAGCCCGACGACGACAAAGACAAGGCCGATCAGGATCCCGGTCTGGACCGGTGTGCCACCGGTCGCCAGCCTTTCCAGATCATCGAAGGCAGTCGTCCCGGCAAAACCGTAGATCAGTGACGCGCCATACAGCAGCATGCCGGACGACAGTGCTCCGAGAACAAAGTATTTGAGCCCGGCTTCGCTCGATCGCGCCGAATCGCGATTGAAGCTGGCGACGACGTAGAGCGCCAGATTTTGCAGCTCGAGGCCGACATATAGGGTGATGAGATCATTGGCCGAGATCATCACCATCATCCCGGTCGTCGCCAACAGCACGAGAACCGGGAACTCGAAGCGCGCGATCCCCTGCTCCTCGTTGTGATGCATACTAATCAGAATCGTCGCGGCCGAGCCTATCAACACCAGCGCCTTCATGAACAAGGCAAAAGCATCGGTGACGAACATCCCATAAAACCCGACGCGCCGATTGCCTCCGCCGAGCGCAGCGATCACAAAGACCAGGATCAGGACACCGATCGAGAGCCAGGAGACGAGCCGCGCCGAGCCTTCGCCGCGCAACACGCCGAGAACCAACAGCGCCATCGCGCCGGCGGCGAGAACCATCTCCGGCACTGCTGGCGAGATGTCCGGGAAAACCAGGCTCGACATTGCTAAGGGAGGCTCGCGCGGCGCAGACCGGCGGCGCCGGTGGCGGCATTCACCTGCTGCACGAGATGATCGACTGAGATTTGGATCGGCCGCAGGAATGAGTTGGGATAGAAGCCCATCCACAATACGAGAACCAGCAACGGCGCGAACACCGCCTTCTCGCGGGGGCTCAGATCGAGCATGCCGCGCAGATCGGCCCGGGTAATTGTACCGAAGATGACCCGGCGATAGAGATAAAGCATGTAGGCTACACTGAGGAACATTCCCGTCGCCGCGAGGGTGCAATAGAGCGTGCTCACCCTAAAGGTGCCGAGCAGGACCAGAAATTCGCCGATAAAGCCGCTGGTGCCAGGTAAGCCAACTGCAGCCAGAGTAAAGACCATAAAGACGAAGGCGTAGGCCGGCATACGCTCGATCAAGCCGCCGAAGCGCATGATCTCGTGAGTATGTAGGCGGTCATACAGGACGCCGACACAAAGAAAGAGTGCGGCCGATACGAGCCCATGGCTCAGCATCTGGATCATCGCGCCCTGCACGGCTTCGCTCGTCACCGCGAAGGTGCCCATTGTCACAAATCCCATATGGGCGACCGAAGAGTAGGCGACGAGTTTCTTCATATCGATCTGCGCCAGCGCCACCAACGAGGTGTAGATCACCGCAATGACGCTGAGACTAAAGATCAACGGCGTGAAATAGCTGGAGGCGAGCGGAAACATCGGCAGCGAGAAGCGAATGAAACCATAGCCGCCGAGCTTCAAGAGAATGCCGGCGAGGATGACCGAGCCCGCGGTCGGCGCCTCGACATGGGCGTCGGGCAGCCAGGTGTGGACCGGCCACATCGGGACCTTGACCGCGAAGGAAGCAAAGAAAGCCAGCCACAGCCATTTTTGCAGCCCGGCAGGAAAAGCGTGGGTCAGGGCGACCGTAATATCGGTGGTTCCGGTCTCGAAGTACACTGCGATCACGCCGAGCAGCATCAATATCGAGCCGAGAAACGTGTAAAGAAAGAATTTAAATGCGGAATAAATCCGGTTAGAACCTCCCCAGACTCCGATAATCAGGAACATCGGGATCAGCACTCCCTCGAAGAACATATAGAAGAGAACAAAATCGAGGGCGCAAAATATTCCGACCATCAGCGTCTCGAGGACGAGGAAGGCGATCATGAATTCCTTGACCCGGAACTGGATCACTTCCCAGGCCGAGACGATGGAAAGCAAGGTCAGAAGTGTCGAGAGTAAGACAAAGAACAGCGAGATCCCGTCGATTCCCATGTGGTAGGCGAACTGAAACCCTCCGAGGGCGACCCAGTTTGCTCGCTCGACGAATTGGAAATCGGCGGTGCTCGGGTCGAACTGCAGCCACAACAGCACAGACAGCGCAAAATCGACTAGCGAGGTCCAAAGCGCGATATTGCGGGCGTTCCGTGCGACTAGGGCCTCGTCACCGCGCGTCATCAGAATGAATGCGGCGCCGATCAACGGTAGAAAAGTCACAAGCGAGAGCAGCGGCCAATGGCTCACGACAATCGCCCCGCGCTCACCGCGGCAACAGGTACCAGGTGACGAGCGCCACGAGCCCGATCATCATCGCGAAGGCATAGTGATAGAGATAGCCGGTCTGCAGCCGGCTCGCTTGGCCTGCCAGATCACGGGTGACGGCGGCGACCCCATCGGGTCCGAGCCCGTCGATCACCGCACCATCGCCCGATTTCCACAGTCCGTCGCCTACAAACATGGCCGGGCGGACGAACAACCAGTCGTAAAGCTCGTCGAAATACCATTTGTTGAGCAGGAACAGGTAAAGCGCGCGCAATTGCGATGCGAGCCGCACCGGGATCGTCCTGTCGACGATGTAAAAGACGTAGGCGGTGGCGATCCCAAGAAGGCCAAATATCAGCGGCATGTATCGGACGAGTTGCGGTATCTCTTCTACCTTTGCAAGGGAGTCATATTGCGGCAGTACCAGGATCGAACTTTTCCAGAAACTAGCGCGCTCAGCGCCGACAAAGAAATCGTAGCCGATAAACCCGAAGACGGTGGCCCCAGTCGCTAGGACGAGCAGCGGTATGACCATCACCCAAGGGCTCTCATGCGCATGGTGCAAGGTCTCCTCGTCGGCGCGCGGCTCCCCGTGAAAGGTCATAAACATCACGCGCGAGATGTAGAAGGCGGTCATGAAAGCCGCCAAAACGCCGAGGACCCACGCATAGTGGCCTACCGCCGTACCCGCCGCCCAATCCGCTTCGAGGATCGTGTCCTTCGAGTAGTAGCCGGAAAAGAACGGGATCCCGCTCAGCGACAGCGCGCCGACCCACATCGTACCGTAGGTCCACGGTGTCTTGCGCCATAGACCGCCCATCCGACGCATGTCCTGTTCGCCGCCCATGGCATGGATGACCGATCCAGAGCAAAGGAACAGCAACCCCTTGAAGAAGGCATGGCTGAACAGATGGAAAATCGCGGCGGCATAGGCAGAGACTGCGGCGGCAGCGAACATGTAGCCGAGTTGGCTACATGTCGACCAGGCGATGACGCGCTTGATGTCGTTCTGCGCCATCCCGATACTCGCGGCGAAAATCGCCGTGGTTCCACCGATGACCCCGACGACGGCGATAGCTGTCGGCGCGTATTCGAACATCGGCGAGAGGCGTGCAACCATAAAGACGCCTGCCGTCACCATCGTTGCCGCGTGGATCAGGGCGGAGACCGGGGTCGGACCCTCCATCGCGTCAGGAAGCCAGGTGTGCAGCGGGATCTGCGCGGATTTCCCCATTGCGCCGATGAACAGCAGGATGCAAGCGAGGGGCAGCTTATCGACCTGCCAGCTGAGGAACTCCATCTTGGCGCCGACCACGCTCGGTGCTTTGCCGAACACAGTGCCGAAGTCGAGCGCACCGAAGATGGTGAACACTGCGAAGATTCCGAGGGCAAAGCCGAAATCGCCGACACGATTGACAATGAAGGCTTTGATGGCGGCAGCATTGGCTGAGGGTCGATCGTACCAGAAGCCGATCAACAGGTAGGACATCAGGCCGACACCTTCCCAGCCGAAGAACAACTGCACGAAGTCGTTGGCAGTCACCAAAGCCAGCATTGCGAAGGTGAACAGGCTCAGATAGGCCATGAAGCGCGGAATTGAGGGATCGTCCGCCATGTAGCCGATCGAGTACACGTGGACCATAGACGAGACGATGGTCACTACGAGGATCATGACCCCGCTCAGCGTGTCGAGCCGCAATGACCACGTGACATCGACTCCGCCAGCAATGATCCAGCTTGCCAGCGGGATCACACGCGGGCCGTCGCTGGCGAGGATGTCGCGGAACAGCGGGATACCGAGCGCGGCGGCAAGCAAGAGGGCGCCGCAGGTGACCAGCTGCGCGCCCCGGTCGCCGATTACCCGCCCGAAGAAGCCGGCGATGACAGCAGCAAGAAGAGGCAGAAAGACAACGGCAACCGCCAAGGGATCAGCCTCTCATCGTGTTGATGTCCTCGACCGCGATCGTGCCTCGGTTGCGGAAATAGACGACGAGGATTGCGAGGCCGATCGCGGCTTCCGCCGCTGCAACCGTCAGCACGAACATCGCAAAAGCCTGGCCGACGAGGTCGTGTAGAAAGACCGAGAAAGCGACGAAATTGATGCTGACCGCAAGCAGCATCAATTCGATCGACATCAGC
>Ga0318509_10000471_pt1 | contig 11950 bp, 8 predicted proteins | sample GRESIP084b2f22_FD_203477 | JGI IMG/M metagenome (GOLD analysis project Ga0318509, IMG submission 203477) | Tropical soil microbial communities from Luquillo Experimental Forest, Puerto Rico - GRE.SIPMG.084b2f22 | ecosystem: Environmental > Terrestrial > Soil > Tropical forest > Bulk soil...
CTCCTGTGGAACTGCTCGATGACGAACGGCAGGAACTTGTCATCGCCGAGGCTCTGCCCGGAGAGATTGATGGAGCACTGCCGCAGCTTCTCGCGCTCGTCCGCCTCGGACACGAGCCAGCGGAAGGCGTTCTCGATCACCCAGCGGTCGATCGCCGGAGTAATCGCGTAGCGCTCGGCGGCGGCGATGAAGTCGTTCGGCGCGACGATGCGTCCGGTCTCGTCCTTGAGGCGCAGCAGCAGCTCGTAGTGCGCACCGCTCTCGGAGCGCTGCAGCGGCTGGATCGCCATGCGGAACAGCTCGAAACGTCCCTCTTCCAGGGCCGCGTTGATGCGCGCCGCCCACTGCATCTCGCGCCGCCGCCGCATGAGCTCGATGTCGTTCTCGGCGAAGCTGTGGACGCGGTTGCGGCCGCTCTCCTTCGCCGCGGCGCAGGCGGAATCGGCCGCCGAGAGGATCGAGGCCACGTCCTCGTTGTCGGCGGTGATCGGCACGACGCCGATGCTGGCACCGAGGCGGAACACCCGGTCCTCCCAGGTGAAGCGGAAGTTGCGCACGCCCTCGCGGAGTGTCTCCGCGGTGCGCATCGCCTCATCGAGGGAGCAGCTCTCGAGAAGAATGCCGAACTCGTCACCGCCCAGGCGCGAGAGCGTATCCCGCCAGCGGACCTTCGATTTGAGCAGCGCTCCGACCTGGCCGAGGAGCGCGTCGCCGGCGCTGTGACCGCAGGTGTCGTTGACGATCTTGAACTGGTCGATGTCGAGGTAACAGAGCGCGTACGACGCCTCACGCGCCTTGGCGCTCTTCAGCGCCCGCTCGAGGCGGCTCTCGAACTCGCGCCGGTTCACGAGCCCGGTGAGCAGATCGTGGCTCGCGTGATAGGAGAGCCGGCGGTTGAGCTCGCGCGACTCGCTCACATCGTGGAACACCAGCACCCCTCCGGCGACGTGCCCCGAGCCATCGCGGATCGGCGCGGCGGTGCTCTCGATATAGAGCTCGTTGCCATCGCGTCGGATGAGGAGCATCGGGCGCACCGACTTGATGGGGCGGATGCGGCGGATCGACACCGACAGCGGATTCTCGAGCGGCTCGCAGGTCTCCTCGTGGAAGGCGCGGAAGATCTCCTCCACCGGGCGTCCCATGGCGTCTTCCAGGCGCCAGCCGGTGAGCTCTTCGGCCACCGGGTTGATGTAGTCGATGGTGGAGCTGGCATCGGTGGTGATGACGCCATCGCCGATCGACTGCAGCGTGATCTGTGCGCTCTCCTTCTCGCGGAACAGCGCCTCCTCGTAGAGCTTGCGCTCGGTGATGTCGAGCTCGACGCCGACCAGGCGCAGGAGCCGTCCGTGCTTGTCGACGCGCGCGGTCGCGCGGCTGATCACCCAGCGCCACTCGCCGTTGCGATGGCGCATGCGATGGGTGCTCTCGAAAATCGGCGTCTTGCCGGCGACGTGATCGCGGATCGCGGCCTGCACGCGTGCCAGGTCGTCCGGGTGCACGAGGCTGCGCCAGTCGGGCGAGCCACGCATATCGTCATCGCCGTAGCCGAGCATCGCCTTCCAGCGCGGCGAGAAATACACCTCGTTGCTCTCGACGTCGAAGTCCCACAGTCCGTCGTTCGCCGCCGCCTGGAAGAGGTTGGTGCGCTCTTCGAGCTTGGCGAGCCGCGCCTCGGTGCGGATGCGCTCGAGCCCGGTGGCGAGGCTGGTGCCGATGAGCTTCATCAGCAGCTGCAGGTTCACGTCCCACGCTCCGCGTGGCAGCGCATGGGCGAGCGCGAGGAATCCGGCGGGCTTGCCCTGCGCGCTCAGCGCCACGATCAGCGCCGAACCGATCTGGAGCTCGGCGAACTTCGCCGCCTCGGCGGTCTGGTCCTTGCGCGGGGACGCGGTGTCGCGCAGCTCCGAGAGCCGCAGATGCTCGAGCCGTCCCTTCAGCCACGGAAAGGACTCGAGGCTCGTGCCCGCGAGCGCCTCCGGGCGGCACTGGGCGAAAGCGCTGCGTGCGAACTGCACCTCCGCGATGCTGCCGTCCTCCGGGCTGAAGGCGGCCAGGAAGGCGCAATCGGCGCTGGTCGCGCCGCGCAGCAGCTCGAGATTGCGCCGGATGCACTCCTCCATGCTCTCGCGGCGCATGTTCTGGAAGTCCACCGCGATCTTGGTGCAGACGACGTCGATGCCGACAACGGGCTTGGCGGCGCGACCGGTCCACGCCTCTGCCGACAGGATGTCGGACGCGGTAAAGTCCGCCGGTTTATCCGGCGGCAGAGTCGTCATTGACCTGAGACCTCCCACCCACGCGAGGAAGCGAGCCTATTCAATTATTTGCGCTGCGGCGTGACGCCCCGTCACGGACTGGAGAAATTCAGCGCGGCGGCTGCTTTCCAAACGGTTGCCCCGGATTCTCGCACACTGACTGAAGAACACAAGCTAAGCTCCTGTTCAAACACGCTTATCACGCTTATCAAGCCTTCACGATTTTTTACGTGTTAACAGAATCCCCTGCGGTACGGCTCCCCCCGAACCGCCCCCGGGACCCTCAACGGTGCCTTTCGAGCGCCTCCCGCGCGACCCCATACAGCCGTCTGAGCTCCTCTTCCATCTGTCGCTGCAATCGCTCGAGCGTTGCCGCGTCGGTCACGCGCGGCACGTAGCACGCCGGACCGATCGCGATGGCGATGCGCGCGAACGGCATCGGGATCACGAATTTGTCCCACTTGATGAGCCAGGCGTGCGAGGCGGCGTACGCCATCGGCAGGATCGGCCGACCTGACATCTGCGCGAGCAGCAGCGCGCCGGGCTTGAACTTGAAGCGCGGCCCACGGGGACCATCCGGGGTGATGACGGGGGAAACGTTGTCGCGCACGAGCGCGTGGTAGTAATCGCGCAGCGCCCGCGCACCGGTATGGGTGGAGGAGCCGCGGATCACGGCACCGCCGAAGCGGCGCACCAACATGGCGCCGAGTTCGCCGTCCACCGAGGGGCTGATCAGCCAGCCGGGCGTGAGGCCGCGTGAGCGCTGCTCGACCAGGAACTTACCGCAATAGAGCTGGTGCTGGTGCCAATAGCACGGCACGAGCGAGGGCGCGCGCGCGAGTGCCTCATCGAGATGCTGCACGCCCTCGATGCGCACCACGCGGCACAGCCGCCACCACAGCCGGATGAGCCCGGTGCCCAACGGGACCGTGATGGCGTACAGGAGCCGCCGCACCGGCGTCATGCGTCTGCTCGAGCGCGTGGCGGTGCGATAGAGCGTGTTGCGCAGGCGGCCGTCGTCGTCCGCGTTCATGTCACGAACAGCTCCGCGGGCGAGAGCGCGTGGCTCTCCAGCGCAGCGACCTCGCTGCTGCAGACGATGCACGCCAGAGCACCGTCAAAGCCGCCGAGGCGATGCACGCGCCACGACTCACCGCGGAAGCGTACACGGCCCTCGTGCACGGCGAGCTCCTGCACCTCGCGCAGCCCACGCAGTCCCTCACCGCTCGCCTTGAGCAGCGCCTCGCGCAGCACCCACTGCGCGATGCGCTCGTCGGTGCTCGTCTCGAGATCGAGTCCGACGCGTCCGCCGGTGAGCGCCGCGCAGGCCACCCAGGGACCCGCGTGCGAAATGCTGAAATCGGGCACCGCGCGCTCATCGTGCGAGGTGACGCCGCGCTGCGCGCACTGCGCCTCGCCGGCGGCGAGCGCGGCAGGTGGTGCCAGTCGCGGCTTCGCGCCCGGCGCGAAGAGGATCTCGCTTAGCAGCACGCGCCGTCCGAGCAGGCGCGCGAGTGCGCGCAGCGCGAGCGCAATCCCGGCGAGGCTGGCGCGGCTCGCGGGGCTTCCCGAGCCGAGCGCGAGTCGCCGCGCATACGGGAGCCTCGCGCTGAAGGCGCGCGCCGGCGCTTCCGGCCACTGACCGCGGAGGTCCGTCTGATATAAGATTAAGGTTTGGCTTTCAACAGCTTGCATGACCGCCGCCGCAACGCCGCAACCCGAGCCACCCGAGGCTGAGCTGCAATTCGACGTCGGCTCCACGGACGATTCCCTGGAGCGGATGATCGAGCTGTTCGCGCGCCACGGGGATACCTATCGCGTGTACGTACCGTCGCGGCACTCCTGGACGTACGTGATTCACCACCCCGATGACGTGAAGCGCGTGCTGGTCTCGAACTACCGCAACTATACCAAGGGCACGGGCATCGATCGGATCAAGCTGCTGCTCGGCAAAGGCATCATGACGAGCGAGGGCGAGCTGTGGAAACGCCAGCGCGCCATGATGCAGCCGTGCTTTCACCGCCGCGTGATCACCCGCTTCGCCGACCTGATCGCGCAGGCGAACGAGCGCTTCATCGCGCGCTGGGAAGCGCTCGCGGCCCGCGGCGAGCTCGTCAACGTCACTGAGGAGATGAGCGACCTGACGCTCGAGATCGTCATGCGCTCGCTGATCGGCCGCGACCTCGAGCGCGTGACGCAGGAGCTCGGCGCCAATCCGTTCGAGGTGGTCGCCAGGGATTCGGCCCGCAACCTGCAGTTCGTCTACAAGTTCCGCTCGCTCACGGGCCTCGTGCAGAAGCTCATCGCGCGCCGCCGCGCGCAGCCCGACGAGGAGCACTTCGACTACCTCGCCATGCTGCTGAGCGCGCGCGACAAGGAGACCGGCCTGCCGATGAGCGATGGCGAGCTGATCGACGAGATCCTGACACTCATCGTCGCCGGTCACGAGACCACCGCCAGCGGGCTCAACTGGACCTGGTATCTGCTGTCGCAGCACCCCGAGGCCGAGGCACGGCTGCACGCCGAGCTCGACGCGGCAGCCGAGCTGCCGGCGCCCTCGCTGGTGCAGGTGGAGGCCCTGGCCTACACGCAACAGGTGATCAACGAGGCGCTGCGCCTGTATCCCCCCGGCTGGGTGCTGTCGCGCCGCACCATCGAGGCGGATGTGCTCGGGGGCTACCCGGTGCCGGCACGTACCAACGTGCTGCTGCCGCTGTACCTGGTGCATCGGCATCCGCGCTTCTGGAAAGACCCCGAGGTGTTCTGGCCGGAGCGTTTTGCTCCCGAGCACGAGGCCGAGCGTCCGCGCTTCGCCTACATGCCCTTCGCGGCTGGCCCGCGCCATTGCATCGGCGAGACCCTCGCCCTCTTCGAGATGTTCGTGCACCTCTACAAGGTGGCACGCCGTTACCGTCTGCGATACGTGGCCGACAAGCCGCTCGAGCTCGAGGCCGGGATCAATCTCCGCACCCGTCACCCGCTGCACATGAGGCTGGAAGCCCGGTGAACCCCAAAGCCACGACCCTCACGGAACTCATCGAGAACAACCGCGGCATCGCGCGCACCCTCTCTTACCTGGAGGGCGAGAACGACACGCGCGAGGTGTCCTTTGACGAGCTCTACGAGCGCGCGCTCGGCATCCTCTATCACCTGCAGCGCATCGGCGCGCGCCGCGGCGACAAGCTGATCCTGTTTCTCGGCAACAACGAGCAGTTCATCGACGTGTTCTGGGCGGCGATCCTGGGTGGGATCGTGCCCGTGCCGGTGGCGCTCGGCATCAGCGACGAGCACCGCCACAAGCTGCTGCGCATCGCGCGGCGCCTCGGCACGCCCTTTCTCTACACCGAGCGGCGCTCGCTCGAGCGCATCGGCGCCTTCGCCGCCCAGGCTGGCGAGCAGCAGCTGTTCGATGCCCTGCGCAAGCGCACTTTCCTGGTCGATGACCTCGATGACATCTCGCGCGCCGGCAGCGTGCAGCGCGTCAGCGCCGGTGACATCGCCTTCATCCAGTTCTCCTCCGGCTCGACGAGTGACCCGAAGGGGGTCGTGCTCAGCCACGGCAACATTCTCGCCAACATCCGCGGCAGCACCGAGGCGGCGGGCTTCAACGAGAACGACGTGAGTCTCTCGTGGATGCCGCTCACGCACGACATGGGGCTGATCGGCTTCCACCTCGTCATGTTCGCGAACCGTGTGCACGCGCACCTGATGCCGACCGAGCTCTTCATCCGCCGGCCGCTGCTATGGCTCACACTCGCGGCGCGCGTGCGCGCGACCATCCTCTGCTCGCCGAATTTCGGCTACAAGCACTACCTCAAGGTGCTGGGAGATCGCGAGGTTACGGGTCTCGACCTCTCCTCGGTGCGCTTCATCTTCAACGGCGCGGAGCCGATCTCGGTCGAGCTCTGTAACGAGTTCCTCACGCGCCTCGCACCCGCGAAGCTGGCGCGCACTGCGATGTTCCCGGTGTACGGGCTCGCGGAGGCCACCCTCGCCGTGAGCTTCCCCGAAGTGGGCGCGCCGCTTCGTACCCTGGCGCTCAATCGCCACCAGCTGAATCCCGGCACCGTGGTGCAACCAGTGAGTGCCACGGACCGCGATGCCGTGCAGCTCGTTTCCGAGGGGCGGCCCATCCCCTACTGCCGCGTGCGCATCGCGGACGATGAGGATCGCGAGCTCCCGACGGGCCGCATCGGCCACGTGCACATCAGCGGCGATAACGTCACGCGCGGCTACTACGAGGACAGCCAGGCAAATGCCGCCGCTTTCAGCGCCGATGGCTGGCTGCGCACTGGGGACCTCGGCCTCATGCACGAGGGTGAGCTCTACATCTCCGGCCGCGCCAAGGAGATCATCTTCGTCAACGGCCAGAACTACTACCCGCACGATCTCGAGGCCATCGCGCAGCGTGCACCGGGGCTGGAGCTCGGCAAGGTGGTCGCGGCCGGCGTACGCCCGCGCGGAGCCGAGGTCGAGCAGCTGGTGGTGTTCGTTCTGCACCGCGGCTCGCTCGAGGACTTCCTGCCGCTCGGGCGACAGGTAACGCGGCTCATCAACGAGCAGACCGGGCTCGAGGTGGCCGAAGTGGTACCGGTGAAGCGCATCCCCAAGACCACCAGCGGCAAGATCCAGCGGCACATGCTGGAAGAGAATTACGCCGCTGGGGAATTCGACGCGGAGCTGCGCGAGCTCGCGGCGCTGCGCGAAGCGCACCAGGGACCCGAGGTCGGCTCGCGCACCGCGATCGAGGATAAGCTGAAGACGATCTGTGATGCGGCCCTCGAAGGTAAGCGCGTCGACATTCACGACAATCTGTTCGAAGTCGGCGCGAGCTCGCTGAAGCTCATCGAGATCCACGAGCAGATCGACCGCGAGTATCCCGGCAAGGTGGACCTGACGGAGCTGTTCGATTTTCCGACCATCGCCGAGCTCGCGCAGCACCTGCAGAGCAAGCTCGCGGCATAAGCGGGCGCGGTACCCGGGCGGCCACCGCGGCTGCCCTCACGGCCCGCGCAGATAGCCCACGACGAGACGCGTCACTTCCTCGGCGAACACGCCGGACTTGTCGCTCAGAACCTCGGGGCGATTCACCACGGCCGCGTGCGTCAGTGCCTCGACCGTGGCGACGCACACGAATGAGGCGACGTCCAGATCGACAACGCGCAGCTCGTCGCGATGTGCCTCGAGATATGCGCGGATGAGCGTGTAGGCCTCCCGGTCGATCGCCCGGACATTCTCCAGGCGCCCGACGCGGGGCACCTGCTCCACCAGAGCCCGGTGGAGCCTCGGATCGACGCGGTGAGCGTCGATCATCACCTTCACGAGCTCACGCGTCGCGGCCTCGACGGGCTGCTCCCTCACCCGGTCCACCGCAGCGCGCAGCAGCTCCAACATCTCCTGCATGTGGCGGTCAACGACCGCCGCCACCAGTGCTTCCTTGCTCGGGAAGTACTGGTAGAGCGAGCCGATGCTGACGCCGGCCGCCGCCGCGATTCTGTTGGTGCTCGCGCTTTCGTAGCCTTCCTTCACGAGAATGTGAGCGGTCGCTTTGAGGAGCGCCGCGACCGTCAGCTGCGAGCGTTGCTGCGACGGAGATTTCCGGGGTTTCGTGCGCACGCTCGTTGCTCTCAAAGGCGACTGCGGATGCGAGTAGACAATATGAGCGATCGCTCACATCATGTCCACGCGGAATGCCGAGCGGATCGCACGGCGCAGCGCGGCAGCCGCGACGGTGCCGCCGCTGAGGTCGCGGCTTAGTTTGACTTTATTTGCCGAGACAAATATAGTCTCAGCAAATGTCGCCGGAACAAATTATGGCCAAGCCCTACTACACCGTCGAGACCCTCGAGCCGGGCAACAGCATCGGTTACCTCGTGAAGCGCTGCGGTGGGCTCATGACGCAGCTTGCCGAGCGGCGTTTCGAATCGACCTCGGTTTCGTTCACTCAGTGGATGACGCTGATGCGCCTCGGCTTCCAGGAGGAGCCGATCTCAGCGACCCGGCTGAGCGAGGAGCTCTGCCACGACATGGGCGCGCTCACTCGCGTGGTGGACGAGCTCGAGCGGCGCGGACTGGTGCGCCGCGAGCGCAGTCGCCGCGATCGCCGCGCCGTGGAGCTCGCCATCACTGCAGCCGGCCGGCGCGAGGCGGAGACCGGCAAGCGCGCGATCGTGGAGCTCATGAACGAGCTGGCCGAGCACTTTTCGGCGACCGAGCTCGACGCGCTCGTCGGCCTCTTGCAACGCATGCTGGGGGTTCTGCAGAGCGCCGCTGAGGCGAACGCCTCGTCCCCCGTCCCTGCTGTCCGTGCCACGAGCCCGCGGCAACGCAAGGCGAAGTCGGGAGGCCTCTCATGACTGACATCAGCCAGCGGCGTGGCCTGACCTTTGCCACCCTTATCGCCCTCATCGCCCTCGCCACCCTCGCCGCCGCGCTTACCGGTTGCACGGTCGGCCCGGATTTTGTGCGGCCCAGGCCCCCGCCAGGGGGCTATGAGAATGCCGCGCCAGCCCCGAGCGCCACACGCATTCTCAACCCCGGCGCCGGCGTCGCCGATGACTGGTATCAGCTCTTTCACTCGCCGGCGCTCGATCAGCTCGTGCGCCGCGCCCTCGCCGCCAATCCGGATCTCGAGTCGGCCCGTCACGGACTGCTGGCAGCTCAATTCGAGCTCAAGGCAGTCGCCGGCACCGAGCTGCCGCAGGTCGATCTGACCGGGGGCGCTGGCCGCTCACATCTCAACGGCAGCTATTTCTATGGGCCGGTCGACGCCATCAACGTGACCGGCAACCGCTTCGCGCTCGGCCCCGAACTTGCCTACAACCTCGATCCCTTCGGCGGCCTCCGCCGTCAGGTCGAGTCGCAACGCGCGGCCACCGCGGTGGTACGCGCCCAGGTGCTCAACACCTACGTCACGCTCGTGGATCAGGTGGTGATCACCGCGTTCGACTATGCCGCCACCGGCGCGCAGATCGAGGTCACCGAAGCGCTCGTGCAGGAGTACCAGTCGCAGTACGAGCTCACGCGCACACTGGAAAACGCCGGCAAGATCACGCGCAGCGATACGCTGCTCGCGCAGACGCAGCTGGAGAACCTGCGCGCGACGTTGCCGTCGCTCGAGCAGCAGCGCGAGGTCTACCGCAATGCGCTGGCGCAGCTGTGCGGCCAGACTCCGGACGATTTCCGGGTGCCGCCGCTCTCGCTGCGAGACTTCGCCTTGCCGGCGCAGTTGCCGCTGTCCTTGCCGGCGGCGCTCGTGGAGCAGCGCCCCGACGTGCTGGCGGCGGAAGCCACGCTGCATCAGGCGAGCGCCACGATCGGCGTCGCCGAGGCGGCGCGACTTCCTGGCCTCAGCATCACCGCCCAGTACGCCCAGCAGACGAGCCAGCTCAGCGATTTCCTCACCCATGCAGGCGGCGTGTGGTCGCTCGGCCTCAACGCCAGCGCACCGCTCTTCCACGGTGGCACGCTCGCCGCGCGCCAGCATGAGGCGGAGGAGCGCTACCGGCAGTCGGCCGCCACCTACCGCTCGACCGTGATCGCGGCCTTCGTCGATGTGGCGAATGCGCTCCAGGCCCTGCAACACGACGCCGAGAACTACGCGGCGCACAGCCAGGCACTCGCCGCGGCACGCGCCAGTCTCGACCTCACACTCGAGCAGTACCGCGCCGGCAAGTACACCGAGCTCCAGGTGCTGACCGCTCAGCAGCAGTACGAGCAGGCGGCGCTGACGGAGGTGCAGGCCGACGCACAACGCTTTACCGACACCGCCACGCTGTTCCGGGCGCTCGGCGGCGGGTGGTGGAACGCTCCACAGGATCCGGCGGCGCTCGCTGCCGCCGTGGCGCCGAAACAGACTTCAGGAGAGCAACATGAGTGACTCAAAGGACACGCGACAGGCGGCGAGCCCGGCGCAGGCGCCGGACGCCGCGACGCCGGCACCGCGGAAGATCCCGGGCGGCAGCCGCCGCCCGCTGATCCTGCTCGGCATCGCGCTCCTCGCCATCCTCGGCGGGGGCATCTACTACCTGCGGTTCATGCGCGGTCATGTGTCCACCGACGACGCTTACGTCGACGGCAACCTGGTGCGACTCACCCCCCAGGTCGCCGGCACGGTGATTGCCATCGACACCGATGAGACGCAGTTCGTGCACCGCGGCCAGGTGCTGGTGCAGCTCGATCCACGCGACTCCGAAGTGGCGCTGGCGCAGGCCAAGGCGAACCTCGCGCAGACCGTGCGCGATGTGTCGCAGTTGTTTGCCCAGGAGCAGCGCGATGCGGCACTGGTTCAGACGCAGCAGGTGCAGCTCGCCCAGGCCAACCAGGATGTCGAGCGCGACCATCCGCTGATTGCCGTCCACGGGGTGTCACAGGAAACGTGGCAGCACGAGGAGAACACCGCGCGGAGCGCGCGTGCCGCCCTGCAGCAGGCGCAGGCGACACTCGCCAGCACCCGTGCGGAAATCGCCGGGACGACTCCCGCCACTCACCCGCGCGTATTGCAGTCGGAAGCCGCGCTGCGCGCGGCGTGGCTCGCCGCCGCGCGCACCCGCGTCGTGGCGCCGGTCTCCGGTTACGTCGTGCGCCGCTCGGTACAGCTCGGCCAGCAGGTGGCGTCCTCGACGGAGATGCTCGCCATCGTGCCCGTGGACTCCATGTGGATCGATGCGAACTTCAAGGAGAATCAGCTGAGCGGCGTGCGTATCGGCCAGCCGGTGAGCGTTTCGGCCGACATGTACGGCTCGCGCGTGCACTACCACGGCCGCGTGCTCGGGCTCACGCCCGGGACCGGCAGTGCGCTTGCGGTACTGCCGGCGCAGAACGCCTCCGGCAACTGGATCAAGATCGTGCAGCGCCTGCCGGTGCGCATCGGACTCGATCCACAGGAGCTCGAGGCGCATCCGCTGTTCCTCGGGCTCTCCACCAAAATCGACGTCGACGTTCACGATCAGAGTGGGCCGACGCTGTCGAAGCAACCGGCCTGGGCGCCGGCGCTCAACACCGACGTCTATGCCGCGCAGGAAGCCGGCGCGGATGCTGCGATCAGCGCGATCCTGGCGGCGAACCTGCCGCATGCCGAGGCGGTACGCAGCGCCAGCGCGTCGCGGGTGGCCCAGCGCCTGGCACGGCGCCGGCCATGAATGCGGTCGCGGCGCGTGCTGGCACGAGCGCGCCGATTCCCTGGCTGATCGCGCCGCTGGTCGCGCTCGCGGCCTTCATGGAGATCATGGATATCTCCATCGCCAATGTCGCCCTGCCGCACATCGCCGGCTCGCTGTCCGCGAGTCAGAACGAATCGACCTGGGTGCTCACCAGCTACCTGGTCACCAACGCGATCGTGATGCCGATCTCCGGCTGGCTCGCCAACCGGTTCGGCCGCAAGCGGCTGTTCATCACCTGTATCGCTGGCTTCACCCTCGCGTCGCTCGCCTGCGGCTTCGCCCCTAACCTGGCCTCGCTGATTGTCCTGCGCGCCCTCCAGGGGGCAGCCGGTGGCGGGCTGCAGCCGGTGGGACAGGCCATCCTCAACGACAGCTTCCCGCCGGAGAAACGCGGCATGGCCTCTGCCATCTACGGCATAGCGGCCGTCGTCGCGCCCACCGTGGGCCCGACACTCGGCGGCTGGCTCACCGACAGCTACGACTGGCGCTGGATATTTCTCATCAACGTGCCGGTCGGCGTGGTCCTCATCCTGC
>Ga0318509_10000475_pt1 | contig 11919 bp, 7 predicted proteins | sample GRESIP084b2f22_FD_203477 | JGI IMG/M metagenome (GOLD analysis project Ga0318509, IMG submission 203477) | Tropical soil microbial communities from Luquillo Experimental Forest, Puerto Rico - GRE.SIPMG.084b2f22 | ecosystem: Environmental > Terrestrial > Soil > Tropical forest > Bulk soil...
CCTGCTGGTAGGCCGCCTTTGCGCCGCCCATGTCGCCCTGGCGCTGGAGCAATTGCCCGAGTCCGACCGCCGCCTCAGGGGCCGCCTCGCCGTGGCCGGAGTCGATGGCCTTCTGGTAGGCGGCCCGGGCGCCCGCTACGTCCCCCTGCTCCTGGAGCAGGTCTCCCAACCAAACAGCCGCCATGGGAGTCGCGTCCGGATGCCCGGAGTCGATCGCTTTCTGGTAGGCGGCCCGGGCGCCCGCCACGTCCCCCTGGTCGTGGAGCAGGCCGCCGAAGGCGCCTGTCGCCATTGGAGCCGCGTCGGGGTGGCCGGAATCGATTGCCCGCTGGAGGGCCGCCTTCGCGCCTGCTATATCTCCTTGCACCGCAAGCAGGACCCCGAGGTTGGCCGCCGCCTTAGGGGCATAGTCGGGGTGGCCAGAGCCGGTCACCTCCTGGTAGGCGGCCTGGGCACCAGCCAGGTCTCCTTGCTGCTTGAGCCGCTCCCCGCGGTCGAAAGTCTTCTCGGCCTTTTCCCGGGCCTTGCGCTCTGCCTTCTGCCGGGCCTTCCGCTCGTCCTCCTCCCGGGCTGCGCGCTCGGCGTACTCCTTGGCCCTGCGCTCGTCGTCGTCCCTAGCCTCGCGCTCAGATTCCGCTATTGCTGTGCGCTCGTCGTCTTCCCGGCGCGTGCCCCCAGCAGCCTCCTCCCGGGCTGCGCGATCGTCCTCCTGGCTCTTAGGCTCGGCGTCTGCACCAGCCTTGGGCTGAGCCCCCTCCCGGGCCTCAAGTCCGGCCGGCGGAGCCTGGCTCGTGGTGAAGATTTGGCCATCGGGTGAGCGCAAGTAGAGCACTGGGGTGGCCCACTCAACCTCGTGGTCTGCGGCGAACATCGCCACTCGCGCCTCGACCGTGGCGACATCGACCGGAAGGCCGTCGCCGATGGCCTGGTAGAAGGACTGGCTGAACACCAGGGCGGCCGGATCGGAGATCTCGAACTGCATCGCAATCACCGCGGGGATGCCCTGGCGCACCAGTGCCTGCGCCACGCCCCCGAAAGGGTCGTCCTGGGCGGTGCGGGCGCCCTCGCACGCGTTCAGCACGACCAGCCGCAGGGAGCGGTGGCCGCGGAACATCACCCCCAGGTCTCGGCCAGTCACCAGCCGGGTCTTCCGGCCCTCGGTCTCGAGCGCGAGCGCCCCGTCCTGGGCTTCCTCGTTGTAGCCGCCGTGCCCGATGAAGTGCAGCACATGGTATTCGCGCAGCCGCAGCGGCCGCTGCAGCGCAGCGAGCGTCCCAGCCTCCAGCCGATCCACCTGAACCATGCCCCGCCCGGCGAGGTCATCGAGCGCGCCCTTGAGCTTGCCCCACTCTTCCTCGCCCTGCAGCCCCGGCTCGTCATCAGGGGCAGAGATCATCGCCAGGATCCGCAGCGGAGGGCTGACCGGGAACGGCTGCACCGGAGTAGGCATCTCCACATACCGCACCAGCGCGATCTCGCGGGACAGGCCAAGGAACCCGTACTCGGCGTCGTACAGATACTCCCAGGGGATGTTGGCCAGCGCCCCGGGCAGCCGCAACCGGATCCGCAACCCAGCACTCTCGCTCTCTGCTGCCAGGCGGCTGTGCCCCAGGCACTCACGGACAGGGCCGGAGAAGACAGCCTGGAATAGCTGACCGCCAAAATCCTGAAGCAGCAGCCTTTCGGGCGATGCCAGCTGCCGCACCTTCCGCCGTGCCTTCCCGATCCTCCTGACGACCTCAAAGACCAGGATCGTCAGATCCTTATCGGTAAACGGCAACACAAAGCCGGCCTGAGCTTCCCCCGCCGGGGAGGCAACCACCCGTGCGCGGTATCCGTCACCGTGCGAATCGATGACCACGTCGAAATCCAGGAGTTTCCGCACCGTCCGCCGCCCTTCAGGTCCCTGAGCCGTCCCGCCAGGTCATCGACACCCTGAAGTTCGCCGCCGCTGCCGCCGATGCGACGAACGCACCAGTCTGCGCGCTCAACTGCACGCCAAACTCAATGCTGATCTGGGCCGGCGGATCGTCGGTGGGCCGCAGGCGGGCCAGGAGGCTCCGGGCGGCCGGCGCGACCGCCGCGGTGGCCTCCCCAAATGTCTTATCCGCCCGCTCCGCAAGGGCCGGGCGATCCTTCCCCAGGCCACGCATCACCGCGCCAGCGGGCCCCTCATCGATCTCGACAAGAACGCTGCCGCCCTGCTCGAGCGGGAACTCGGCCAGACGCTTCACCACACCCCCAGCCAGAACAGTTTTCACCGGCACGCTGACGCTACACAACCCAAATGTCAAGGCCACACGGCACCGGGGCCACCACGGCAAGCTGCCGCCCCGGCCTCGCTGACGGCACGTTCCAGCGGCGCTCGCGAGTGGTCGTGACAGCTGAATCCGTACGCGAAGGCAGAAGCGCCCGACGACGCGTTCGGCCCAGAGAATAGCCGGAGAATTGAAGGCATCGAACATTGGCCGAGGCCACAGTCAGTATTACAGCGGCCTGTAAAGCCGTCGGCCGGTTCCATCTGTCTGATATCGCACCCCATCACCATCGCCGAGGACTTGCCCACATCCACCGGCACCGCAATCAGTTCCCGCAGCGGCACCTCTTCCGTCCGGGCCGCCACTCCAGCGAAGAATCACCAAGGGCCTGCATCGACCACCTCCGGCGACGACCAGGCCAGGCACACCTGGCCGCGGACCATGACAATCCGCTTCTGGCACCACCGCGGGAGTCAGCGTTGGAGCCACGCCGGAGAGATATCAGCCGGGCCGGTGGTGGTTCTGGTTGGCCTGGATCAGGCTGTCCAGGATCCTGGCGAGATCGCCGATGTCGCGGGATGTCAAGGGCTGGACGAAATAGCGGCCGATCCCGTCGGCGTGGGCGGGCCAGGCCTGGTCGAACCGCAGGCGGCCGGGCGGGGTGAGGGAGACGTCGAACCGGCGGCGGTCGGTGGTGCTGACGGTCCGGGTGATGAGCCCGTCGCGTTCCATGCGGTCCAGCAGCCGGGTGATGCCGCTGCGGCTGAGCGCGTCGGCGACAACCATGGAGGCGGTCAGCTCGTGCAGGGGGAGTGTCCCAGACGGCGCCCAGGCCATCGGCGCTTTCGCCATACCTCCCTGAGTAAGGACGTCGGCGCGTTGGAGTGATCAGGTGTAACCGAAGACCACGGTGTCCCGTGAGAGGTAAGTCGGCCCGGCTGTTGACGGTTGGCTGACGTTCGTGTCAGTATCAGCGCCCAAGTGGGCGGGCATTCCCAGGTTTCGTGCAACGCTCCCCCGGGGCCGGGTACTGCTGCACGCACTATCCCAGGTCACCTGCCCTGCCCGGCAGTATCCGGCCAGAAAGATGGTGGGGGGTTGTGATGCGCGTTTTGTATCGCCGTGCTGCGGTGAGGGTGGCGGCGGCGGCCGGGGCGGGCATGCTGGCGGCTGGGCTGACGGCCGCAGCAGGGCCAGCGAGGGCTGAGGCGGCGGCCGCGCGGGTGCTGGCCGCGGGCCGCGGTGGAGCGACGGTGAGCGGCACCTGGGGCACGGCGCAGGAAATCCCCGGCACCGCGGGCTTGAATGCTGGCGGGTTCGCCGCGGTCACCTCGGTGTCGTGCGCCACGGCCGGGAACTGCAGCGCCGCCGGGTACTACGTCGATAGCGCCGGCGACCAGCAGGTGTTCGTCGTCACCCAGGCCAACGGCGCCTGGGGCACGGCGGTCAAAGTGCCGGGCTTGACGAGCCTCGACAATAGCGGGATACCCGTGGTCACCTCGGTGTCGTGCGGCTCGGCCGGGAACTGCAGCGCGGGCGGGTCCTACCAGGATGGCCATGGGCATCGGCAGGTGTTCGTCGTCGCCCAGGCCAACGGCATCTGGGGCACGGCCAAGGAGGTCCCCGGCACCGCCCGCCTCAACGCGGGCGGGTACGCCACGGTCAACTCGGTGTCGTGCGCCACGGCCGGGAACTGCAGCGCCGCCGGGTACTACGCCGATGGTGCCGGCCACCGGCAGGCGTTCGTGGTCACCCAGGCCAACGGCATCTGGGGCACGGCCAAGGAGGTCCCCGGCACCGCCCGCCTCAACACGGTGGGCGCTCAGGTCAACTCGGTGTCGTGCGGTGCGGCCGGAGACTGCAGCGCCGGCGGGACCTACAGCGACAGTGGCAGCACCAGCCAGGCGTTCGTGGTCACCCAGGCCAACGGCATCTGGGGCACGGCCAAGGAGGTCCCCGGCACGGCGGCGCTCAACGTCGGCGGGTACGCCACGGTCAACTCGGTGTCGTGCGCCACTCCCGGGAACTGCAGCGCGGGCGGGAACTACCAGGGCGGCACAACCGGCGAGCAGGCGTTCGTGGTCACCCAGACCAACGGCACCTGGGGCAAAGCTGAGGAGGTCCCCGGCACCGCCACCCTCAACACCGGCGGAAACGCCGCGGTCAACTCGGTGTCGTGCCCTTCGGCCGGGAACTGCACCGCTGCCGGGTACTACTTCGGTAGCGGCGGCGGGGCCTTCGTGGTCACCCAGGCCAACGGCACCTGGGGCACGGCGCAGGAAATCCCCGGCATGGCCAGCCTCGCGCCGAACGGGGGCAAAATCACCTCGGTGTCGTGCGCGGCGGCGAACCGGTGCAGCGCGGGTGGCCAGTACGGCGACAGCGCCGACAACCTCCAGGCGTTCGTCGTGACAGAAAGCTAGCCGCCAGCACAGGCCATCGAATCAGCGCCAGCTCGCTGGAGAAAGACACACTCCCGAGCCGCTGATCACATAGAAAGGACCGGCAAGAACGGTCATACCTCGACGTTACGCGCCATATCGGACATGCCCCGGGACTGCCGCCAACCGTCACAGCTAAAGACGACGCCGGCGATGCACCCGGCCACGATCGCGCCCCAGCCGTGCCATCCGATGATCGGGAGCCGCCCTTCGAGGCAGGCGCCGTCCGCGGCGTTATGGCAACTGGGCCTGGCCTGAGTTGGCTCACGATCATGGACTTGCGGTGGAGCGTAAGGTGCTTACCTGCGGGTTCTCGGCGATAGATAAGCCGTAGGGCGCACTAATCGGGGCGTCCCAAGGCATCACGAGCACGCCGGGCGTGAGTGCTGAGGCCGTGAAGAACGCGAAGCGTCGGCGGGCGTATTTCGATTCGGCTGTGCACGCAGCGCGTGGTTGGCTGGAAGCCATGACAGACAGCAAAGATCGAGCGCTGGAGATTCACGAGCTCACCTTCGACGCGCGCGACCCGCACGCGCTCGCCGCGTTCTGGGGCGCGCTGCTCGATCGCGAGATCCGGCCCGGCGACATGCCCCAGGACGACTCGGTACTGGTCATGCCGACCTTGGGTCAACTGGGCCTGTTGTTCTTGCGTGTGCCGGAGGGGAAGACGGCGAAGAACCGCATCCATTTTGATCTGTGGCCGACCTCGACCAAGCGAGACGAGCAGGTCGAGCGAGCGATCAATCTGGGCGCGATGGTGCTAGACGACTGGCGCCGGGATGACGGGACCGGGTGGGTGGTGTTCGCCGACCCAGAGGGGAACGAGTTCTGTATCGGACGGAGTGCTGCTGAGCGGGCGGCAGGTGCGCACTAATCGGAGCCAACTCAGGTCACAGCTCGACGTTACGCGCCACACCGGACATGCCCTGGGACTGCCGCCAACCGTCACAGCTAAAGACGACGCCGACGACGCACCCGGCCACGATCGCGCCCAGCCACGCCATCCGATGATCCGGAGCCGCCCTTCGGGGCAAGCGCCGTCAGCGGCGTTACGGCAACTGGGCCCGGGCAGGCTGGGCGTCCGCTCATACCGACGCCAGCTCTTGGTCATCCGACGCGCAGTGTGATCACGACTCGTCGACTGTGTCCTATTTCAGTACAATCATGTACATAACGCCGACTCGGCGCTGAGCCCGGTTGGTGTTTCGCCGGGTGGATAATGGCGCGGAACTGCCGGTTCTGGCGTCGAACTGGATTGACGCCGAGGGCTGGCGGTCCGGCCCGCCCGAAGCCCCGTTGGCAACGCGATTCTGGCGCGCCACCAGCGGTCTGCCGCATCCGCCGGGCGGAGGGATCTTCCAGCCGAATGGGCCTTACGCCGCAGCTTCTTGACGGTGAAGCCAGGCGCGGTTACGTTCGGGCGCACCCTGCCTGCCACGTGAGCGCCGCGGAGGAGAGCCATGACCACAGCAACGCGCGCGGCAACGGCCCGTGCGCTGACCACGCTGGCCGCCCTGACCATGCTCTGCGCGCTGACCACGGTCGCGGCCCCGGCGGCCAGCGCCGCCGCGCCGGCTCCGCTGCGGCTGGGCTATTGCGGCGGCGACGACTGGGAGCCGGCCATGGCCTCCGACAGCGGCCACGTCTACGTTCTGATCACGCATTTCTCGGGTAGCGCAGGCTGTGACCCGGCCTCGGGCCAGAACAACTCACGGATCATGATCCAGGTCTCGGCCGACGGCGGCAAGACCTTCAGCGCCCCGGCCGTCGTCGCGTCGGCTCCCGGCGGCATCACGTACCCGGACCAGGCCGACCCCGCCATCGCTATGGACAAGGCCACGGGCGCGGTCTACGTCTCGTTCCTCGCCTACGGCCTGTCCGGCGGGCACTTCGATATCTACGTGGCCAAGTCCACCAACTTCGGCCAGAGTTTCGGCCAGGCCGTGCAGGCCAACTCCAAGGGGTGCAAGAGCTGCGACCACGAGAAGATCCTGGCAAATAACAACATCGTTTACGACGCTTACACCCAGGGCCAGTCGCACTTCATCGCGGTGTCCACCGACGGCGGCGCCACCTTCGCGCAAAATCTGGTCGACTCCACCTTCGTCGTCGGCTTCGCCGAGGGCGGCGTGCTCGACGCCCAGGGCAACGCCTGGTTCGCCTGGGGCGACTGCTCGACGAGCAAATGCACCGGCTCGGCGGCCGGCCACTACCGGGTCAGCGAGACCCTGGTCGGCGGCGGCGCCACCACGTTCAGCCCGGTGCTCGCGACCTCGCCGCAGGGCCCGGACTGCCCGTACTCCAAGTGCGGGTTCGCCTACTTCGGGCCGCAGGACGCGATCGCGATGGACTCGGCGGGCACCATGTACTTGGCCTGGCAGACCGGCCAGGCCAACGCGCCGAAGAGCCCACCCATCGTCAACCTGTCACGCTGCGCGGGCAACTGCCTGTCCGCGGCGAACTGGTCGCTGGCCGGCCGGGTCGATGACAAGACCGCGGCGAACTGCCCCAACTCGGCGTGTTACGCACTGTTCCCGAACATCGTCGCGGCCGGCCCTGGCCAGCTCTACGCGACGTGGATCGATGACCGCAACGATTCGCTCGACGGCACAGTCGACCACGTGGACGGCTACAACCTGTGGTTCCGCTCCTCCACCACCGGTGGCAGCACGTGGACCGGCCCGGGCGAGCAGATCAGCCAGTTCGACCCGGCCCAGTCCCAGGAGACACCGACAGGGTTCTTGTTCCCCTACGGCGACTACACCGGCCTGATCATGAACACGGCCTGCGCCACCCCCGCCCCGGCCATGACCTGGGGCGAAGGACACAACTGGACCGGCGGCGCCACGGCACCGGGCCACATCGAGTTCGCCTCGTTCTGCTGACGCCGCGCACCGCATGTCCTCGACATGACCGCCGGGCGGGCCCGGGAGCAGCCCGGACTTCCCCGCGATGGATTTACAAATAGCCGCGAATGAGCAAGCCACCGCCCGGTACCGATCATGCGCGGGTCGGCACCCACCGCCCGCGTGCGGCGCAAACGGCTAACCGCCCCCAGCAGATGTCGCAGACCCCCCGAATTCGGACCCGCGCATACCACCAGTTCGGCAACAGTTGAGGCAGCTGTGCTGACAACAGAATGGATGATCATAACGGCGGCCCCGCGCGCGTTCTCTGTGACCTTCCAATCACTCAGCGTGATTGTCTCTCTCCGTCCATCGCGATCCCAGACTCGGCGCGGCGCGGGCCAGCCTGGAGTCATCGCCGGAACGACTGGCCCTTGGCGATTAAGGCTGGCCCAAGCCCTTGAAGGTGATCCCTAGCTGCTGCCAGAATTGCATGTGCCCTACGATGTATCCAATAAATGGTATTAGGAATCCTAGGTTTCGCAAGGTAAACTGACGGCGGATGGCGGAATCAACAGGCCAGGTCGGTGCTTCTTCCAGTTCTTTGTACCTACCAAACCTGTCCGGCTCGGCGTCCTGCTGCGCTCCATCGTCCTGATCATTCTGGCCGATGCGTCTTGCCAACTTTGGGGTAAACAGCCGGTCTGCGTCGACCAGGAAGCTACTCTCTTTCTGAGAACTCATGACGTCGTGTATCGAGAGCATTGGCAGGATGAATACGAGAATCTCGAACAGGATTGCTGCCACCAGTAGCCCGAGGTATCCGTGAAGGTAGGATCCATAGCCGCCCCAGAGTGGGCTCGGGCCTCCGAGGGAGATGAGCAGGACCCACGCTGCCAGGAATATCGCAGGCAGACTGGCAGTCAAGGACTGATAGAGATAGAAGTCGCCGAGCGGCTTCAGCCCACCGGCCCTGTCAGGGTGATTTGGGATCACCTGGAGCTCAAGCTGGTGCTTGCGCAGACCTGCCTTCGTGAGCAGGCGCCCGTAACTGACCATGCGGCCTAGCCAGGAGCCAGCTGCTGCACCTCCGACGACTAGAAAGACCGCGTCTGAAATGTCCGGGCCTAGCGCCCGGAAGCGCCATACACTCGCCCCTCCCCACAACCACGGTGACGTGACAAGCACCGCGGCCGCTACGCACAACCCGGTTATGACCCAGCAACGGCGCCACGGCCGCAGCCTGATGTCGCCCTTCAAGCAGTCAACAACCTGTGCGGGAATAAGGACCTCGCGGTCGCGTAGTCGCGTAAGCGTCTTGTCGAGCTTGGCTGGTGTGCGGCCCGCTAGCTCCAAGCCGATGAGCAGCGCCAGCCACGCAGAGATCTTGAGCGTATCCAATCGGTGAAAATAGATAAGATTCGGGATCTGCTGGACGAGCAAAACAGGCAGGGTTGACCACAGCAGCCAGCGGCCGATTACGACACTGCGGGAAGCGGGCCCCGGGACACTAGATGCGGTCGGCCCCTCTGCTACCGCTTCCCGGCCGGCAATACCCAAGACACCAGGCGTGAGCAAGATATAGGCCATAACCCCCACCGCCCAGCCCTGTGGCACGGCCACAGCGAAGTAGATCCACGTGCTGGCAGGACCAAACCGTGCCGTCAGATACCCCATATCCGTAAGAAAGGCAGCAGCGGCCAGCAGGCCAAGTGAGACGCTGAAGACGAGGGTGATGATCCGCGGCCGGTCCCTTGCCCGGCCCCCGATAGGCCTCAGCCGCCTGGCCAGCGACTGGCCGCCTGTCGCGGTGGCCCCCCCACCTACCATTGGACCTCACCGCCAAGGTGGATGCAGCCTGATGGGGCTCTATTGTACGTAAGTTGCGATAACTGCCGCATCATTTGTTGTCCCGCTTCCGCCCGTATTTCCGGCTGCGGCGATGTCCCCCTGCGCGCGCTGGTCCCGACGATGCACTACGACACACAGCTTGTCATCGGCCGTGCGGGCCCTGGCCGTATCTGGTTGCGTCACCGTCGCCCCGCGCAAGCCACCGGATCTGTGCGCTGTGGTCACCCCACGCCGAGCCGCGGCGACATGTGCCAGAAGGTGGCTCTTCGCGCGTCTGCCGCGGCACAACCGGCCACGCTCCGCGACCGGCGTCAGGCGGGGTGTGGGCGTTTCGTTGCCTAGGGGCGAGGCGAAAGAGCGCGGATGCTGACGTTGCTGGTCCGCGACGCCCGGTGCCGCTGATCGCGGTATGGGCGGTAGAGCGGGCCGTGGTACCAGGCATGACGGGTCTGCTCGTCGGGCCACGCCATCAGGGCCATCGCGTGGGGAGCGGGGCCGCCGCGCAGTACCCGCTGGAACGGCTTGGGCCCCGGGACCAGGACCAGGCCCCCGGCGTGCTCCACCGTCCAGCGGTAGTGCACCGAGTAGTCGAAGAATTGCGGTGGATCGGTGATTTCCGCCCACACATTGACGAACAGGCCGAGCCGGCTGGCCGGCAGTTCTCCACGCCGTGACCACCCGGGGCGCTCCGGTTCCTTCTCAGGCGGCCACCACACCGGCGCGGTGGCACCGGCCGCGAGCAAGGTCGTTCCGTCGAGCCTGCCGAGAACCGCATCAAACCAAGATCTCGCGGCCTCCTCCGTGCTGAAGCGCGCGATCACTAAACCGGCCGGGGCCGGACGCGAGTCCAGCTCACTTGCGTCGTGCACCGGCCCGGCGGCGAGCAGTTGACCACCCCTGTCTCGTGCCGCGTCCGCAAGGCCATCCTCGACCGGGACGCTATCGGCCCACGTGATGACGAGGTACTCGTTCATCCTGGCAACCTCCTGATATCACCTTTCCGCCGCGCCCGGCCACCACCAGGGCACGCATGACATCCAGCGCCGCCCGCCGGGCCGACCGGGCAGTGACCGGGAAGCGGCCGCAGGGCAGCCACGGGCCCGGTCGCAGCACTGGCCACGGTAGTGCTCCATCCGGTGGCGGATGCCATCCACAGTGTTAGAGCAGACCAGGAATCTCCTCCGGCCGCGGTCAACCGGGGCTTGTCCAGGGCCGTCAAGCAAAGCAGTGCACCGACTCCAGCATCCGGTACGTGAGATGACCGACCGCGTTGGCCGCATGCGTTAACCCCCACGGAATGCCCCGTGAACGGCGTCGCTACGGCAACCCCGCCCCGCTACAGCCCGGTATCGATCCATCCCGTCTCGCCCCTGGCGACGATGCATAACGCACCGATCTGAACAAGCCACATGGCACGTGGCGTATGGCTGCTGGCCGACCATAAGGCGGTTCCATGCGCAGTAACCCTGGCAGGTGCCAGTTACCGTGAGGCACCCCTACTTGAGCCGATTTCCGCGGTTGCCGATTCAGTCACTTTGCTCCATCGGCAAAAATCCGGCCCATCATCTCTGCCCCAGAAGTCACCACCGGTCGAAGCTCCGGCGGTAGACGGTCTGGGTCACCAAGGTTGAGCTGTGGCCTACCAAGCGGCTGATCTCCTCGATGCCCATCCCGTTACCGGACAACAGCCCCCGAACGTGTGGCGCAGCTCCCGAGGGGTCCAGTCCTCCCCGATTCCCGCTTTCCGGCAGATCGCACGAAGCGATCGGCGGACGTTGCCTGCATCGAGCCTCGTCCCGAGCGTGGTGCTGAACACGAGCCCTTCTTCTTGCCAAAGCTCACCCGCCCGTAGCCGGTCGCTGGCCTGACGCTCCCGGTGTTCTGTAAGCGCTGCCACGGCCATCGCCGGCAGCGCGAGAGAGAGCCGGGACTTGCTGGTCTTGACGTCCCCGTGTGCCCGTACGGAGCGCCACACATCGACGCGCGAAGGCAGGCCTGAGTCAGCGTCCAAGTGGACGTGATCCCACCGAAGAGCCCGCGCTTCCTCGGTGCGCAGCCCGACCAGGAGGCTCAGGACCACATAGGCGTACACGCCGTAAGGCCGTGCTGCTTGGATCAGCACAACGGCTTGCTCGAATGTGAGGGACCTTGACGGGCGGCCCCCTTGCCCGGCGGGTGTGTTCACAAGCCTGGCGACATTGCGGCGCACCTTGTCGTTGGCCTCGGCGTGCCTGATCGCCCGCGCGAGCCCGGCGTGCGCCATGGCAACCGTACGGGTGGCGCGGGCGGCCGCCAGATCCTTCAGCGCGGACCGGACGTTAGCCGCCGAGAGCTGCCCTAGCGGCACTGCCCCGATGATGTCGAGGAGCGGCTCCAGGACTTCGCGCTGAGTGCTGACCGTCTTCGGTGCCCGCCCAGACAAGCCTTCAGCAAGCCAGTCGTCGACCGCGGCCCGGACTGTGTAGCTGGCAGCTGAGTGCACACCAGCATCAAGATCGGAGTGCAGTTCCTTGAGCTTGTGCC
>Ga0318509_10000479_pt1 | contig 11894 bp, 10 predicted proteins | sample GRESIP084b2f22_FD_203477 | JGI IMG/M metagenome (GOLD analysis project Ga0318509, IMG submission 203477) | Tropical soil microbial communities from Luquillo Experimental Forest, Puerto Rico - GRE.SIPMG.084b2f22 | ecosystem: Environmental > Terrestrial > Soil > Tropical forest > Bulk soil...
CAGCAATCCTGGTGCGTGTTTCCCGTTCGAGACTCCTCCGAGCACAAGGGCAATTTGAATGCCGGATTTTGGATCTTGCAGAAGGTTGACGTTCTCCACAGCCCCGGGACTCTCGCGCAACTCCAATTCGATGTTAGAACGCGCGAATATTTCCCGATATTGCTTGGCGAAATATTCGAAAGTCGTACCTTTGAAACCTGTAGCCATTACAACCTTCGACGGCGGTGCGGGAATGAAATAGATCAACGCGAGCGAGACAATGCCCAAAATGCAAAAACTCGCGGCCAATCCCTTGAATAGCTGCCGACGATTGTATCCCAGCATGAATATCTCTCCTGGGTCTCCATCTGCGCGCGGTGAAAAGGGACGGTAAAACAGCCTTTACAGACCTCACGGAAAGAGCATTTCCAATCTGGCAGTCAGACATTGTACAGACGCCGACAAGCGCGGATCAAACTTGTAATTCCCGCCGATGGCGTCTTTGCTGCTTACAAACGGGATTTCGACACCTCCCGCTGCCAGTCGAGCTAAAGACTACAATAGTTTCGGACGCACCCAAAAGAGTGCGCAATGTCCGCTATTGACCCAAAGCGGACATCGGCCGGCCGCTCAGCCACCTGCACGTAAACCCCCTCTCCGCACTGCCAGTGTGCTAGTTTACGGTGCCACGATGCCTCGTCTTGAGCCGAGGGGGCAATGAAACGGCGTAATTTCATCAAAGTAATTGCTGGATCGGCCACTGTTTGGCCGCTCGCTGCACGCGCGCAGCAGCCCGGCCAGCCCCGCCGCATCGGCTTACTCATGTTATATCCCGCGAAGGATCCTCAGGGTGAACTCCGTGCCCTGGTCTTCCAGCACGAGCTTGAGAAGGCCGGCTGGACAGTTGGTGGAAATCTTCAGATCAATTTTCACTGGGGCACGGGCGACGCCGATTGGGTGCGATCTGCTATTGCGCAGATATTGGGTCAATCACCGGACGTAATGCTGGCCAACGGAGATGCGGCGGTAAAAGCGGCACAACAGTTAACCCGAACCGTTCCCACAATCTTCATCGCTAGCGGCGATCCGGTCGGAGATGGCCTAGTACCGAGCCTCGCTCATCCCGGCGGCAACTTGACCGGCTTCGCTGTCATGGAGCCGACCTTGGGAGCGAAATTGCTTGGCATGCTCAAGCAGGTCGCGCCCCAGGTCACTCGTGTCGGCGTGCTGGTGGACCCCGACAGCGTCACCCACCAGCATATTTTTGCATTTCTAGCGGCCGCTGCTCCCAGTTTTGCAGTTGAGATCGTCAAGGCGCCGGCGCGCGAACCCGGTCAAATCGAGGCCGCGATGACACAATGGGGACAGGTCTCGAACTACGGCCTGATCGTGCCATCGGATCCTTCGACCAATGCGCAGCGCAAACTCATCATCGAGTTGGCGGCGCGTTATCGGATGCCGGCAATCTACGCCTTGCGCGCCGCTACCGCCGATGCCGGACTGATGTCCTACGGTGTCGATATTCCGGAGTTGTTTCGGCAGGCGGCACTCTATGCCGACCGCATCCTGAAAGAGGAGAAGCCCGCCGAGCTTCCAGTTCAATTGCCCACCAAATTTGAATTTGTGATCAATCTCAAGACCGCCAAAGCGCTCGGTCTCACCGTGCCGCAATCTCTAATCGCGACCGCCGACGAGGTGATCGAATGAGTCGGCGCGAGTTTGTTGCGCTTCTCGGCGGTGCCGCCGCATGGCCGCTCTCAGCGCGCGCGCAGCAACCTTCACTACCCGTGATCGCGTTTCTCAGCCCTCGATCGGCCGATGCCTCCGTGCGCGTTACAGCCGCATTCCGCAAGGGCCTCAACGAAACCGGCTACGTAGAAGGCCAAAACGTGACGGTCGAGTACCACTGGTTGGAGGGCCGATACGATCGCCTGCCAGCGCTCCTCGCTGACTTAGTCCGTCGACAAGTGGCCGTGATGGCCATCCCCGGAAGTGCCCCTGCCGTACTCGCAGCCAAAGCTGCAACAGCGACGATCCCGATCATCTTCGGCGTCGGCGAAGACCCGGTCGGGCTTGGTCTTGTTGCCAACCTCGCTCGACCCAGCGGCAACGCGACGGGTATCAATTTTTTCGTCAACGAGGTAGTGGGCAAGCGGCTGCGACTTTTGCACGACATGGTGCCCAAGGCTGTTCGCGTTGCCGTACTCCTTAATCCGTCTAATGTTGTCAGCACCGAGGCCACGTTGCACATCACGCAGGAAGTCGCCCGTGCCATCGGAGTTCAAACCGAGATCGTCAATGCCACGACGATCGGCGAAATTGATGCGGCTTTTGCCAGCTTTGCGCGCGAGCGCCCTGATGCTCTCTTCGTCGCTCCAGACGGCTTTTTCGCTGGCCGTGCCGTGCAATTTGCCACCCTGACCGCGCGTGACAAAATTCCGGCGGCTTATTCGGAGCGTGATACGGTAGCCGTTGGCGGGTTGATGAGCTACGGAGCCGACGTCGCGGACATGTATCGTCAAGTCGGCCTCTATACCGGGCGCATCCTTAAGGGCGCCAATCACCGCGGACCTGCCCGTGCTGCAGTCGACCAAATTCGAATTCGTCATCAACCTCCAGACGGCGCGGGCGCTCGGCATCGATGTGCCGTCAGGCTTGCTCTCCATCGCCGACGAGGTGATCGAATAGGCAGCCGGTTGTTGCCATGCATGAGTCTGCTTATGGCACAAAGCGAACATCCAACTGTCGCCCGGCAATGTCCGGTGTATAGCGGACATCGTCTAGAAGATGCCGAAATGTCCGCTTTTGACCCTTCTGCGGACATCATCCGCGGCGCCCCGTGAAGAGTCTCGCGCAACATGCCCGTTAGCCCCGACAACGACACAACGTTATGTTCTCGATCCGATATCGCTCCATCCGCTCTTGCGTTTGGTATAGGGCAGGCATAGCTTTTGTTTACGGGGAAAATGCAGACTCCCCGTCAGACGGTTGCCGTCCAAGCTCTGCGCAGCACTCGCTTGTCGAGGAGATTGCGCATGAACGGACAGGCCCCCACAGTCGCAGCAGCCACATTCTCAGCACCCACATTCTCAGCACCCACAATCTCGGCAGAAGAACTCTTCGCTCGCCTTGGCAACGCCGCGGCCCCCGTCGTCGTCGATGTTCGCAAGCACGATGTCTTCGGCGCCGATGATCGGTTGATAGTCAGCGCTCTCCGTTGTGACATCGACGCCAATCCGGGCTGGCCAAGTGCCCTGCCGGCAGGCCGACCGATCGTCGTCTATTGTGCACACGGCGCCGAGGTCAGTCGGACGGCGGCGGCTAAGCTGAAACAGGCCGGAATCGATGCCGCCTATCTGGACGGCGGCATCGCGTCGTGGCGGGTGCAAAATCTACCCACCCGCAAGAAAGTCAGCACGCCGACTAACAAATGGGTCACGCGCGCGCGGCCGAAGATAGATCGCATCGCCTGTCCTTGGCTCATTCGCCGTTTCATCGATCCCACCGCTGAGTTCCTTTATGTGCCGACTGCCGAAGTGCTTGCGGTCGCCGGCAAGACCGGGGCGGTTCCTTACGACATCGAGGGCGTCCAATTCGCGCACGAGGGTGAACGTTGCTCGTTCGATACGCTGTTACGAATCTTCGGCATTCAAGACAGGGCGCTCGATCAGCTCGCAACCATCGTCCGCGGCGCGGACACCTCACGGCATGATCTGGCGCCACAGTGTGGTGGTCTCTTTGCCATTTCGTTAGGGCTTTCCGCGAATTTTCGAGACGACCACGAAATGCTCGCGCACGGAATGGTGATGTATGACGCACTCTACACGTGGTGCCGTTCGTTGCAGCACGAAACCCACAACTGGCCGGCGAAGCCAGCGGCTGCGGCGTGACCATGAGAGCCCATAGAGTAGCTATCCTCTGGCGCGGCGATCATGAGACGCGGCGGGCGGCAACGCCTTACAACAATCGCTATAGCCGCGTGTTTGAGGAACTCATTGCCCTCGGCATTGATGCCCGGCCTGTGGTCTACACCGACGACATCGCCGACGAAGCGCGCGAGCAGCTGATGGCATTTGATGGAGTGCTTGTCTGGGTTAATCCGATTCATGAAGGGCAGACCAGGGACGTGCTCGACGCTGTGCTGCGCGACGTAGCGACAAGCGGTCCGTGGGTCAGTGCGCATCCCGACTTGATCCTAAAAATGGGCGTCAAGGAGGTTTTGCATCGCACGAAACATCTTGGCTGGGGCACGGAAACCTATCTGTACCGGACAATGACGGATTTCCTTACCGACTTTCCGCCAAGGCTTCGATCGCGCGGGCCGCGCGTCCTCAAGCAGAATCGCGGAAATGCCGGTCAGGGGGTTTGGAAGGTTGAACTAATTGATGGAGCGTCTGCCGAACCGAGCCTCGTCTGCGTGCTTCATGCGCTGCGTGGCAGCGTGCCTGAAAGGTTGCCGCTCAAAGAATTTATGGCGCAGTGTGAGCCGTATTTTGCTTCCAGCGGATGCATCATCGATCAGCCCTTTCAGCCGCGCCTGCCCGAAGGGATGATCCGCTGCTACATGGGCGTCAATAAAGTCGTCGGCTTTGGGCATCAACTCATCAAGGCCCTCATCCCTCCGCCGGCCGACGGTCCTCATTCACCAGCAGCACAATCAGGTCCGCGCATCATGCACGGAGCCGATGGAGCGCCGTTTCAAGCGCTGCGGGCCAAAATGGAAACCGAGTGGACGCCGCAGATGATGGCGACTCTCGGAATCGATACGGCGTCTCTTCCCATCATCTGGGACGCCGATTTTCTCTATGGACAGCGCGCCGCGTCGGGCGAGGACAGCTACGTCTTGTGCGAAATTAATGTCAGCTCGGTGTTTGCAATTCCGGATCAAGCTCCAGCTGCGATCGCGCGCTTGACATTGGAACGCTTGGAGAAGGAGGCCGGCTTTGCAGCAGGCGAAGCGCGCCGAACACGTAATCCAACAATCGAGGGCGGCTACAGCGGAATGTCTAAAGGATGGAGGATGTAATGCGCGTGCTTACCACGTTGTTGTTGGCAGCGAGTTTGGCGGCCTCGTCGTCGGCCGTCGGCGCTCAAGATGTCGACTGGCAAAAAGTCGATAACGCCTTCGGTAGAAAACCGGCGGCGGTCGCGGGTGATGTGCATCGGTATGGATTTCCGCGCACCGACCTCAACGTGACGTTGGATGGCGTCGCGATTAAACCAGCCCTCGCGCTCGGCGGGTGGGTTGCGTTCAAGCCCATGGGCGACGAGGTCATGGTGATGGGCGATCTCGTGTTGCTCGAAACCGAGATCAATCCCGTCATGGCGAAGATGATCGCGAACGGCCTCGACATCACCGCCGTGCATAACCATTTGCTGCGCGCCAATCCATCAACCTTTTACATGCACGTCGGCGGCCACGGCGATCCAGTCAAACTGGCGGCCGCCATTCATGACGCGCTGTCGGTAAGCAAAACGCCTCTAGAACCACCCGCCCCACCTGCCCAACCTCCAGCCATTGACTTTGATATCGCGCAGCTTGACCAAATAATCGGTGCCAAGGGTCAAGCAAACGGCGGTGTCTATCAATTCGGCGTGCCGCGCCGAGATCCGGTCACGATGGATGGAATGCCGATCACACCGGCTGGTCCGATGGGTTTGGCAACCGGAATCGGTTTTCAACCGACCGGCGGTGGCAAAGCCGCTATCACCGGCGATTTCGTGATGGTGTCAAGCGAGGTCAATCCAGTCATCAAGACGCTCCGTGCCAACGGCATCGAGGTCACTGCTCTTCACAGCCACATGCTGGATGAGCAGCCGCGGCTATTCTTCATGCACTTCTGGGCCAATGACGACGCCATCAAGCTCGCCAAAGGACTGCGCGAGGCCTTGGACCAAATGGCAAATGTCAAAAACTCACTTTGAGCGACCCAATAACAGAGTGTGAAATGACACCATGACGGAACGCGGACGATGGTCTGAGCTGCTGCGCTACTTTCTTAGGCTGGGCTTGTTGGGATTTGGCGGTCCCGTCGCGCTGGTCGGGCAGATGGAACGCGAACTCGTTGCCGATCGCGGCTGGCTCAGCAAAGAACAAATGCGCGACGCAGTCGCTATCTGCCAGTCCATGCCGGGACCGCTGGCCATTCAGGTTGGAATCTATATTTCCTATTTGCGAGGCGGTTTTTGGGGAGCCTGGATTGGCGGCTGGGCCTTCATCTTTCCAAACTTCGTGATCGTTGCCGCTTTGGGGGCGTTGTACGTCTATCTCGGTGACCTCAAACCGATCACCGCCATTTTCTACGGCGTCAGCCCAGCCGTCATCGCGCTGATCCTCCATTCTTGCTACCGGCTCGCAAAGCTCGGCATGGAGGACTGGTTGCAATGGGTAATTGCGGCGGCATGCCTGGTGGTGACAGTCATCCTTCAGGCGGAGGTCGCACTCCTGTTCATTGGAGCTGGTCTCGTCGGCATCATTTATTACGGTGACGTTTTTCGGCGACGGCCCCGGCCGTTGGCACTGTGGTTTGGCGCTTTGCCGACATTGGCGCAGCTCACTCCAACCGCCTCAAACTCCACGCTGGCGAAGCTGCTGCTGTTCTTCCTCAAGGCTGGCTCACTGACTTTCGGCAGTGGGCTTGTAATCGTGCCGTTCCTTCAGCAAGGCCTCGTCGAACAATACAACTGGCTCGACGAACGCCAATTCCTAATCGCGGTCGCGGTCGGCATGATCAGTCCCGGCCCGGTGGTGATCACCGCGACATTCGTCGGCTATCTCGTCGCTGGATTTTGGGGCTCACTGGTATCGACCGTCGGCATCTTCCTGCCGTCATTCATTTTCGTGTTGGTCGTGGCGCCCATTCTGGTTCGTCATGGCAAGAACCCGAACGTGCAAGGATTTGTGCGTGGCGCCTATGCCGCTGCGATAGGTACGATACTAGGCGCGTGTTTTCTGCTTGGGAGGATCGCCATCGGCGATTGGCTGACAGCGCTGATCGGCGCCGCCTCACTTGCTGCGCTGTTTCGCTGGAAGGTGAACAATCCACTCCTGATTGCTGCGACCGCCGTTATTGGATTGATCGCATATCCCATCCTGCAACCGACGTGGGTGATGGTCAAATAGTGGTGCCGCTACAACAACGTGAGCGGGGCTTCGGCGGTCGCTCCGCACTTCAGGCTCTTCGAGCCCAAGCACCGTCTCCTTCGCAAGGAGACCGATGTTAGCTGCGCTGTCGTCTCGCTTAATCGCACTCTAAAAATCGCTGATCAGGGGACACCGCGGTCTCCCCTCAAGATGGCGTGGCCATCCAAGCGCCGTTCACTTCCTTTCGGAAGGGGAGCTGTCATGGATGGCTTTGTTCTCACACTCTTTCTGGCCGCAGCGTTTGCCGGTGGATTCGCATCCGGTCTCGCTGGCTTTGCAATGGGCTTTATAGTCTCCGGCATTTGGCTGCATATCCTAACACCGGTGCAGACAACCGCATTGATCGCTGGCTACGGGTTGTTGACCCAGGGCTATGGCGTCTGGAAGCTAAGGCATGCGCTGGCCTGGAAGAACATTGCTCCATTTATCATCGGCGGAATATTCGGTGTTCCGATCGGTACCGCGCTGCTTACCTACAGCGATCCGGCTTATCTGCGCGGCGGCGCTGGTCTGCTGCTCGTGATTTATGGCGTCTATGGCTTAATGCAGCCAACTCTCAAGCCGGTCCCCAGCAACATTGCAATCGATACTGGGATAGGGTTCGTCAATGGAGTCCTCGCTGGTCTGACCGGGCTGCCGGGCTTCATCATCACCATCTGGTGTCAGCTGCGGGGCTGGAAGAAAGACTTTCAACGCGCTGTATTTCAGCCAGTTCTACTCGCTGCCATCGCAGCAAACGTCATATCATTAGGTGCAGCGCGCGCTATCACCCCAGATATTCTACGACTCTACTTGATCGGGTTGCCGGCCATGGTAGTGGGCCTTTGGTTTGGGTTCAAACTCTATGGAAAACTCAACGAGGCGGCGTTCCGGAAAGTCATCCTATTGCTACTTGTGATCGCCGGATCGGGTTTGATCTTGCCCCACATAGTTTGAAACAAGTCGCTGTAATGCCCGCTATTGTCACTGAACAGACATCGCGAATGTGCTCAAACCTGAGACAGGATCACTTCCTAGATTTCAACGCAGCATGTACCTGTGCGCGCCGCAGACTTGTCTAATCAAACAATAGGTCGGTGGGGAACCCAACTTACTGGCGGCACACGCCATTGAAGGTGTGGCAATACCATCCGGACCGACAAAGCTGAGGACGGCCGAACGCATCTCCCGCGCGGCGGCACACGCAGATTTGTTTGACCAAACCCTCAGTGCAGGTAGGGAAATGTGCGTGGCTTAGGGAGGAGGAAGACATCCTCGCTTGAGCCGATCCAGCAGACACAAAAATCGCGGCTAGTAACACGGCAAACTTCTTCATATTTCTTCTCCGTCGGGTTCTTCATTTTAAACTAATTGAACAAGTTTGGATTGGCGAGTTTTGCATGCAAAATAATACTTATTAGCGCCTTCGTCTCCCTCCCCATTAAAGGGGTGATCCGGCTTTGTTTGATCGCTCGGAAAAAACTTCTATTGCGCGACTTACAGATTGTGCATAATCCGGACCAGGGAGATAAAATGCCTCGTACAGACGGTTCGGTCTCAGCAAGCGTCTATGGTACTAGTTGGCGCGTTCAGCGGCGCGCTTGCAGGTCTCGTGTTAGCGAGCGTGTTGGCGAACCAGGTCTGGCTGGCCATCGTTACAGCGTTCGTGGCCGTCGCCATTGCCTTGCTGGTTCGCCGGGTCGTTTTTGGATCCCCTTTACGACTATTGATTCCGCGCCAACTCGAGCTTTGGCAGGCCCTTGTCGCCACTTTGGTCGGTGGGCTGGCGGGGCATGAGCTAGCCATTGATCTAAGGGAGCCAGCGGTGTCGCCGTTAATTGGCGCGACTTCCGGACTCATTGCCTCGATTCTGATGGCAACCTTTGTCATAACCGTGTCCTCCCGAAAGAGCTAACAGTTTCGACAGGCGTGAATAATCTCGGCTGTCGACAAACAATAAAAACCGGTTGTTTAGGGAGCGCGACTCATTCTGCAAAAAAAAGGGGAGTAAGGTCCGATGCTGAGATCCGCTCGCAATTGCCGCTTCCTTACTGTGCCGATCGCTGTCGTGATAGGTGTTGCTATCTTGGTCTTCCCTATTGCTGGCGGCGGGGGTGGAGGCAGTGGCAGTTTTGTTCTGGCCGCTCACGCCCAATCGAACGTTCAAGAGAAGACCATCAAAGATGGAGAGAAAATCATCAAGGACGTCAAGTCGTTGATTGAACGATTACGCCATGGCGACCTGCCGGAAGGAATCGCAAAAACGAACGGAAGGATCGAGTCGACCGAGGTCGACGTGTCATCAAAATATGCCGGTCGGCTACAAAGTGTGATGGTGGACGAGGGTGATAACGTCAAAGTGGGTCAGGTGATCGCCCGCATAGATTCACCCGAATACCAAGCCCAGCTGCGAACGGCGCAAGCGAACGTCTTGGTCGCTAGAAATAACTTGGCGTCAGCTGAGGCAAAGGTCGCCCAGGCCCAAGCCGATCTGGTCTACGCGACGGCGGACCTGCAACGCGGCAAGGAGTTGGTTGAAAAGGGATGGCTGACCAAGCAAATGTACGATCAGCGTGTGGATAGATTCAGCACCGATACAGCGGCTGTAGATGCCGCGGGAAAGCAACGCGATGCGGCAAGGTCCGCGGTCGAAGCCGCGCAGGCAGAGGTTGAGCGGATCAGTTCCATCCTCACGGATCTTACGATCCTTTCGCCTCGCGACGGCCGAGTTCAATATCGGCTCCATCGCTCTGGAGAGGTCGTCAACGCGGGAGAACGTATTGTTCAGATCCTGGATCTGAAGGACGTCTACATGACGATTTACCTTCCCGCTGCGCAAGCAGGAAGGCTAACAATCGGAGACGAGGCTCGCCTGATCGTCGATCCGTACCCGGACTCGGTCATCCCGGCGAGTGTTAGCTTTGTCGCCACGGAAGCCCAGTTTACGCCGAAAACGGTCGAGACGGCCGAGGAGCGCGAAAAGCTGATCTTTCGTGTCAAGCTGCAGATCGATCCGAAGGTGCTGGCCAAATATTATTCTGAGGTGAAGACCGGAATTCGCGGCGTAGGTTTCGTCAGGACCGACCTCGCCGTTTCGTGGCCGCCAGAGCTTGCGGTGAAGCTTTCCCGTGGTGAATGATGTCGTCGCCAAGGTCGAGCACGTTTCCCATCGTTATGGGAAGACGCTTGCGCTTGACAATGTCACCTCGGATATCCCCGCCAGCCAAATGATCGGAGTGATTGGGCCGGACGCCGCCGGCAAGTCCACGCTGCTCGGTCTCATCGCCGGTGTTCGCATAATTCAGGAAGGCCGCGTCATTGTGCTCGGCGGCAATATGGCAGACCAAGCATACCGGAGCTCCCAAATTGGCCGGATTGCCTACATGCCCCAGGGCCTTGGCAGCAACCTCTATCCGACGCTCAGTGTCTTTGAAAATATCGACTTCCACGGGCGCTTATTCGGTCTGTCGCACGTTGAGCGCCAACGCCATATGAACGAGCTGCTCAAGGCGACAAGCCTTGACCCCTTCCACGACCGCCCGGCTGGCAAGCTCTCTGGCGGCATGAAACAGAAGCTCAGCCTATGCTGTGCCCTGATCCATGATCCCGACCTCCTGATCCTTGACGAGCCCACCACGGGTGTCGATCCGCTTTCCCGCAGGCAGTTCTGGGACCTGATCGGCAACATGCGTGCGCGCCGTCCTGGCATGAGCGTGATCGTCTCGACCGCTTACATGGACGAGGCGCAGCAATTCAACTGGCTCTGCGCCATGTATGGCGGCAAGGTCATTGCGAGCGGAAAAACATCCGAAATCTTGGAAAAGACCGGAGAGAAAACCCTTGAGGCGGCCTTCATCGATCTGTTGCCTGAAGAAAAGCGCGCAGAGCACAAGGAGGTCGTCGTGCGACCACGGACCTCCGATGACTCCGGGGTACCGGCCATCGAGGCCAACGGGCTTACTAAACGGTTCGGCAATTTCACCGCGGTGGACCATGTGAGTTTCCGCATTTCCCGCGGCGAGATCTTTGGCTTCCTAGGCTCCAACGGCAGCGGCAAGTCTACCACAATGAAAATGCTGACAGGTCTTCTGGTTCCAACGGAAGGGACATCGAAACTGTTCGGCAAACCCATGGAAGCCGACGACATGCAGGCTCGTCTCAACGTCGGATATATGTCACAGGCGTTCTCGCTCTATACCGAACTCACGGTCCGACAAAATCTCGAACTGCATGCCCATCTCTATCATCTGCCCGCAAACGAGATTAACGGCCGAGTCGAGGAGCTGCTTGGGCAGTATCACCTGAAGGATGTCGCCGATGTGTCTCCCCCAGACTTGCCGCTTGGCGTAAAGCAGAGGCTCCAACTTGCCGTCGCTGTTTTGCATCACCCGGCTATGCTCATTCTCGATGAACCGACCTCGGGGGTGGATCCGGTGGAACGGGATGAGTTTTGGCGCACGCTCATCCATCTGTCGCGCGACGATGGCGTCACGATATTCATCTCCACCCATTTCATGAACGAGGCCGAGCGCTGCGACCGTATCTCGCTAATGCATGCCGGCAAGGTTTTGGCAGCCGGACCACCGGCCGATCTGGTGCGCCAGCGGGGGTGTGCCACTCTGGAAGACGCCTTCATTTCATATCTGGAAGAGGCGAGCGGTATCAAGCTCAGCGACAAGCCTCCTGCACCTGCGCAAGAAGGGACCATCCAGTCAGTGGCGAAGCCGCATGAGAGCACGCGGCGCTTCGATCTGGGCCGCCTATGGGCTTACACACGGCGCGAAGCGATGGA
>Ga0318509_10000488_pt1 | contig 11780 bp, 13 predicted proteins | sample GRESIP084b2f22_FD_203477 | JGI IMG/M metagenome (GOLD analysis project Ga0318509, IMG submission 203477) | Tropical soil microbial communities from Luquillo Experimental Forest, Puerto Rico - GRE.SIPMG.084b2f22 | ecosystem: Environmental > Terrestrial > Soil > Tropical forest > Bulk soil...
CCCCGTGCTTGATGCGGAGCGGACACCAGCGCGATGGTAAGCACCGACGCGAAAGGCCGGCTGCGATTCGCGCAGCCGGCCTTTCGCGATTGGATTGCCGTGCTCTTTAAGCGTTCAGCCGGTTCAAGGCGGCGCGATCGCGGAACTGAATGCGACGCGATGTCTCGAGCGAAATGAGGCCGGACTGCACGAATTGCGTGAAGGTTCGCGACACCGTCTCGATGGTCAGGCCGAGATAGTCGGCGATGTCCTGACGCGACATCGGCAGTTCGATCGAAGCACCGCCCGAAGACCGGCCGGCCATCTCGAGCAGGAAACCCGCGACCCGTTCCTCGGCACTCTTGATGAGGACGAAGGAATGCTGCTGCACGCGCTGCAACTCGCGAACCATCAGGTCCCAAAGCTGCCTGGAAAGCTGCTTTTCGCGCTCGGCACGGGCCAACACGGCGCTTCGCTTGGCCACCAGCACCTGGGCTTCGCTGACGGCTTCTGCCGAGGACAGATGCACGTCACCCGCCTCGACGCCGAAGATGTCACCGGGCAGATAGAAGGCGACGACCTGACGCCGGCCGTCATCCAGCATACGGTAGGTTCGCACCGCGCCGGAAATGACCTGGTAGAGATACTCAGCCGGCTCATCCTCGCCATAGACTTCGGCGTTACGGGCAAATCGCATCGGGGCGCCCATCAAAGCAAGTGGGCCGTCGGGCAGTCCGGCCGTGCGAGTCGGCATCGGCGGACGGACAAACATCGAGGAATTGGTGGCGACTGAGAGCATGGCGAAACTCCGGTTTCGATCGTCTGTAACCGCAAGTCTGCCTGTTCCCAGAAATTTCGAAATTCGGGTCGTTCCCCTAAGTATAAATCCGGAAGGAGCCCGTAATTTCACGGGCCTTTGCGGGCCGCCGCCCGTTGAGCCAGGTCGAAGCTTCCGGCTGCCTAACCGTTCGATGATTCGGCGGGCTCGTCGTCGGCGATGGCGCGCCACGCCGCACCGTCGAGATCGTCATATTGGCCGTTCTTCAGCGACCAGAGGAACCCCATCAGGCCGATGGCGCCGAGCATGATGGCGAGCGGAACGAGAAACACCAGAACTTCCATCAGAAAGTCTCCTTCTGGTGAAATCGCGCGCGCAGCGCGTTGAGCATGACAAGCAGCGAGGAGCCGGACATCGCAGCGGCCGCGATCAAGGGCGTCACCACGCCCGCGATCGCGATCGGCACCGCAAGCGCGTTGTAGACCACCGCAAGCCACAGATTCTGCCGCATTAAAAGCAGCGCCTTGCGCGAGATGGCTATCGCAAGACCCACCGGCGCAAGCCGTTCGCCGAGAAACACGGCATCCGCCACGGACTGGCTCAAATGGGTTGCCGAAACCGGCGACATCGAGGCATAGGCTGCGGCAAGCGCGGGCGCATCGTTCAGCCCGTCGCCGACCATCAAGACCTTGAAACCCTGAGCCGCGAGTTCGTTGATCCGCGCGATCTTGTCGACTGGCGTCACCTCGGCGCGCCACTCGCGAATCCCGAGCGATTGCGCTGCCATCCGCACCGCCGGCTCGCGATCGCCCGAGACCACCTCGACGGCGATACCGTACTGTCGAAGCTTTTCGACGACGCTAGCTGCGTCCGGACGCAGGCGTTGCCTCACAGCAAAAACGTGACAGTCCGCGCCGTGCCGGAAGGCGACCACCGACGCCTCGGGGTCCCGGCTCAAAATCGCATTCGCCTCATCGTCGGCGCCGCAATAAACGGGGCGGCCCAGCCTGATCTCGCGACCGTCGAGCATGCCGTGGACGCCCTGCCCCGGCTCCTCCTCGATGCCTTCGAGCGGCGACGTGGCTTTGGCGGCGCGCGCCACGGCGGCCGCAACGGGATGACGGCTGGAGAGCGCCACGCGCCCGGCGAGTGCGAACACGGCGGCGGGAATGGCGGCGGCATTGGCGACGTCGAGCTCCGGCAACGTCAATGTCCCGGTCTTGTCGAAGATCACGCGATCGACCAGCGCCAGGCGCTCGATCGCATCACCCGAATTGAGCAGCACGCCCGAGCCGAACAGCGCGCCCGAGGCGACTGTCTGCACCGCAGGGATGGCAAGGCCGAGCGCGCAGGGACAGGTGATGATGAGAACGGCGATCGCGGTCACGATCGAATCATGGATGGTTGCCCCTGCAATCAGCCAGCCCAGCATGGTCAGAAACGCGGTCGCATGCACGACCGGCGCGTAGAGCCGTGCGGCGCGCTCGGCAAGGCGCAGGTAGTGCGAGCGGGACTGCAATGCATTTTCCAGAAGGCGCGAGATCTCCGCCAGCAGCGTTTCCTCCGCCGCTGCGGCAACGCGGACGCGCAGGGTGCCGGATCGGACCAGCGTCCCTGCGTAGACTGCGCTTCCGGCCACCGCGGTTTCGGGCTTCGTCTCGCCGGTGATCAGGCTCTGGTCGATTTCGGAGCGGCCGCTGACAACGTTGCCGTCGACGGCGGAACGCTCGCCGGGCCTGAGTAACACGATATCGCCGGGCCTGATCGCGGCGACGGGAACGGTGCGAACCTCGTCGTCGCCGAAGAATTTCGTCGCCGTTTCGGCCTTCAGTGCTGCGAGGTTGCCGGCAAAGGCGCGGGTACGCCGGCGCATGTTCTGATCGAGATAGCGGCCCGCCAGAAGAAAGGCGATCAGCATGATCGCGGCATCGAAATAGGCGTGATCTGCGTGCGAGGCGGTCTCGACCAGCGACATGCCAAGCGCGAGCGCGATGCCGATCGAGATCGGCACATCCATGTTGACGCCGCGTGCGCGAAGTGCGGCAAAGGCGGACGAGAAAAACGGCTGTGCCGAATAGGCCGCGGCCGGCAGCACGATCAGGGCGGACAGCCAATGAAAGAAGTCGCGCTGCTCGGGCAGCATGTCGCTGACATTGCCCGACCAGACCGGGATCGACAGCATCATCACGTTCATGGCGGCGAAGGCTGCGACCCCCAGGCGCCGCAACAGCGCGCCGGCGCGTTCGGCTTCCTTCGTCTCCGCATCCGCCCGCTCGAACGGATAGGCCTTGTATCCGAGCTCGGCGAGGCGATCGACGAACGTGGCCGGATCGATCGCACCTTCCTTCCACTCGAGCGCGAGCCTTCGATCGGTGAGATTGACTCGCGCCGACGTCACGTCCGGGATTTTCGAGAGGTTGCGCTCGATCTTGGCCATGCAGCCGGCGCAATTGATGCCTTCGACCGCTAGCTCCAGATGCAACAGGCCCGGGCCGGCGTTCTTGAGGTAATGCGAAAAATCGAGGGTCGATTGCATATCGCCGGCCTCAGTTCAGCAGCACGCGATTTTTGGACAGGAACATGCGCCCGGACGCGTTGTCGCCCTCCAGCACGAGATCCCATTGTCCCGGCGCCACCGCATCGAGCCGGCCGCGGTAGATGCCGATCCCGACCTCGGCCAGCGCAATCGCAAGATCGGCCCGCTTGTCGGCCGGTCGTTCGAAGCGGCCCTGGAATTTCAATCCGGTGACCGGACGACCGTCCCTGTCGCGCGCCTCGACCTGCAAGAGCGCCGCGCCGCCGGCCAAGCGCTCGATGTGGGCATCGACCTTCCAATTGCGCGCCGACTGATCGCGCGCCGCCAGAATCTCCTTCTCGTAGCCGAGGCTCGCGGTATAGGCGCTGTCCACCTCGGTGCCGGGAAGCGTTTTGATGGCAAGCTTCGCCATGGTGACGTTGACCCCGATCACGACGCCGAAAAACGCAATCAGCATCGCGAGCACCTTGCGCCCGGTAAGCCGTCTCTCCGAAATGCGCGTCGACATGATGGAAGTCTCCCGCGGAGTTCAGGGCGCGACGAAATTGTCGGTGGCGGATGCGACCACGCCAAGCCCGATATCGGTGACGTGGAAATGGACCGGAATGGATTTCTCCCGATTGTTCTCTTCGGGCGCGGTGACCAGGAGGCGCAATTCGGTGGTCTGGTCGCGCCCGATCACGATCATCGGCCGGTCCGGCGTCACCGAATCGGCGCCGACGACATGGACGATGGCATTGGCCGGGCCGTCGATGTCGACGGTAACCACGCGATCGAAGCCGCTCTTGTTGAGCAGGCGCATGGTGTAGGCGTTGCGGATCGAACCGTCGCTCAGCCTGACCGCAACCGGATTGCGGTCGTGCAGCACGTTGGCGTCGAGCAGCGAGCGCGTTGCCAGCGTATAGAGCATGATGCCGCCCACGAGCGCGATGACGAGGGCGTAAATGATCGTGCGCGGCCGCACGATCCGATAGATCGGCGCCTGGCCCTTCTGTCGCCGCTGGATGTTGATGTCGTTATCGTAGGCGATCAGCCGCTTCGGCCGGCCGATCTTGGTCATCACGTTATCGCAGGCGTCGATACAGAGGCCGCACTGGATGCATTCGAGCTGCGGACCGTTGCGGATGTCGATGCCGGTCGGGCAGACCGCCACGCACTGGTAGCAGTCGATGCAATCGCCGACATGCTCGCCGAGCGCGCGCAACTCGACCGCCTTTTTCACGGACGTACGCTTCTCGCCGCGATCGTAACGGTAGGTGACGTTGAGCGCCCATTCGTCGGTCAGCGAAGCCTGGATGCGCGGCCATGGGCACATATAGGTGCAGACCTGCTCGCGCATGAAGCCGGCGAGAACGAAGGTCGTCGCCGTCAGGATACCGATCCAGGCATAGGCAACCATCGGCGCCTGCAGCGTGGCGAGGTCTTTCACGAGGGTCGGCGCATCGCTGAAATACAGCACCCAGGCGCCACCGGTCCACCAGGCGATCAGGAGCCAGATCGTGTGCTTGGCGACCATCTCGTAGATACGCCTGGGGGTCCACCGGCGCGCTGCCGCGTCCTTCTTCATGCGCTCGCGGCGGTCGCCCTCGATCAGCCGCTCGACCGCGTAGAACAGATCGGTCCACACTGTCTGCGGGCAGAGATAGCCGCACCAGATACGGCCGCCAATCGAGTTCATGAGGAACAGGGCCACGGCGGCGATAATGAGCAGGCCGGTGAAGTAGTAGACCTCTTGCGGCCACAGCTCGATGAAGAAGAAGTAAAAGCGGCGGTTCGGGAAATCGATCAGCACCGCCTGGTCGGGCGCGCCGAGGCCGCGATTCCAGCGTACGAAGGGCAGGAAGTAATAGATGCTGAGGCAGACCGCCATCAGGCCCCATTTGATGCGCCGGAAGGTACCGGAGACGCTCTGCGGGTAAACTTTCTTGCGGGACGCGTAGAGCGGCCCGTAATCCTCGTATTGCAGGTCCTGAGACGTCATCGATCGATCCTAGCCTGCCATCTTCCCGACTTTACAACTGACCGCGGCCCGGGGGCAGGCTTGATCCTGGCAGGCTGGATCAAGCTTTCACCGGAGTTCCCTATTTCCCGCCGCCAAGCGAGTGGACGTAAATCGCCATTGCCTTCAACGTCACGGGATCGAGCCGTCCCTCCCATGCGGGCATCACGCCGGAACGGCCGTTGGTAATGGTCTCGATGACGGTCGCCTCGTCGGAACCGTAGAGCCAGATCTTGTCCGTGAGATCGGGCGCGCCAAGCTCCTGGTTGCCCTTGCCGTTCTCGCCATGACAGGCCGTGCAATTCTCCGCAAAGATCTTGGCGCCGGCGGCTGCATCATAGCCGGGACGCGTCGGCAAACCCGACAGCGAGCGGACGTAGTTCGCGACCGTGACGATCTGGTCCGGCTTCAGGACGCCTTCCTTGCCGAAGGCGAGCATCTGTCCCTCATGGGTTTTCGCATTCCCCGCTCGCGCGCCGTAGCGAATGGTCTGCATGATCTGGTCGAGCGTGCCGCCCCACAGCCAATCGTCGTCGTTCAAATTGGGGTAGCCCTTGGCGCCGGCAGCGCCGGAGCCGTGGCAGGGAGCGCAATTGTCGCCGAACACCGTCTTGCCGCGGGCGCGCGCAAGCGCAAGCAGCGCCGGATCCTTCTCGATGTCGGCAAGCGAAGCCGCGCTCAGCGCAGCCATCTTCTCGCCCCGCAGCTTGTCGAGATTGGCAAGTTCGACCGCGACGTTGGCGCGCGAGGAGTAATGCAGGATGCCCGGCGTGTTGCTCCTGAGCAACGGCCAGGCCGGGTACACGATCCAGTAGCCGACCGCCCAGATGATGGTGAGATAAAAGGTGTAGAGCCACCACTTCGGTAGCGGCGTATTCAACTCCTTGATGCCGTCCCACTGATGTCCGGTCGTCGCTGTGCCGGAGACGCTGTCAATATCGCCGTGATCGGTCATGTTCTCAATCCTCCCGCAACGGCATGCGTGCCGCCTCGTCGAAAGCGGCCTTGTTGCGAGGCCAGAGTGCGTACGTCACGATTGCAAGGAAAATCCCGACGAAGATCGGCGTCCATAAGGTCGTCACGAGATCGGACGCGATGTTCTGGACCGTGATGATTGCTTTCATTGTTGCAGACCTTTTCAGCGCAGATTGGCTTTTTCGTCGTAGAGCTTGAAGTCGACCAGGGTGCCGAGCATCTGCAGATACGCGATCACGGCATCCATCTCCGTCGGCGCGCCACCCTTGCCGTCGAAGTTGCGGACCACCGCTTTCGGATAGCGCTTGGCCAAGCCGTCGCTGTCGGGATTATCCGGATCGGCCTGGGCCCTCAGGTCGGCAACCGCATTCTTGATCTGCTCGTCGGTGTAGGGCACGCCGACTGCGCGCAGCGTGCGCAAATGGTCGGTGATGCCGGAGGTATCGATCTCGGCGTCGAGGAACGGGTAGCCAGGCATTATCGACTGCGGGACGATGGAGCGCGGATCGGTCAGATGCCGCACATGCCAGTCGTCGGAATATTTGCCGCCGACCCGCGCGAGGTCAGGCCCGGTCCGCTTCGAGCCCCACTGGAAGGGGTGGTCGTACATGCTCTCGGCGGCGAGCGAGAAATGACCGTAGCGCTCGACCTCGTCGCGCAGAGGGCGGATCATCTGCGAATGGCAGAGATAGCAGCCTTCGCGGACGTAGATGTTGCGGCCGACAAGCTCGAGCGGCGTGTACGGGCGAACCCCGTCCACTGCCTCGATGGTGCTCTTGAGGTAGAACAGCGGGGTGATCTCCACCAGCCCGCCGACCGCGATCACGACGAGGATGCCGATGAGCAGAGCGATCGAGTTCTTTTCGAAGATGTGATGCCTGGTCCAGAACGACATTGACGAACTCCTCATTCCGCCGGCTGAAGAGCAATCGGCGCCTGCACCTCGACCTCGCCGGCGCGTACCGTCATCCAGAGATTGTACGCCATGATCAGCGAGCCGATCACGAACAGCGCTCCTCCCGCGGCACGGATGATGTAGAAGGGATGCATCGCTTCGACGGTCTCGATGAAAGAATATTCGAGGAAGCCGAGCGAGGTGTAGGACCGCCACATCAGGCCCTGCAGGATTCCAGATACCCACATCGCCGAGATGTAGAGCACGATGCCGAGCGTTGCGGTCCAGAAGTGCCAGTTGACGAGCTTGAGGCTATAGAGGCCCTTGCGATTCCACAGCCACGGCACGAGGCAATAGAGCGCACCAAACGAGACGAAGCCGACCCAGCCCAGCGCACCGGAGTGTACGTGGCCGATGGTCCAGTCCGTATAATGGCTGAGCGAATTGACGACCTTGATCGACATCATCGGCCCCTCGAAGGTCGACATGCCGTAGAAGGCGACCGACACCACGAGCATGCGCAGCACCGGGTCGGTGCGCAGCTTGTCCCAGGCGCCCGACAACGTCATCAGGCCGTTGATCATGCCGCCCCAGGAGGGCATCCACAGCATCACCGAGAAGGTCATGCCGAGCGTCTGCGCCCAATCCGGCAGCGCGGTGTAATGGAGGTGATGCGGGCCGGCCCAAATATAAAGGAAGATCAGCGACCAGAAGTGGATGATGGACAGCCGGTAGGAATAGATCGGGCGCTCGGCGCGCTTCGGAATGAAGTAGTACATGATGGCGAGGAAGCCGGCGGTCAGGAAGAAGCCGACCGCATTATGGCCGTACCACCACTGGAACATCGCATCCTGGACGCCGCCCCAGGCGATGTAGGATTTCGAGCCGACCACCGAGACCGGCAGCGCGGGATTGTTGCCAAGATGCAGCACCGCGATGGTGATGATGAAGGCGAGGTAGAACCAGTTGGCGACGAAGATGTGCGGTTCCTTGCGCTTGATGATCGTCGCGAGGAACACCAGCAGATAGACCACCCAGACGATGGTGAGCCACAGGTCGGCATACCATTCCGGCTCGGCGTATTCCTTGCTTTGCGTAACGCCGAGCAGATAGCCGGTTCCGGCGACCACGATGAAGAAGTTGTAGCCGAGCACGACGAACCAGGGCGCAAGGTAGCCGGCGAGCCGCGTACGGCAGGTCTTCTGCACGACATATAATGACGTCGCGACCAGGACATTGCCGCCGAACGCGAAGATCACCGCCGAGGTATGCAGCGGCCGGAGGCGGCCGAAGCTGGTCCAAGGCAGGTCCAGGTTGAGCGTCGGCCAGGCGAGTTGGCAGGCGATGATCAGGCCGACCAGGAATCCGGCGACACCCCAGAATACCGCGGCGACCGCGCCGAATTTGATCGGCCCGAGATTGTAGTTGGGCCTGCCGTTGATCTCCTGTGCCGGCAACTCGGCCGGACGGTTGTAATAATGATTAATGATTGCGAACGCGGCCAACAGGCTTCCTGCAGCGCCGAGAGACGCATGGAAGGCAAAGGCGCCGTCGTGCGCCTGGGCGGCCCCGATCACGCACAGGAACGCGAGCACAAGAAACAGCGGCGCGAGCAGCGCCTCGCCGATTGTCATCGACTTCGAACCAATGGACGCATCTGTCATGAGCTGCGACTTTCCTTCTTTGCTTGCCGCGTCGAGGGAAACACGGGCACGGCGTCGGCGATTTGAAGAGGATCAGGTTCCGCAGTGGATGGCGCGCGCAAGTCCGTCGAACGGTTTGCTTCACGCCGGCCGAAACAACCCCCTACTGTGCTCTCGTAAGGCTTCGCTGCGACCTGCTGCTTGATCCATGTCAAGCCAAGGTCGGTTCCGGCAGCGACACGGGCGCGAAAAATCGCGTCGAGCAGCGAGCACGCTAGCCGCCCCATGCCCTTGCCAGTGCGGTCGGCGAACGGCATTCCACGGCGTCGGCGAAGATCGTCCAGTCATGGACGTGTTTTTGCCTGCAGAAATCGGCTTCCGCCCGCTGGACAGCTTCCGCCAGCGAACTCGCCTCCACGGTGAATGTGGCCTGGCAGGCACGGTGCTCGTGCCCGGTGTCGTCGCACACGGTCTTGATGAAGCGGACGTCGAATGAGGGCACGGCGATTCTCCAGTTCAGCTTGTCAAAGAATGGGACCAAGCCGCAGGCGTCGCCTTGACCGACATCAAATCAGGGATCTCGACGAATGGTCCACCCGGTTGCCAGAACGGCAAAACCGATAATGACGACGAAGACGACGGCAGTTCCGACGATGCCGAAGTCAAGCAGGTCATGCCCGATAAAGCGGGCGGCGATCATCGCCGGCAGGGCCAACAGGATTCGTATGATCCACAGCATGGTTTGAGCGTCTATTGCAGCCTGAAAATCATCGACACTCTACAGCCTCGGCGTGCGGTCGGATTTTGATGCAGGTCAAGGCGGCGCGTCAACGATTCCGCCAATGTTACAATTGAGGAGTTGCTCCCATGCCCGTATTCACCATTGCCGCAATCGTCGCAATCTTTGCCGCCTTCGCTGCCGCGCTCGCCTGGGCACAATTCCATGCGCGCCCGACCGACAGCCTGCCCGCCCATGCGGGCCTGTTCCGTTCAAAGCGGCGCCCTCTTTAAGGCATGACCCGGCACGAGAAGTCGAAATTAGTCTCGTCTAGAGACCTGCTGCCAGCGCGAGCCGCATCAGTTCCGACATGCTGTGCGCGCCGGTCTTGGCCATGAGGTTCGCGCGGTAAACCTCGACGGTGCGCGGGCTGATGTTGAGGTCATGGGCGATGACCTTGTTGATCTTTCCGGCCACCAATCCGAGCAGCACGTCGCGTTCGCGCGGCGACAGGTCGGCCAGCCGCGCCTCCGCTTCCTTTTTCGCGGCACTGTCGCCCTGCTTCGCCGACCGGGTATCGAGCGCGGCGCGGATGGCGGAGAGCAGCGCCGCATCATCGAACGGCTTCTCGATGAAATCGACAGCACCGGCCTTCATCGCTTCGACGGCAAGCGCGACGTCGCCGTGGCCGGTAATCAGGATCACCGGACACGCCTCCCCCCTGCTCTTGAGCGCGCGCACGAGCTCGATGCCGCTCAAACCCGGCATGCGAATGTCCGAGATCACGCAGCTCGCAGCACCGGTTGCGGCAGCCGACAGGAACGCATTCGCCGATTCATAGGTTTTGGGCTGAAAGCCGTTGACGTCGAGCAGGAATGCAAGCGAGTCACGCATCGCCGCGTCGTCGTCGACGACATGGATGACGGTCTTACCGCTCATGACTTGCCTCCGCATCGGCGAGTGGGATCGTGAATTCGAAAACAGTGCCGCCACCGGCATTGGGATGGGCCGAGATCCGGCCGCCATGTGCTTCGATGATCGTTCGGCAGATCGAGAGACCTACGCCCATTCCGTTTGCCTTGCTGGTAACGAAGGGTTGAAACAGATGTTTTGCGATCTCGGGGCTGATTCCGCTGCCGGTATCCGCCACCGAGAACCGTGCCAATTCGCCCTGGCGCGCGACCGAGACCGTCAGATCGCGGCGGATCGTGGTCTCCATCGCCTCGATGGCGTTGCGGATCAGGTTCAGCGCGACCTGCTGAATCTGGATCTTGTCGACGACGATGTCGGGAAGATCGCGGTCGCAGCGAAGCGACACGCGCACGCCCTGCTCCCTCGCGCCGACCAGAGCAAGCGCCGCCGCCTCTTCCAGCAACACCCCAGGATTCTCGACCGACTGCTGGGTTTCTCCCTTGGCAACGAATTCCCTCAGCCGCTTGATGATGTCGCCGGCGCGCAGTGCCTGGTCGGCGCTGCGGTCGAGCGCCTCCCGTACGCGACCCTTGTCGACCTCGTCGGCCTTGAGCAGCGTGGCGGCGCCGCGAAGATAGCTGGTGATCGCCGACAGGGGCTGGTTCAGCTCATGCGCCAGCGACGACGCCATCTCGCCCATCGCGGTGAGACGGGAGACGTGGACCAGTTCGGATTGCAGGTCCTGCATGCGCCGTTCCTCCTTCCGCCGCTCGGTCAGGTCCCGAACGAAGCCGGTGAAAAAGCGGTCGGCGCCGACCCGGGCCTCGCCGACCGCCAATTCCATGGGGAACGTCGAGCCGTCCTTGCGCTCGCCGACCACAATGCGCCCGATACCGATGATGCGGCGCTCTCCCGTGGTCAGATAGCGCTCGAGATAATCGTCGTGCTCCTGTCGGTAGGGCGAAGGCATCAGCATCGAGACGTTTTTCCCGATCGCTTCGGCGGCTGACCAGCCGAACAGGCGCTCGGCGGTCGTGCTGAACGATCGCATGATGCCGTGCTCGTCGATCACGATCATCGCTTCCGGCACGGTGTCGAGGATCGACTGGAGCTGGGCCTGCCGGTAGCGGGACTCCTCTGATTCGCGCAACAGGCGGTCGCCGATGAAGCCGAGGACGACGCCCAGCACGCCGAAGAATGCGACATCGATCAGATTTGCCGGGTTGGAAAAGAGATCGCTGCCCAGGAAGAACAGGCTGATGCCGATGCACAGGACGGTGGCCAGCATCGCCGGGCCGCGACCGCCGGCAAAGGCGGCATAGACCACCACGGGCATGTAAATGAC
>Ga0318509_10000490_pt1 | contig 11744 bp, 9 predicted proteins | sample GRESIP084b2f22_FD_203477 | JGI IMG/M metagenome (GOLD analysis project Ga0318509, IMG submission 203477) | Tropical soil microbial communities from Luquillo Experimental Forest, Puerto Rico - GRE.SIPMG.084b2f22 | ecosystem: Environmental > Terrestrial > Soil > Tropical forest > Bulk soil...
GTGTGAGGCTGCGGGCGCCGAGATTCCGCGCTTCTGCTATCACGAGCGGTTGTCGATCGCCGGCAATTGCCGGATGTGCCTGGTCGAGGTGAAGGGCGGCCCCAAGCCGGTCGCGAGCTGCGCCTGGGGCGTGCGCGACTGCCGTCCCGGTCCCAAGGGCGAGCCGCCGGAAATCTCCACGCGCTCGCCGATGGTGAGGAAAGCGCGCGAAGGCGTGATGGAATTTTTGCTCATCAACCACCCGCTGGACTGCCCGATCTGCGACCAGGGCGGAGAGTGCGACCTGCAGGACCAGGCGATGGGCTACGGCGTCGACACCAGCCGTTTTGCCGAGAACAAGCGCGCGGTCGAGGACAAATATCTGGGGGCGCTGGTCAAGACCTCGATGAACCGCTGCATCCAATGCACGCGCTGCGTCCGCTTCTCGGCCGAAGTATGCGGCACGCCCGAAATGGGTGCGACCGGCCGTGGCGAGGACATGGAGATCACCACCTATCTGGAGCAGGCGCTGAGCTCCGAGCTGCAGGGCAATCTCGTCGATATCTGCCCGGTGGGCGCGTTGACCTCGAAGCCTTATGCCTTTGCCGCGCGCCCCTGGGAGCTCGGCAAGACGCAATCGATCGACGTCATGGACGGCGTTGGTTCTTCGATCCGCGTCGATACGCGCGGGCGCGAGGTGATGCGGATCTTGCCTCGCATCAACGAGGCCGTGAATGAGGAATGGATCTCCGACAAGACGCGGCATGTCGTCGACGGGCTGCGCGCTCAGCGTCTGGATCGGCCCTATATCCGCGAGAACGGCAAGCTCCGCCCGGCCTCCTGGTCGGAGGCGTTCAACGCGATCGCGGCAAAAGCGGCGCGCACAGACGGCAAGCGCATTGGTGCGATCGCCGGCGATCTTTCCGGCGTCGAGGAAATGTTCGCCCTGAAGGATCTGTTGTCGCGCTATGGTTCGGTCAACCTGGCGGTGCAGGGTGGCGATAACTTCGATCTCAATGTCGGCCGCGCCTCCTATATCTTCAATCCGACGATTGCCGGCATCGATCAGGCAGACGCGCTCTTGATCGTTGGTTCCAATCCGCGCCGGGAAGCGGCCGTCCTCAACGCGCGCATCCGCAAGCGCTGGCGTACGGGCCAGCTCAAAATTGGTTTGATCGGCGAAAAGGCCGATCTGACCTACGCCTATGACTATCTCGGTGCGGGCACGGATTCGCTCGCTGAGCTCGCGAGCGGCAAGGGCGCGTTTGCGGACGTGTTGAAAAATGCCAAGCATCCGATCGTGCTGATCGGCGCCGGTGCGACGGGCCGTCACGACGGCAGGGCGGTTCTTGCGGTCGCTGCAAAGCTTGCGGCCGGTCTTGGCGTCGTCAAGGACGGCTGGAACGGATTTGCGGTTCTGCAGGATACGGCGTCGCGCGCCGGCGCGCTCGATATCGGCTTTGCGCCGTCGGCGGGTGGACTGACGACGGCGCAGATGACGGCGTTCGGCACGCTCGACGTTCTATTCCTGCTCGGCGCCGACGAGATCAAGGTGCCTGATGGCACTTTTGTGGTCTATATCGGTACCCACGGCGACAACGGCGCGCATCGGGCAGATGTGATCCTGCCGGGCGCGGCCTACACGGAAAAATCCGCGATCTACGTGAATACCGAGGGCAGGGTGCAGATCACGGGTCGCGCGGCCTTTCCGCCCGGGGAAGCGCGCGAAGACTGGGCCATCATTCGTGCGCTGTCGGAGGTTTTGGGCAAGAAGCTGCCGTACGATTCGCTGGCGGCGCTGCGGCAGTCGATCTTCAAAGCCGTGCCGCATTTGATGCGCGTCGACCAGATCGCGGCCGGCAATGCGGCCGATATCGAAAAACTGGCGGCCAGGGGCGGCAGCCTCGAGAAGGCGCCCTTCAAGAACGTGGTTGAGGATTTCTATCTCACCAACCCAATCGCTCGAGCGTCGTTCGTAATGGCGGAATGTTCGCGCCTGGCGTCCGAACGAATGCTTAGAGCTGCGGAGTAAGCAGGACGATGATGGCAGATTTCTTCGCAAGCTCATTCTGGACCGGCTTCCTGTGGCCGCTGATCATCATGGTCGCGGAGAGCGTCCTGCTGCTCGTCGTCCTCTTGGTCGCGATCGCCTACATCCTGCTTGCCGACCGCAAGATCTGGGCCGCGGTGCAGATCCGGCGTGGCCCGAACGTGGTCGGCCCATGGGGCCTATTCCAGTCGTTTGCCGATCTTCTGAAGTTCGTGGTGAAGGAGCCGATCATTCCGGCCGGCGCCAACAAGGGCGTGTTCCTGCTGGCGCCGCTGGTGTCCTGCGTGCTCGCGCTCGCCGCCTGGGCGGTGATACCGACCAATCTCGGCTGGGCGATCGCCGACATCAATGTGGGCATTCTCTACATCTTCGCGATTTCCTCGCTGTCGATCTACGGCATCATCATGGCCGGCTGGTCGTCGAACTCGAAATACCCATTCCTCGCCGCGCTGCGCTCGGCGGCCCAGATGGTGAGTTACGAGGTCTCGATCGGCTTCGTCTTCATCACGGTGCTGCTGTGTGCAGGCTCGCTCAATCTCTCGGCGGTGGTGGAGGCTCAGAACGTCCGCGGGTTGGCAAGCCTGATCGGCTTGCCGAAGCTCACGATCCTGAACTGGTATGTCTGGCCGTTGTTGCCGATGTTCGTGGTGTTCTACGTCTCGGCGCTGGCAGAGACCAACCGGCCGCCCTTCGATCTCGTCGAAGCCGAATCCGAATTGGTCGCGGGCTTCATGGTCGAATACGGCTCGACGCCGTATTTGCTCTTCATGCTCGGCGAATACGTCGCCATCACCACGATGTGCGCCATGGCGACCATCCTGTTCCTGGGGGGCTGGCTGCCGCCGGTCGCACTGCCGCCCTTTACCTGGATTCCGGGCGTCATCTGGTTCTCGCTGAAACTGTTCCTCATGTTCTTCCTGTTCGCGATGGCGAAGGCGATCGTGCCGCGCTACCGCTACGATCAACTGATGCGGCTCGGCTGGAAGGTGTTTTTGCCGCTGTCGCTGGCGGCGGTCGTCGTCGTCGCCGGCGTGCTGCATTTCGCCGACATCGCGCCGAAGTGAGGTCGCCATGAGTGTCAATGTCAAGGCTACAGCCCGCTCGCTCCTGTTGTCGGAGTTCGTTTCGGCATTCGTTCTCGCCATGCGCTACTTCTTCCAGCCGAAGCCGACCCTGAACTATCCCTTCGAGAAGGGGCCGATCTCCCCCCGCTTCCGCGGCGAGCACGCGTTGCGGCGCTACCCCAATGGCGAAGAACGCTGCATCGCCTGCAAGCTGTGCGAGGCGATCTGCCCCGCGCAGGCGATCACCATCGAGGCCGGCCCGCGTCGCAACGACGGCACCCGCCGCACGGTGCGCTACGACATCGACATGGTGAAGTGCATCTATTGCGGGCTCTGCCAGGAGGCCTGTCCGGTCGATGCCATCGTCGAAGGGCCGAACTTCGAATTTGCGGCCGAGACGCGCGAGGAACTGTACTACGACAAGGCCAAGCTGCTCGCCAATGGCGACCGCTGGGAAAGCCAGATCGCGAAGGCGATCGAACTCGATGCGCCGTATCGGTGAGGTGAGCGCATGATCCTTCCTGCACTTTTCTTTTACCTGTTTGCCGGTGTGTGCGTCGCCTCCGCCGTGATGGTGATCGCCTCGCGCAATCCCGTGCATTCCGTGCTGTTCCTGATCCTCGCCTTCGTCAACGCTTCCGGACTTTTCGTGCTGATGGGTGCCGAGTTTTTGGCGATGATCCTGATCGTGGTCTATGTCGGCGCAGTCGCGGTGCTGTTTTTGTTCGTGATCATGATGCTCGACGTCGATTTTACCGAGCTGCGCGAGGGCTTTCTGGAATACCTGCCGATCGGGCTGGTGATCGGCGGGGTGTTTCTCGCGGAATTGCTCCTGGTCGGCGGCGGCTGGGTCATCAACCCCGGCACGGCGAAATCGATCACGGCGGCGATCCCGGCCAATGTCAGCAATACCGAGGCGCTCGGGCTCGTGCTCTATACGAAGTACATCCACTACTTTCAGCTTGCCGGCCTGGTGCTGCTGGTCGCGATGATCGGCGCCATCGTGCTGACCCTGCGCCACAAGGCCTTCGTCAAGCGACAGGACATCAACGTGCAGAACGCGCGGACGCCCGAGCTTGCCATGAGTTTGCGTAAGGTGGCTTCCGGCCAGGGACTGTTGGACGCGGATTCGGCGGAGTGGGTGAAATGACCATCGGGCTGGGGCACTATCTTGCGGTCGGCGCGATCCTGTTCACGCTCGGGATCCTGGGCATTTTCCTCAATCGCAAGAACATCATCGTCATTCTGATGTCGATCGAGCTGATCCTGCTCGCGGTCAACGTCAACCTCGTGGCGTTCTCGACTTTCCTCGGCGACATCGTCGGTCAGGTCTTTGCGCTGCTCGTGCTGACGGTTGCGGCCGCTGAAGCTGCGATCGGTCTTGCGGTGCTCGTCGTATATTTCCGCAATCGCGGCTCCATCGCGGTTGAAGACGTCAATCTGATGAAGGGTTAACCCGGTATGTATCAGGCAATCGTTTTCCTGCCGCTGCTGGGCGCCATTGTTGCGGCGATCATTTCACTCGTCGGTGCGCACGCGCGCTGCCCGAGCGGCGACACCGTCGAACATCATGGCGATGCACATGGCCACGGTACGGCCGACGCCGGCGTCATCCATGCCTCGACGCACGAGCCCGACGAGCATGGCGATCACGACGACCATCACGCGGTCGAACCTGCCGCGGCCGGGTCGCGCGCTGCCGAACTGATCACGACCGGTCTGTTGTTCGTCACTGCGGTGTTGTCCTGGATATCCTTTGTCGACGTCGGCTTCCTGCATCACGATGCGCGCATCGCGCTTTTCCCCTGGATTACCTCTGGCGAGCTGCAGGTGGCCTGGTCGCTGCGGATCGATACGCTGACCGCCGTCATGCTGGTCGTGGTTACGACCGTATCCTCGCTCGTGCACCTCTATTCGATCGGCTACATGGACGAGGATCCCTACCGACCGCGCTTCTTCGGCTATCTCTCGATGTTCACCTTCGCGATGCTGATGCTCGTGACAGCCGACAATCTGGTGCAACTGTTCTTCGGCTGGGAGGGCGTCGGCCTTGCGAGCTATCTCCTGATCGGCTTCTGGTACCAGAAGCCGTCGGCAAATGCGGCGGCGATCAAGGCCTTCATCGTCAACCGCATCGGCGATTTCGGCTTCGCGCTAGGCATCTTCGCGGCCTTCATGATGATCGGCTCGGTGGACCTGGAGACTTTGCGGGTGCGCCGGGTCTCACGGGCAAGACCATCACCCTCTTCGCCTGGAACGTCGACGCGCTGACCCTGATCTGCCTGTTCCTGTTCATGGGCGCGATGGGCAAGTCGGCGCAGTTTCTGCTGCACACCTGGTTGCCCGACGCCATGGAAGGTCCGACCCCGGTGTCCGCGCTGATCCACGCAGCGACCATGGTGACCGCCGGGGTTTTCATGGTGGCGCGGCTGTCGCCCCTGTTCGAACTCGCGCCGACCGCGCAGACCTTTGTGATGTTCATCGGCGCGACCACCGCGTTCTTCGCGGCGACCATCGGTCTCGTGCAGAACGACATCAAGCGGATCGTAGCCTATTCGACCTGCTCGCAGCTCGGTTACATGTTCGTGGCGATGGGAGCGGGCGCCTATTCGGTCGGCATGTTCCACCTGTTCACGCACGCCTTTTTCAAGGCGCTGTTATTCCTGGGATCCGGCTCCGTGATCTATGCCATGCATCACGAGCAGGACATCCGCATGATGGGCGGACTGTGGCGCAAGATTCCATTCACCTTCGCCGTGATGTGCGTCGGTACGCTGGCATTGACCGGCTTTCCGCTGTTCGCCGGCAATTTCTCCAAGGACGCGATCATCGAATCCGCTTATGTGTCGCATAATCCCGCCGCTACCTATGCGTTCATCCTGACCGTCGTATCTGCGGGCCTGACCGCGTTCTATTCATGGCGGCTGATCTTCAAGACCTTCTTCGGTGAGCCGCACGACCAGGAGCATTACGAGGCTGCGCACGAAAGCCCGCTCTGGATGCTGATCCCGCTGTTCGTCCTGGCGGCGGGCTCGATCCTGTCGGGATTCCCGTTCAAGGAGTTGTTTGCCGGTAACGGCGTGGAGGAGTTCTTCCGCGACTCCGTGAAGATGCACCCGCATATCATCGAAGAGATGGAACAGATCCCGCTCGCGATCAAATCCCTGCCGTTCTTGATGATGTCGATCGGCCTGGTGATTTCCATCATCTTCTATATCCAGCGGCCCTATATCCCGGAGGAGCTCGCCGAACAGCAGCCGATGCTCTATCAGTTCCTGCTCAACAAATGGTATTTTGACGAGCTCTATGACCTGATCTTCGTGCGTCCCACGAAGCGGATCGGATACTTCCTCTGGAAATACGGCGATGGCTGGCTCATCGACGGCTTTGGCCCGGACGGCGTCTCGGCGCGCGTGCTCGATGTCACGCGCAATGTCGTGAAAATCCAGACCGGCTATCTCTATCATTATGCCTTTGCGATGCTGATCGGGGCGGCCGGACTGATCACCTGGTTCATGTTCGGGTTCGGAGGCCAGTAATGACGAGTTGGCCCATTCTCTTCGTCACCTGGTTCCTGCCGGTTTTCGGCGCGGCACTCGTCTATCTTCTTGCGCGCGGCGGCGATGAGGCTGCCGACCGTACCGCGCGCTGGATCGCTCTGTGGACGACGCTGATCACCTTTCTGGTGTCGCTGATCCTGGTGTGGCGCTTCGACCCCGCTCAGACCGACTTCCAGTTCGTCGAGAAGACCTCGTGGCTCGCCACGGGCACCACCTACCACATGGGTGTCGATGGCATTTCGCTGCCGTTCGTGATCCTCACCACTGCCCTGATGCCGCTTTGCATCATCGCAAGCTGGAAGGCGATCACCTCGCGGGTGCGTGAGTACATGATGGCGTTTCTGATCCTGGAAGCCCTGATGGTCGGCACCTTCTGCGCGCTGGATCTCGTGCTGTTCTATCTGTTCTTCGAAGGCGGCCTGATCCCAATGTTCCTGATCATCGGCGTCTGGGGCGGTCCGCGCCGGGTCTACGCGTCCTTCAAGTTCTTCCTCTACACGTTCCTCGGCTCGGTGCTGATGCTGCTTGCGATCATGGCGTTGTACTGGAACGGCAACACCACCGACATCCCGACCCTGATGCACACCGCGGTGCCGCGGTCTCTGCAGACCTGGGCGTGGCTTGCGTTCTTCGCGTCGTTTGCGGTGAAGTTGCCGATGTGGCCGGTGCACACCTGGTTGCCGGACGCCCACGTCGAAGCGCCGACCGCGGGCTCGGTGATCCTGGCCGCCATCCTGCTGAAGATGGGCGGCTACGGCTTTCTGCGTTTCTCGCTGCCGATGTTCCCGCTGGCGTCGCACGATTTCACGCCGCTGATCTATTCGCTCTCCGTCATCGCCATCATTTACACTTCGCTGGTGGCACTGATGCAGGAGGACATGAAAAAGCTGATCGCCTATTCCTCCGTCGCCCATATGGGCTTCGTCACCATGGGCATCTTTGCCGGCACGATGCAGGGCGTTGCCGGTGGCGTGTTCCAGATGATCTCGCACGGCATCGTATCCGGCGCGCTCTTCCTCTGCGTCGGTATCGTCTACGACCGCATGCACACCCGCGAGATCGCTGCCTATGGCGGTCTGGTCAATCGGATGCCGCTCTATGCGATGGTGTTCATGGTCTTTACCCTGGCCAATGTCGGGCTGCCCGGCACCTCTGGTTTCATCGGCGAGTTCATGACGCTTATCGGCACCTTCAATGTCTCGGTCCCGACCGTGGTGTTCGCGACGACCGGCGTGATCCTGTCCGCCGCCTATGCGCTCTGGCTCTATCGCAAGATAGTCTTCGGTGCGCTCGTCAAGCCGTCGCTCGCCACGATGAAGGATATGACCTTCCGCGAATGTTTGACGCTGTTCCCGTTGGTGGCGCTGACCCTCCTGTTTGGCGTCTATCCGAAGCCGGTCCTCGACATGTCCGCGGCCTCGGTCCAGCAACTCGTCAACAATTATGCCACCGCGGTGACGGCCGTGAAGGCCGCCGCATTGCTGCAGTGATATCCGCGGGCAAGGAACACGCGCCATGAGCTTTGAGACCTCAGGTTATCAGTTGCTGCCGGTGGTGCCCGAGATGGTGCTCGCCGTTGGCGCCATGGTCCTTCTGATGATCGGGGCCTATCGCGGGCAGGGCACTACACCGCTGGTCACGACGCTTTCGATATGTCTGCTCGTCGTGACGGGCGTGCTTGAACTGATGCTGCCCGCCGGCAAGCTCACGACCTTTGGCGGCAGCTTCATCGTCGACGATTTTGCACGCTTCCTGAAGATCGTCTCGCTGCTCGGCTCGGTCGTAACCCTCATTCTTTCCAGGGAATTTCTTGCCGACCCGTCGCGGCGCATCTTCGAATATCCGATCCTGGTGCTGCTCTCGACCCTTGGCATGATGGTGCTGATCTCCGCCGGCGATCTGATCTCGCTCTATCTCGGACTGGAGTTGATGAGCCTCGCTCTGTACGTCGTCGCCGCCAGCAACCGCGATAATCCCAAATCCACAGAGGCCGGCCTGAAATATTTCGTATTGGGCGCGCTGTCGTCCGGCATGCTCTTGTACGGTGCTTCGCTGGTCTACGGTTTCACTGGAACCATCAACTTCGCCGGCATTGCCGCGACCGCCAAGACGGGCTCGATCGGCCTCGTATTCGGTCTCGTGTTCGTGCTTGCCGGGCTTTGCTTCAAGGTGTCCGCCGTTCCCTTCCATATGTGGACGCCCGACGTTTATGAGGGCGCGCCGACTCCGGTCACCGCGTTCTTTGCGTCGGCGCCCAAGGTTGCCGCGATGGCGGTGTTTGCCCGCGCGACCCTTACCGCGTTTCCCGGCATCCTCACGCAGTGGCAACAGATCGTCGTTTTTGTCTCGATCGCCTCGATGGCGCTGGGAGCATTCGCCGCGATCGGTCAGAAGAATATCAAGCGGCTGATGGCCTATTCGTCGATCGGCCACATGGGCTTTGCGCTGGTGGGTCTTGCCGCCGGTACGGCGGAGGGCGCGCAGGGCGTACTGGTTTATCTTGCGATCTATGTGACGATGACGCTCGGCGCTTTTGCCATCATCCTGGCAATGAAGCGAAACGGCCAGGCGCTGGAGAACATCAGCGATTTCGCGGGCCTCTCGCGCAGCAATCCAATGCTCGCCTATCTTTTCGCGGCACTCCTGTTCTCGCTGGCCGGCGTCCCGCCGCTCGCCGGCTTCTTCGCCAAATACTACGTCTTCGTCGCCGCGATGAAGGCTGGCCTGTTTACGCTCGCCGTGATCGGTGTGTTGACCAGCGTGGTGGGCGCATACTACTACCTCGCTATCGTCAAAGTGATGTTTTTTGACGAGCCACTGACCAGGCTCGATCCGATGCGGCCGGAGGTCGCCACGGTGATGGCGGCCGCTGGCCTCTTCAACGTCCTCTACGCTTTTTATCCTGGTCTCCTTGTTGGCGCCGCGTCGGCTGCGGCGAAATCGCTATTCTAGATAGATGCCATTCACGCTAGGTCCGCGCGCTGCGTCCAGAGGTTATCGGGTTGTGGCGTTCGAACGGACCGGTTCGACCAATGTGGAGGCCATGGCGCGCGCAAAAGCAGGCGACCCCGGGCCGATGTGGTTCGTGACCACGGAGCAAACGGCCGGACGCGGAAGGCGTAATCGGCCGTGGATAGCGCCGCGCGGCAATCTTGCCAGCAGTATTCTTGAAGTGATGGATACGACGCCGCTGGTGGCGGCGACGCTGGGATTTGCTGCCGGGCTTGCTGCGCAGGCAGCGCTCCGAAAGGTCAGCACGGCGGCGTTGCAAGCGGGATCGGAACGGCCGGATTTTCTGCTGAAGTGGCCAAATGACGTCCTCGCGCAAGGAAAGAAGATCGTCGGCATCAACCTCGAGGCGGAGACGGTGGCCGGCGATCGGCTCGCGGTGGTCGTCGGAATTGGCACAAATGTCGTCGGAGCGCCGGAGGGAACGCCGACCCCAGCAATTTCTCTGTCGGCTCTCGGTGTTCGGTCGACCGCGGAGGAGGTGTTTCTGGCACTGTCAGACAGTTGGGCCGAGTTTCACGGCATCTGGAACAACGGCCGCGGCTTCGGCGACATCCGAAAATTGTGGTTAGCCGGAGCCGTGGGGCTCGGAGAGGCTGTGTCGGTCAGATCGAGCAACGCCGTTGCAATTGAAGGCACGTTCGAGACTCTCGATGAACAAGGCTGCATGGTCGTGCGCACCACGGCAGGGAACCGGGTTTTGATTACCGCCGGCGACGTCCATTTCGGCCTGGCCGCATCAGCAAGGACGACCTGATGGCGCGGCCGGATGAATTGACCTTTGCGCCGCTCGGCGGGGTCGGCGAGATCGGAATGAACCTGTCGATCTACGGCCTCGGCAATCGCCACCAGCGGTCCTGGCTTGCCGTAGATCTGGGCGTCTCGTTCGGCGATGAGGAGCACCTGCCCGGCATCGACCTGATCATGCCGGACATCAGCTTTCTTGAAAAAGAGCGAAATAATCTGGTTGGGCTCGTGCTGACGCACGCTCATGAGGACCATTTCGGCGCCATCATCGATCTCTGGCCGAGACTGAAATGTCCGGTCTATGCGACCAAGTTCAGTGCTGCCTTGTTCGAAGCCAAATGCGAGGCCGAACGCAATCCGCCGAAAATTCCGGTCACCGTCGTGCCGTCCGGCGGGCGCGTCGACGTCGGGCCGTTCAATGTCGAGTTCATTCCGGTTGCGCATTCAATACCGGAATCTCATGCTCTGGCGATCCACACCGGAGTCGGCACGGTGCTGCATACCGGCGACTGGAAGATCGATCCGACCCCGCTGGTCGGACCTCCGACCGACGAGCGGCGGCTGCGCGAATTGGGCGAGGCGGGCGTGCTGGCATTGATCGGCGATTCCACCAATGCGGTGCGGGACGGGCGCTCGCCATCGGAAACCGAAGTGGCCAAGACCATCGCCGCGCTCGTCAAGGGCGCCAGTGGGCGGGTGGCCGTGACTACATTCGCCTCCAACGTCGCGCGCGTAAAGGCGGTCGCCGCCGCCGCAAAGGCCGCCGATCGGGAGGTCGTCGTGGTCGGGCGCGCGATGGAGCGCGTGGTGCAGGTGGCGCGCGAGACCGGCTATCTCGAGGGCGTTCAGAGTTTCCGCGGGCCCGATCTATACGGGCACTTTCCGCCCGACAAGGTGCTGGCGCTCTGCACAGGCAGCCAGGGCGAGCCGCGCGCAGCGCTGGCACGCATCGCCAATGACGACCATCCGCAGGTGACCTTGAACAAGGGCGATTGCGTGATCTTTTCCTCGCGCACCATCCCGGGCAACGAGAAGGCCGTCGGCGCCATCGTCAACGGCCTCGTTGGACAGGGGGTAGAGGTCATCACCGATCGAACCCATCTGGTCCATGTCTCCGGCCATCCGCGCCGCGACGAATTGCGCGACATTATCGCCTGGACGCGTCCGCAAATTCTGATCCCCGTCCACGGCGAGGCGCTGCATCTGTCCGAGCATGCAAGGCTCGCTCGCGCCGCCGGCGTTCCAAGAGTTCTGGTCTGTCGCAACGGCGATCTGGTCAAACTTGGTCCCGGCGACCCCGGTATCATCGAGGAACTGCCGGCCGGCCGGCTCTAC
>Ga0318509_10000492_pt1 | contig 11727 bp, 12 predicted proteins | sample GRESIP084b2f22_FD_203477 | JGI IMG/M metagenome (GOLD analysis project Ga0318509, IMG submission 203477) | Tropical soil microbial communities from Luquillo Experimental Forest, Puerto Rico - GRE.SIPMG.084b2f22 | ecosystem: Environmental > Terrestrial > Soil > Tropical forest > Bulk soil...
TCAACTCGACCGAGCGACGCAAGGGGAAGACGATCATCCGCGTTCGTCCGTGAGGACTCGACATCCGTTTCAGCTCTCCGATTGTTCGAGCGACTCCCAACGTCATCCGATTGTGACCATCGCATCGGCGATGAAGCTTCTCGACACAAGCAAACCGACCGCAAACCCGCGCGATCGAAGCTTAAACAGAATAGGATGTAGGCGAGCGCACTCTGGGGATACCCAATTAAACCTCATTTCCCGAATGGAATCGTCAGTGCCGTCTCGTTCGTGTCCACGACGAACACCGCGAGGAGCTTGGCCGGCTCCGTCTCGCTGGCATTGGCGCTGACGCTGTGGCGGTCCCCGGGCAGCTCGGAGAAGCTCTCTCCGGCCTTGTAGGTCGTCACCGGTCCGTCGTTGACCTGACTGCGGATCGCCCCCTCAAGAACGGTCGCGTAGATGAAGGCGGATTTGGGATGCGTGTGGCCAGGCGAGTAGCCGCCCGGGCCGTATTCGACGAGCACGCCCTTGATGCTCTTGCCGGGAACGTTCGGCAGCTCGTGCTGGTAGACGAGGGTCACCTTAAGCCCCATTTAGGCACCCATGTGGTGCTGGTGCCCGGCAGCGCAACAAAGTCCCAATCCTCTTTCCCGCTCGTCGCGACCACAGTTTCACCGCTGATCTGCATTGATACCTCCCGCTGCTGAATAGGATGGACGCCGCTCTCGCGAGCTTAGTCCTGCAGGGCGCCAATGTCAGTCGAGCGGGGGGCATTCCACTCGATTGATGGGCGACTGACGGCCGCGCGTTTCAGGATCAGTTGAGTCATTTCCCCCCGTTCCTCCGGGTGCCTCCCGAGTTCGAGCATCGTGTGCGTGACCAACGGTTTTGGCGCAGTCGCTGGTGCGATTGACCTCAAAGAGCAAATGTTTGGCGGAGAGAAACAAGCGATTGGACGGTAGCAACGCGACTAAGAAGTGTTCGGCTCTACGCGATGCAGAGCGGGAAGGGCCGAATTCTAACTTCGAGCCGCTCTGCCAACTTGCCCCGGTCGTCAATGGCTGGGGCTTTTCCGCCGTTCTTCCCGATATCGTGGACGAAGAGGCCGACAATGGCCGTCGCGCCCTGTTGGACATTGGTTCTGATCCAGCGTCGCGTCTGCGGCCAAGCGGCCCGCTGATGTGATTGGGGTTGGCGCAAGAGAGCAAATGTTTGGCGTGGATGAACAAATCCCCGGACGGCGGCCAAGCGACCAAGAAGCGAAACCGCCAATAGATGCATCGACAGGGGCTGCAGCCCCTGTCGGCGACTGGATGAGGCTGCGCGTCGGCGACCGCGTGCGCGCGATCGGCCCGGAGGCATCGACGCAGCGCCTCGCTCAATTCGACATGCGCCTCGTGGCGAAGCTGGTCGAGAGGGGCCGCGCGCGGTGGACCGCGTACGGCGTGAGGCTGATAGGGAAAGTGACATGAGCGGCAGAACGATCGGCAACCTGATCCTGATGACGCTCGTGTGCGTCGTCATCTTCGTCGTGTTCATGGCGATGCGCCCGGCGCCCGCCGGCGAGACGCCGATCTACGGTTCCGACGGCAAGTACAAGGGGTCGGTGTTCGACTACGGCAGGGCGCAGACCTACACCGACCGGAACGGTCACTTCACCGGGTCCGCCATTAACAACGGCAACGGCACCACGTCGTTCTTCAACCGCAACGGCAACTTCACCGGGTCGGCCGGGTCGTCGATCGACCGGGCGTTCAACTTCAACAGGAGATGAGGTGCTCGCGCTATCAGGGCGATATCCCAAAACTTCAACGCCCGTCCGTTCAGCGGGTTTTTCCCGAGTTACGCGCGCGCCGCTGCACCGGTCGCAGGCACTTGTGGCAGGGGCTCCAAATGGCATTGCGTGTTGCGCGCGGACTGTTTCGGCTGTGGCTAGTCCTGTCGGCACTGTGGATCGGCGGGGTGGGCGTGGTGACGTGGCGCGAGTACCCTGCGCCATTGGCACGCGGTGTATTGGCTTAAATCCGGCCGCTCGCTCCTTCCCGAGACTTAGCGCGCCTTCTGATTAAACAGAATTGCGCGCACCTTCGGATCCTTCATGTCGACGTGAAAGGCCGCTTCCACCTTGACCGACAGACCGCGTTTGACCGCGGGACGCGCCAGCAAAGTTTCGAGCCAGCGCCTGACGTTGGGAAAGCCGCTCATATCGTGGCCGTGGCGCTCGGCTCGGCTCGCCCAACCGACGCACGCGATATCGGCGATCGAATAATTGCCGGCGAGAAACTTGCGGTCCTCGAGCTGCGTGTTCATGACGCCGTAGATTCGGTTCATCTCGTTGCTGAAGCGCTCGATGGCATATGGCAGCTTCTCGGCCGCATAATTTCGGAAGTGGTTCGCCTCCCCCGCCTTGGGGCCGAGATTGGCCATCTGCCAGAACAGCCATTGGTCGACTTCGACGCGGCCGCGCTCGTCCCGCCCATAGAATTTTCCGGTCTTGCGGCCGAGATATTGCAGAATCGCGCCGGACTCGAAGATCGAGATCGGCCTGCCGTCGGGGCCGTCGTGATCGACGATCGCCGGCATGCGGTTGTTGGGAGAGATCGCCAGAAACTGCGGCTTGAACTGGTCGCCTTTGGAGATGTTGACCGGGATCACGGTGTACGGGAGGGCGCACTCCTCGAGCATGATCGTGATCTTCCAACCATTGGGCGTCGGCCAGTAATAGAGGTCGATGGGTTTCTTCTTGCCCGCATGCCCTGCCGGCTTGAGCGATGTGGAGGCGCGGCGGGCCTTGCGCAAGCGGGCGTTCTTTTGGCGGGGCTTTGCCGTGCTACGAGCCATGGGCACGCTCCCTCGACGACAGGACGTCGTTTAAGTCCCCTCCGCCAAACCGCGACCAACCGACGGCTCGATTGCCCGGTCGACTGGTCCGGTGGACGCCCGCGCCGGCGGACCGGCGTGAAGAGCCGCACCGCCTATCGGAAATTCATGGGCGACTGTCTGAAGAAGGCACCGGCCTGAGCGGACGCCGGTCATAGCTGCCGGTCAACAAGACCGCGCGGGCATGAGCGGCCCGCTGCCCGCACTTGCGCGGCACGCGCTCCTAAAAATACCGAGGGCGTCGGCGAGAGGCCGGGGCTGCGAGTCCATCGGCAAATGCTATGCCGTGGCGAGGTACGGAGATCTTCCGTTCCCTCTATCTTCACCGCCCCCGCCGAGCGGAGACTGATGAAGCTCGACCCCTGTCTCGCCGACGCCCCCTGTCGTCGACCGGGGCCGGCGATATCGAAGTGCGATCGCGACGTGCGCTCACCGCTCTTCGACTTGCGCCGGCCCGTTTGACGCAGTCATCGACGTCGTTCGAAATCGAAGACTGATGCGCGGCGCGCGCTTACTTCTTCTTCCGGCGCTTGGTCTTCTTTGCGCCCTTTTTCGCGGCCTTCGCCATCTTCCTTCGCTTCTTCGCCATGCTGCCCTCCTAGCCATGAGTGAGTGGCGATGTCGTCCGTGCCCGCGGGGATCGCGAACACTGCATTGGCATTACTACAGCGTGATAAAAAAACCAGTGTTTTTGCACCATGGGGCGCGTTCGAGCCCGCGTCGGCCCCATCTCGCGCGACTTGAGGAAAGCGCGCAAAGTACGCGACATGTTGCACAGCACGATTGCGCGACGTTGCGTGCAAAATTTTTCCGACTGCTCGAAAACGCCGATTATATATGGGTTTTCGGTGCGTTTGATTTTTGCGCGATTGCAGAGAGTGAGGCCAGCGCGTGAGGCGCGTGCGACCACAAAACCGGCCGCAACGATGCGTTAAGCATACCGAGCAACTTGTGCAAAAAATTTTCTGCACAGAGGCCCGCAAAGGCGCTGCCAACCGCCTGATTTGGCTCGAATCGAGCGAATCGGCCCGCAAAGTGATTCGCCGAAAGACCAACGACAGGGACCGCGCACGCAGGAGAGAGGACAGAAAATTCTCGCGTCGTCGTCGCTCGCGTCCGTCTTCCGTCGTCCCTCGTGCGTCGTTCGCGATCAGATGCCAAGCTTCGTTTTGAAGAGCGCGTTCACCGCCTGCGGGTTGGCTTTGCCGCCCGATGCCTTCATGACCTGACCGACGAACCAGCCGATCACCGCAGGCTTCGTCTTCGCCTGTTCCACCTTGTCCGGGTTCTTGGCGATGATGTCGTCGACCACCGTCTCGATCGCAGCGAGGTCGGTCACCTGCTTCATGCCGCGCGCCTCCACGATCGCGTGCGGATCGCCGCCCTCGACCCAGCAGATCTCGAACAAATCTTTGGCAATCTTGCCGGAAATCGTGCCGACCGAGATCAGATCGAGGATCGCGCCGAGTTGCCACGCCGACACCGGCGAAGCGGCGATGTCCCTACCCTCTTTGTTGAGTCTGCCCGCGAGCTCGTTGATGACCCAGTTGGCGGCCAACTTGGCGTCGCGGCCCTTCGCAACCGCCTCGAAGAAATCGGCGGTCTCTCGCTCGGCAACGAGAACCCCGGCATCATAGCCGGAGAGACCGTAGTCGCGCATGAAGCGCCCCTTCTTCTCGTCCGGCAGTTCCGGGAGATGCGCCTTGAGATCCTCGACGTAAGCCGCCGTGAGTTCGAGCGGCAAAAGATCGGGATCGGGAAAATAGCGGTAGTCGTGCGCCTCCTCCTTGTTGCGCATGGAGCGTGTTTCGCCCTTGTTCGGGTCGAACAACCGCGTCTCCTGTTCGATCTGGCCGCCATCCTCCAGAATTTCGATCTGGCGGCGCGCCTCGTGTTCGATCGCCTGGCCGATGAAGCGGATCGAATTGATGTTCTTGATCTCGCAGCGCGTGCCGAGCCGCGCACCAGCCTTGCGTACCGACACGTTCACGTCGGCGCGCAGGTTGCCCTTCTCCATGTCGCCGTCGCAGGTGCCGAGATAGCGCACGATGGTGCGCAGCTTCGCGACGTAGGCCTTGGCCTCCTCGGAGGAGCGCAGATCCGGCTTCGACACGATCTCCATGAGCGCCACGCCCGCGCGGTTGAGGTCGACGAAGGACATAGTGGAATGTCGGTCGTGCAGCGATTTTCCGGCGTCTTGTTCGAGATGCAGCCGCTCGATCCCGACCGTCACCGTCTCGCCGTCGGGCAAATCGACGATGACCTCGCCCTCGCCCACAAGCGGCGACTTGTACTGGCTGATTTGATAACCCTGCGGCAGATCGGGATAAAAATAGTTCTTGCGGTCGAACACCGATTTCAGATTGATGCGCGCCTTGAGCCCGAGACCGGTGCGGACCGCCTGCTTGATGCACTCCTCGTTGATCACCGGGAGCATCCCCGGCATGGCCGCGTCGATCAGCGACACGTGTGAATTGGGCTCGCCGCCGAACGCGGTGGAGGCGCCGGAAAACAGCTTCGAGCGCGAGGTCACCTGGGCATGGACCTCCATGCCGATCACGACCTCCCAGTCGCCGGTCGCGCCTTTGATGAGCCTCGATTTCATCAGCGGAGCATCCATCAACGCGTTGCCGCGGGGCGCCGCGAGCGCTGCCCCACGCGCATACGTGGCGTCAGCCACCCCTTGCGATTTTAGTTAAATGCTTCGGCCATGCGCCACAAGGCTGCCGCAATTGCGGCCGCGCGCATTCCCCGCAGGAACCTCGGTCCGGCACGGGCGTTGGCCTAAGTCCGAATGATCGGAGTTGATGATGAGCGACAACAGGGCACGAAACGGGACGCTTGGCGCCATCCTCGGCGCGCTGATCGCGGTCGCCCTCGCAATATTCCTGCTCAATGGGGGGGAACACGTGGGCAAAAAGACCGTCAACAGCGACGCTGATCTGCCCCCGATCGCCGAGGGCAAAGGGAAATAAGCAAAAGCTCGCCCGCAGCGTCCCGCGGATGCAACGTGTCGCGGGGCGGCGCGCAGGGCGGTTGTCCGACCGGACGCTCGGCGGTAGCCTCTCCCTCAACGAACGAGACGCGCGGATGAGCGCGCGCGCCTTCGCGCCGCAACGGACGCGAGGGAGAGGGAGGTCGCGAGCCGATGCTCACCCGCCGCGGTTTCGCCGGGCTTTTTGCCACGACCGTGCTGACGTCCGGCAAGCTCGTGCGCTCAGCCGCCGCGCAAGCTTCCTCCCTACACGCCTGGCCCACGCGTCACGTCCGCCTCATCGTTCCGTTCGTGCCCGGCGGCGCCGCCGACGTGATCGCACGCGTCCTCGGCAACCGGCTCTCCGAGGCCTGGGGCCAGCAGGTGGTGGTTGAGAACCGCGGCGGCGCCGGCGCCAATATCGGCGCTCAGGCCGCAGCCGCATCCGATCCCGACGGCTACACGCTCTACATCACCTCAGTGCCCCACGCGACCAATCGCTTTCTCTATCCTTCGCTCAACTACGATCCGATCGCCGATTTCGCGCCAGTCACGCTGATCTGCACGCAGTCCAACATCATGGTGGTGCCCAATTCCTCGCCGGCGAAGTCGGTGCTCGAGTTCGTTGCCCATGCCAAGGCCAGCCCCGGCAGGATCAGCTATGGCTCCGGCGGGATCGGCACCTCGGTGCACCTCTCGGGCGAGCTGTTCAAGCGCATGACCGGCATCGAGATGACGCACGTGCCCTATCGCGGCGCGGCGCCGGCGTTGCAAGACGTCATTGCCGGCCGCCTCGACCTCATCTTCGACAACATCACGGCGAGCTTGCCGCACGTGAGGAACGGTGTTGTGCGCGGATTGGCGGTCACCGCCGCAAAACGCGTGCCGGCGGCGCCGGATCTGCCGACCATCGCGGAAGCCGGCGTGCCGGGCTTCGACGTCTCGACCTGGTTTGCCTTTTTCGTGCCAGCGAAGACGCCGCCCGCCATCATCAAGAAGATCAACGAGGACGTGGTCGCAGCGCTCGGCCATCCGATGGTGAACGAGCGACTGGAGCAGTTCGGCGCGACGCTGGTCGGCTCGACGCCGCAGGAGCTCGCCGCCTTTCTCAAGTCTGAAATGGACAAATGGGGCCCGGTCATCCGCGAAGCGAAAATCAAGGTCGACGAGTGAGATCGCACGCGACACCCACGATGATCGACCGGCGCCGGCTCCTCGCCCTGGCGGCGGCGGCGCCCGTCCTCGCCTTCGGCCGCACCGCGGCCGCGCAGGCGCCTTCACCACCGGGCTGGCCCAACCGCGTCGTGAAACTCGTCGTGCCATTCACGCCCGGCGGCGGCATCGACGCGATCGGCCGCATTCTCGGCGCGCGGCTCTCCGAAATGTGGGGTCAGCAGGTGGTGATCGAGAACAAGCCGGGCGCCGGCGGCAACATCGCCTCGGAATTCGTCGCCCGCTCCGCCCCCGACGGCTACACCATCTACATCACCGCGGCCGGACTGGCGGTCAATCGCTACCTCTTTGCCTCGATCAATTACGACCCGCTTGCCGATTTTGCTCCGGTGACGCTGATCTGTCTCTTCCCCAACTTGTTGGTGGTGCCGAATTCCTCGCCGGTGCATACTGTCGGCGATCTCCTCGCGTTGGCCAAGACGAATCCGGGCAAAGTCACCTTTGCCTCGCCGGGGCACGGCAGCTCACCGCATATGAGCGGCGAGCTGTTCAAATATCTGGCCAAGGTCGATCTGACCCACGTGCCCTACCGCGGGGCATCGCCGGCCTACACCGACGTGATCGCGGGCCGCGTCGATTGCACGTTCGCGGTCATGGCCTCCGGTCTTCCACTGGTGCGATCCGGACAGTTGCGCGCGCTCGGCGTGACGACCGCCGCGCGGGTGGCGGCGGCGCCCGAGGTTCCCACCATCGCCGAGGCTGGCGTGCCCGGTTACGACACGTCGTCGTGGTTCGCGTTCTTCGTGCCGGCCAAGACGCCGCCCGAGATCATCCGCAAGATGCATGCGGACACCGTCGCCGCGCTCGCCGAGCCGCAGATCAGAGCCAAGCTCGATGCGCTTGGCGTCGTGGTGGTCGGCTCCACGCCCGAACAACTCGGGACGCATCTTAAGGCTGAGATGGAGCGGTGGGCGCCCGTCATCAAGGCGGCCAACATCAAGGTCAGCGAATGATCACCCGCCGGCACGCGATCGCGCTCGCCGCAGCGGCGGCACTTGCCCCAAGTCTCGCCGGCCCGACGTCCGCGCAGACTTCGTCCGAGCAGGCATTGTCGGTGCCGAATTGGCCGAACCGGTTCGTGCGCCTGATCGTGCCGTTCCCGCCGGGCGGGGGAGCCGACGCGATCGCCCGCATCGTATCTGCCCGGCTCTCGGAGACGTGGGGCCAGCAAGTGGTGATCGAGAACAGGGGCGGAGCCAGCGGCAACATCGCAGCCGAGGCCGCCGCCCGCTCCGCCCCCGACGGTTACACCATTTTTCTCGCGGGCGACTTTCAGGCCGTCAACTTGTACCTCTATCCGAAACTCAGCTACGACCCGGTCGCCGACTTCACGCCGGTCACGCTCGTCGTGCAATACCCCAGCGCCATGGTGGTTCCGAACTCCTCGCCGTCCCATTCGGTGACGGAGTTCATCGCCTACGCCAAGGCGAACAGAGGCACGGTCAGATTTGCAAGCCCCGGCCACGGCACGTCGCCCCACCTTGCGGGCGAGCTCTTCAAGCGCGCAGCCGGCATTGAGATGACGACCGTGCCTTATCGCGGCGCCGCGCCCGCAATCCAAGACGTCATCCCCGGACGCGTCGACGTCTTCTTCAACAATATCGCCCCGCTGCTGTCGCTGATGCAGCAGGGCCAGTTGCGTGCGCTTGCGGTGACGACCGCCAAACGTGCGCCGGCGGCGCCAGACTTGCCGACGCTGGCGGAGACCGGGCTGACGGGTTTCGACGTCGCTGGATGGTATGCCTTCTTTGTGCCGGCCAACACGCCGGCGGCGATCGTGCGAAAAATATACGTCGACACGGCCGCCGCGCTGGCCGATCCCACGATCAAGGGACGTCTCGAGCAGCTCGGCTTGTTCGTGATCGGCTCGACGCCGGCGGAGCTCGGACAGTTTCTCAAGTCGGAAATGGACAAGTGGGGGCCGGTGATCAAGGACGCCGGCATCAGCATCCGCGAATGAGGCCGCAATCAGCCCCGCCACGATCAGCGGCCGAAGAGGGCCGCCCGACGGCGCGCGGGGCGATCGGATGAATTCAACAAGCGGCAAGGGAGGACGACCGCCATGAGAAAACCAATTGCCACCACGACGCTTGGCGCTGCCAGCTTTTTGATCTTCACAGCCATGGTCCACGCCGACGAAATCAGGGTTCTCTCCACCCAGGCCACCGAGGAGGCGTATCGCGAGTTGGTGCCGCAATTCGAAAAGGCATCCGGGCACAAGGTCACGACGGTGTTCACGGGAACGCTCGACGCCAACAAGCGCTTAGCAGCCGGCGAGACCTACGACCTGTTGATCATGTCTGCGCCGTCGATCGACGAGCACATCAAGGCTGGCAAGGTGGTGCCCGGCAGCCGCGTCGATCTGGCGAAATCGGGCGTGGGCGTGGGCGTGAAGGCGAGCGCAGCGAAGCCCGACATCAGCACGACCGAAGCGCTGAAGAAAACGCTGCTGGCGGCCAAGTCGATCGGCTATTCCACCGGTCCGAGCGGGGTCTACATGGTCGGCTTGTTCCAGCGCATGGGCATCGCCGAAGAGATCAAGCACAAGCTCAAGCAGACGCCGACGGGCGTGTTCGTGGGCAGCATCATCGCCAGCGGTGAGGCCGAGATCGGCTTCCAGCAGGTGAGCGAGCTCTCGCACTTCGCCGGCGTCGATTACGTCGGCCCGCTGCCGGCGGACATCCAGCAGTTCACCACGTTTTCGAGCGGCATCATTGCCGCAGCGAAGACGGCGGACGCCGCCAAAGCGCTGGTCAAGTTCATCACCGCGCCGGTGGCCGCCGACGTCTTCAAGAAGAGAGGCATGGAGCCAGGCTGACGCGCCGGACGTTACCGTACGTAGCCTGCTCACACTCGGTTGCGCAGCGCGCGTGAATGGCTCAGGGCTCTGCTTGCAATAGAATTTCCGCGATCGCGTCCCATTCGGCGGTCAACGGCGCGGTCGCGACCGGACGTTGCGCCTGCCGGTACCAATAGCGCGCATTGCCGAGATCCCCCTCCACGCGGTGCAGATAGGCATGGACCCAGGCGCAATCCTTGCCGCTCTCATCCATGACGATCTTGTGCGCCTTGTCCCACTGGTCCTTACCCGCCCACCACAGCGCTGCCAGCGCCGGCGCGAGGCCCGCGGGCGGCTTGGCCTTGGCGAGGGAACGTTTGAACTCCGACAAATTCATCGCGAAAGGCTCAGCTAGCAGACTACCACCACCGCTCCGGCGAAAACCGCCCCGCCGCCTGCTCGACGACGTGAGCGAGCGAGAACAGCGTCTCCTCGTCGAATGGACGGCCGATGAGCTGAAGCCCGAGCGGCAAGCCGTCCGCCGACAAGCCGCCGGGAACGGAAATTCCGGGCAAGCCCGCCATGTTCACCGTCACCGTGAACACGTCGTTGAGATACATCTCGATCGGATCGGCGGCGCCCTTCTCGCCGATGCCGAAGGCCGCCGATGGCGTCGCGGGGGCGAGGATCGCATCCACGCCGTCGGCAAAGACCTGCTCGAAATCGCGCTTGATCAGCGTGCGTACCTTTTGTGCGCGCAAGTAATAGGCGTCGTAATAGCCGGCCGAAAGCACGTAGGTGCCGATCATGATGCGCCGGCGCACCTCCTTGCCGAAACCGCGCGCGCGCGTGTTCTGGTACATGTCGGCGATGTCGCGTCCGCCTACGCGCAGACCGTAGCGCACGCCGTCGTAGCGCGCGAGATTGGATGAGGCTTCGGCCGGCGCCACGATGTAGTAGGCCGGCAACGCATATTTGGTGTGCGGCAGCGACACCGGGACGACCTCGGCGCCGGCGGCCTTGAGCCACTGCGCCCCCTGCTCCCACAGCTTGTCGATCTCGGCCGCCATGCCGTCGACGCGGTACTCCTTCGGAATGCCGATCCTCATTCCCTTGATCGATTTTCCGATCGCCGCCTCGTAGTTCGGGACCGGACGATCGACCGACGTCGTATCCTTGGGATCGTGCCCCGCCATCGAGGTGAGCAGGATGGCGCAATCGCGCACCGTGCGCGCGAGCGGCCCCGCCTGGTCGAGCGAGGACGCATAGGCCACGATGCCCCAGCGCGAGCAGCGGCCATAGGTCGGCTTGATGCCGACGATGCCGGTGAAGGCCGCCGGCTGGCGGATGGAGCCGCCGGTATCCGTCCCCGTGGCGCCGAGGCAGAGGCCCGCGGCCACTGCCGCGGCCGAGCCGCCCGAGGAGCCGCCCGGCACGAGCGGTGTATTCGCCCCTCTTCGCCGCCACGGCGAGATCGTCGGCCCGAACACCGACGTCTCGTTCGATGATCCCATGGCGAACTCGTCGTTGTTGAGCTTTCCGAGCATCGCCGCGCCGTCGCGCCAGAGGTTGGCGCTGACGGTCGACTCGTAGGTCGGCAGGAAATTATCGAGGATGCGCGAGCCGGCGGTGGTGCGCGTGTCCTTGGTGGCGAACATGTCCTTGATGCCGAGCGCGAGGCCTTCGAGCGGCCGCGCGTCGCCCGCCTTGAGGCGCGCATCCGCCACTTGCGCCATCGCACGTGCGCGCTCCGGGGTCTCCAGCACATAGGCGTTGAGCGCACGCGCCTGCTCCATGGCGGCAAGGTGCGCGTCGGCGAGCTCCGTGGCGGAGAATTCTCGCCGGCGAAGGCGGTCGCGTGCGTCCGCGAGCGTCAGAG
>Ga0318509_10000493_pt1 | contig 11727 bp, 10 predicted proteins | sample GRESIP084b2f22_FD_203477 | JGI IMG/M metagenome (GOLD analysis project Ga0318509, IMG submission 203477) | Tropical soil microbial communities from Luquillo Experimental Forest, Puerto Rico - GRE.SIPMG.084b2f22 | ecosystem: Environmental > Terrestrial > Soil > Tropical forest > Bulk soil...
TTTACAAAAACAAAGAATCGAGACAATTTCGGATTGCAACCGGCTGCCAGCAAGCCGCGACTGAAGCCGGATCGGATGATCGAAACGTGATAGCATCATCCCCGGGAAAGCAGCCGGTGGAGATCGGGCTGTGCGCGGCCACGGTATTCTCCTCGCCCTGTCGATGACTTTCGCTGCGTTGGCAGCGTCGAGCGGGGTGTTCGCGGAAACATCCCCGCCGAAACCCGCGGTCATTGTAAAAACCATGACCGTCGATGAGGTCGTCGCGGCCGACGGCACCTACACGACGACGTTCCATGTCGAGAGGCTCGCGACCAATCAGAGCGCCGCGCAAAAGATCGCCCAGCATACGCTCGAGTACAGCGAGAGTCTGGAAACGGCAGAGATCGCGGAAGCTTTCACCCGCAAAACGGACGGCAGGGTTCTTCAGGTCGATCGGAGCCGGATCTTCCCGCAGGCGCCGCCCGGCTCGCCACGCGTGCCGATGTTTACCGACCGCAAGCAGAAGGTTGTGGTCTTTCCGGACGTCGCGCCCGGAGACACCGTGGTATTCACGATCAAGCGCAGCCACAGGCCGTCCTTCGCCGGCCAGTTCTTTGGCGGCGATGTCTTTCAGCGCGAGTGGGCGTTCGAAGATGTGCAGGAGAGGGTTACTTTACCGAAGGCAATGACGGCGCACATCGAGGCGCGCGATGTCGAGCACCACATCGAGGAAGCCGGAGACAACACGACGCACATCTTTGTTTACCGGAACCCGCTGCCGCCGGCCGCCGCAGCCGCGGCCCTGTCGCCATGGGATACCGATCCGCAATATACGATCTCGACCTTTGCCGATTATGCCGCCGTGGCGGCCGCCTATCGGCGGATGGCGGACGGCAAGGCGGCGGTGACGCCGCGCATCCAGGCCCTCGCCGACGAGATCACTGCGGGAACGACCGACCGGCGCGAGCAGGCGCATCTGATCTACGATTGGGTATCCAAGCACGTCCGCTACGTCGCGATCTTCCTCGGCAATGGCGGCTACGAGCCACATGCCGCGGCCGCAATCCTCGAAAACGGCTACGGTGACTGCAAGGACCACGTCGTGGTGCTGGAGGCGCTGCTCGCGGCCAAGGGCATCGCGAGCGCGCCGGTACTGATCAACAACGGCAATCGCTACCGGCTTCCGGAAGCGGCCACCCCCGCCACCTTCAACCACGTGCTGAGCTACCTGCCGGAGTTCAACCTCTACGCCGATTCGACCGTCGGCGTGGCGCCGTTCGGGACATTGACGGCCAGCGAATACGGCAAGCCGGTCGCGGTCGCCGCCGAGCCCAGCGCTTTCCTTGACACGCTGCCGCTGGTCGTGACCGACGAAAATGAAGAAAAGTTGCAGACCACGGCGCAGCTGATGCCCGACGGCACCGTATCGGGCCAGTCAATAACGGTTGCCTCGGGACCGTTCGGGATCAGCCTTCGGCAACTGGCTGCCAGCGTCGAGGCACGCGGACAATCACAGTGGGCCGAAACATATTTCAAAAGTCGCGGCTGGCATGGCACAGCGAGTTTCCAGTTCGATCCGCCTCGCGATCGCCTCGCCCCCGTCTACGCATTCTCGGCATCCTTCGAGCTCGAAGCGCGGCCGGAATTTCTCGACGGCAAGGCATTTGGACCGCCCGAAGGGGTCCCGATGCTGGTTCGTCCGGGCGAGTTTCTCATTGGCTCCTGGACACTGCCGAAAGCGGCGCCGACCCCTTGTTTTTCTGGACACCAAATCGAGGTACTGTCGCTGACCCTCCCGCCGGGGCGGAACGTCAACTCGCTGCCGACCGGCAAGACCGTCGAAAATCCCTATCTACACTACCAATCGGAGTGGAACCGCGAGAGCCAGACCATAACGGTGCGCCGCGAGATCACCGTCAGGCTGCCTGATGCGGTGTGCCGCGACGAGATCCGGGCGAAGCTCGCCGAGGCGATCGCCGAGATCCGCGGTGACTATAGCAGCACGATTGCGCTGGAGCCGCTCGTCCATTAATGACGCCCGCGGCTTCAACCCATCGCCGAGAATCCGCCGTCGACCGGGATCGCGGCGCCGGTGATGAAATCCGAAGCGGCGGAGGCGAGGAAGACCGCGATGCCGGCGAGATCCTCGGGGACGCCCCAGCGGCCGGCCGGCGTGCGCGCCAGCACCCGTTCGTGCAACCCTGCGACCTGCCGGCGCGCGTCGCGAGTTAGCTCAGTATCGATCCACCCCGGCAGGACGGCATTTACTTGGATGTTGTCTTCGGCCCAGGCGACCGCCAGCGATTTCGTCAACTGGACCAGCGCGCCTTTGCTGGCGGCGTAGGGCGCGGCATAGCCGGAGCCGAACAACGCGAACATCGAACCGATGTTGATCATCTTGCCGCCGCCGCTTCCTTTCATGATTGGGTGTGCGGCTTGCGAACAAAGAAACGCGCCGGTCAGATTGGTCTCGAGCACCGCATGCCATTCTGCCGCGGTATAGTTCTGCGGCGGCTTGCGGATCGAGGTTCCGGCATTATTGACGAGGACATCGAGCCGCCCGGACCGCTCCGCCACCCGCGCGATCATTTCCCGGCACGAGGCCTCGTCGGCGACATCGAGCGCGATGAAGACGCTCTTGCCGCCGAGCTCGGCAACCGCCGCCTCGGCCTTCTCGGCGTTGCGCGCCGCAAGGACGACAGCGGCGCCGGCCGCGGCAAGCCCCTTGGCCATGCCGAGCCCGATCCCGCCATTGCCGCCGGTGACGACAGCGACGCGTCCGGTTAGATCGAACATGCTCATCAAACATCTCCGAAGAGGTCACGGCGATCTGCGCACCATGATGGCCCTCCTCAAGGCGCTTTGGAAGCTGCGCCCGCCGGGAGAGCCGGAGCCACCGGGCGCGCGCCTCGTCAGGCGATGGCGCGAAAAGCGTCTGCTCACGCGGCTCGAGCGAGACTGGCCCGGTGGCTTTGTCCTCCACCGCACCGGCGATCTGGTCAATGTGCCGGCGCCGCTCGATGCCCGCGGGCGACATGCGCTGCTGCACCCGCCGCGCGCCCACCCCGCAGCCCTCGGCTTTCTGCGTCCGGGTGCGGTTGCAGTCGACATCGGCGCCAGTCTCGGGGAGTGGACCGTGCCAATCGCCCGCGCGGTTGGTGCGACGGGGCGAGTGCTTGCCATCGAACCAGGGCCGCGGAGCGCGGCAGCCCTCGAAGCGACGCTGGCGGCCAATGGCCTCCGACAGGCCGAGGTGATCCGCTGCGCTATCGGCGACCACGATGGCGCAGTGGGGTTTGCCGTGCCAGTCGTGACCTCGGCGCGCACCGATACCGGTACCGCGCGGATCGGGTTCGCTTGCGCTGGTCAGGAGGCCCTTGAGGTTCCCTTGCGCAGCCTCGATTCACTGGCTGACGAGTGTCGCCTCGATCGGCTCGACCTCGTCAAGATCGATGTCGAGGGACACGAGCGCCGGGTGCTCGATGGCGCCGCCGCGCTCCTCGACCGTTATCGCCCCGTCCTGGTGCTCGAAACCGGTCATGAAGGTGAGGGAGACCCTGAAGCAATTCATCGCCGGTTACATGCGCTCGGCTATCGGATGCTCGGCATTCTTCTTGATCACGGCATGGCCGAGGCCAATTGGCAGGCTTATGCTGCAGTCGATCCGCCGTTTCGGGCAGGCGATGCCCACAACCTGCTGCTGGTGCCGGAGTAAATTTGCTCGACAGCGTGGTCGTGGATCCCTATTCGGCCAACAGTCTTCGCAGGAGAGCCTGGGCGGCGGCGGGCGCGCGAATCTTGGCGCCATTGATGAAATAGACAAAGCAATCCCGACCGCCCTGTGCCAGCAACCCGTGGAAGCGCTCCGCCCACCGATCGAGCGCGTCGGGCGCGTAACCGGTGGGCTCGCCTTCGGCACAGCGGCGCAGGCGGGCGTAGACGAAATCGGCGGTCACCTCGTCGAAAGCGGGATAGTCGTCGTCGTCGACGAAGGCGAGTGCAACCCCATGGCGGCGCAACAGCTCGGTAAACGCGGGCGCTCCGAAGCTGCGGTGACGGATTTCGACGACGTGGCGTATCGCGCGGCTGTCGAGGCGCTGCGGCAGCGATTGAAGAAACGCGTTGAAGCCGGGCTCATCGAAGGGCATCCATGGCGCGAATTGCCACAGGACGGGGCCGAGCTTCTCGCGCAGTTCGAGCACGCCGCTGGCGAAGAAGCGGTCGACCGAGGGGGCCGCGGTCGCGAGATCCCGGCGATGTGTTGCGTAGCGTGGTCCCTTGAGGGAGAAGACAAAGTCCTCGGGCGTCTCGCTGTACCACCGGCGGAAACTCGCCGGCCGTTGCGCACCGTAGAACGTACCGTTGATCTCGATCGCGGTGACCTGGCGGCTGGCAAAGCCGAGTTCGCGAGCCTGTGGCAGGCCCGCGGGGTAGAAGACGCCGCGCCACGGCGGGTAAACCCAACCGCCGATCCCGACGCGAATCGATGCGCTCAATAAACGTCCTTGAGCGGCGTGGTCTCGCGCTTCTCGACCGGAGCGGTTGCATCGCCGCTATTCTGGTAATCGAGGAGCTTCTTCGACAAGCTCTGGTCGGCGACCCGGGCGTTCGGATCGGGTGCTTGCCCACTCGGCGCACCGATATCCGGCAGCCCGTCCTCGGACCGGCGCAGGCGGAAATCGGGAGCCTGCTTACCCGGTTCGCCAGGTCCGGCGTCTTCGATGACCTGGCGGGCGAGCTTGTTTGAACTCTTCTCCTGCGGCCGCGATGCGCCGGGCTGCGGCGGGCGCAGGTCGAAATCGGGCGGCATCTCGAGCGGTGCACGAGATTCGACTGCGAACTCGTCGGGCGAACTCTTTTCGAGGCCGATCGCCTTTTTTAGATCGGTGCACCCCGAAATCAATAAAGCTCCCGCTGAACAAAGCGCGCTCGCTGCTAAAACAGCTCGGCGGCCGCTGCGCGACCGACAATGAAAAGACATGGCACTAACCCTTCCCCGGCCTCCATTTAATCCGCTTCGCGCACCACAAGCAAGCTCGTAGCCCAACTCTTCAATGCGCTTCGCGGCGCAGAACCAAGCCGTCGAGCAGCATTGCCGCGACGCCGATGCAAATCGCGCTGTCGGCCAAGTTGAAGGCCGGCCAATGCGAAGCGCCGAGATGGAAATCGAGGAAATCGACAACCGCGCCAAGGCGAACCCGATCGAGGACATTACCCACGGCCCCGCCGATGATGAGCCCGATCGCGACGGCAAGCAGTGGACTCGAAGCGCGGCTCAGCCAATAGACCAAGACCCCGACAATGGCGATCGCCACAACCGAAAAAACGAGAGCGTTGAGCCCGGCGCTGCCGTTGAACAGGCCAAAGCTGATCCCGCGATTGTAGGTCAGGGCGAGATTAAAGAACGAGGTGATCGTTGCGCGCCCGCTGACCCCGTCCCCCGCAAGGGAGGCGAGAATCGCGGCCTTGGTCAGCTGATCGAGAACGACAACGACAACCGCCGTTGCGAGGCCGCGCGCCAGCATCACCCGGCCACTACTGCGCAACGATGGCACAGGTCGGTGTGGCTCGGCACCTGGCCGACCTCCGGCAGCACCCTCCAGCAGCGCTCGCATCGATTCCCCGGTGCGGCCGACACCTGCACGCCGACATCAGGAACATCGGGAAGCGTGAAGGCACCTTCCGGCGCCGGCTCCGGCCGCACCGTTCCTGCCGAAGTGATGCAGAGCTCCGCAAGATCGACATCACGGAGCTGCTGGGCCAGCACCGCCGGGATGAAGAGCTCGACGGCGGCCTGCAGGCTCGACCCCAGACGCTTCGCCCCACGCTCGAGCTCGAGCGCGCCGGTCACGACGCGACGCAAATCGCGCAACCGCGCCCAGCGTTCGCCGAGCTCGTCGTCGCGCCACGTCGGTGGCACATCGGCGAAGAGCTCGAGATGGACGCTGCTTTTCGGCGCGTCACCATGATGGGCGAGCCAAGCCTCCTCGGCGGTGAAACAAATCACCGGGGCAAGCCAGCGGACGAGGCAGTCAAGGCAGTGGTCGAACACCGTCCGCACCGATCGCCTGCGGACGTCATCCGGTGCATCGCAATAGAGCCGGTCTTTGCGGATGTCGAAATAGAAAGCTGACAGATCCACTGCGCAGAAATTGTGCACTGCTGTGAACATGCCATGGAAATCGAATGCCTCGACCGAGCGGCGTACCAGTTGGTCGAGTTCGGCCAGGCGGTGCAAAACCCAGCGCTCCAATTCGGGCATGGCCTCGACCGCAACCGCCTCTGCCACCGAATAACCGTCGAGCGCGCCCAGCAGATAGCGCAGCGTATTGCGCAGGCGGCGGTAGACATCGGTGTGATGCTTGAGGATTTCCGAGCCGATGCGGATATCCTCGGTATAATCGGAGCCGACCGCCCATACGCGCAATATATCGGCGCCGCTTCGCTCTATGATCTCCTGCGGCGCAATGACGTTGCCGAGTGATTTCGACATCTTGCGCCCCTCTTCGTCCATAAAGAAGCCGTGGGTCAGCACGGCTTTGTAGGGGGCGCGCCCACGGGTGCCGCAGGCCTCGATCAACGAAGATTGAAACCAGCCTCGATGCTGGTCCGAGCCCTCGAGATAAAGATCGGCAGGCCATTCAAGCTCCGGCCGCTGCTCGAGCACAAAAGCATGGGTCGAGCCCGAATCGAACCACACCTCGATGATATCGGTAACCTTTTCCCACTCGGCGGGATCGTAGGCATTCCCGAGAAACTGGGCCGGCTCGGCACTGAACCAGATATCTGCGCCATCACGCTCGACCGCTGCGGCAACGCGCTCGACGACAGCAGGATCGCGCAGCGGCTCGCCGGTCTTGCGGTGCGCGAACACGGTGATCGGCACACCCCACGCACGCTGGCGCGAGACGCACCAGTCCGGCCGGCTCTCAACCATCGCCTCGATGCGGTTCCTGCCCTGCGGCGGTATCCAACGCGTCTCGGCAATCGCTGCCAAGGCCTTCTGCCGCAATCCATTCGCCTCGAGGCTGATGAACCATTGCGGCGTGGTGCGAAAGATCAGCGGTGCCTTCGAGCGCCAGGAGTGCGGATAAGAATGCACCAACGTGCCACGGGCGAGCAGCGCTCCGGCAGCATCGATCGCAGCGATCACGGCTGCGTCCGCATCGCCGGGCTTGCCATCCGGGCGGTAGATCGAACGGCCGGCGAAGAGCGGTACATCGGACAGATAGACGCCTTCCGGGGAAACCGTGTCCGAGACGGACAGCCCGTTTGCCTGGCCGAGCTCGAAGTCGTCGGCGCCATGTCCGGGGGCGATATGTACGAGCCCGGTCCCTTGGTCGGCTTCGACAAACCCGGCTGCCAGCAGCGGGACATCGAAATCGTAACCTCGCCCGCGCAGCGGATGCGCCGCCATCGTCCCCGCAAGTCGCTCGCCGGAGAAACGGTCAATAACCGAATAGGAATCGATCCCACCGCGCGCCGCGACCTCCGTCGCCAATGTTTCGGCCACCAGCAAAGTCTCGCCGGCCTGGGCGCGACTGCCCTCGGCCATTGCGTCGACGCGGATGACGACGTAATCGACACCCGCGCTGAAGGCGATCGCGCGATTGCCCGGCAAGGTCCAAGGGGTCGTCGTCCAAATCAGTGCCGCGGCGCCCCGCAGTGACGGCCGATCGGCGCGCAGGATCGGAAAACGCACCCATATGGTCGTCGATCTGTGGTCGTGATATTCGACTTCAGCCTCGGCGAGCGCGGTCTGCTCGACGACCGACCACAGGACGGGCTTCGAACCCTTATAGAGCGCCCCGCTAAGGAGGAATTTGCCGATTTCGCGCACGATCTGCGCCTCAGCCGCGTAGGCCATCGTCGTATAGGGGTTGTCCCAATCGCCGACGACCCCGAGCCGTTTGAAGCCGCGCCTTTGCACCTCGATCCAATGCGCCGCAAACTCGCGGCACTCGCGGCGGAATTGGTCGATCGGGACGCTGTCTTTCGAGCGGTTATTGGCTCGGTACTTTTCCTCGACTATCCACTCGATCGGCAGACCATGGCAGTCCCAGCCCGGCACAAAGGGCGCATCCTTGCCGAGCATCTGCTGCGCGCGGTTGACCACGTCCTTCAGGATCTTGTTGAGCGCGGTGCCGAGATGAATGTCGCCATTGGCATAGGGAGGGCCGTCGTGAAGGATGAACTTTTCGCGGCCCTTCGACGCCTCGCGCAGCCGACGATAGAGCCCGATTTCCTCCCAGCGCGCGAGGATCTGGGGCTCACGATTGGGCAAATCCCCGCGCATCGGGAAGCTGGTCTTGGGCAGGAAGACGGTCGGACGATAATCCGTCGGCATTGACACGGCACTTTCCGAAACGAGCGGCAAATATGGGGAAGGCCGTCAACCCCGTCAACGAAGGTGCCGCTGGTATCGGGCTGCCAATACAATCAAAAATTGAGATGATAATTAACGTTTGCTGCAATCTGCAGCGAATCTGGAGCAAAATCTACTTTAGATTGTACCGCCATCCTTGACAAGGCGAGAGTATGGCCCACAATTGTGGCGGTTTTAGGATCGTTGCGATTAGAGCAAGCATCGCTCTCCTGCCGCTAAATCGATCCCGGGGCGGTGGCGAGAATGGCGCGTGCGCGGGCGGCGTCGGCCGCGATTTGCGCCTTCAGTGCGTCGAGGCCAGCGAATTTCTGCTCGGGTCGGATGAAATCGATGAGCGCGACGCGCAGATGGCGCCCGTAGAGATCGACATCGACATCGAAAAGATGCGCCTCCAGCCGCGGCACAAGGCCGCCCACCGTCGGGCGCAAACCGATATTGGCGACGCCGCCCACTGTGCGGCCGGCGAGCGGATCGTCGGCGCCGTCGCCGCAGACGCGCACGGCGTAAACGCCGAAGGCTGGATGCAGATAATCGTCGAGACCAAGATTCGCGGTCGGAAACCCGATCGTCCGGCCGCGCCTGTCGCCAACCGCGACGCGGCCGTCGATTTCCCAGAACCGGCTGAGGAGCGCCGCCGCTTCGCGCGGCTTGCCGGCCTTCAACAGCTCGCGGATATGCGTCGAAGAATAGACGGTCTCATCCTCTCCGCGTATGGGCTCGACCACGGTCACGCCGAAACCGTCCTGTACGCCCGCGGCCCGCAGCAGCTCGGGGTTGCCGCGGCGGCGGTTGCCGAAAGTGGCGTCCCAGCCGACAACGACGTGCGAGGCGCCGACCGCTGCAACAATTACGTCGGCGATGAAGTCCTCGGCGCTCTTTGCCGAAAAGGCGATATCGAAGTGCTGCACGAACAGGAGGTCGATGCCGAGCCGCGCCAGCTCGCGCTCCTTGACGCGGAACGGCGTGAGGCGGAACGGCTCGGTGGCAGGGAAGAACACGCTGCGCGGGTGCGGCTCAAAAGTCAGCACCGCAGCTGGCCGGCCCTTTGCCCGCGCGAGATCGCGCGTGTGGCCGATCAGTACGGCATGTCCGCGATGCAGCCCGTCGAAATTGCCCATCGCGAGAACCGAGCCCGACGGATGGTGCGACCGGGGACCAGGATGGCGGATGACGCGGATCACGGCGGCAACGCGTTACAAAGGCTCATCATCAGCGAGTTGCCGCGAAAATAGCCCGAGTGGCGACCGGAAGATAGCCGATCGCATGCAACGGGTGGCCGTATACCGAAAGCGGCTATAGTGCGAGGCATGGAGCCACCTGCCCGAGCACGACCCGAAGACGCCGCCGCGCCGCTGCGTGAGGCTTGGTACTACGCCGTGCCGAGCCGCCGGCTGCGCCGCAGGTCAATGCTGCCAAAGGTGATGCTCGGCGAGCCTATCCTGATCGGCCGCGATGCGGCCGGTACGGCGTTTGCGCTGCGGGACCCGTGTCCGCATCGCGGCATGCCGCTCAGCGCCGGTCATTTCGACGGAAGCGAGATCGAGTGCTGCTACCACGGCTGGCGATTCGACACGAGCGGGCGCTGCACCACGATTCCGTCGCTGGTGCCGGGTCAAGCCTTCGCTCCTGCGCGCATCCGTACTCGCAGCTACCCTATACGTGAGATACAGGGGAATTTGTGGGTTTATTTGGGCAAGAACCCGGCCGGGGCTCCGGAGATCCCGGTGCTCGAAGGATTTGGTGAATGCCGACCAAACCTCGCCGAAACCGTCCGGTTCAGCGCCGCGATCGACCATGCCGTCGTCGGCCTGATGGATCCGGCGCACGGGCCGTTTGTCCATCGCGCATGGTGGTGGCGCTCACGCCGTTCGATCCACCACAAAGCGAAAGCATTCACCCCATCTCCCTTCGGCTTCACGATGTGCCGCCACACGCCGTCGCAGAACTCGCGCGCGTATCGGCTGCTGGGCGGCGCGCCGGAAACCGAGATCGTCTTCCGGCTGCCGAGCGTGCGCGTCGAGCACGTTCGCGCCGGCGGGAATCTGGTGTGCAATCTGACGGCGATCACGCCGGTGGACGATCGGGTGAGCGAGATTAATCACTGCGTCTATTGGACCGCGCCTTGGCTGGGCGCGTTGAAGCCGTTTCTGCGCCGCTATGTGCGCGCGTTTCTGCGCCAGGACCGCGACATCGTCGAGCGCCAGCAGCAGGGGCTGCGCTTCGATCCGCCGCTCACACTGATCGACGACGCCGATACGCAAGCCAAATGGTATTTTCGTCTCAAGCGCGAATACCGCCGGGCTCGCGCCGAGGAACGGCCCTTCGAGAATCCGGTCGAACCGCGCACGCTCGAGTGGCGCAGCTGAGGTCGGCTCGGCGGCCGGGCAGAAGGTAATGAAGCCAGACTTGCTTTGGTCGCCGCGCCTACCCTAATCCCGACCTGGGATAGAGACGACCGGCGGAAGGACACGGCAGGTGGAAGATCCGATCGAGATGGCGCTGGCCGAGATCCGGTTCGGTCCCGACGGTCTCGTGCCGGCTGTCGCGCAGCAACACGACACCGGCGAAATCCTGATGCTGGCATGGATGAACCGCGATGCGGTGCGCACGACCCTTGCCGAAGGCCGCGCCTGCTACTGGTCGCGATCCCGCAACAGACTGTGGCGGAAGGGCGAGACTTCGGGACAAGTCCAGTGGTTACGCGAATTGCGCCTCGATTGCGACGGCGACGCGGTGCTGCTGTTGGTCGAGCAGACCGGCGTCGCCTGCCACACCGGCCGGCGCAGCTGCTTCTACCGCGCCTTGCAAAACGGCGCGCTCGTCGAGATCGCGGCGCCGCTCATCGCGACCGAGCAGCTTTACGGGGAGGGGTGAGTCCGATGCGCCTTCTCATCGCGATGATGAAGCACGAGACCAACACCTTCTCGCCGATCCGCACCGACTGGCAACGCTTCCTCGACTGGGGCGCCTATTTGGGGCCGGAGGCGCTCAAGGCGTATGAAGGCACCGGCATGCCGATGGCTGCCTATATCGATTTGGCGCGCGGCGTCGGGGCGGAGATCGTGACGCCGGTCGCCGCCGAGGCGATGCCGAGCGGCCCGGTCGCCGCCGACGCCTACGAGCGGATGTGCGGCACCATTCTCGATGCGGTGGCGAAGGGCTGCGATGCCGCGATGCTCGATCTCCACGGCGCCATGGTGGCGGAGACGACCGAGGACGGCGAGGGGACGCTCCTCGAACGCATACGGGCGATCGCGCCGCGCCTGCCGATTGCCGTCACTTGCGATCTTCACGCCAATCTCAGCGACAAGATGGTGCGCAACTGCACCGCCCTCATCGGTTACAAAACCTACCCCCAT
>Ga0318509_10000497_pt1 | contig 11700 bp, 8 predicted proteins | sample GRESIP084b2f22_FD_203477 | JGI IMG/M metagenome (GOLD analysis project Ga0318509, IMG submission 203477) | Tropical soil microbial communities from Luquillo Experimental Forest, Puerto Rico - GRE.SIPMG.084b2f22 | ecosystem: Environmental > Terrestrial > Soil > Tropical forest > Bulk soil...
CGGCAGGACTGCTCATTGGTGATCAGGAAAGCCGGCGCGCGCTCAGGCAGCCCAAGCGAACGGAGCGAAGTGCCCGTTGTTGCCCTTGCCGACTATGTCCAGATCGAGGCCAAAGCCATGTAAATGGGTCTCTTTCGACCGGGCAAGCGCCAAGCGCCGGTTTGCCGGGTGCGCCGTGTTATCGAGATACATGGGCTGATCCGGTCGGTTGCGCGGGGTGACCCCCTCGATCTCGAAGGATAGGACATGCGGGATCACTGTCGAGCGCTTGAGCCCGTCCAGGTTGAACTCGATCGGCCTGAACGCGACCCCGCGAAAATCGCTGACCAGATGCTCGCGGATGAATCCTGGCGGACCGCCGGCTTCGCCACTGACGATCGCAGCCAGGGCCGGACGCTGCGCATCGTCGGCCCGCTCGTCGACTATGCCGGCAAAGATCCAGTTGCCGTCGGCCATCACCTTGCCCGAGCGGATAACCAGCGCAAACTTTAGCCCGTCGAGCGTCATATCGCCGTATCTGCCGCCATCAATCCGGAACACCAATGCCGCGGTGCAGTGGTCGTAGGTCACCGGGCCCTGCGGGTTCGTATAGACGCACGGGCAGAGATAGTCGCAGTTGCAACTCTCCATGTATTCGCCGAGCATCGTCCACTGCTGCTCTGCCATGGCATGGCCCTCTTCTATCCAGCCGTCGGTTGCTGTTTCTTGTCGAGGATGCGCTGGTGCAGGTTGCGCACGATCATGCCGGTCAGCCTTTCGTCGTGGATGAAGAGGCGTTGGCCGATCGGGTAGGGGTCCTGCTTGGTGACCTCGAGTGGGTCTTTCAGGATCTCGTCGGGGGTAAGGCCGCGATCGACGAAGCGCTCGATATAGCCGACCCAATTCTCGACGATCTGCCCTTGTTCCTTCAGATAGGCCTTGGTGCAGGGATCGCCGTGCCCGGGGATGATGGTCTCGACGTCGAGCGCTTCGATGCTTTTGAGCGCCTCAAGCCATTCCCAGGGGTCGCACTCCTGCAGCCATGACCGGCATTTATAGAAGACGTTGTCGCCGGTGAACACGACCCCTTCCTGCGGCACGTGGACCGAGGTCTGCGGTGCGGTGTGGCCGGGCATGTGGACGATGTTGAAGGTATGGTTGCCGACTTGGAGGGTCAGCGTGTCGGTAAATGTCAGCTTGGGCGGGTTCGAGGCCGGGTAATCTGGGTGCCCGACGAGCCAGACGCTGTCGGGATCGGTCTCCTTAAAGCGTTCGCGTTTCTCTTCGAGGGTGCCGAACGCATAGAGATAGCGCTCGAAGCATTCCTGGAGCTTGACCTGCCCGACGACGGTCACATTCGGAAAATAGGCATTGCCCGAGATGTGGTCGCCATGCGGCTCGGTATTGATCAGGTAGCGGATCGGCGCCTTGTCCTCCATGCGCTCGCGCCAGCGCACGGCGTCGATCGGCTGCTGCGGCGAATCGATCATGACATAGCCGTCGCTGGTCTCGACAAAGCTCGGATTGCAGCCGGCGAAATAGATTTCGGTGAACGAATTCTTCCCTACCCTGCGCATCGCCCTCTCCTGTCTCGATTCTCCTGATCGGACGCGGGTTATTCCGCGGCGACCGGCAGCGGCGCGCGACGGAACCCGGCGCGCGCGCCACCGGCGCATAACAGGCTTAATAGCAACAGAACGGCGACGACCACCAGCACGAGTTCAGGCCGACCAGCATCGATGATCATGCCGTAGGGCACCGGCATGACCGCACCGCCAAGCGACATGCCGGAACTGACAAACCCGAACACCTTGCCGATCTGCCCCGGTGGTGCCGCGTCCTTGACCATCACGTCGCGCGGCGTGTTTCTCGCCCCGGTCATCAGACCACCGGCAAACAACGCGCCGATCGTCGCCGGCTCGGGCAGCGAGACGACGCCGACCAGCAGCAACACCGCCGCGGCGCCGATCGTTAGAACCACGACGAAGGGGAGGTGGCGACTGGTGCGGTCGGCCACCCAACCACCGACCAGCACGCCGCCGATCTGGCCGACCATGTACCCGGTCAGCGCCGAGGAGGCCGCGGCGAGCGTCACGCCGTGCACCTGGTGCAAGATCGTGATTAGCCAGGACTGGATGCCGGCGCCGGCCATTGCCGTCATCATGAAGAACGCGAAAAACATCAACACCGATCGGCTCAGCAGCAGCCCGACCCCGCCCTCCGACGGGCGGCTCTGCGGGCGGCGTGCCTGGTCGATCAGGATTCGGCTCTGCCACACGATCGCAGCCACTACCGGGAGACCAAGCAGCCCGACGAAGATCAAGGCACCCCGCCAACCGAACAGCAGCATTAGCGCAGCCGTTGCCGGAGGTGCGGCGGCAAACCCGATATTGCCGGCGAAGGTGTGAAAGGCAAAGGACCGGCCGAGCCGCGCCGGGTCGATCGAACCGCTCAAAATCGCATAATCCGCCGGGTGGAAGACCGAGTTGCCGACACCTGAGAGCAACGCCAGAACGACGATCTGCCAATAGGCGGTGGCAAATCCCATCGCGGCAATGGATGAGGTCATCACCAGGGTCCCGCCGATGAGGAACGGGCGGGCGCCGAAGCGGTCGACGAGAAACCCCATGGGGGTTTGCAGCAGCGCTGCGGTGGCCGACATGAGCGCCATGACTAGGCCGAGCTGGGCAAAGGAGACGTCGAAGGCCTGCTGCCAGGCGATGAATAGCGGCGGCAGGCAGAGCTGATAGAAATGCGACAGGAAGTGGCCAGAGCCGAGCAGCAGATTGACCCGGGCGTCGCGGCCGAGACCGAACGATCCTAGCATCGCGGCATGTTGCTATAAAAAGCGGCATCGGGTCGAGCGCAGAAGCCGCGGGCGGGCGCGACGCTGTGTTGCCGAAACCGCAGACCGCCGTAGCCGAGCCGACGGCGGGATATCCTGTTCCGATACGCAAATAGGGTCTACACTACTGCGCTAGAGGCATAAGCGGAGGAGGTCTTTAGATGGCGGAGTACAAGCTGATCTCGGCGGATTCCCACATCGTCGAACCGCCGGACATGTATACCGGGCGCATTGATCCCAAGTTCCGCGACCGTGCGCCCAAGATGGAGCGCCGCAAGACTCCCGCCGGCAGACAATACGACGCCTGGGTCATCGACGGCATGCAGGTCGGCACCTTGGGTGCGGTGATGCAGGCCGGGCAGCGGTTCGAGGATCCCTCGCAGATCGATTTTCTCGGCGTCTGGGAGGATGTCCGCAAGGGCGGCTACGACGCCCATGCGATGATCACCGAGAACGAGGCGGACGGTGTCTGGGGCTCGGTATTGCAACCTAGCCAGGGCCTGTTCTGGTATCGCCTCCCCGACAGCGCGCTGCTGTCCAGCATCTGCCATGCCTATAACGACTGGATCGCCGATTTCTGCAAGCCCTATCCCGAGCGGCTGAAGGGTATAGCGACGCTCAATGTCGACGATGTCGACGAAGCCTGCCAAGAACTCGAGCGGATCGCCAAGATGGGGCTGGTCGGGGCCTTTATCCCGGTTGCACCGTTGCCCGAAAGGCCTTATCGCGACCCGGTTTATGATCGGCTGTGGGCAACCGCGCAGGATCTAAACCAGCCTCTGCTGCTCCACATCGGGACACCGCGCGGTGGCGTTCCGGGGTGCGAGTTCACCGCGGACATCACCGAGCTGACCGGCGCCGGCCGCGCGACCAGCGATTATTGGGTGCGGTACTCGCTGGGCGCGATGGTCTTCGCCGGCGTCTTCGACCGCTATCCACGGTTGAAGGTCGGCTCGGTCGAACACGAGACCGCGTGGATTCCCCATTGGCTAAAGCAGATGGACTTCACCTATGTCGAGCGTCCCGTATTCACCAAGGGATGGAAGTCAAAGGAAGGAATGCTTCCCAGCGATTACTGGCGACGTAACATGTTCGTCGAGTTTATGGAGGACGATCTCGGGGTCCGGATGCGAGATTTGATCGGCGTCGACAACATGCTGTGGGGTAGCGACTTTCCACATGCCGAATCGACGTGGCCGAAGTCCCAGGATTTCTTGGGACGGATCTTTGCCGGTGTCCCGGAGGAAGACCGGCGCAAGATCACGTCCGACAACGCGGCGAAATTGTTCGGCTTCAGGCCGAACTGACGGAAAGCTTCTCTCTTTTCCATCTTCTCGCGATGCGGGGAGAGGGAAAAGTTTTCGGTTAATTATTATGTCCGATGGGTTCGTCGCCGTCGCCAAGGCGGCGGAATTGCCGCCGGGCGAGATGCGATGGGCCGCGGTGGATGGCGAACGCCTTGTCTTGGCCAATGTCGAGGGGACCTTTTTCGCGCTGAGGGACGTTTGCGGTCATCGCAACGCACCGCTTTCGCGTGGTAAACTCCTGGGACATCTGATCGAGTGCCCGCTCCATTTTGCCCAGTTCGACGTGCGCACCGGCGAATTGGTCAGCGGGCCGGTATCGACGCCGGTGCCGACCTATCAGGTCCGGGTAGCAGGCGACACGGTCTACGTCAAACGGTAGTCACGCTCAGCCCGAGTCTTGCGGGCGATGGCGTTTGACGGCTTCCGGGTTGGTCGAGTCGGCGCCCATATAGATCCCGCGCTCCCAGCTCCGCTTCAGCGGATCGACGACCCTCAGTGACATCCGTCCGATGCGCTCGATCTCGATTTCCACGGTCTCGCCGTCCTGCAATGCGCCCAACCCCTCGTGATTGGTGCCGCAGGCGATAAGATCGCCGGTATTTAAGGTCATGATCGTCGAGGCGAACTCGACGAGTTCCGGCACCCGGTGCTCCATGTCGTCGGTGTTGTAATTGTGGCGCAGCTGGCCATCGTTCCAAAACCGCACGACCAGATCATTGGGCTCGGGAACCTCGTCGGCGGTGGCGATGCACGGACCGATCGGGGCGAAGGTTTCAAACGACTTGCCGAGCCAGCTGCCGGCCTTCCAGGTCCGCCTTCCCTCGCCGCGCGCCGAAACGTCGATCAGGCAGGTGTAGCCGAACACAGCGCTCTGCCAATTCGCTTGGGTGACTTTCTTCGCGGGGCCCTTGATGACGAGCGCTAGCTCGGCCTCGTGCATGAAGATCCACGGCTCGGTGAACTCCGGCAGCGTAATCGTGTCGCCGGGCCCGACCACCGCCTCCGGATTTTTCAAGAACATGTTGAGCGGCCGCGCCTCGCGCTGCGCGTGCTCCCAGTAATTGGCGATGCAGCACAGGATCTTGCCGGGCCGTGGCAACGGCGCGCGCAATCGGACCGAGGCAAGTGGCAGGGCTTCACCCTGTGCGGCCAGCTTCCCCAGCGCCGGACGCATCCGGTCGAACCCGTCGATCAGCCCCTGCATCGTCAGCTGCGGCGTGTGACCTCGCTCGGCGGTGCCGGCGAGGCTGACAACCCCGCGCTCGGTGAGCAAACCGGGTGTGGGCTCACCCCGTTCGGAAGTTTGGAAGAGCACCAATTTCATGATCGCCTCCATCGTCCCGTGTCGCCGATCGAGCAAATTAGCGGGTTCGGCGCATGGCAACCATTGCGATTCTCGGCGGTGACTTTGTTCCGACCCGAAGTCTATCGGCCGCCGATGTATTTTATGAAATTCTCCATGTCGTTGGGGACCATCACCGCCTTTAGTGTAAAGACATCGTGCGACGTATGGGCTATCCCGGAACAACACCCGCGACCGGCTCTGTATCCCGCCAGCTTCACCGCCGCAGCGGCCTTGGCGTTATAAGATCCATACGGATAGGCAAATTCTTCTACCGGAGCCTCAAGTTGAGTTTCAAGAATTGTTTTGCTGTTGTATATCTGGTCCCACAACTCCGCTGGATCTTTAATTTTGTTGAGGCGCGGGTGTGATCGCGAATGGCTGCCTATTATCATGCCGTCGGTTTGGAGTGTTTGTAACTGGGGCCATGAAATGAAACCCGGGCGACCAATGTAATTCGTTACTACAAAGAACGTTGCAGTGTAATGGTATTTCTCAAGACTTGGTAGCGCGTATTCGAATTGAGTTTCCCACCCATCGTCAAATGAGATGATCACCGGCAATGTTGGCAATTCTCGGTCCTTTTCGAAATAGTCTGCGAGGTCAGAGAACGTGATTACATGGTATCCCTTGTCTTGAAGATACTGCATCTGCTGGTCGAAAATTTCGGCGGTTACGGTTAGCCGACGAAGACCAGGTGAACCTTCGGAAACCGATTGACTAAAACGGTGATATACCAAAATCGGTACTTTTGCCGTCCGTTTTTCAGGCAGAGTTGGCTGGTGGGAATCTGTAGCAGGCGCGACGAGTGGTTTCGCTTCTTCGGCGATTGGGGTGATCTGCTGAGCCGGCGAGGGCCGACAGGGATCGAGGAATAGGGCGACCAGAACGACCAGGCCAGCGGCCGAAAGCCGGCCGCTGATTGACAATCTGTTGTCCCTCATTGCTTTTCCTTCTCCGTCGATTTTTCGCTGTAATCCGGCGCGTAGGGTCGACGGGTTTGCCGAGTTCGGCCGCATAGAACTCCTTTCGCCAATACATCGAACGCTCCTATGCGCGCGCCGCCCACTCAACACGCCAGGTATCACCGGATCTGCAGGACTACCGGGGCGGAGGCGCAAATTTGCCGAGATGCCGCGCGACAGCGGCAAGATCACTGGGCGCAGCCTCCACTCGGCAGTTTTCCTCTACCAGGATCCTCACCGTGTCGCGGATCTGTTCCTCGGTATGCGCTGCCGTCAGAAAGAACCGCAAACGGGCGGCTCGCTCGGGCACCGCCGGGTATAGGATCGGTTGAACGTTGACCCCTCGCCGGAACATTGCTTGCGCAAGGCGTCCGGCGCGGATCGAGCTTCCGGTGATGACCGGCACGATCGAGGCGCCGATCGAACTGCCGACATCGAGTCCGCCGTGACGTGCGAGCTGGAGAAACAGCCCAGCCCTGTCGTTGAGCCGGCGCACCCGCTCCGGCTCGCGTTCCAGCAACTCGAGTGCGGCGAGCGCCGCAGCAGCTGCGGCCGGCGCCATCCCGACCGAGAAGACGAAACCGGGCGCGGCGAGCTTCAGATAGTCGATGAGGTCCTTTCTCCCGGCGATATAACCACCGCAGGAGACTAAACTCTTGCTGAGGGTCCCCATCCAAATGTCGACATCGCTGGGATCGATCCCAGCGCGGTCGGCGCTGCCGAAGCCGCGCGGTCCCAAGACACCCAGCGCATGCGCTTCGTCGACCATCAGCCAGGAACGGTGGCGTCGAGCCACAGCGATAAAGCTTGGTAGGTCGGGGACATCGCCATCCATGCTGTAATGCCCCTCGATGACCAGAAGCGCGCGCCCGTGGCGTGGACGCAACTCGCCCAGCAGCCGGTCTGCGGCTCGGTGGTCGAGATGAGAAAACGGCACCCGGCGTGCGCCGGACAGCGTCGCCCCCTGAACGATGCTGTTATGGATCAACGCATCGTGAACGACTACATCGTTCCGGCCGAGCAGATGCCCGATCACGGTGACATTCGTCGAATGGCCGCCGACCAAAACGACACAATCCTCGCAGCCATGGATCTGCGCCAGCGTCCTCTCCAGCTCGCGGTGGATCGGCCGTTCACCCGAGACCGGACGGCTCGCCGAGACCGTAGTCCCGTAACGGTCAATCGCAGCCTTCGCCGCGCTGGTGATATGCGGATGACCATTGAGCCCGACATAATTGTACGAAGCAAAGTTCACGTAAGTTTTGTTGCCGATCAGAGTTTCTGCCCCGGCGATCCCCTCATGCACCCGAAAGAACGGATCGGCGATGCCGAGAAAATCCGCGGCTTCGCGGATCATGCGAATCTCCCGAAACCCATCGAGTTCCGACGCGTCGAGCCTCGGTGTGAAGATGCTGCCCTCTTCCGGACCGGTGGGGCGTGGCGAGCGCTCCGCGGGTCGAATGGAAGATGCCGACGACAGCTTCGCGATCAACTGCGCCTTTGCCTGCGCCGACAAACCGAAAAGGTGGCGGCCCCTGTCCAAATACTACTCCGCGGCCACTCTGTCGGGGTCCGCCGGGGATCGCGCACCCTCGGTAACCTCATGATGCGCAGCGAGGGCAATGACCTCGCCGTCCCTGGGACCTGTCGAGACCGCAGCGATGAGCCGCGCGGCAATCGACGCGACGCTCGTGCCTTCGGTGAGCGAAACCAGCGGCAGATCAACCCGCAGCCGGTTTTCCAGCGCAAGGCGGAGTTCAACCGCCATCAATGAATCCATCCCGATTTCAGATAATGGACGCAGTGGGTCAATGCCCTCCCCAGGTAGCCGCAATATAGTCGCCGCCTCGTCGGCGACGACCGTCTTCAGCAGCGCTAGCGCCGCCTCCGGATCCAACGAAGCGAGCCTTTCGGCGAGCGATTCGTCAACCGGAGAAGGAGACACTTTGCCACGACTCTCCATAAACAGCGGTGTCGCGAGAATCGGCAAAAATCGACGGGCCTCGGCCCAGTTCGTATCGGCAAACGCGACCGTCGGCAACCCGCTCGCGATCATTGCAGGGAGTCCGGTAAGAGCTTGTGCCGCAGGGATGGGTCGAGCGCCGAGCCGACGCGCGAGCGAATCGAGAACCGCCGGCCGCTCGGCCAGATAGCCGGCATCCTCGATCGGGCCCCAGGCGATAGCAAGTGCCGGTCTGCCTTCGGCCTGCCGCCGCCGGGCGAGCGCTTCGAGAGCCATATTGGCGGCGACATAGACACCCTGGCCGGGCGCACCCACCAGGGTCGTCGCCGACGAGAACAGCAGGAAGAGTTCGATCGGATCGTTGCGCGTCAATGCGTCGAGGGCGATTGCCCCGCCGAGCTTGGGGTCCATGATCGGAGTGACGCGAGCGAGGTCGATATCGGCGGCAAAACCGTCTTCGATCGCCGAGGCAGCGTGGACAACACCGCGCAGCGGCGGCTGATTCGCCCGGATCGCGTCGAGGATCGTCGCCAGGGACTCGCGATCGGCGACGTCGCCCCGATAGACGCGAACCTCTGCACCTAAAGCTTCGAGCTCTTTGGCTCTTGTTTCACAGCCGGGAGTAGCCGATCCCCGACGGCTGAGGAGCGCGATCGAGCCGGCACCGTGCGCGACCAGCCAACGCGCGCACTCATACCCGAACCCCTCTATGCCGCCGGTGACCAGATAGGTCCCGTCGCGGCGCAAGACGGTCTTCGGCGGTTTGCGCAACGACACGCCGGCATTGGCGTCGGGCACGAGAACGAGCTTGCCGATATGGCCAGACGACTGCATCAGCCGAAAGGCGTCTTCGAGCTCTCCGAAAGAGAATATTCGGTGTGCCAACGGACGGATTTCACGATTGAAGAGTGCCCCGGAGACCTCGGTCAGCAACTGGCGGGCGAGATCCGGCCGGCGAACCGGCAATTGATCGATGTCGATCGCGAAGTACGAGATGTTTTGTCGGAGTGGGCGTAAGTGAAGCCGTCGGTTAAGGTAAAAATCCCGCTTCCCGAGTTCGAGAAATCGACCAAAGGGCTTGAGTACCTCGAGGCTTCGCTCCATAGCCTCGCCGCTCAACGAGTTGAGCACGATGTCTACCCCTTGCCCCTCGGTGAACTCGCGCACGGCATCGCAAAAGGCGAGGTCTCGCGAATCAAGGACGCAATCGGCACCGGCCAATCGCAGAAATGCCCTTTTCACCTCCGATCCGGCCGTTGCGGTCACCACTGCGCCGCGTTGTTTGGCGTATTGAATCGCGGCAAGTCCCACACCTCCGGAAGCGGTGTGGATGAGGACGTGCTCTCCTGGGGCGAGTTTTGCCAGATGGCCGATAGCATAGATTGCAGTAACAAACGTCACGGGGATTGTCGCGGCTTCGGCAAAGCTCGTCTCCGGCGGGATCGGAGCGACAGCCTCGGCGATCGTCACTACGCTTGTGCTCAACGACCCCGGGGCGAATGCCATGACCCGGTCGCCGACAGCCAAGCCGTCGACCCCTGCGCCGAGAGAGCGGACGATACCCGCACACTCAAGCCCTAATGTTGGGCCAGCAAAACCGTCGCTCAGAGCCTCCTCAGGCAACAGCCCCATCGCCCACATAACGTCCCGAAAGTTGAGGCCCGCGGCGTGCACCTCAATTTCGACCTGACCCTCTTCGACCGGCCGAGGTGTCCGAACCTCCCAACCCAGCGCGTCGAGCCCGCCGATATGGGCCGTCCCGACGCTCAGCATATCCGACGCCATTGCCCAACGCGTCGGAAGGCCACGGCGCAGGCGAGGAACATGGCGGCCCTGAGGTGTCCAGACGACCTCGCTCTCCGCCGTTGCGGCCACCAACTCGGTGGCGACCAGCTGTGCGCGCTCACCCGGAGCGGCAGCGCCCGGAAGGTCGAGAAGACGAACCGAAAGGCGCGGCATCTCGTTGACGAGCACGCGCCCTAGGCCCCATAAAGCACCGCCGACCGGACCGAAGGCCTGGTGCGCGAGCGTGGCTTGTTGCGCTTCGCAAGTGACCACCCAAAGCACGGCATGGCGCTCAACCGCGATCGTCGCGATCCGGGCCAGTGCGGTGATTTGTTGCGACACCTGCTCGATCGGGTCACCGTCGCCAGGCTCTTCGGCAAGGAAAAGGACAATCTGCCGCATTTCGTCGTCAGACCGCCGCGCGCTATCGGCTGCGGTTGCGGCGTTGAGATCATGCGATTGCGCGAGCCTGACGCGGTAGCCCGCCTCGGCCAGGCGATCTTGCAGGGCCACGCGGAACGCGGCATCTCCGGAGACGAGGGTGACCGGTGTCGGCTCAGTTCGATCGCTGAGAATGGGCTCCGAGCGCGGCGGCGCACAACCCCAAAGTACAGCACTCGGCCAGGGTGCCGCGGTGGCCGTCGTCGTACCGGTGGATTCGAAACCCGCTATGGCGAGCTCGCTCCGCCATTCCTCGGCCGAGCGCAACGGCGATGAATGATGTGCCCATGATGCTGGCTGCCACCAACCTGCACTCTGGCCGAAGACGACGTCCCAGAGCGCGTTGGGCTCAGCCTCTACGGCAACGAAGAATCCGCCAGGGACAAGCAGGTCCCGCAGGCCGGCAAGGGAAACCGTGTCGAGCCGCAAGCGTGCGCAGGCGTTTATTGCCAAGATGACGTCGAAGACTGCCCCATTTAGATTGTCATTCCGGTCGTCCGGTGACCAGCGGCAGGCGGAGACCCCAACAAAAGATTTAGCCAGGGAGGAGAGCCGAGCCGCCTGTTCGGAATCGGTGCTCGCTGCCATGTAGGCGAGAGCAACGCCGGATCGCGTCAAACAGTTGAGGATACGACGGGTCGCTCCTCCACCACTCGCGCCGAGCTCGAGAATCCGCATCGGCTGCGCCTTCGGCCAAGTGGTCGCCAACTCGACCAGCGCATCGCACAGTAATTCGATTCCGGGTGCGATCGCCGGCGACCCCTGAAGCAGTTGCTCGGCCATCGGCGACAGCTGAGTGTCCGGCTGCCTGATGCCATCTGCAAAAATTTTGGGTAGATCTTCTACCGCAGCGGCGATAAGGGCGAGTTCCGCCACCAAGTCGGCCGCCTCCGAGAGGAGCAAGCGCCAGACTTCCGAGACCTCAGGCAGATCGTGCGAGGGCTCGAGCCGCCATTGCAATTCGGTCTCGCTCGCGGCGCCGAACCGCTTGAGCAACTGTAGCAAACACTCAACGATCCCAACCGAATCGGGAGCGATCTGACCTGACTCAGCGAGCTCGCTTACGGCAAAGA
>Ga0318509_10000499_pt1 | contig 11657 bp, 13 predicted proteins | sample GRESIP084b2f22_FD_203477 | JGI IMG/M metagenome (GOLD analysis project Ga0318509, IMG submission 203477) | Tropical soil microbial communities from Luquillo Experimental Forest, Puerto Rico - GRE.SIPMG.084b2f22 | ecosystem: Environmental > Terrestrial > Soil > Tropical forest > Bulk soil...
GACGCCGGTCACTTTCCCGGGGACGGTTGCCGACAACGTGGGCGGCGACACCGGCGCGCTGCTCGCCCGGGTCGGCCTAGACCCGTCTCTGGCCGCCCGTGAGGCCGACCGGCTGTCGGTAGGCGAGGCCCAGCGCATGGCGCTGGCCCGCAGCTTGGCCCTGGCCCCGGAGGTGCTCGCCCTTGACGAGCCGACTTCGGCGCTGGATGTGGTGAACAAGGCCGGGATCGAACAGCTGGTCCGCGAGCTAGCCGATTCTGGCCTGACCGTCGTCATGGTCAGCCACGATCCCCGCCACGCCGAGCTCGCCGACCACGTCATTGAAGTGCACCCGCTCAACCGGGAGGAACCATGACCCTCATGCTCGCCAGCTCCGGCTCGGCGCTGTCCGGCCCGGTCACCCTGGGCGACGTCGCGCTGTCAGTGTCACTTGTCGCCGTTGCGGTGGCCATCTCCGCCTGGCAGCGGCTCGGGCTGGAGGCCGACATGACGGTCGCCACCGTCCGGTCCTTCGTCCAGCTGATCGCGGTGGGCTACATCCTGAGCTACATCTTCAACGGCCACGGCTGGCTGACTGTGCTCGCCGTCGCGGTGATGGTCGGCGTCGCGAGCCTCACGTCCCGGAGCCGCGCCAAACGAGTGCCTTGGAGCGGGGCAATCGCCCTGGCGGCGATCGCCACCGCAACCGTAGCGACCCTCGGGGTGCTTGCCGTGCTTCGGATCGTCCCAACCTCGGCGCGGGCGATAATCCCGCTCGGGTCAATGATCATCAGCGGCGCCATGAACACCACATCGCTCGTGATGAGTCGCCTGCGCGACGACTTCGCCTCCAACCGGCGCGAGATCGAAGCGAGGCTCTCGCTGGCACAGACCAGTCGGCAGGCTTCGCGGCCGTGGCTGCGCTCCGCGCTCCGCAGCGGCATGCTGCCCTCCGTCGACTCGACCAAGGTGGTCGGCCTCGTTGCCCTACCAGGGGCCATGACCGGTATGATCCTCGCCGGTGCCTCACCGCTGGCCGCGGTGCGCGTGCAACTCGTGGTGATGTACATGCTCCTGGGCGGCACCGCATTCGCCGCCCTGGTGGCCGGCCATCTCACGACCGGCCGGCTCTTCACCGACTCCCACCAGCTGGTCAAGTCAGTCCGGCGCGTTCCCTGACGGGTATTGGAGGCACCTCGCCCGCGAACCTCTGTGATCTGAGACCGTTGCGCTAGTTGGCCTCGGCGTTCTAACGACGGTTATCGTTCGGTGATGACAGCCTCTTCGGCGGCGGGACGGATCGGCGTGCTCTGGCCTGGTGACCAGGGCGATCAGCGACCCGCCGCCGATTACCATGCGGGGCTGGCAAAACATCGGTGAGAAGGGAACACGATGCGGCTGCGCGTCCTTCTAGCGGTGACCACCGTTGCGGCGGCTTGGCTGGCCGTGGGCTGCACGGCAAGCACCGCGACTCACCCAGCCATATCCGTGGCGTCGCTCCCCCCTAGCCCGCACAGCGCCTCGGCCCTGCTCAAGATCGCCAGAGTGTTCAACCACGACTACGACACCGGTGACTACGGGCCGGTGTACGCACGGTGGGACCCGCGCAGCCAGGCGATCATCACCCGGGCGGACTACCTCGCCCGGCATCAGGACTGTCCGGGTGGTTCGCACGCGCTGTCGCAGACTGAAAGTGTCAGCCCGGGCGGCCCGCATGGGTCGTGGCTGGTGCATTACCAGATCGGCGGCCAGCAGCTGACCGACTACTGGTTCTATATCCACGACCGGTGGGTGTTCGACCTGGTGCTCAGCAACCCCCAGGCGGTCAAGCTGTACCGGATGACCCCTCATCAATACGTCGTGGCTCTCGGGTGTAACCACTGATCCGTCAATGTAGGGAAATGACGGCTCGGCGAGCGCTGGCGCGGGGTGCGGCTCCGGACCCGGCTCGCGCTCGCTGGCGCGGCCGGCACCCCGGCGCCCCCGATCAGGGCCGGTACCGGCCTGGGCCGGGTTGCCCGCCCACCAAACCGAGTCTGATGTGCGCCCGCAGCCCCGACCAACAGTGATGTCCGGATGCCAGGGCATGACAGCGCCAGACGCTAACCAGCCACGGCCTCGTCGCATGTATCGCGTCAGCGGGCTGTCACGCCAGGCGGAGGTGCCTGGTGTGCTGCCGCTGGCCAGGACCTGGGGCCGGGCCCGGGGCAACCCGGCCCCAGGTCAGCGGGGCAGAAAGGACACTACGCTTGCCTATCCGGCCACACCGGGCCTTTGCCAGACCCGGATGCGCCGCCGACGAGGTTAGTCGCCTGGCTCAGGTGTGACAGCCTGAAGTAATGGACCTGGCAGCTTCCGTGACGGTGATAGGTGTCGCGCGCACCGCCCATGCCGAGCTTTCGACGACACCGATCCAGGCTGGTCTTAACCGCGCCGAACACGGCATCATCGAGATCGCCGAGCGCTACCAGGAAGGTTTGGACGGCCTGGCGGAGTTCGACTACGCCTGGATGCTGACCTGGCTGCACCGGTCAGCCGAGCCGGGCAGCGAGCCGCCGCTGCGGCAGGTTCCGTTCCTGCTGCGGGCCCAGCAGCGCACCATCGGCTTGTTCGCCACCAGAACGCCCCGGCGGATCAACCCGATCGGGCTCAGCCTCATCCAGCTGCTGGAGGTGACCGGCCCGACCATCCGGTTCGCCGGCGTTGACCTCCTCGACGGGACACCCGTCATCGACCTCAAGCCGTACGTCGCCCGCTTCGACCGGCCACCAGGCGACCCGCGATGCGGCTGGTATGACCGCATCCCGATCAGCGACGGCCTCACACCCGCACAGCTCACCCCCCGGCCACCGGCCTGACCGGCGCGTCGGCTACCCGGAAGGGCCTGCCTGGACTGGTTATTACCAAGCCGCTGGGCTGTCGCGTATTGGCCTGCCTTGTCACCCGTTGGGGCGGTAGGTGACCGCTTGCGTCAGTCGCCGGTGGCGAGGATCACCTCGGACGCTTTGATCACCGCGGTGACCTCGCTGCCCACCGCCAGGCCGAGATCGCGGACCGCCTCCACGGTGATCGACGCCACCAGGCGTGTCCCGTTGGCGTCGAGTTCGACATTGGCGATCGCCTCGCCGGAGGTGATGCCGGTGACCCTGGCCGGAATCTGGTTGCGCGCACTCAGCCGCATGATGCACTCCCCGTTCGGTGATCAAGAAGGACGGCTTCCCACCGTATCGCGAGGCCCAGCGGCGGCCGCGCTGGCCTGGTCTGGGTCCGCCTGGTGGCGGCGCAGCCAGGCCTGCGGCTGCCCAGATTCGGCGGAGATATCCCGCCAGGTCCAGCCGGCGGCCCTGCGGTCGCTGACGTAGCCGGCGATGCTGCCGAAACCGAGTTCTACGGCGGCCTGCGCGGCGCGCTGCCGGGCGGCGTGCCGTTTGGCGGCGTGCGCGGTCCGGGTAAGCCCGTGCCGGCGCAGCGCGGACTCGACGGCGTGGTGGGCCAGGCCGGCCTCGGCGGCGATGGCGTTGACGGTGCGGTGCTCGATGATGTGCCGCTGGTGCAAGTAGCTGGCCACATCCGGAAAGCCAACCCGGGCAATGACCGGCCGCCACCGCGCATCCAGGCGCTCCGGGCGCCGCTGGCGGGCCGCCGCCGCGGCGGCCGGGTCGAGAGCTGGCAGGTGCCGCGACAGCCAGTCCTTGCCCAGCCCGGCCTGGCGGCAGGTCGCCGCGAGGCTGGCACCAGCGGCGACCTGGTCGAGCACGAACGCCCCAATATCCGGGTAGCCATGCTGGCGCGCCACGACGGCGGCGACGAGGTGCAGGCGGCGGCGAGCGCGCTGCTTGTTGGCCCGGGCTATGACCTCCGGTGGGATGGCCGCGAGCGCCCGTAGCGCCTTCGTGCGCCGTTGCGGGGGAAACCGGCGGCCCTTGGCCGCTGCCGCGGCATCGCGGGCCAGCTGCCCGGCCCGGGCCCGTTCCCGTCCCGCGGCGCTGCCGTCGCGGACGGCCGGCTCGAAAAGGAGGCGAGAAGTGAACGCGGCGGCCCGGAGTTTGCGGGTGTCCGGGCCTTCCAGCGACTGGCGCCGTTCCAGGCCGAACGCCTCCCGGTAGGCGTCCGCGCTCCAGCCATGCACCCGCAGATGCGCGCTGACCGAGCGCAGCGACCGACCACACAAATGACAGACGACCAGCGCGCCGTCGACTGCGACCTCGCCAACCGGCGCGTAGAAGGTCGTTCCGTCAGCCAGCACCCCAGCAACAGGCCGCATGGGTCGGCCACGCCACCAGGACGCAACCGGCCGGGGCCCGGGCACGGCATCGATTGGCTCGGCGGACACAATGGCCTCCCGAGTTGCTAGTCACACTGAGACTACCGAGAGGCCGGAGATTCGTCACTAGTGGCCGTCAGATCGGGCGGCTGGCCTGACCCCAAGTCCCCGGCCGTGCCGCAGGTGCCTGACCACTCCCGGCCCGGCGGCAATGCTGCGGTTCCCCGACGTCCTGAGCGCTCCAGGCCTGGCCCGAGCGTCAGGCCTGTGATCCAGCTTCGGGGCCAGGCACGCGCCGGGCGAGCAGTTGCCTCTTCGCGCCCGCGTGGTCGTCTGGCAGCTCATGCTGGCTGAGCTTCTCGAAGGTGGCGGGAAGCAGGCAGGCTGGCTCACCAGCCCCCAGGCACCATGTCGCGGGCAGGTTCGGCCGCACGCACCGGGCCTCAGCGGTGAAAGCCTCCCAGCCCAGCACACCGCCCGTCATCACCGCATCCGCGGCGGCGGGAAACAGGTCCCGGCCCCAGTAGCCGGTGCAGAGCACGACCGCATAGCAGTCCGGCGGGGGACGCCAGGCCGCCAGATCGGCATGCACCAGCGAGACGAAGTTCCGCACCCTCCGGCGGATGGCCTCCTCGGCCAGCAGGGACAGCGCGGCATCGGACACGTCCACCGCGGTCACCTGGCGCCCGGCGGCGGCGGCCAGCAACGTACTGCCAGATGGCCCGCTGGCCAGGTCGAGCACCGGCCCGTCGGGCAGCGGCGTGGACAATGCCCGCACCATCAGCGGGTGAGCGGCAAACGAGGCCGCGAAATCACCGGCGTACCTGGCGTTCCACCTGCGCCGATCCGGGTGATCGGCCAGGTCCGGGCGAACGTCAGGCACACCTCACACGCTAGCGCGCCGACCGCAGACCGACCGGAGCGGCACTGGCCGGGTGTGCGCACTCCGATGAACTGTGCTGTACCGGAGTGAACTGCAACCCAAAATGCAACCCTGGGCGTTGACGATCATCCTGGCGAAGGCTCAAAACCTGCGGTTCGCCGATGGCCCGCCGCTGCCCTGCGCCTGAATGCGCAGGCATGAGATGGCGGACGCTACCGGTTGGTGTATGCCGCGAGGTAGTTGGCGAGCTTGTCGAGTGCCATTGCCCATCCGGCCGCGCCGGGGGAGTCGTGGGGAATTCCCACGTGGGTGAGCACCATCTTTGTGCGGCCACCGATGTCCGTCAGTTCGACTCGGACCTCGGTTGTTGTGGGATGCCCTTCTGGCATTCCCATGTCCGAGGGTGACGGCACGTGACCGTTCTCGTCTGACATGGACTCGGTGTAGACGAGCCGCTCGTTCTCAAGGACCTCGCGGTACTCGCCGGTGAACCACATCCGCATCGGGCCGTTCGGGGTTTGCACCTCCATGCACACCAGGCGGGTGCCCCCGACTCGCACATCCATCTTCGCAACGGGGATCGTGGCGCCGTCGGGACCGTACCAGGTCTTGAAGTGTTCTGGGTCGGTCCACATCTGCCAGACCAGAGCCAACGGCGCATCGACGATCCGCTCCATCACGACCGCGTCCCCGGAACTTTTGTCAGTCATCGCCCTTCCCTGCCCTCCGTCGTGGCCGGAGTTGTTTGAGGTAGTCGTCCATCCGATCGAAGCGGGCCTCCCAGACGGGCCGGTAGCGTTCGGCCCAGGTCGAGACCTCCTCCAGTGGTGCAGGGTTCAAGGTGCACGGTCGGTACTGGGCTTGCCGGCCCCGCACCACCAACCCAGCCCGTTCCAGCACCTTGATGTGTTTAGAGATGGCCGGAAGCCCCATCTCGAACGGCTCGGCGAGCTCGTTGACGGTCGCTCCGCCCTCGGCGAGACGGGCGAGGATCGCTCGCCGGGTCGAGTTGGCCAGTGCGGCGAACGTCTCGCTGAGCCGGTCCTCGTCGATCGTCGCAGTCATGACCCGTACTTTCCAGAGCAGCTAATTAACCGATATGGAAAGTACCAGTGTCTTCCCTCGCGGTCAACCCGTCGGTGCCGTGGGCGGCGAGACGTCCGCGAAATGTGACTGACCGGCGTCTGCTCCGGCTCATCAGGACAAGTTTGCTGAACTGCTCCCGCGTGGCACCCAGCAGGATGAGGCGTGGCCGCGGCCACCTTGCTGCTTGCCCAGGGCGCTGATCAGCGCGTCGTGATGGAGATTCTCGGCTACTCACGGTTCGGCATGACCAACCGCTACGCGCGCATGCTCCCCAAGGTGATGGCCGAAGGGCCGGGCGTAGCGGCCAGGCCTTTGGAGGTGAGATGTGCACACAATTGCAACCCAGGTGGGCCGGACTGGCGCAATGAGGCGAAGAAACGCCAGGTCAGAGGGGGTGCGCCGCCAGGGACTCGAACCCCAAACCCGCGGATTAAGAGCTTGAGCGCGGCGGGTTCACCGGGACTCACGGGCGTTCGCACCGCGGCTCAGACTCCACGCGCGTACTTGGGTGAACTGGGCCGGACAGCAGTGACCTGCAACCCGGACTGCAACCCCTGGGCCGACTCGGCTGGTTCCCTGGTCGGCGTGTGACAATCGAGTGACTCCGACAGCTAACCGGTGCTGTTTACGGCCGCGCATGCCAAAGTTTTACCTAATGGTCGCCGGTCAGTAGCACAAGCTCATGTCACTCATTGCCATTGCCCTTGAAGGAGGCGGCTTCGCCCCGCGCTTTTCAATGAGGCTGCCGCGTCCGGGCTGGGACGCGCCACGCAAGGATATGGGGGCCGCCACTCACCTTGACGGATCCTCGCCGCGCACTCCAAGATGACACCGCAGCCGCAAGGTGGTCGATAGGTCGTGCAATGCCCTGGTCCTGGGCAAAGGACAAGGGGGGCCATGCTGCAGCCCAGCGGCCCGCGTGAACGATCAATTACCGCTTAGGGAGGAACCCGTGAACAGAAAGTTTCGAAAGAAAGTCATGGTGACCGCCACGATGAGCGTGCTTGCCGCGCTGGCGTGGGTGACCGTACCCGGCGGATTCGCGGGGGCGTCGGCAAAGGCAGCGAGCAGGCACGTCCTGCTGATCAGTATCGACGGTTTTCACGCGTCCGACCTGGCCACATGCGAGGCGCAGGGCCTGTGCCCCAACTTGGCCTCACTAGCCGGTTTTGGCACCACTTATGCAGATGCCCATGCCTCGGAACCGTCTGACTCGGCTCCAGGCCTGATGGCTCTTGCCACCGGCGGTGACCCAAAGCTGACCGGTGTGTATTACGACGACAGCTACGACCGCACGGCCTACGCACCTCCGGCCCAAACACCCACGCTCAGCCAGAACTGCACGGGACCCGCGGGCAATGAGGCCCCGTATTTCGAGAACGTCGATACGGGCGCTCCAACATTCCTTAACCCCAACGGATATCGGTCGATAATTGGCCCTACAGTCGATCCCAACCAGCTAATTTTCCTGAAGCAAATGGGCAAGTGCCGGCCGATTCTGCCCAACAACTTCCTCCGCACCAACTCGATCTTCAGCGTGGCAAACCGGGCGGGCATGTATACCGCCTGGGCGGACAAGCATCCCGTCTACAACGCCCAGGTCGCAGGGAATGGCACACCGAATACGGTTAATGATCCGTTCAACACGGAGATCAACGCCGATCTCATCCCGCCGTCGATGGTCGACACCCGCGGGACTACCGTTACCTTCCCCTTGCCCAACCCCTCTGGAACAGGTCCGTTCTTCATCACCGACTCCGTCGGTAACACCGAAGCCTACGACCAGATCAAAGTTGACGCTATCCTCAACGAGATCGACGGTCGCAACTCGACTGCCACCGCGGCTGCTCCCGTACCGAACATCTTCGGCATGAACTTCCAGGCCGTCAGCGTGGGGCAAAAGCTGGTCGACCCGATCAAGTCATGTGTTCGCAACCCCCCCCCATCCGGGTGTGACCCGAACTACGTTCCCGGCGGGTACGAGCCGGGCAGCACCTCGGCCAGCCCCATCTTCACGCCACAGCTGAAAGGCGCGATCGGGTTCGTCGACAACGCCATTGGGGCGATGGTCAACGAACTGCGTAACCAGGGTGTGTTGGCCACGACCACGATCATCATCACCGCCAAGCACGGGCAGTCCCCCATCGACCCTTCCAAGCTCGCTCTGATCGGGCACGCGGAGGTCACGGTGCTCAACAATGCCGGCGTTTTCCCGGCCATGGTCACCGACGACGACGTCGCGCTGATCTGGATGAACCCGGCGACCCGGGTGGCCGACACGGCGAAGGGTGTGGCGGCCCTGCAGGCCAGCATGGCCAATGGCAACCCGGCCCGCATCCAAACGTTGCTGTTCGGGCCGGCTCTCGCAGCCCAGTTCGGCAATCCGGCAACCGATCCGCGAACCCCCGACATCATCATCCAGCCCATACCGGGAACCATCTACTCCTCGAGCAAAGGCAAGGTGATGGAGCACGGCGGCTTCGCCGAGGATGACACCCATGTCGCCCTGCTGACCGTTAACGGAGCCAACGTCGTCAACAATTCTCCGGTTGGCGCCACGGTCACCCAGCCCGTGCGGACGTACCAGGTGGCTCCCACCATCCTGTCCGACCTCGGCCTGAACACCAACCAACTTGACTCCGTACGGACCGAGGGCATCCAGGTCCTTCCCGGCGGCTAAAACAAACGAATCAACCACATCCAGCCGGGTCAGACTGCGTATTGCACTCTGACCCGGCTGGCTTTCTGCGTCGGGTTTGCGCAGCGTGGCAGCTCATGTCGAATATTTCGGAGCGAGTATCGGTGCCGTGCACGGGTGCGCCTGCACGGGTGCGCCTGCATGGGGAGGTTCACGGGCACACGTTCACGGGTGCGCCGCCAGGGACTCGAACCCCGAACCCGCGGATTAAGAGACAGTCCCGGTCACGACCGAGACCGTCCGAATCCGTCCGAGTTTCCGGCTGACCTGCGACGGTAAGCACGGCCTAGTGTGCGGCTGTCCGAGACAGTGCAGAGGCGTTGCTGCTCGAATTGCTGCTCGGCCCGTACTTCTTTGCGGCGTCCTGGTCCTCCCCGTCGTTCTCGTAGCTGCCATCTCCCTTGGCCTTGGCCGCCGTGTCAGGGGTCGCAAAGCGACCGCGCAGCGGCTTGGCCTTGACCCGGTGGACTCGGCCAAGATCATGGTGCAGCGAGGAGGACGGGTAGCCCCAGCTGATCCGAAGTCGGGCAGTTACCGGGCGCGGGGCAGCCCCCACGGAGCGGCGCGGAGCCGGGGATGGCGGTGTTGTCGGCGGGGCTGGTTCCTTGTCGCAATCGCCGAGGCGTAGCTGCCGACGACGTGGATCGGCGTGCCGGGCGTGCCGCTGGCCGTGCTGTGCCCGAACCGGTGACGGCATAGACGGTCTTCCCGTGCATGTCATGCCTCGGGCGGTGGCCGACGTGTCAAGGATCGAGAAGGGATGTCTTGCCGCTGGGGATGAGGTCGAGTATGGTGACAGTGTGAATAGCACTACTGCGACTATGCGGGTCGACCCGGGCAGCCCGGTCCCGCTGCACGAGCAGGTGGCGGCGGCGCTGCGCCGCGCGATCGCCGAGGGCGAGGCGGGCCCGGGTGAGCGGCTGCCCCCGGCCCGGGACCTGGCCGCGGTGCTCGGCGTCAACGCCAACACGGTGTTCCGGGCGCTGCGGGCGCTGCGCGAGGAGGGCCTGGTGGAGTTCCGCCGGGGCCGCGGGGTGACCGTGACCGGCGAGGCCCCGCAGCGGAGCGTGATCGTGGCGAAGGCGCGGGAGCTGGTCCTGCTCGCCCGGCGCTGCGGCTACCGGCCGGACGAGCTTATGCGGATCATCGAGCAGGTGCCGTAGGAGCGGGCATGAAGACCGTCGAGGTGCAGCGGCCCGGGGCCCCGGCCGAGGAAGCTGTGATCAAGGAGGCGCGGCGGCGCCAGCGGCGGCGCCAGTTCGCTATCGGTGCCGGTGTCGTGCTGGCGCTGGCTGGCGGGCTGGGCACAGGCGCCGCGCTGCGCGGGACCGGCCATCCACGGCCCCCGTCCGCTCATCACTCCACGCCACCGCATAAACAACTCCCGGCCAAGCTGACCGGCCTGCCAATGCCAGCAGGCACCAATCTGCGGCTCCTGCTTTTCACCTGGTATAAGTTTGGCAGGCCCGGGGCCCAGGCGGCCTGGTACTGGACGGCGACGCGGCGGACCGAGCGGATTGCCCACCTGCCAGCCACGAACCACGGGTATACGTTTCCTACCCGTGCTGGGGGAGGCTGGGCGTTGGGGGCATGGTGGATCAACTGGTCGCATTGCGGCACCTACCCTCGCACCTACCCTTGCCCCGGCCCGCCGGTGCGGGCGTACTTCATCGGCGACGGCTCGCTGACCGCGACGCGGATCGGCGCTGGATTCGGTGTGCTGGCATCCGGCCGCGCCGGTGCGGTATGGCTGGTCAGCTACCCGCGAAGCACCGACAACGTTCGTACGACGCCGGCCCGCGCGCAGCTGGTCAGCACCACCGGGCAGCCGCTGGGCCCGCGGTACCGCCTTCCCGCCGGGTACCTGCCCTGGAGCGGAGTTGGCAACTACCTGCTGTTGAACCCCATTCGTACTCACCCTCGTCCTCCGTATGTTTCCGAGCTCTGGGATCCGCGGACGGGGCAGGTCGTCCGCCACGTTGACAACGTCTTCGCCACCGGCCCCGGCCAGATCGCCTGGAGCCCAGGTTGCCGGGGCTGCCGGGCGCAGGTACTGAACGTGTCAACCGGGAAGAGCGTGACCATCCCGGTTTCGGGCCAGCTCTCAGGGATCTTCAGCGACGACGGGCGGCTGCTGGCCGTGCAGCTGCCAAGCCACGGTGCCTGTAATGCGACTCTTACGGGTTCTACCTGCTCGGGAGCCGACGGCGCGCTGGGCGTGTTCGACACCGAAACCGGGGCTCTTACCATCATCCCGGGCACCGACCTCCGCTTTTCCATGGCCATGGATTTCTTGTGGCAGAACGGTGGCCACCGGCTGATCGTTTTGGCGGCGCCAGGCACTAGCTCCTCGTACACCACCCAGGTCGGGTACTGGGACCCGGGCGACACCCGCCTCAGAGTGGCCACCATCCATCCACCAGGCGGGGTAGTGACCCCAGGGTGAGTCAGCAAGTGACATCTAAGCGGCTGGTGTCCACGCACTGGCCGGAGGGTGACGACATCAGCCGACACGAGGCGATCGGAGATCAGCCTGAACGGGCTCCTGCTCTGCCGGTGTTAGGCCGCCCGGCACACAGAAAGGTCCTACTCATCTCCGTTTTCCTCGCAGGCGCCATCTCTCTTGTGAGTGGTCTCCGGGTCTCCGGGTCGGCGAAGCCGATCGCATGCGACGCGACCGCAGGGAGCGCCCTAGACGCGGTGACCGCGAGCTGGATAATCGTGCGGCGAGGATGACGGCCCGTGCA
>Ga0318509_10000514_pt1 | contig 11512 bp, 8 predicted proteins | sample GRESIP084b2f22_FD_203477 | JGI IMG/M metagenome (GOLD analysis project Ga0318509, IMG submission 203477) | Tropical soil microbial communities from Luquillo Experimental Forest, Puerto Rico - GRE.SIPMG.084b2f22 | ecosystem: Environmental > Terrestrial > Soil > Tropical forest > Bulk soil...
TTGGGAGCGCGACGATCGGGCCAGCGCGACGCTGGATGATTTGCCTATACACCTTGTGCCAGAAGGTGATCCGGTGCCGCTCGCGGCGGGAAGGCGAGCGCTGGGCTGGTGGCTGGTCGGGACCAGCCGGGCGATGCTGTCACTGGCGCGCCAGCATGCCGTGGACCGCGTTCAATTCGGCCGGCGCATCAGCTCGTTCCAGGCGATCCGGCACCGCCTGGCAGAGACGCTCGTCGCAATCGAGGGCGCCGAGGCGACCCTCGACACCGCCGCCGCGCAATCCGACGGCGCCGACGGGCTGGCTTCCCTGCTGGCCAAGGCCGCGGCCGGCCAGGCGGCGCTGACCACCGCCCGCCACTGTCAGCAGGTGCTGGGCGGTCTCGGCTTCACCGCCGAACACCAGTTGCATCACCACGTCAAGCGGTCACTGGTCCTGGACGATCTGCTGGGCAGCGCACGAGAACTGACCCGGCAGGCCGGAGCGACGTTGCGGGCCAAGGGATCTGCCCCACGGCTGGCCGAGCTGTAGCGGCGTGTCCTCTTTGACGCCTCACCCGTCACTTGAGTCACCAGGCGACGGGTGATGGTTTTTGCCCACCTCATGACGACAAACGGTATCGCCCGTAATTTCTGTCGCACACGTAGACTCGTCTGGCCACCAAGAGGATAGGACGACATGAGTCATCCCGATGCACCTCGAAACGAGTTTGGCGTCGCCTCGCTGATCCTGGGCCTGGTCGCACTCTTAACCTGCTGGCTGATGGTCGGGGTGCCCTTCGGCATAGCCTCCGTGATAACGGGCGACATCGCACGCAGACGAGTGCAGCGCGGCCAGGCAAACAATCCTCGCATCGCAATGGCCGGCATCGTGTTGGGGGCGGTGTCGATCGCCGCAGGGATCGCCGCCATCGGCTACTGGTCCTGGTTGGACGCGCGAACGCCCTAAGTCAATTGCGTGGCAGGCCGAGTACCCGTTCGGCGATGATGTTCCGCTGAATTTCGGAAGTTCCGCCGGCGATGGTCGCGGCGAAAGTGCGCGCGTATCGGTCGAACCAGCTGCGGTAGTGGCTGTCCAGGTTCAACGGGGCGAAGAAGGCGGTGACCGCGCGGTACACGAGCCCGTCGGCGCCCGCGGCGTTCAGCGCGTCCTCCGAGGCATGTTGCAGGGCCTCCGAACCCAGGAGCTTCAGCACCGACTGGGCGGGTACGTCCTCTTCCCCGCGGGCGGCGCGCGCCAGCGCCGCCGACCCCATCAGGCGCAGCGCCTGGGCATCCATCACCAGGGTCGCGTAGCGGTCCCGCTCGAGCGATCCGGAAGGTTCGAAATCAACCGTCAGCTCGTGCAACAAGTCGACGTATCCCTTCCACAGCATGATCCGTTCGTGGCCGAGTGAGCCGGTTGCCACGCGCCATCCGTCGTTGAGCTGACCCACCAGATTCTCGGCCGGCACCCGCGCGTCGGTGAAGAACACCTCGTTGAAGTCGACCTCGTCGCTGTCACACATCGACGCGAACGGCCGGCGCACCACACCGGGAGTGTCGGTCGGGATCATTAACACACTGATGCCCTTGTGTTTTGGTTTGTCCGGATCGGTGCGCACGAACGTCAACAGCACATCGGCGTCATGGGCACCCGACGTCCACACCTTCTGCCCGTTGACCACGAAGTGGTCACCGTCAAGCACCGCGCGCGTTTTCAGTGAAGCCAGATCCGAGCCCGCACCCGGTTCGCTCATCCCCAGTGACGCGGTGATCTCCGCTCGCAGGATCGGTACCGCCCATCGCCGCTTTTGCTCTTGCGTGCCAAACGTCAACAAGGACGCCGCAATGATGCCCACACCTTGCGGATTGAAACTTTGATAGATGCGCCGCCGTCCCAACTCCTCGAGATACACGTATTGCTGCAATAACGTGGCGTTGCGTCCACCGAACTCTGGCGGATTGCCGGGCAGCAGCCACCCGCTGTCGAACAGCAGCCGTTGCCAGCGGCGGGCCCAGCCCGGGACGTGCGAACTGGAACCCGGCCGCTCGACCGCCTCGCCCTCTGGCGGCAGGTGTGTGTCGAGGAAAGCCACGAATTCCGCGCGGAATGCCTCGACATCGTCATCGAATGTCAGCTGCACAGCACTCCCTGAAAGATGGTTTCCCGATTCTCGGGGACGGCGCGGATCGCTCTTGCTATTCCGCTTCCCTACACACCTGTGAGAGAATACTATTCTCGTCATGAGAAAGTTACAATCTCCGACACGGCGGCCGCGAGGGGGGCGAGCACAGCGATGGCACGGCGTTCTCCGGTAGAGTCCAACCATGTTCTCCCCACGCGGCAATCGTCTGAGCCGCCCGTGACCAGCCCAAGCGAAGAGCCGGCATGGAAGCAGCGCGCGGTCGAGCGGTCGATCAAGACCGCGAAATTGCGGGCGGCGCAGCGCGTTCAGCGCTTCCTCGACGCGGCGCAGGCGATCATCATCGAGAAGGGCAGCACCGACTTCACCGTCCAGGAGGTCGTGGACCGGTCCCGCCAGTCGCTGCGGAGCTTTTACCTGCAGTTCGATGGCAAGCACGAGCTGCTTCTCGCGCTGTTTGAAGACGCGCTGAGCCGGTCCGCGGACCAGATCCGCGCCGCCACGGAAAGCCACACCGATCCGTTGGAGCAGCTGAAGGTCGCCGTCGAGTTGTTGTACGAGGCTTCGCGTCCCGACCCGACGGCCAAGCGGCCGCTATTCACCGACTTTGCGCCCCGGTTGCTCGTCACGCATCCCGCCGAGGTGAAGGTCGCGCACGCGCCGCTTGTGGCGTTGCTGACCGAACTCATGGAGGCCGCCGGCGACGACGGCAAGTTGCGCGCCGGCATCAATCCGAAGCGGGTTGCCGCCATGACCATGCAGACGGTCATGTTCCTCGCCCAGTACAGCGGCGGCACCGACGACGCGACTATCCATCCCATCACCGCCGACGAGGTGTGGGACTTCTGCTCGCGCGGATTCGTCGGCTAGCACGGACTCTCGCCAGAGCTCTGAGCAAATAGCGCACGCGATTTGACTGGCGAGAATCAGATTCTCTAATATTTAGAACCACAAATAGCCAAAACGAATTCGGCGTTGACACCAGGTTGGTGGGTAACGCCAGAGTTCACCTGCGACACGATCCGCGCTCCGGGGGACGCGGTTCCGGCGAGAGGCGATTGATTACTCGTGACAGTCAGCGCGGCCCGCGAAATCTACTTCGATCCGTACGACGTCGCGCTGAACGCGGACCCCTACCCGATGTGTCGGCGGCTGCGCGAAGAGTCGCCGCTGTACTACAACGAGCAGCATCACTTCTACGCCCTGAGCCGGTTCGACGACGTCGACCGCGCGTTGGTCGATTACCAGACGTTCAGCTCGGCGAAGGGCGCCATACTCGAGCTGATCAAGGCGAACATCGACATTCCGCCCGGTGTGCTCTTGTTCGAGGATCCGCCGATCCACGACGTCCACCGCAAGTTGCTGTCCCGCATGTTCACACCGCGCAAGATCAATGAGCTCGAGCCCAAGATCCGCGAATTCTGCGCCCGCAGTTTGGATCCGCTGGTTGGCACGGACCGGTTCGACTTCGTCGCCGACCTCGGGGCGCAGATGCCGATGCGGGTAATCGGGATGTTGCTGGGCATCCCCGAGGAATACCAGGAAGCCGCACGCGATCGCGCCAACGCCAATTTGCGCACCGAGGCCGGCAAACCGATGGATGCTACCGCCGAACACATGATGAACGGCGAGTTCTTCGGCCAATTCATCGACTGGCGGGCCGAGCATCCCTCCGACGACATCATGACCGAGTTGCTCCACGTCGAGTTCGAGGCCGACACGGGGACCGTCCGCCGGCTCCGCCGCGACGAACTTCTCACCTACATCAGCGTCGTATCCGGCGCCGGCAACGAGACCACCACCCGGCTGATCGGCTGGGCTGGCAAGGTGCTGGCCGAGCATCCCGACCAGCGGCGTGAACTGGTCGCCGACTCGTCGTTGATTCCGGCGGCCGTCGAGGAGTTGCTGCGCTATGAACCGCCCGCGCCGCACATCGCCAGGTACGTCACCCGCGATGTCGAGTACTACGGCCAACGAGTGCCCGCGGGCAGCGTCATGATGTTGCTCGTCGGCGCGGCCAACCGCGACCATCGCCAATTCCCGCCGGACGGAGACGTTTTCGATATCCGGCGAGAGTCGCGCCAACATCTGACGTTCAGCGTTGGCACCCATTACTGCCTCGGGTCGGCGCTGGCCCGCCTCGAGGGCCGGATTGCGCTCGAGGAGATTTTGAAGCGCTTCCCGGAGTGGGACGTCGACCTTGACGACGCCAAGCTGTCCCCGACTTCCACCGTGCGGGGATGGGAGACAATGCCGGCCGTTCTCCGCTGACAAATTAACGAATTGAGGTAGCCATGACTGGACGTGTTGAGGGCAAGGTCGCTTTCATCACCGGGGCGGCGCGCGGTCAGGGCCGCAGCCACGCGGTGCGGTTGGCGCAGGAGGGCGCTGACATTATTGCCGTCGATATCTGCAAGCCCATTCGCGACGGCCTCCTGGACACCGCGATTCCAGCGTCGACGCCCGAGGATCTGGCGGAGACCGCCGACCTCGTCAAGGGCCATAACCGCAGAATCTTCACGGCGGAAGTCGACGTGCGCGACTATGTCGCGCTGAAGGCCGCCGTGGACAGCGGTGTGGAGCAGCTGGGCCGGCTCGACATCATCGTCGCGAACGCCGGCATCGGCAACGGCGGTGAAACGCTTGACAAAACGAGCGAACAGGACTGGACGGAAATGATCGACGTCAACCTGTCGGGGGTGTGGAAGACCGTGAAGGCCGGGGTCCCGCACATCCTGGCCGGCGGCCGCGGCGGGTCGATCGTCCTGACCAGCTCGGTCGGCGGACTCAAGGCGTACCCGCACACCGGCCACTACGTCGCCGCCAAGCACGGCGTCGTCGGCCTGATGCGTGCCTTCGCGGTTGAGTTGGGGCAGAAGATGATTCGCGTCAACTCGGTGCATCCAACCCATGTGGCAACCCCCATGCTGCACAACGAGGGCACCTTCAAGATGTTCCGGCCCGACCTGGAAAGCCCGGGGCCCGACGACATGGCGCCGATCTGTCAGCTGTTCCACACGCTGCCGATCCCGTGGGTGGAACCGGTGGACATCAGCAACGCCGTGCTGTTCTTCGCCTCCGACGAGTCGCGCTACGTCACCGGCGTGACCCTGCCCATCGATGCGGGTAGCTGCCTTAAGTAGCATCCGGTCCGTGAATGGAATTGCCGGATTCGAGGGACGCGGGACGGTCATCACCGGCGGCGCGAGCGGCATCGGTTTTGCCACCGCCACCGAGTTTGCTCGCCGCGGAGCCCGCGTGGTGCTCGCGGACGTCGACAAGCCCGCGCTGGAACAGGCCGTGGCGCGGATGCAAGCCGAGGGGTTCGACGCGCACGGCGTGATGTGCGACGTCCGGCATCTCGAGGAGATGGTTCATCTCGCGGACGAGGCATTCCGCCTGCTCGGCCAAGTCGACGTCCTATTCAGCAATGCCGGCATCGCTGTCGCTGGCCCGCTGGCGCAAATGTCGCACGACGACTGGCGCTGGGTCATCGATATCGACCTGTGGGGCTCGATCCATGCCGTCGAGGCGTTCGTGCCCAGGCTGCTCGAGCAGGGCGCGGGCGGCCACATCGCCTTCACCGCGTCGTTCGCCGGACTGGTACCCAACGCCGGCCTCGGAGCGTACGGCGTTGCCAAGTATGGCGTTGTCGGCCTGGCGGAAACGTTGGCCCGCGAGGTCAAGGACAACGGCATCGGGGTGTCGGTACTCTGCCCGATGGTCGTCGAGACAAAGCTGATGTCCAACTCCGAACGTATCCGCGGCGCGGACTACGGGTTCGCGTCGACGCCCGACGTGACGGGGGGGCTCGGTCCGCTCCCGGCGCAAGACCAAAGTTTGGGGGTCGACGACGTGGCCCGGCTTACCGCCGACGCGATTCTCGCCAACCGGCTCTACATCCTGCCGCACGAGGCGGCCCGAGCCTCGGTCCGCCGCAGGTTCGAGCGCATTGACCGCACGTTCGACGACCAGGCCGCCGAGGGTTGGCGCCACTAACCGGACGGCCCGAGCCGGTAATCGCCCGTCTGCGGGTCGTGATACCAGCCGCCCGCGGCATGGGTGCCACCGTCGACATGCAGCGTCTGCCCGGTCAGGTAGGCCGACATCTCAGACGCCAGAAATACTGCGACACTGGCAATCTCGTCGACATGGCCGGGGCGGCCCAGCGGCACGATGTTGCCCATGCCGTTCACCGCCCCATCGCCGGCCAGCCGAGCCAGCCCCTCGGTGAGCGTGATATCGGGCGCTATTGCGTTGACCCGTATGGAGTGGGGCGCCAGTTCCAGCGCCGCGGTCTTGGTGTAGTTGATGACACCCGCCTTCGCAGCGGCGTACGCCGCATAGCCCGGTGCGGCGCGTACGCCTTCGATCGACGTCACCGAGATGACGCTGCCGGGAAGGCCTGCAGACACCAGTTGCCGAGCGATCCGCTGGGTGCACAGCAGCACGTGCCGCAGGTTGGCCTTATATAAGGCGTCCCAACCGTTTTCGCTGGTGTCCAGCAGCGGCGAGGAGAACACGCCGCCGGCGTTGTTCACCAGGATCGTCGCCGGCCCGAGTTCGGCGGTGGTGCGTTGCAGCGCGGCGTCCACCTGACCGCCGTCGCGGACGTCGGTCACGATTCCCAGCGCACCAATGGATTCCGCGGCCAGCGCGCAAGTCTCCGGGTCGCGCTCCCAGATCGCGACCCTGGCACCGAATGCGGCCAGCCCGGCGGCGACGCCGCGGCCGATACCCGAGCCGGCGCCGGTCACCACCGCCACGCGATCGGTTAGCAGAATGTTCGACGGATCGATTGCCATCAATTACCTCCGCAATTACCTCGCGCGCAACTCAGGCGGGTGTCCGGCCGATGATTCCGTCGGCTTCCAGGTCTGCGATCTCTGAGGGAGTCAGGCCCAACTCGGCCAGCAAATCATGGTTGTGCTGCCCAAGGGCAGGTGCGGGAGTGGTGTGAAACGGCCCGGCCCAGCCGGAGAAGCCCATCGGCACGGTGCTGAGCCTAGCCCGGCCGTTAACGGGGTGTTCGACCTCCTCGAAGAAGCCGCGAAACGCCAGCTGATCCAGCTCCGTTTGACGATGGGGCTGCATGACCTTGGCCACCGGCACGCCGGCATCCCAAAGGGTTGCGACGATGTCGTCTCCGCTGCGGCGCTCACACCAGGCGGCCAGCCGGTCGTCGATCAGGTCGTGCCGTGCGCGCCGGCCGGCGGCGGCCGACAGCGCGGAATCCATTGCCCACGAAGGCGACCCGAGCGCGTCGCGCAATCGTATCCACTGGTCGTCGGTCGCCACCGCGACGGCGACCCAACAGTCGAGTCGGCCGAATTCGTCGGTGTCCGCGGTGCGGTAGAGGTTCTGCGGCGCCGCCGTGGGTCCCCGATTGCCGGTGCGTTCCAACAGCGCGCCGTATGCGGTGTACTCGATGATCTGTTCGGCGGAGATGCTGAGCGCGGCATCGACCATTGCCGCCTCGACCAGCACACCCTCCCCCGTGCGGCGACGGTGCTCCAAAGCCAGCAGCAGGGCATTGAGCGCATGCACGCCCGCGTTGGGGTCACCGATCGTATACGGCTCATACGGAGGGCGGTCGGGATAGCCGGTCAGCCAACTCAGGCCGGACGCCGCCTCGATCGCATATGCGAACGCCGGATTGTCGCGCCACGGCCCGTCGAGTCCGAACCCGGGCATTCGCAGCATGACCGCGTCCGGTCGAACCTCTTGCACGGCCGCAAAATCCAGCCCGATCTGTCCCAGCACCCGGGGTGTGAAGTTTTCCACGATCACATCGCAGGTGGCGATGAGCCGACGCAATACGTCGCGCCCGCGCGGGCCCCGCAGGTCCAGCGCCAGTCCCTTTTTGTTGGTGTTCAGCGCCGCGAAAATCGGTGATTTCTCCCACCACTGCTCTTCGGTGACGGGTATACCGGCGATCAGTCGGGTGCCGTCGGGCCGGCGCGTCGATTCCACATGGATGACCTCCGCGCCGAGCATGGCCATGAAATGAGTGCAGCAGGGACCCGCCCAGAAGGTCGTCATGTCCAGCACGCGAAGCCCGGTGAACGGCAGCCGGTTTGCCGGGGCAGAGGTGGTCGGCGCGCGCCGCGGCGGCACGCTTGCGGCCCGGTAACGGGCGGTGTGTTCACCGAGCCGCGGCGCCGGGCCGGGCCGCCGAAGCCGCGCGGGCCGCATCCGGTAGGGGTGGCCCGGCTGGCGGAATCCGTCGCGAGGATTGCACACAAACGAACCCCGCTCCTGGAAGTGGTCCAGCGATGCGATGTTCGCGCCATTGGCGACCGGCGCGTTCGGAATCCGGAATGCCGTTGCGAGCTCGCGGATCTCGTCGGCCGGATTGGCCTCCACCCACGCGTAGATGTCTTCGGCGTGGATGTTGGCCTGTTCGGTGATGGTCAGTGGCGATTCTTCATCGATCCATTCCGGGTGGCCGACCATCGCGCACAGGTCGAACCACTGCTGCGCCGTCCCGCAGCCGAGGTCGACCAGACCGTCCTTCGCCTGCGCCACACCCGGCACGGTGAGCCGCCGGGCGTCTCGCCACGGCCGGCCCAGCATTTCGAAGTAGGTGACCGGGTAGTAAGTCAGACAAAGGATCTGGGTCTCCAGCATCGACAGGTCGATGAGTTCTCCTTGCTCTCCCGAGCCGCCGCGGCCAAACCGCGACGCCAGAATCGCAACGCTCGCGTAGGCCCCGGCCATATACTCGCCGACCTGCCCGCCGATGTACACCGGTGCTCGTTCCGGCAGTCCGCGCCCAAGCCCGACGATCCCGCCAGACCAGGCCTGCAGGGTGAATTCGGTCGCCGCGCGATCCCGCCAGGGGCCCTCCAGGCCGAAGGGAGTGATCGAGGCGACGGTCAAGTGCGGATAGGCTCGATGGATCTCCGCGGGCCTGAAGTTCTGGTGCTCAGCCAGTTTCGAGCATCCCGACCACACCACCGCGTCCGCCGCGGCCAGCAGGCTGTGGACCAGCCCGATGTCTTCATCGACTTCGGGATCGGCGACCACGCTGTGTTTGGAGCCGGCCAGGAAACTGAACAGCGCGCCCTCGCCCCCCGGTGGGATCGGCGCACCCGAGGCCGACCAGCGCCGCAGCGGATCACCTTGCGACGGCTCGACTTTGATGACGGCGGCACCGCCGTCGGCGAGCAACTTGGTGCAGTAGGCGCCCGCTATTCCGGTCGATAAGTCAACAACCGTGTAGCCGGCCAGGGGTTCGCCCACTCACGCCTGCCACGCGGGGCTGGTGGTCAGAACTTCGGGGCCGTCGGCGGTGATGAGCACGGCTTCACGCCCGAATACCGCGCCGACTCCCTGCTCCCAGACATAGCCCGTCACAGCCAGCACGATTCCCGGCTCCAACCGCTCGTCGGCCGCGCTGCGAGGCAAATGCTGAGAAACGACGGGCGGGTCGAAGCCCATCCCCAGACCCCGGGCCACCGGCATGGGCGGCGCGGGCTCCCCCGCGGCTCCGTACGCGGCCAGCAGTCCGTCGGCTGTGGCGCCCGGCTGGCATGCGGCTATCAGTCCGGCCCACAAGGTTTCCCAGCGCCGGTAAAGGGGGGCGGCCCCGCCGGGCGCACCCGCGGGCCAAGTCCGTCCGACCTCGCCGATGTAACCACCGGCCAGCACCCCGGCTGAGAAGGCCACCAGGTCGCCGTCGTTCACCGGGCCGACGCCGTCGACGCGCCGCCACGGGTGATCGCGTGAAGTCACCCACGCGACATCCTGATTCGACGGGGTGCTCACCCCGCCGGCCGCCAGCGCCTCCAGCAGCACCCCGGCCAGCAGCTGAACGCTGACCCCGGGCCGCAGCTCGGAAACCGCCGCCGCCAGGCCCGACTCGGCCACCGCGATCGCCTCCCGCAGCGAAGCCACCTCTTCGGGGGTCTTGATGCGCCGGGCCGCCCGCATGGCGAGCTCCCCGTCGACGAGCTGGGCGTTGGGAAACGCCGTCGGCAGCAGGCGCGCGAAAGCCGGTGACAGCGCGTCGGTTCCGACGCGGCGCGCGGTAGACGCGCCGTCGATGCGCTGCAGCGCGGCCATGGTGTTCATCGGATTCCAGGAGATGCCGTACAGGTTCTCGTGTGGAATGTCGTCGGGAACACCTTCATCCCAGGTGCTGAGCAGGTGGACCGCGCCGGTCGCGCGCACCAGGACACAGGTCGGACCGAACGGCCGGGTCCCGGCCACCCACAGTTGCGGCGTCCCGGAGACGTAGCGGACGTTGGCCTGGCGGCCGAGGACCAGCACATCGAGATCGTGCGCCGCCATCTGCTGCAGCGCTCGCTGCCGGCGACCGGAGCGCAGTGCCCTATTGTCGGGCAGGACTTCAGTTGCCATAGGGGTCATAGGGGTAGTCGGTCAATTTCATCCAGCCATCGTCGGTGATCACCAAGACCTCTTCGCTGCGGTAGCCGCCGGTACCGTCCTCCCACACCACCGGCTCCAAAACCAGCACCATCCCCGGTTGCAGCACGAAGTTCTCATCGAACTCGTCCCCGAGATCGGTTCCGATCATGGGCATTTCGGCCGCGTTGACGCCGATGCCGTGGCCGAGGTAGAAGTGCGGCAGCCAGGGCCGGCCTCCGCCGTTGGCTTTGGTTGCGGCTCTTCCGAGATCGGCTGCGGTGACGCCGGCGCGGGCGACGTCCAGCACGGCGGTCATGATCTCGAACCATCTGTCGAACTGCGCCTGCTGGCGCGGCGACGGGTCCCGGCCGACGATCCAGGTGCGCCCGAAGTCCGAGCAGTAGCCGTGGTAGGTGATGCTGACGTCGGTCCACAGCACATCGCCTTCGGCGAGTTCGCGTTCGGTGCTCAGCAGCGGCAGCGCCAAATCGCCGTGCGTGGTCCACACTCCTTCGGCCTTGCTCGGCGGCATCACCTGCCAGATCGGTTCCAGCATGCTGGCCGTGGCCCCCAGTTCGAACGCTCGCCGCAAAAAGCTTGCGGACAGGTCGACCTGGCGGATGCCCGGGGCCAACGCCTTGTGGACGTCGATTATCGCCTCGTCGGTAATCCGGATGGCGGTGCGCATACACGACAATTCGTCCGGCGTTTTGATTGCCTTGGCGGCGCTCACAACCGCCGACGCGTCGACGGGAGCGCCGTTGGGGAACAAGAGCTTGCCCGCGCGCGACATGGCGCCGGTGCACTCGTCGACCGCGACCTTCACCCCGGCCGGAATCACGTCGGTCAGCAGCCGGGCGAAATTCTCTACGCCTTCGTCGAATTCGACGTAAACGGGCCCGTGCAGGTGATCGGCGGGCAGGCCCGACTCTAGCGACGCGCCTTCGCGGAACGGCAGGAACAGGTGCGGCCATTCGTCGTCGGCGATCACCACGGCCACCGGCCGCTCGACGTAG
>Ga0318509_10000518_pt1 | contig 11501 bp, 8 predicted proteins | sample GRESIP084b2f22_FD_203477 | JGI IMG/M metagenome (GOLD analysis project Ga0318509, IMG submission 203477) | Tropical soil microbial communities from Luquillo Experimental Forest, Puerto Rico - GRE.SIPMG.084b2f22 | ecosystem: Environmental > Terrestrial > Soil > Tropical forest > Bulk soil...
AGGCCTCGGTGATGACCGGACGCGCATGCTCGCCGATGGTTGCGCCGACGACAGGGTTGGGATCGACGAGGATGATATGGAAGTCGCCGGCCAGGCCCGCTGCGCGAAGCTTTTCCGGCATCTCGGTCGCCACTTCGATTCCGGTAAAGCCCGCGCCCACGACCACGACCGTGTTGCGTGCTCGCGTCGCATGGCGCTCGACAAGCGAAGCCAGATGGGCATTGAGCCTGAGTGCCGCCGCATAAGTGTCCACGTCAAAGCTGTTGGCGGCGAGGCCTGGAATGGCCGGGCGCACGAGCTCGCTGCCAAGCGTCAGCACGAGCCGATCGTAGGCGAGACTTTCGTGCCCGCCCGTCGTTGCGACGATCACCTCCTGTTTCCGGGGATCGATGGCGCGAACTTCTGCGATCCTCTGATTGACGCCGATCGGGTCGAGCAGTTCGGCGAGCGGAATGGCCGCGTCGCTCAAATCGACCTCGTAATTGCGAACGCGGATGTTGTGATAGGCGTTGCGATCGACGACGAAGATCTCGACATCGGCGGCGCGGGCGCCGATCTCGTCACGCTTGCGTGCGGCCCCGATGGCGGCCCACAGGCCGGCGAATCCCGCTCCGAGGACGACAATGCGCGCCATGCCTGCTTCTCCGCTCTCCCGACCAAAGAAATTTGGCTTCAGCCTACTCGAAAGGGAACCGCGAGATGCCTCTCGCCATGTTGTCAAAACGCCGTGTACCCGCCGTCGATCACGAAACAGTCGGCGGTGTGGTAGGACGAGGCCTTGCTCATGAGGTAGACGGCGATACCGCCGAAATCGGAAGGCTCGCCGAACCGCCGCGCCGGAATGCGCGGCATCACGGCGCCGACGAATTTCTCGTCCGCCATGACGCGCGCGGTCATGTCGCTCCTGACCCAGCCTGGCAGGATCGCATTGGCCGTGACGCCGTAACGCGCGAGTTCCACGGCAAGCGCGCGGCAGAGCGCATTGATCGCAGCCTTGGTGCCGGCATAGTGCTCGTTGCGCGCGGTGCCGAACAGCGAGGCCAGGCTCGAGGTTGCAACCAGCCGGCCGAACGGATCGCCCGCCTGCGCCCGCTCGGTCATGTGGCGGGCTGCGGCCTGGAAGACATGGAACACGCCGTCGAGATTGGTCGCATACATCGTGCGCCATTCCACCTCGGTGCGCTCGATGAAGGGTTTTCGGCCGCCTCCGCCGATGCCGGCATTGGCAAAGCAGCCGTCGACGCGGCCGAATCTGTGGAGGGTCGCCTTCATCGCCTCCGCAACGGACGCGGGATCGGTGACGTCGCAGACGCTTGTATCGACCTCGCCGGGGCCCTTTGCCATCGTCGCCGCTGCGGTCTTGTTCTTCTCCGCATTACGGCCCCAGATCGAGACGTTGCAGCCACTCGACGCAAGGGCTTGCGCCATACCGAGCCCGATACCGCCATTACCGCCGGTGATGACCGCGACGCGGCCCGAAAGGTCGAACATGCTCATTGGCGTCTCCCTCTGGCGTTTCCATTCTCCACGATGCGCGTCAGCCACGCGCCGTCTGGCTGCCTGAACCATGGACAACGACGCCGCAAAAATCAAATATGGTCTGGAAAATCCGCCGCGCGCCGGGTAGCGCGCGCAACAATTGAAAGAGGAAACAAAAATGCAATTCAAGCACTGCACGCTCGATGTCGAAGGGTCGGTTGCCGTCCTGAAATTCGATCATCAGGAGGTCATGAATGCGGTCTCCATGGACATGCTGGGTGGGCTCGCCGAAGCGCTGGACGAGGTCAACGACCGCAGGGCCGAGGTGCGCTGCCTTGTTTTGACCGGCGCAGGCCGCGCCTTCTGCACCGGCGCGAACTTGCAGGGTCGCAACCAGCCGCAGAAGCCGGGCCGCAGCAACGCCGGAGCGGCGCTGGAAACCGGCTTCCATCCGTTCCTGCGGCGGCTGCAGAACCTGCATTGTCCGCTGGTCACGGCGGTCAACGGACCGGCGGCGGGCGCCGGAATGAGCTTTGCGCTGATGGGTGACATGATCCTTGTCGCGCGCTCGGCCTATTTCCTGCAGGCCTTCCGCCGCATCGGTCTCGTGCCCGATTGCGGCTCGACCTGGCTGTTGCCGCGCCTGATCGGCAAGGCGCGCTCGGTGGAATTGTCCCTGATGGGCGAGCGGCTGCCGGCGGAGAAGGCACTGGAATGGGGCCTGATCAATCGCGTCCATGACGATGCGGTTTTGATGGAGGAAGCGATGAAGCTTGCGCGTGAGCTCGCAAGCGGGCCAACGGTCGCGCTGTCGCTGATCCGGAAGCTCTACTGGGAAAGCCCGGAAAATTCCTTCGAGGACCAGCTCAACCTCGAATTCCAGTCGCAGCGCATCGCCGGCGCGACCGAAGATTTCAGGGAAGGCGTCACCGCGTTCCTTGAAAAGCGGCCGGCAAAATTCGCAGGCAAATGATCGAGGACGCGCTCACGCGTTCCGTCCCTTCCTGGTATCCGGGCGCGACCGGCGTTGCGGGCGCCGCAAAACTCTCGGGCGGCGCCAGCCAGGAGACCTGGTCGTTTGACATCGTACATCCGCAAGGCAAGGTCGGCGCGATCCTGCGCCGCGCCCCGAAGGGCCATGGAGCGGCCCCGACGCGCGCCGCGGGGCTCGAGGCCGAGGCGAAGCTGATGCAGCTTGCGCACGATGCCGGCTTGCCGTCGCCGAAGGTGCTGCATCTGTTGCAGCCAGAGGACGACCTCGGCACCGGCTTTGTGATGCAACGCGTCGAAGGCGAGAGCATTGCGCGCAAGATTTTGCGCGACGAACTGTTTGCCAAAGCGCGCCCGCTGCTGGCGCGGCAGCTCGGCCGGATCGCGGCGGGCATTCACGGCTTGCCGCGGGCGCAACTGCCCAGGTTGCGCGAGATGACGGCGGCGAAGGAAATCGCGGAGCTGACGCGGGAATATCGCGGCTTCAACTGGCCGCGGCCGGTGTTCGAGCTCGCGCTGCGCTGGCTCGGCCGTCACGATCCCGGTCCGCCCAAGGAAGTGACGCTGGTGCATGGCGATTTCCGCAATGGCAATCTCATCATCGGCCAGGACGGCGTGCGCGCGGTGCTCGATTGGGAACTCGCGCATTTCGGCGACCCCATGGAGGATCTCGGCTGGATCTGCGTCAACTCCTGGCGCTTTGGCGAGATCGATAAACCCGTTGGCGGCTTCGGCTCGCGCGAGGAGCTGTTCGCAGGCTACGAGGCGGCCGGCGGGAAGATCGACGCTGCGAGCGTGACCTTCTGGGAGGTCATGGGCACGCTGCGCTGGGGCGTGATGTGCTGCGGCATGATGCAGGGTTTTCGAAGATCGCCCGACCATTCGATGGAGCGCGCCATGATCGGCCGCCGCGCCTCCGAGACCGAGATCGACTTGTTGCGGCTGCTGGCGCCGCGAGGAGGGCCATGATCCCGAAAAGCCTGCCCCGCGCTTGATGCGGGGGCGGGAACCGGGTTCCAGGCAAGATCATGCCCGATTGGAGATTGAGATGCAGGACGAACCGACACCGGTTGAACTGACCAAGGCGGTTGCGGATTTTCTGCGCGACGACATCGCGCCGATGATTGCCGGCCACAATGCGTTCAAGCTTCGCGTCGCCATCAACATGCTCAATCTTGTTATCAGGCAATTGACGCTTGCGGAGGGGAGTGACGTGGCTGAGGCCGCACGGCTCTGCCGGCTATTGGGTATCGAGGGCTCGCTGATCGAACTCAACCGCGCACTCGCGGACGGAATCGCGCGTGGCGAGGTCGATCTCGGCACGCCGGGGCTTGCCGAGCATCTCTGGCAGACCACGTTGGACAAGCTCGCGGTCGATCAGCCGAACTATGCCTCGTACAGGCGGGAGTTGGGGGGAGGCAAAGCTGATGCCTAGAAAGGGGATGGCCGGGACAAGCCCGGCCATGACGAGAAACGCCTGCTGCCTACCGCCCCAGCCACTTCGGCGGTCGCTTCTCCGCGAACGCCTTCGGCCCCTCGATGTAGTCCTGCGAGGCCGCCATCGCCTTCACGGCCGGATAGTCGCGCTGTTCGGTCATCGCCTGTTCGAGCGGGACCTCCATGCCCTTGCGCATCGCCTGCTTGGAGGCGCGGATCGACATCGGCGAGTTTTTGCAGATGGTCTCGGCCCAGCGCTCGGCGGCGGCGAGCGCCTCGCCGGCCGGCACCACCTCGTTGACAAAGCCGAGCTCGAGACCCTCTTTGGCCGAGACGTGGCGCGCGGTCAGGATCATGCCCATCGCGCGCTTGAGCCCGATCTGCCGCGGCAGGCGCTGCAGGCCGCCGGCGAGCGCGGCCAATCCGACGCGCGGCTCGGGGAGGGCGAAGGTTGCATTTTCAGAGGCAATGATGAGATCGCAGGCGAGAGCGATCTCGAAACCGCCGCCCATCGCCACGCCGTTGACGGCGGCGATGATCGGCTTGTCGCAATCGAACCGCGTCGTGAGCCCGGCGAACCCGCCCTTGTCCCAACCGCGTTTTCCGCCCGCAGCCTGCCATTTCAGGTCGTTGCCGGCGCAAAACGCCTTGTCGCCGCTACCTGTGACGATCGCGACCCATTGCTCGGGATCGGCGGAAAAGTCGTCGAACACCTTGTTCAGCTCGAAATGCGCATCGATATGCAGCGCGTTGTAAACCTCGGGGCGCGACAGCGTGACGATCGTGATCGGCCCCTTGCGGGTCACTTTGGAAAATTTCAGCTCCATGGTCGCTCCCTTCTTGCCTCCGGTTTTTCTGTAGCGCGGAATGCGACGCAGCCGCTGCGCGCGCCGCATTCGATGTTCATTCAATACGCAAGCCGGTCGCGCGCGACAAGCCGCTTGCCGGCGTCGATTTGCAAACCTCATTTTCCGCAACGGCAAGAAAGACGGGAGGAGCGCCTTGGACTTCACATTGCCGGCTGACCTCATCGCCTATCTTGACGAACTGGACCGCTTCATCGCGCAAAAGATCAAGCCGCTCGAGGAAGAAAACGACAACATCCGCTTCTTCGATCATCGCCGCGAATGGGCGCGCACGGATTTCGAGCACGGTGGCTTGCCGCGCAAGGAGTGGGAGGCGCTGCTGCGCAAGGCGAAGGACCTCGCCGACGAGGCGGGCCATCTGCGCTTCGCTGTTCCGAAACGCTATGGCGGCAAGGATGGCTCCAATCTCTGGATGGCCGTGATTCGCGAGCATTTCGCGTCAAAAGGGCTCGGTCTGCATAACGATCTGCAGAACGAGCATTCGATCGTCGGGAATTTTCCGGTCGTAACCATGCTCGATCGCTACGGCAGCGAGGCGCAGAAGGCGATGATCGATGGCTCCATATCAGGCAAATATCGCATCACCTTCGGCCTCACCGAACCCGGGCATGGCTCGGATGCGACCCACATGGAGACGAAGGCTGCCCCTGCCACCCGCGACAACGTCAAGGGCTGGCTGATCAATGGCGAGAAAATGTGGACCACCGGCATGCATGTCGCAACCCACTGCGCACTCTTTGCGCGCACCTCGGGCCATGACGGCGACGCACGCGGCATCACCTGCTTTCTGGTGCCGGCGAAGAGCGACGGCGTCAAAGTCGAACAGTATATGTGGACCTTCAACATGCCGACCGATCACCCGCGGGTGAGCTTCTCCGACGTCTTCGTGCCCGAGGATGCGTTGTTCGGCGAGGTCGGCAAGGGGCTGTCGCTCGCGCAATGCTTCGTGCACGAGAATCGCATCCGTCAGGCCGCAAGCTCGCTGGGCGCTGCCGTCTATTGCATCAACGAGAGCGTGGCATATGCACGCGAGCGAAAACCGTTCGGCAAGGCGCTCGCCGAGAACCAGGCGATCCAGTGGCCGCTGGTCGAGCTTGCCACGCAAGCGGAGATGCTGCGGCTTCTGATCCGCAAGACCGCGTGGGAGATGGACCGGCTCACGCAGGCCGAGGTCGAGCACAGCCTCTCCGACAAGGTTTCGATGTGCAACTACCGGGCAAACCGGCTGTGCTGCGAGGCCGCCGACCGAGCCATGCAGGTGCACGGCGGCATGGGCTATTCGCGGCATAAGCCGTTCGAGCACATCTATCGTCATCATCGCCGCTATCGCATCACCGAGGGCAGCGAGGAGATCCAGATGCGAAAGGTGGCCGGCTTCCTGTTCGGCTATATGGGTGCAGGGAAGCGTTGAGATCGAGCCGCCGCGAGAATTTTGTTGAGGCGGTATTTTTGAGTTTTGCAACACAATCCCCTCGGAAGCGGACGTTGCGATGGCCCACACCTCCATTGAGCCGCGCCGGTGCCTGACGGGCCAGCACCCGAGTCATTTTCCGAAAGCATTGCGTCGCAACCCGCCCCGAACGGTCTTCGCACCGTCTTGAAATTCCTACGCGTGAGGACGCAACGCTACTTCGACGTGGCGGGATTTCGGGGGCGTACGCTGGGGCTCGAAGAATGGTAATGACTGAAGCCGGCCTTCCAGACAGATGATTACCATTTTCCGTAATCGAGATTGAGTCAACGCTGTTATCTCTTGCCGTTATCATGCCGAAAAAGTATCGCGCGTCCCTTCGTAAATAGACAAGATTGTAGCGCACCCTCGCTCTTAGCAACGGAATTGAAGGGAGAGATCCCAGATACAGCGGCAGCGATCACCTCGATAGCGTGAGCGCGCCTATTCCAATTTTAAAAGTGAGGCCTGCGCTTGGTGCAGGCCGCTGATGGAAAAAGTGCCGTATGATGTGCTTCTCTTTCGGCCAAGCCATTTCTTGAGGCGTCGCGCCGAACTCGCCACGATCCTGTAACCAACGCTTCCGCTGCGTTGATGGGCAATGCGCTATAGACCAATCACTACTCGACGAATGCACGCCGCATTTGATCACTTATCGGCTCGAACAAATAATTCATCATGCTCCGACCGCCGGTTTGCACGAAGACCTCGGCAGGCATGCCGGGAACCAGTTGTTGACCGTTCAGGCGCCGACGCTCTTCTTCAGGAAGCAAGACTCTGACCGTATAAGATGGCGCGTTCGTCTGCTGATCGTGGCCGGTGTCAGCCGACACATAGGAAACCGTGCCATTAAGCTGCGGTGTTGTCCGCTGATTGAAGGCCGTCAGGCGGACAAAGGCCGTCTGGCCCGTTTTCACATGATCGATGTCCTTGGGTTGCACATGCGCTTCGATCTGCAGGTCATCTGTATCCGGAACAATCTCCATGATGGTTTCGCCCGCCTTGATGACGCCGCCGATAGTGTGTACGGAAAGTTGGTTGACCGCGCCCGTAGTCGGCGCGCGGATTTCGATCCGATCAAGCAGGTCACGCGCCGCGACGCTGCGCTCAACCAACTCGGCCTCCTTGCCCTGCGCGTCATTGAGATCCTTTACGACTTCGGTACGAAAATCCTGGTCGATGCGAATAATCTGGAGCCGGGACGCGTCAATCTTCGATTTCGTCTCTGCGATCGATGACGTCAGTTGCCCACGTTCGCCGTCGATGCGCGCGGCCTCGCGCTGTAGACTTGTGAGCCGCGTCAACGGCACCAGCCGCTTGTCGTACAACTCCTGGACACCAGCGAGTTCGCTCTGGATCAGGTCCAGCTGCTTCGCCTTGGAATCGACCTGGGCCTCAAGGCCGGAAATCTCCTGGCTAAGCTGTGCGATCTGGCTTTGCAGGAGTTCCTTCTGGCTCTGGCGCGCGCTGGATCGCGCCTTGAAGAGCGACTCCTCCGAGGCCAGCAGACTTTTGACGTTGCCTCCACCCGACCGTGCCGAAAGCTCGGCGGGGAACTCAATTTGAGCGAGGCCGTCGCGCTCGGCGATCAGCCGCGCCATCCGCCCGCGCACTTCATCGAGCTGTTTGGTTACCACCTGCAGGCTTGTTTGCGCCTGGGTAGCATCGAGCCGCACCAGGAGATCGCCGGCTTCGACCCGCGAACCATTTTGTGCCTTGATCTCGGCAATCACTCCGCCCGTCGGATGCTGAATTTGCTTGACGTTGGATTGAACCACGAGATTACCCGGCACGACGACGGCACCGGCGAGCGGCACGAATGCGAACCAACCGCCGCCCACGACCGCAGCAAGAATGAGAATCCGCAGGCCCACGCGCAGTTCGTGTTCGAACGCCCATCGGGCGCGGACCAAAAGGTTGTCATCGGCTTCGCCATTTGGCGGCTCTGCACCATTGCGATCGAGGATGAAGGCGACGCCTGCCATCAGACTAATGCGGCATTTGTCGATCAGTCCGGCCACCGCAATTTCCGGCTTGGCCGCGCGCGACAGCACGGAAAGAGCACGCTCGCCAACCGCGGATCGGTGCGAATCGTCCGACCCCGACATTTCCGGCGGCTTGGCCAGATCCATAAAGATGGGCTCGCTGGGCGCGATCGGTGGACTCTGCCGGCGCGGCGGCGCGACCACCGGCTCGATGGGCGCGACTGGCGGACTCTGCCCGCGCGGCGGCGCGACCACCGGCTCGATGGGCACGATTGGCGGACTCTGCCCGCGCGGCGGCCGGACCAGCGGCTCGATGGGCGTTTCACGGCGGCTTTCGCCTTGGGATGTCTTCACCAGTCCGAACGGTTTCAGACAAATATCGATTGCCTGCCCCATCCTGCTCTTTCGCTTTCGCTTTGGCCGGCGCGCTTGTCGTTGCGGCTTTCGCTGCGACTGCGGTGGCTTCCGCGTTCCTTCGCGGCCGGAGGGGCGACCTCGGCGCTGACCATTTGCGCGCTCGTCGTCGAGCAACCGGCGCAAGCGCTGCAGCTCGAGAATCAAGGCTTCACCCTGTGGCCCCACGCCATCATCGTCGTTCCAACCCCGCGCGGGTTGATCATCTTCCATGGGTCGCATGGCTAGGCTCTCTCAGCGAGTGCGGGGCGGCGCGGCGCTCGGGGCGCCGGCGGCACCTGAGCAGCCCGCACCGCCTGGGGCGGCGGCGCGGCAGCCGGGGTTCTCGAGGCGCGGACGCGCGAGAATACCTCCTCAGATGGGCCAAAGGCGATCGCCTTGCCTTCGTAGAGGACCATGGCCATGTTCAACGAGGCGATCGCGCTCGGGCGATGCGATATGACGATGACGATGCTGTTGTTCTGGCGCAGGACCTGAATGGCCCGACTCAAGGCATTTTCGCCCTCGGTATCCAGATTGGCGTTCGGCTCGTCGAGCACGACCAAGAACGGATCGCCGTAGACAGCGCGGGCGAGGCCAATTCTCTGGCGCTGGCCGGCCGACAGCGACAGGCCGCCCTGTCCGATCTGAGTCGAATAGCCGTTCGGCAGGCGAATAATAATCTCATGCACGCCCGCGATGTGCGCGGCCCTCAGGATCGATTCGGACGTTGCGCGACCGTCGAAGCGGCAGATATTTTCGGCGATGGTGCCGTCGAACAAGGCGACGTCCTGCGGCAGATAGCCGATATGGCGTCCCAGGTCCTCGCAGCGCCACTGGTCGATCGCCGCGCCGTCGAGCCGCACGGTGCCGTGCTTGGCGGGCCAGATCCCCACCAGCGCTTTGGAAAGCGAGGTCTTGCCGGACGCGCTCGCGCCCAGTAGCGCGAGGCCCATGCCGGCCTTGAGCGAAAAGCTGACGTTGGAGACGATAGCTGTGTCGGTGCCGGGCGCCGCGACGGTGAGTTGCTGCACCGAAAGTTCGCGGCAGGGACGCGACAATGCGACCGCCGGCACGGAGGGGCTTGCCGTCTTCGTGAGGACCTCACGCAGCCGCGCGATCCCCTGGCGCGCGGCGACGAGTTGCTTCCAGTTCGCAAGTGCGACTTCGACAGGGGCCAGGGCGCGGCCCATCATGATCGACGACGCTATCATGATTCCACCCGAGCCCTTGTCAGACACCACGAGATAGGCTCCTACGCCCAACATTCCCGACTGCAGGACGTAGCGCAGCACCTTGGCGCCTGAGCCGAGATTTGCGAACACGTCGCTGGCGCGGATGTTTTCCCGCAAGTAGCGCTCATTGGCCCGCGACCAACGCACCCTAAACCGCTCGGTCATGCCAAGCGCGCGCAGCACCTCAGCGTTGCGCTGGGTCGCGTCCGCTAGCACCTGCCGCTGCGCACTGGTGTCCATGGCGGCTTTGGCCGCGCCGCGCGACAACCGTTCGGTGACCATGGTCATGGCTACGATCGACACGGTACCAAGCAGCGCGGTCATGCCGATCGCCGGATGAAACAGAAACAGGACCAGAAGAAAGATAGGAATCCAGGGCATGTCCAGAAACGCGGTCGGTCCCATGCCCGACATGAAGGCGCGGATCTGGTCGAGATCGCGCAACGGCTGCTGCATGGCCACCGGCTTTGCGCCGCGCAGCGGCAGTGTCGCCAGCGCCGTGTGAATGGCCTCCTGCAGACCGACGTCGAAGAGGGTTGCGACTCGGCACAGCATTCGTGATCGCAGCGCCTCGAAATAGCCCTGCATCAGATAGGCAAACAGCACCATCAGCGAGAGGCCGAACAGCGTCGCGAGGTTGCGGCTCGGAATCACCCGGTCATAGACCTGCAACATGTAGAGCGAGCCGGACAGCATCAATAGATTGATCACGCCGCTGAACACGGCGATGCCGATCATTCGCCGCGCGCTCTCGCGCAATCCACGGGACACGGGATCATCCGCAGCCGTCGATGACAAATTGCGAGGCTCGAGCACCGAAAATAATTGCGAACGCTCCTGCACGATACTCAACCCGTGCATCTCCCCGATAGGTTATCGCTGGTCGACCCGCTTCTTTGCAGCCGATGCTGACCATTTTCCGGCAATAATTTGACCGACTGAAATTTCCCACAGCGAACTCCGAACTGCGGCACCGGGAGTGGATTCTTTTTAAAGGATTCTAAAACACACGTCGCAAACGCATTGCGTAGATCACCTCGGTCGCAATTGCGATAGAAATTTCAACGTTTCGCTCGATACTTGCGCGCAAGTTAAGGCAAAAACGGCAACCCCGCGTCATAGAATCGTCCGTCTATGACCTTGCTTCGGTGCGCATTAGTCGTTGTCCGGGCCGAAAGACGCCATGAAGCTCAATAAATGTTTGTCGGCTCCGACCAGCGCCGATTAGTTGCGACAGCAAAAAGGGGAGAAGAAAAAATGACTCGCTTCACAAACGGCGCAATCGGCCGTCACGGCTACGCGATCGGCCAATAGAGATCCCGTAAATCACGCGCGTTCGGTCGGCGGACCGTTCAGTTCAGCCGGGGCGTGGCTGTTTTGAACGCATCAGCGCGGTGTGTACTGGCAACAAGGAGGAGAACCACTCCACTCGCCGGTCTCGGCGAAGCGATATCTTCATCTTGGGGGAAAGGTAGTTTGTACGGATGTAACGACGGCTCCTTATGGAGGACCGCCCGGCCCAAAGCCGGCGCGCATTCAGTGTCTCGAATCTGCGCCAAGCTGTCGCGGATGTGGGATGCCGCCGCCTGCGACCCTTTCGACGAAGGGGTACGCAAGTGAGAAAGCGCAAGACTGATTACGGGACCATTCTCCTGCACTGGATGCT
>Ga0318509_10000527_pt1 | contig 11455 bp, 8 predicted proteins | sample GRESIP084b2f22_FD_203477 | JGI IMG/M metagenome (GOLD analysis project Ga0318509, IMG submission 203477) | Tropical soil microbial communities from Luquillo Experimental Forest, Puerto Rico - GRE.SIPMG.084b2f22 | ecosystem: Environmental > Terrestrial > Soil > Tropical forest > Bulk soil...
CGTCGTCGTCGTCGACGAGGTGCTCGTCACACTGTTCGAGCTGGCGGGCCGCGGGACCTGCACGCCCTTCACGATGATGGTGGCGATGTCCGGACCGTGGATCACCACGTCGTAGTAGAGCGGGATTGTGGAGGAGGTGGTCGCGAGCGGATAGAGCAGGAAGCTACCGTCCGAGAGAACCGCAGTGCTGCTCACGACGACCCAGCGGCTGCCGTCTGCGCTCAAGGTCTCGGCGTTCACCCGGATGTTGGGCAGCCCGCTGGTGCTGGTCGTGATGTTGGTGAGGCTGAGCTGCCCGGAGATGCCGCCGGCGATCGAGAGGTCATAGGCGGCGGTCGCGTGCGCGCTCCAGAGGATTCCGCTGCTGTTGGTCGCGAAGGTAAAGGGCACCAGATTGACGGTGCCATCGAGGGCGGCCGCCAGGGAATTGTTCGGTGTCGTGCTCGTGGTGGAGCCGGTCGTGGTGGAAGTGAGCGGGGGGCTGGTCGTGCCCGTCGTCGTGCCGAAGGGGTTGGCCGTCGTACCCGAGGTCGAGCCAAACGGGACACCGGTGGTGGTGCCCGTGCCCCCGAGCCCGACGCCGACGTTCCCGATCGGAATCTTGATCGAGGTCGGGATACCGATCCCCTTATCGGGATTCAGGAGCTCGAGTGGCAGCTGCTGCGTCACGCCCGAGCTGTCGACGTAATCGGCCTCGAAATTATAGATGGCTCCGGCGTTCTGCGCGGAGGAGGCGAGGGGCGCGGTCGCATCGACCGGGATGAGACGCACCTGCGAATAGGTACCGGCCCGAACGCGCAGACCACTCGCAATGCTGCCGAGATTGCCGCCGTTCTCCGCGACGAGGTCCACGGTGCTGGGCGTCGACAGCGAGAACTGCTCCCAGCCGCCATCGTCGGGTCCGGCGGTGCCGCTGGTGTTGACCCACACCGCCTGCACCGTGACCCACACATGCGAGTACTGCGCCGGGGTGTTGCCAGTGAGCGACACATCCGATTTGGTGCCGCATCCCACGAGCAGGCCGCCGAGTCCTGAAGTGGCGGCGATGAGCGCGACGTGCAGGCGGTGGTTCATGCCAGTCCCTGTGCCGTGGGTACTTGGAATGATGCAACGAAGATCGCTCGCGCCGCAACGCGGCCGCCGGCGGGAAGTGTGTCCAATTGTCGCTTCGGGCCGGGTTTCTCGAGGTGCGGAACGCCGTCCGATTGGACGTGGCCCGGTAAAGCCGGTACAGTGCGCGCCGCGCGAAACGCCACTTGCCGGTCAGCGCTCGTTTCGCCGCTTCGATTTACCATTAACTTCGAGCCTCGCAGCTGACCGCCGCGGCGCCTTTGCGTGCTGCCGGGCGAGCCTTCAGAGAGGTTTTCTTTCCATATGTCATTTTCTGATCTCGGGCTCGAGCCCGGGCTGGTGCGTGCTGTTGCCGAAAAAGGCTATGCCACGCCGACGCCGATTCAACGCGCCGCCATTCCGGCGGTGCTCGCCGGACGCGACGTGCTCGCGGGCGCGCAGACCGGCACCGGCAAGACGGCGGCGTTCGTGCTGCCGATCCTGCAGCGGCTTCGCGAGCCGCAGGGGTGCGCGCCGCGCGCGTTGGTGCTCACCCCGACGCGTGAGCTGGCCGCGCAGGTGGCCGAGAGCGCCGGCAGCTACGGCCGCCACAGCGCGCTGCGCACCGCGGTGATCTTTGGCGGGGTGAGCGAGAAGCCGCAGATCGAGGCACTGCGCGCCGGCTGTGATCTGCTCATCGCCACTCCGGGCCGGCTGCTCGATCTCGCCGGCCAGCGCGCGCTCGATCTCGGTGCGGTGCGCTGCTGCGTGCTCGATGAGGCCGATCGTATGCTCGACATGGGCTTCATCCACGACATCCGTCGCATCCTGAAGCTGCTGCCGCGGGAGCGTCAGAACCTGATGTTCTCGGCCACCTACTCGCACGATATCCGCGGGCTCGCCGCGGGACTCCTGCGCGAGCCGCTCACCATCGAGGTCGCCCCGCGCAACGCCACCGCCGAGCGCATCGCGCAGCAGGTGTACCGCGTGCCGCAGGCGCACAAGCGGCACCTGTTGACGCATCTCATCGAGCGCGGCCAGTGGCAGCAGGTGCTGGTGTTTACCCGTACCAAGCACGCCGCCAATCGTCTGACGCAGCAGTTGCAGGCCGCAGGGATTGCCGCCGCCGCGATCCACGGCAACAAGAGCCAGAACGCGCGCACGCGGGCGCTGAGCGAGTTCAGGGAGAACCGCATCACTGCGCTCATTGCCACGGAAGTCGCCGCGCGTGGGCTGGACATCCGTGAGTTGCCGCACGTGGTCAACTTCGAGCTGCCGCACGTTCCCGAGGACTACGTGCATCGCATCGGGCGCACCGCGCGCGCCGGCAACTCGGGAGCGGCAATCTCGCTCGTGTCCCCGGATGAGGCGCCGCTGCTGCGGGACATCGAGAAGCTCCTCGGGCAGCCGCTGCCGACGGCACCACTGCCGGACTACCCGTTGCCGGCTGCAGTGGTGATTGCCGGCCAGCCGCCCGGTGCCGCCGTGGCCACACCGTCACACCGGAGCGCGCATCGCCACGAAAATCGCCGCCCGCCGGGGCGGCACGCCGGGCGGCCCTCACGCGCCCGGCCGCATCACGGGCACGGGCAGGCTGCGAGCGAGCGGGCCGGAAATCCGCGCGCGCGCCGTCCGCGGTAGAGGGCGTCGAGGCGCTCTACGGCGCGCGCATGATGGCGTGCCGCACCGCGGCGAGCGGTGCGTCATCCACGAGTCGCACCGAGTCGCCCTCGGGCAGCACCCCGAGCTCGCGCCACAGTGTCATGAGATCGGGTGCGACCGGCGTGTCCTTCATCTGCGCGTACAGCTCCTCGAGTGTCCTCGTACCGACGGCGGCGTCGCCGGTGCGCAGCACGCGTTCGATCGGCCATTCGGTCGCGAGCCCGCCGCTCTCGCGCAGCACCGCGCGCAGCGCCTGCTGCAGCCCGAAGCGCAGCTGCGTGCTGCGGCGGATGCCGACGTCCGCCAGCAGGCAGAACATGGCGCCACCCCAGTAGGTGCGCCCCCAGGTGTGGGTGTGATCGAGGCCGCCATCACGCTCCTGCGGAAGCCCGCGGGGCATGGAGTGCATCTCCTCCGCCCACACGTCCGCTTCGCTGCGGTTGCCGGCCTGCACGCGCGCCACGCCTTCCACGTAGGTCGCAAGGCCCTCCGACAGCCAGGCGTGCTCTTCGCCCGTGTCGGGGAGCGCGAGATGCGTCATCTCGTGGACCAGCACCCAGTCGCCGAGCAGTTGTGCCGCGGTGACTTCGCGCCCGAGTTGCACGCGGATGTAGGCGTTGGGATTGGCGAAGGTCTTGCCACCCTGCACGCCGGCACCGCTCTGCGGTACCAGCCGGACCGTGACGCTCGGGGCGGGGAAGCGGGCGTAGTAGCGGGCGACGATGTCCGCGGAGCGGGTGACCCACTCGAGGAGTGGCGCGGCGCCCTCCGAGAACGCGCTGTGATCGAAGTCGACCTGCAGCACGGCGCCGCTCGCGTGCAGCTCATCGGCCGCGCGCGCACCACAGCCGGCTGCGACCGACAGGCAGCCGAGCATTGCGATGGCGGCCGCCTGCGGTGCGCGTGAAGGTCGGCGCGCTGTCCGTTCAGCGCGCGGTTTGTTCAGGGCGCGCGGTCTGGCCAAACAGTATGCGCTTCGCATCCTCGGTGATGGTGTTCTGAGTGTTGACGGTCGCCGCTTTCTCGTAGGCACGTACCGTCGCCGGCCGTTCGCGGATGCTTTCGAACCAGCGCCTGAGGTGTGGGAATTCCTCGAGCCGCTGCCCCTGCGCCTCGTGGGACACGATCCAGGGGTAGCAGGCGATGTCGGCGATCGAGTACTCCCCGGCAACGTAGGCACGGTCGCGCAGGCGCTGATTGAGCACACCGTACAGCCGGTTGGTCTCCCTGACGTAGCGCTCGATGGCGTAGGGTATCTTCTCCGGCGCATAGCGTGCGAAGTGATGGTTTTGCCCGGCCATGGGGCCGAGCCCCGCCATCTGCCAGAAGAGCCACTGCGTCGCCTCAACCTCGCCGCGCAGCTCCGCCGGCAGCAGTTTGCGGCTCTTGCGCGCCAGGTACAGCAGGATCGCGCCCGACTCGAACACCGACAAGGGACCCGCGCCGTCGCTCGGGGAGTGATCGACGATCGCCGGAATGCGATTGTTGGGCGAGATGGCGAGGAACGCGGGCTCGAACTGCGCCCCGGTGCCGATGTTGACGGGAACGATGCGGTAGGCGAGGCCGGTCTCCTCGAGGAACATCGTGATCTTGTGGCCGTTCGGCGTGGTCCAGTAATAGAGATCGATCATCGATCGCTTCCTTCTGGTGCGGCGCCTGCAGCATCGCACGCGGCGCGCAGGGTGCGCGAGGCTCTTGCGGGTCGCCACGAGGTCCGTCTTTCGGGATACTCTGGCAGGGGTGATCCGATGGCAACAGCGGTGAAGGACCCGCGTTCGGCTCTCGAGCGCGAGCTGCGCTCGGCGGGCTACGCGGTGCTCGAGCCGGCGGCGGCGCAAGCCGCGCTCGCGCTCGATGTGACGGCGCTCGATGGCCTGCGCGGGAGCTGGGAGCGGCTACCGCGCGATCCTTACCTGCGTGATGGCGGCCAATACCGCGCGCGTCGGCACGGCAGTTTCATCTACACCCCGGGTGCGCGGGAACTCGCTCCGGTAGCGCAGCGCGCTCACTGGCAGCCGACCACCTACAACGCGTTGCACGGCGGGATGCTGCGCTGGTTCGAGCCGATCGAGCCTGTCGTCGTGAGCGCGCCCGCCTTCCGGCAGCTGCTCGCTTCGCTCGGAGACCTGTTCGCACAGCTGCAGCCGGTGAGTCGCTGGTATCTCGAGGCGCATCAATTCCGCATCGATACCGCGGGCGGCATCGGCCGGCCGACCCCGGAAGGGGCGCACCGCGACGGGGTGGATTTCGTGGCGGTGGTGCTCATCGGGCGGCGCGGCGTGCGCGGCGGGGAGACCCGCGTGTTCGAAGCCGCGGGTAACCGCGGGGTGCGTTTCACGATGGCACAACCCTGGTCGATGCTGCTCATGGACGATGCGCGCGTCATCCACGAGACGACGCCACTCCAGTCCGAGGGCGTCGACCGCGAGTCAGCGAGCGCCTGCGGCGTCCGCGACACGCTGGTGCTCACCTACCGCGCGCGTGGTTTTCAGGAGCCCGGGGCAGCGGAGGGCTGAAGCGTCTCGCGCGAGCTGCGCCCGTCGATCCAGGTCTCGCGCACATTGAGCGTATCGTCGGTGAGCACGAGGTTGGCGCGTTGCCCTGCGGCGATACGGCCGTACTCCGCCGCTACGCCGAGGAATTCGGCCGGCGTCTGGCTCGCCATGCGCACCGCCTGCGGCAGCGGCACGCCGAGCATGGCAACGGCGTTGCGCACGCAGCTCGCCATGTCGAGGTTGGAGCCGGCGAGACGCCCGTCCTCATCCACGCAGGCCTGGCCGTGCACTCTGATCCGCCGTCCCTGCAGCTCGAAGGAGGCCTGGTTGGTGCCGACGCTCGGCATGGCATCGGTCACCAGCACGAAGCGATCGTGCGGCTTGCAGCGCAGCGCGATGCGCAGCACCACAGGATCGGTGTGCTCGCCATCGACGATGATGCCGCACCAGCTTCCCTGATCATCGAGCGCCGCGCCCACCGTGCCGGGTTCGCGCGGGGTGAGCTGCGACATGGCATTGAAGAGGTGCGTGAAGCCGCTCAGGCCGTGGGCGAGGGCGGCATGGATCTCGGCGTAGCTCGCGTTGGTGTGACCCGCGGATACCACGACACCCGCCGCCACCAGCTCGCGGATGAGCTCCGGGGTCGTCATCTCCGGGGCGAGTGTGATGAGCGTGCGGCCTTCCCGCAGCGAGGTGAGAAGTCCGAGCGCGCTCGGATCGAGCTCGCGCAGCTTCGCCGGATCGTGCACGCCCTTGCGCGCGACGTTGAGGAATGGCCCCTCGATGTGAATGCCGAGGACGCCGGGCACGCCCGCGGCGATGGCGGCGCGCACCGCGGCGATGGCGCGCGCGACGACCTCGAGGTCGGCGCTGATCAGTGTCGGCAGGAAGGCGGTGGTGCCGAAGCGGCGGTGCGCAGCGCCGATGGCGCGGATCGATTCGACGCTCGGTGCGTCGTTGAAGAGCACGCCGCCGCCGCCGTTCACCTGCAGGTCGATGAAGCCCGGCAGCAGCAGTCCGCCGCCCAGATCGTAAGGCTCGGCCGCCCGGCAGCGGGCGTCAGTCGCCGGCAACACATCGACGATACGCCCCTGCTCGATGAGCACGCACTGGCCGCGCACGAAGCTGTCCGCGCGCAGCACCCGCCCGTTGATCAGTGCGAGGCTCATCAGAGCGTCTCGGTGACCTTGCGGAGATGCGGTGGCGCATCGGGATTGTGTCCGCGCGCCAGCGATAATACATTCGCCATTCGGTAGAAACTCTGCGCGAACAACAAAGGCTCGATTACCGGGTGAGCTCCTTCGGTCGGTAGTTCGGTGGTGTGCGGCAGGGGTGCGCCGGCGAGCAGCACATCGGCGCCGTGCGCGACGAGTTCGTCGGCGAGCTGCATCACGCCGGCGCGGCTGCCGTCATTCTGCGTGAACAGCAACAGCGGAAACCCGGCGCGCACGAGGGCCATCGGCCCGTGGCGCAGCTCGGCCGCGCTCAGCGCTTCGGCGTGCAGGCCGCAGGTTTCCTTGAATTTCAGCGCCGCTTCCTGCGCGATGCCGAGGCCGAGCCCGCGGCCGATGACGTACAGGCTGCTCGCCGCAGTCAGCCGCGTGACCGCCGCGCTCCAATCGAGCTGCCAGGCCCGGGCGAGATCTGCGGGTGCCCGCTGCAATGCCGTGGCGAGCGGCCCATCCCCCGCCCACGCGGCCACCAGCTGCACGATGGCGCTGAGTGAGGCGATGTAAGACTTGGTCGCGGCGACGCTTCGCTCTGTGCCGGCGTGCAGGGGCAGCAACTCGTCGGCGAGCTGTGCGAGCGGTGAGCGCTCGGCGTTCACCAGTGCGACGATGCGCGCGCCGGCCGCGCGCGCGCGGCTCACGACCGCGAGAATGTCCGGGCTCGCGCCCGACTGCGAGACGGCGAGCATGAGCGTACCGGACAGATCGGGCGCCGCTTCGTACACCGAGCTCACCGACGGCGCCGCCGAGGAGGTGAGCAGTCCCAGGCGCGTCTCGATCAGGTAACGAGCGAAGGTCGCCGCGTGGTCCGAGCTGCCGCGCGCGCAGGTGACGACGGCGCGCGGTGGCGAGTGGCGCAGCCGCTCGGCCAGCTGCGCCACGCGCGTGGCGTTGGCCGCGAGCTGCGCGCGCACCACCTCCGGCGCCTGCGCGGCTTCGCAAAACATGTGCGTGGTCTCGGCGGGCGCGCTCACGTGGCGATGCTGAGCTCGGCGACGAAGTCATAGATGTCGCCGCGGTAGTAGGAATGCGTGAACTCCGCCGCGCGCCCGTCGTCGAGGAAGCCGAGCCGCTCGACCAGCAGCCCCGGGTCCGCCTCCCGCGCCTGCAGGAGCTCGGCCTGCTCGGCGGTGAACAGCACCGCACGCAGGCGCTGCAGCGCGCGTACCGGGCGATTGCCGGCACGCTCGAGCGCAACGTAGAGCGAGGACTCGACCGCCTCGAGGGAGGGGAGGCACGAGGCGAGGATGGTGGCGTACTCGAGCGCCATCGGCGCATCGTCTGCGAAACGAATGCGGTCAAAGCGGTACACGGGTGTTCCGGGACTCGCGCGCAATGTCAGCGCTTCTTCGGGCGTCACGGTGCCGGTGGTCCTGCGCAGCCACACGCTGCGCGGATTTCTGCCGCGAGCGCGCATGTCCTCGGAGAAGGAAGTCAGCTTGGAAAAATTCTTCTCCACGCGCGTGCGCACGAAAGTGCCCGAGCCCTGGCGGCGCACCAGCAGGCCTTCGTTGACGAGTCCATCGATGGCTTTACGCACGGTGATGCGCGACACGTTGAATTCCACGGCAAGATCGCGTTCCGGCGGCAGCGCATCATCCGGATTCAACACGCGCGTCTCGATCGCCTGTCGCAACGCGCGCTGTAACTGCTGATAAAGGGGCACCCGGCTCGCCTCATCGAGTTTGCCCACGGTTTGTGACAGTGCGGCCACCAGCTTGCCCCCTATCAACAGATCTATACCGACATTACCACTAAAATACCATTCAGTTGCCTGCGCGCAACTTAGTGAGCTCTAACTCTTTGAGTTTACGTTGAAAAGCCCACGTGTACATCACTGGTATTGTCGGAGTTGTTATTTCTTAGTGATTGGTACTATATTGGACCTTAACTGGTTCCAGCTAGTGGGACCACCCTGCGAGAGGTCTCCAGGGGATTTCTAACGACGAACGGCACGTGCCAATTGCAGACCATAAAGGCGGGGGTGGGCAACTCATGAGAATCAGTAGGTCGACGTTGATCGGAACAGCAGTCGCGATGGCACTGTTCGGGCCCGAGAGCCCGGTACAGGCGCAGCAGGCGAGCGGCGATCAGACGGCCGCCAAACCGAACGAGATTCAGGAGGTTGTGGTCACCGGCATCCGCGCCTCCGTCCAGGAGGCGCTGGCGATCAAGAAAGCCTCGACCAACGTCGTGGATGTGGTCACTTCGGAGGACATCGGCAAGATGCCGGACAAGAACGTCGCCGACTCACTCAAGCGCGTACCGGGTGTCACCGTGAGCCCCGCCGGCGCCAACGAAGGCGGCTTCGATGAGAACGACCGCATCAGTCTGCGCGGCACCGGCCCCAGCTACACCCAGACGCTCATCGATGGCCACAGCGTGGCCTCCGGCGACTGGTTCGTGCTCGACCAGACCGGCACCGTCGGTCGCAGCGTCAGCTACACCCTGCTGCCCTCGGAGCTCGTGAGCAAGGTGGTGGTGAACAAGAGCTCCGAGGCGGACCTGGTCGAAGGCGGCGTCGCGGGCACGGTCGACATCGTGACGCGCAAGCCCCTCGATGACTTCAAGCAACCGCTCACCCTGCAGGCGTCCGCGGGTGCCGTGTACTCGGATCTGCCCAACAAGGGCGCCCCGCAGTTCAGCGCGCTCGCCAACTGGAAGAACGACACCTCGACTTTCGGTGTCCTGGCGCAGGGCTTCTATGAGGACCGCTACCTGCGCCGCGACGGCACCGAGATCCTCGGCTACCAGCAGGTCTCACCGGGCAGCAATCTCGCGACCGCGCACCCGGATCTGACCAACGTGTGGACCCCTTTCCAGATGGGTTCGGCGTACTTCACGCAGGAACGCAAGCGCTCCGGCGGGCTCGTCAACCTGCAGTTCAAGCCCAGTGACACAGTCGGCTTCGACCTCTCGGGGTTCTACGCGAAGCTCGAGGCGCCCAACTACAACCGCAACTATCTGCTGTGGTTCAACCATTTCCTCAACCAGGGCGCGGGCTCCTCTGGCACCTGCGGCACCCCGCCGGTGGCGTGCGGCAACGGCACGATTCCGGGACTGGGTCTGCAGCCCGGCTACGTGGTGCAGAACAACACGCTGGTGAGCGCCACGTTCAAGGGCGATCCCAACACCGCCTACGGCATCTACGACCAGATCTCGCGTCCGGACGCGTCCGCGGACTCGGCCTTCATCAACCTCGACGGCAATTTCATCCTCACCCAGAATTTCCGGCTGGACGGACAGGTCGGCTGGTCGCAGGGTCACGGGAAGAGCCCGACGCAGAACGTCGCCGAAACCGAGCCGGGCTTCGGCGCCGGTGCTTACTACACCCTGAACGGCATATCGCGCCCGCCGGATTGGGGCATTCCGAACACCAATTACGCCCAGCCGTTCCCGCCGGGGAATCCGCAGGCGCTGACGTTCGGCTGGATATTCGGCGCCCAGGACGTCAACACGATCGACAAGGAGACCTGGGCGAAGCTCGATGGCACTTACGATATGTCGGACGCGGGCGCGTGGCAGAGCCTGAAGTTCGGTGCCCGCTACTCGAAGCACGACCGGGACTCGGTCAACTCGATCGCGCAGGGGCCGACGTTCAGCTGCAACCCGGTGACGCCGACGTGCCCGCCCGGGGGCGGCAGCGACCCGCTGGCCTACCCGACGACATATTCGAATTACCCGTCGAACTACACCACCTTTGGCAGCAGCATCCCGACCGGTATCTGGTACTGGACGCCGGCGCAGCTGGCCGCCTACAACGGCCCGGGGCTGGTGCAGCGCGATCCCGTGAAGCGTGCCTATCCGCCGTATTGGTTCTCGCTGCACGAGCCGGACACCTCCGCCTACGTGAAGGCCGACTTCAAGGGTGAGCAGTGGAGCGCCAACCTCGGCTTGCGCTACGTGCACACGGTCGAGGAAACGATCAGCTGGATTCCGCTGGCCTGCACGGCGTCGATTCCGCCCTCGGCCAATCCCTGTCCGACAACGACTCCGAACCTGGTGGTCGGCTCGCTGTTCGGAGCCTTCTCCGGCCAGCAGGTCAGCGAGTCCTACAACAACTACCTGCCCAGCGCGAATTTCCGCTGGCAGTTCAGCCCCGAGCTGATCGGCCGCCTGGCGGCAGCGCAGACGATGACGCGTGCGGACTACTCGGCGCTGGCAGGTTCGGTGAGCCTCCTGCCACCGGGGGCCTTCAACCCAGGCGTCCCGAGCACCTGCACGCCGCCGGCGGTGAACTGCGGCAGCGGCAGCGGCCCCAACCCGTACCTGAAGCCGATCGTCTCCAACAACTTCGACGCATCGCTGGAGTATTACTTCGCGCCACGCTCGCTGGTGTCGGTGACCCCGTTCTACATGTACCTGAAGAACTACGTCAGCTACGGCAGCGCGGTTCAGACCTTTCCCACCTTTGGCCCGGGGCTGCCCCCTGCCGGGGTCACCGTCCCCTACCTGCTCACGGTTCCGGTCAACGCGAAGGGCCGGGCATCGGGCGTGGAGTTCGCCTACCAGCAGGCCTTCGGCAACAACTTCGGCATCGATTTCAATTACACCTACACCGATGCCAAGCAGACCTCCAACGTGCCGCCCAACCCCGACGGCTCGCCCGGCGACGATCGCCTGGTCGGGGCTTCCAAGAACGTGTACAACATCAGCGGCTACTACGAGAACGCGCACTTCAGCGCCCGTATCTCGTACAACTACCGCTCGGCGTTCTACAGCGGCCTGGATCGCAGCACGGCGTTCACGCAGGACAGTATCGGTACGCTGGCGGCCTCTCTGGCGTTCATCTACAACGAGAATCTCAGTGTGACCCTGGACGGTCAGAACCTGAACAATCCAACGCTCAAGTACTACGCGCTCGACACGACTCAGCCCCGCGCGTTCTACACCAACGGACGGCAGTACTACCTGATGTTGCACGGGAAGTTCTGAGGACGTTTCCGGTGATACCGGGGCGGGCGGTTGCGCCCGCCCCGGCCTGACCCGAGGCTGTGGCGCGCTTGGCGTCGTGAGGCG
>Ga0318509_10000541_pt1 | contig 11391 bp, 8 predicted proteins | sample GRESIP084b2f22_FD_203477 | JGI IMG/M metagenome (GOLD analysis project Ga0318509, IMG submission 203477) | Tropical soil microbial communities from Luquillo Experimental Forest, Puerto Rico - GRE.SIPMG.084b2f22 | ecosystem: Environmental > Terrestrial > Soil > Tropical forest > Bulk soil...
CAAGGGATGCGACCTTTTTCAACCGCTTCGGGCAATTGATCTACCAGGAGCCGCTCGGCCGCGCGGCCGGCTATGAGCATCCGCAGTTCTCGATCCATCGCGGCGATCTGCAGATGATCCTGCTCGAGGAATTTCGATCCCGCACGGGAGGTGACCGCATTGTCACCAACAGCCATTGCGTCGGCGTCGCGCAGGACGAGGCCGGCGTGACCGTGACCTTCTCCGACGGTCCCGGCGGAAAAAATCGCTTCGCCGTCCGTGGCCGCGTTGCGATCGCCTGCGATGGCATCAATTCGGCAGTACGGAAACAGTTCTTTCCCGGCGAGGGTGAGCCGCGTTATTCCGGCGTCAATATGTGGCGCGGCGTGACGCGCTGGAAACCGATGCTGTCGGGCGCGAGCATGGTGCGCGCGGGCTGGCTCTCGCACGGCAAGATGGTGATCTATCCGATCCGTGACGCCGATACTGACGGCCTGCAGCTCATCAATTGGGTCGCCGAAATCGAGACGCCCAATTATCGCAAGCGGGACTGGAACAGGGCCGGCTCGATCGAGGATTTCATCGGTGCATTCGCCGACTGGCATTTCGACTGGCTGGACGTGCCAGCCTTTGTCCGCGCCGCCGACCTCGTGCTGGAGTTTCCGATGGTCGACCAGGACCCGCTGCCGCGCTGGAGCTTTGGCCGGGTGACGCTGCTCGGCGATGCCGCACATCCGATGGTGCCGCGCGGGTCCAACGGCGCCGGCCAGGCGATCCTCGATGTGCGGGCGCTGACCGCAGCACTCCGCGAGCACGCCGATCCGGTCGCGGCGCTTGCTGCCTATGAGGCGCAGCGGCTCGAGGCTACGACGCGCGTCGTGCTGACCAACCGCACCAATCCGCCGGACGCGATCCTGCGCGAGGTGTACGAGCGAACCCGCGACCGGCCATTCGCTGCGATTGGCGATGTCATCAGCCACGAGGAACTTGTGGCGCTGTCCGAAGGCTACAAGCGGATCGCGGGTTATTCGAAGGATGCCTTGCGCGGGTGACAAAGGGCGGTAGGCTGACCGCACAAGGCGGTCGGCGAGAACCGCGCCAGCCAGGGGAAGGGGACGATCATGGCCAATACGCAGGCGGACAATTCGCCGGCGATCGACCTCGTCGAGTTCATCGACCGCCAGCCGGTCGGCGGATTCCAGATCCGGCTGCTCCTGCTTTGTGCGGCCGTGTTGTTCCTCGACGGTTTCGATACGCAGGCCATCGGTTATGTCGCGCCGGCGATCGCCAAGGAGTGGGGACTAACCAAAGGTGCGCTTGGCCCGGTGTTCAGCGCCGGCCTGTTCGGCCTCATGATCGGCGCACTGGTGTTCGGCCCGCTTGCGGACCATATCGGGCGCAAGAAAATCATCATCTTCTCGACGGCCACTTTCGGCGTCGGAGCGCTGGTGACGGCCTTCGTCCACGACGTCAGTGCGCTCCTCGTAATCCGTTTCCTGACCGGGCTTGGTTTGGGCGGTGCCATGCCGAACACGGTCGCCATGACCTCGGAGTTCAACCCGCAGCGCCGCCGCGCCACCATGGTCATGATCATGTTCTGCGGCTTTTCCGTCGGTGCGGCGCTCGGCGGTCTGCTCGCGGCCGATCTGATTCCGCGCTTCGGCTGGCGCGCGGTGTTCATCGTCGGCGGCATAGCTCCGCTCCTGATGTTGCCGATCCTGGTCCGGCGGCTGCCGGAATCGGTCCGCTTCCTTGCAACCTTCGGGCACGCGCCCGAACGCGTCGCAGAATTGCTGAAGCGGATCAGCCCCAACACGGCGTTCGCGCCGGAGGCGCGCTTCGTCGTGCACGAGACCCATCTTGCCGGGCTGCCGGTCAAGCACCTGTTTCGCGAGGGACGGAGCCTTGCGACATCCTTGCTGTGGGTGGTGTTCTTCATGAGCCTGCTCGATATCTATTTTCTGGCGAACTGGCTGCCGACGGTGCTCAACGATCTCGGCGCGTCGGTCTCGGAAGCCGTGCTGATCGGCTCGCTGCTGCAGATCGGTGGCGTAGCCGGTACTTTGGCGCTTGGAAGCATCATCGACCGCTTCTCGTTCCTGGCGTTGGCGCTGGTCTATTTCGGCGCCGTTTTCGCGGTCGGCGCGATCGGCCAGGTCAGCCACTCCGCGGTCCTGGTATCGATTGCGATCTTTGGTGCCGGCTTCTGCGTGGTCGGCGGCCAGATCGCCGCCAACGCGCTTGCCGCGAACTTCTATCCGACCGCAGTGCGGGCGACCGGTGTCGGTTGGGCGCTCGGCATCGGCCGCGTCGGTTCGATCATCGGCCCGCTGGTTGGCGGGGTGCTGCTGGCCGAGAAATGGAGCACGGCGGCGGTCTTCATGGCGGCGGCTGCGGCGGCCCTCTGCGCGGCGCTGGCAGCGCTGGCGCTGAGCCGTGTTGCCATGGTCAGCGGCGGCAAGGGGGTAGCCGGCCAGCCGTCATCATTGGATGCTACACTCAAGCCGGCACCGACAGCGAGGACTTGAGTGGGAATCGGCCGATGACCTCTTCCGACGAGAACAAGCAGCGCAATCGCGAGATTGCGAAGAACGAGGCCAACCGACAAGCGACCAGCGCCGTCCGCGTCAGCACTTGGGCCATTGCCATTGTCGTCTTTTTCGGCGTGATCGTCGTCTCGGTCGTCTGGGCCTGGCTCAATCGCTGAGGTTAGAGCGTCGAGGCGTAGTATTTCAGCCGCTTGCCGGGCAAGAGATCGTAGGCCGACTTCCAGCCGGGAAGCGAGGCCATACGATTGAGCCAGGCGTGGATGGCGGGATGGCTCGTGGCGAAATCGTAACCGGTCTCGCTCTTGGGGTAGTGTAGATAGGCCATCATGGAAAAGTCGGCGACGGTCAGCCGATCGCCGATCGCGAAGGCATTTTGGACCAGATGCTGCTCGAGCACGGAGAGGAAATCGTCGAGACGCCGCCGAAAATATGTCAGCACCTGCGGATCGGGCGATGGCGTGAACGCACGCTGATAGCGGTAGGTCGCCATATAGCCGGTGAGCTTGTGGTTGTCCCAGAACAGCCATCGGAGCAGTTCAAACTGCTCCTTTTCGGTCCTGGTACCGAACCGGCCATACTGCTTCGCCAACATCAGCAGGATCGGTGCCGTCTGGGTCAGCGTTCGCCATCCACTTCGAGCACCGGAATTTCGCCCATCGGGTTGACGGCGCGCCGCCACTCGGCCGTGCGGGTGGTGCCGCCGCCGAAATCGGTCCAGACGGGCTCGAAGCTCTCCCCGCACAGGGTCAGCATACAGCTTGTAGCTGTTGCCGGACTCCGGGAAGTAGTGCAGGCGATACTTGGGCATCTTTGTCGTATTCACGCCACCGCGCCGGATGAACGCAATTTTTCGATCGACGCCTCGTCGTAGCCCGCATCGCGCAGGATTTCGTCGGAGTGCTCGCCGATGCCGGGCGGCTTTCGCGGCGGCGCCTTTTTCGAGCCGCTGACCCAGATCGGGCTGTTGATCGTGAGCATGGTATCGTTCTCGAACGGCACCAGCACCTCATTGTCCAGCATCTGCCGGTCGGTCGGAATATCGTCGAGGATTCCGACCACGCCGAACACGAGGCCACTGCCGTCAAGCAGCTTGCGCCATTCGGCCAGAGTTTTGGTTGCGAAGACGTCATCGAACAGCTTGATCAGCTCGACGGAGCGGGCGTGACGGTCCGGCTTCGTCGCAAACCTCGGGTCTGCGATCAAATCCTCCCGTTCGAGACAGCGCGCGAGCGCCGGCCATTGCCGTTCCTCGTTCAGAACCGACAGGATCATCCAGCGGCCATCCTTGCATTTGTAGTGATTGGTGAGCGCGTTCAGCGCGCGCTCGCGCGGGCGCCGCTCGCCGAATTTCGCGCCGCAGAGTTTTGCCTGCGCCAGCACGGAGGCCGCCCACACGCCGTTCGCCATCAGGTTCGAGGCGACATGCGAGCCCTTGCCGGTGCGCTCGCGCTTGTAGAGCGCCGTGACGATCGCTCCATAAAACGCCATGGCGCAGGGATGATCACCCATGCCGGCGATCGAGCGCGCCGGTGTCGTGTTGGTGTCCGCGCGCACGAGGTCCATCAGGCTCGATCGCGCCCAGTAGGCGCTGCTGTCGAAGCCCGGCTTGTTGGCTTCCTCGCCCTTTTCGCCGTAGCCGGTGAAGGAGGCGTAGATCAGCCGCTGGTTCAGCGGCGCGAGGCGATCGTAGGTGATGCCCAGCCGTTCGCGTACGGCCGGCGGATAATTGGTGATGAAAACATCGGCTTGCTCCGCGAGCCTGTGCAGCACCGCCTGCCCCTCCGGTTTCGACAGATCGAGCGCCAGGCTCCGCTTGTTCCGGGACTCCAGCAGCCACGCAAAATTGTGCTCGCTTGCCGGATATCCCGGTAGGTTCGGCAGGTTGCGATAGGGGTCGCCGGATCCAGGTGGTTCGACCTTGATCACGTCGGCGCCGAAGTCCGACAGCACTGTCGCAGCCGCGGGTGCTGCGATAAAGCTCGCGCAGTCGAGAACCTTCAGGCCGTCGAAGATGCCTTTGTCCATCGTGGCGTCGCTCCCGTCGTTATGTTGCTTGCAGCCCGTCGGAACTTCCCCGGCAGCCGATATCCCCGTCATTTGACCGATGTCGGGCCGGGATGCAACGGCGATGGCGTCATTCCTCTCCTGACAGGAGCGCAGCATTGCCGCCGGCCGCGGCCGTGTTGACGGTCACGGTCTGCTCGGTCGCAAAGCGCACGAGATAGTGTGGCCCACCCGCCTTCGGTCCCGTGCCCGACAGGCCTTGACCGCCGAACGGCTGCACGCCGACCACCGCGCCGATCATGTTGCGATTGACATAGATATTGCCGACGGCAAGTCGCGCCACGATTGCTTCGACCATATCGTCGATGCGCGAGTGGACGCCAAGCGTAAGCCCATAACCGGTTGCCTCGATCGACTGCAGCACCTGTCGGAGCCGGTCGGCGCCATAACGCACCACGTGCAGGATCGGCCCGAACACTTCTTCAGTCAGTTGACCGGCATCCGAGAGCTCAAAGATATGCGGGGCGACGAAATTTCCGGCGGGTGCGGTGCCGGCGAAATGCACCCTCGCCTGCGCCGTCATGCGGGCGATGTGGGCATCGAGCCGCGCCTTGGCTTCGGCATCGATCACCGGGCCGATATGGGTTGCGGGATCGCTCACGTCGCCGATCTTCAGTTCGCGCGCGGCGCCCGCGATCATCTCGATCATGCGATCGGCGACGTCATCCTGAACGAACAGCAGCCGCAGCGCCGAACAGCGCTGGCCTGCCGAGCGAAACGCCGAAGTCACGACATCATCGGCCACCTGCTCGGGCAGCGCGGTCGCATCGGCGATCATCGCGTTGATGCCGCCGGTTTCCGCGATCAACGGAATGATCGGGCCATCCTTGGCGGCGAGAACCCGGTTGATCGCGCGCGCAACTTCCGTCGAACCGGTAAAGACCACGCCGGCGATGTCGGGGTGTGCGACCAGCGCAGCCCCGATCGCTCCGTCGCCCGGCACGAGATGCAGCGCGGAAGCCGGAACGCCGGCTTCGTGCAACAGCGAAATCGCAGCGGCCGCAACCAGTGGGGTCTGTTCGGCGGGCTTGGCGACCACAGCATTGCCGGCCATCAGCGCTGCGGTGACCTGGCCCAGAAAGATCGCGAGCGGAAAATTCCATGGCGAGATCGCGACGAAGACGCCGCGGCCGCGCAGCCGGAGCTGATTGCTCTCGCCGGTCGGTCCCGGCATCGCCTCGCCCGCGCCGAACAGCCTTCGGCCCTGGGCCGCGTAGTACCGGCAGAAGTCGGCCGCTTCGCGCACTTCCGACAGCGCATCGTCGAGCGTCTTGCCGCCCTCGCGCTGCAACAGCGCCATGAAATGCGCGCCGCGATCTTCGAGAAGATCGGCTGCCCTTTCGAGGATCTTGGCGCGCGCCTCCGCGGGCGTTGCACTCCAGCGAAGGAAGCCGGCGCGTCCCAGGGCGACCGCGCGCGCGGCGTCGGCTGGTGTCGCGTCGGCAACGCTGCCTTTCGCGGGCGTAGTCTCGGCCGCGATGGCTGAGACCAGCGCGTCCAGCGCCGCGCGTTCGCCGAACTCGATCCCGCGTGAATTCTTCCGCTCCGGCATGTACAGATCGCGCGGCAATGGAATATTCGGATGACGCGCCTGGCCGGCGCTGCCGATCATATCAGCCGGGCGCCGCAACAGGGTCCTTGCCGGGATCGCGTCGTCGGCGGCAAGAGCAACGAACGAGGTGTTGGCGCCGTTCTCGAGCAGGCGCCGCACGAGATAGGCGAGGAGGTCGCGATGACTGCCGACCGGCGCATAGGTCCGGTACGCCAGATCGGGGCGGTCCTGCCGCAAGCGCGCATACAGCGCGTCGCCCATGCCGTGCAGCCGCTGGAACTCGAAGCCGCCCTCGTTGCCCGCAAGCTCGAGCACGGTCGCGACCGTCAGCGCGTTGTGGGTTGCGAATTGCGGAAAAATCCGGCCGCGCAGCGCCAGAAGTTTTTTCGCGCAATCGACATAATTGAGGTCGGTCATCGCCTTGCGCGTAAACACGGGATATCCCTCAAGCCCGCGTTCCTGCGCGCGCTTGATCTCGGTGTCCCAATAAGCGCCCTTGACCAGGCGAACCATCAGGCGCCGGTCGAGCGTCCGCGCGAGTGCGTCGACATAATCGATCACGTCGCATGCGCGCTTCTGGTAGGCCTGGATCGCAAGTCCAAAGCCGTCCCATCCTACAAGCGAACTGTCGCTGAAAGCCGAGGCAATCACGTCGAGCGACAGCTCCAGCCGATCCGCTTCCTCGGCATCGACGGTGAAATTCAGGTCATAGGCTTTGGCGAGTCCGGCAAGTTCGATCAGTCGAGGCACCAGTTCGCCCATCACGCGGCCGCGGCTTATCGCCTCGAACCGCGGATGGAGCGCCGATAGCTTGACCGAAATGCCGGGACGGTCGGGCAGGGCGCGGCCATCCACGGTGCGGCCGATCGCTTCGATCGCGCTCCGGTAAGATCTGAAATAACGTTCGGCATCGGCAGCGGTCCGCGCGCCCTCGCCGAGCATGTCAAAGGAATAGCGCGACGCGGTCGCCCCATTTGCGCGGGCGAGCGCGGATTCGATGGTTTCGCCGAGTACGAAGTGGCTCCCCATCAACCGCATCGCCTGCCGCGTGGCGGCGCGAACGGCGGGTGCGCCGAGCCGCTTTGCCAGCCGGCCAATTGTGCCCTCGGGTGTCTCGCCGGGCTGGATTACGCGCGCCGAGACGCCCAATGCCCAGGCCGACGCGTTCACCAGGAACGCGCTCGACTTGGTCTCGTGATGGATGAAATCGCCCTCGGCGAGCTTGTCCTCGATGAACTGGTCGGCGGTGCGGGCGTCCGGCACGCGCAGCAGTGCTTCCGCAAGCACCATCAGCGCGAGACCCTCCTTGGTCGAGAGCGCGAACTCGCGCAGCATGTCTTCGACGCCGCCGAGCCGGTCGTCGCTGGCGCGAATGGCCTCGATCAGACGCGTCGCGACGCGATCGATGCGCCGCTCCTGTTCGGCGGAGAGCCGCGCGGTGTTGAGAAGTCTTGCCGCAAACGCGTTATCCTCCGGCGCGTAAGCCGCGGCGAAGGGGGGCAGGGACAGGGAAGCGGGGGAAGCGGACGTCATGGCGTGCCTAATGGTCCGGGCACTTTACCACGCAACCTGTTGGCGCGAAAAAGCCGCCTGACGTGCGGGGCGGAAGCCCGCCCCCGCCGAAATATGATTAACTCAAATGAGGAAGTGCGCGTGCGCCGCGCTAGACCTTGAGGTTCTCAGCCGAAGTCTTGCCGCGATTGGCGACCTCTTCATATTCAATCGTTTGTCCTTCGTTGAGGGTGGAAAGTCCTGCCTTCTGCACCGCCGAGATATGAACGAATACGTCCTTGCCGCCCGAGGAGGGCTGGATGAATCCGTAGCCCTTGGTCGGGTTGAACCACTTGACCGTACCTTTAGCCATACGTCGTCTCCGCGGGATCAATAAATTAATAAAGGGCGAACCGCCGATCCCCGCAAACCGGCTTGTTCAGCCCAACAGAATACGCTGGTTAGCGCAACCTTGATAGTTCTAACCAGTGGCCGGATTTCGCCGGAAATGCTCGATATCGTGGCGCATTTGAGGATTTTGCCTGTTTCGCGATCGTTTTGAGGCGCCCGCATCACGAAATTCCCGCTGTGCCATGCGAATCGCGCAAGGGCGCCCGGCCCGCCGGGGCGGATGGACGAGGGCATTTGTCCAGTCGAGTTCTGAGGCTCGGCATTTTCACGGGATGGACGACGTCGCTCAGGTCAGCCAAATTCGCCCTATACCCTCAACGACCGGCCGGGCGTGCGCTTCGTCTGGTTGGTGGTGATGGCCTGCCGAGTTTTCTCACGAGTGTTTGGGAAGACCGCAGGGCTCGGCCGCTTTTCGACCGCACTTCCAGCCGGGCGATGCGGTGGCCGGTTTCATTGTCCACAAGCACCGAATGCTGCTCGCCGCGAGCAAAGCAGTGGTCCTCGCCCCATTGCCGCAGGGCCACCACGACGGGAAACAAATCCAGTCCCTTCTGGGTGAGGACGTATTCCTGGTAGGCGCTACCGTCCGAGGCCGGCGCAGGCTTCAGCACGCCAAGCGCGACCAATCTCCTGAGGCGAGCGCTAAGGATGCCCTTCGATAAACCCAACGACTTCTGAAACTCGCTAAATCGGCGAACGCCATCGAAGGTGTGCAGGCGTTTGTCCCGGTCGGGCTCAATATGTCGCCGCAAGGTAATCGACGATCTTGGGCACGTCGGCCTCGTCGATCGGTGCGCCATAGGTCTTGATCATCTTGGTCACTTCGGCGAGCCAGAAATCCTTCTTGGATTTCACATTCCGCGGCTGGGCATTGATGTAGTCGGCGGAGTGGCAGGCGCTGCAATTGTTTTGCGCCACTTCGACGTTCGGTCCCGGCCTGAAGACGGCAGTCTCCTCGGGCAGCGTGTAAGAGATCGGTCCAGCCTTCGCGGCGGCGAGACCAAAAGCGACGGCGGGTATAAGGGCGAGACGAGCGAGTTTTGGCATATCGTGTCCCTCAGGCTGCCGTGACGCGGACGGTTTCGATGACGTTGCGCATATAGCCGGCCGGATTCCATCGCGCTTCCGCAGGTTGCGTATCGCCGGCATTGTTGGTGGCGCGAACCTTCAGCTCATTAGTGCCGGCTGCGAGATTGACGGCAAGCGACCATTCGCGGAACGAGTATTTTCCCAGATCGCGGCCGAGCTTCGCCGGCGTCCAGTTCTTGCCGCCGTCCGTCGAGACCGCGACCTCCTTGATGCCCTTGCCGCCATCGAAGGCGATTCCCTTGAGCCTGATCCTTCCGGGCTTGACCTTCGCGCCGTCGCTCAAACTGGTGATGAAAGAACGGACATTGAAGCGGTTGATCGGAATGGTCGCGGCAGGCGTGGTGCCCGGTTCGACGCAATTGCACGGTGTATCCGGAATACGGTAGGCGGACTTCATCCAGAACCCGTCGAACACGGTGTCAATCACGGTAATCTCGTTGAGGTGCTTGACCCAGTAGGTGCCGTAATAGCCGGGCACCACGAGCCGCAGCGGAAAACCGTTGAGAAACGGCAGCTCCTCGCCATTCATGCCATAGGCCAACATCACCTCGCCGTCGCGGGCATGATCGACATCCAGCGCCTTGACGAAATCCGGCGTCCGGTCGCTGACCGGTCCGTCCATTCCGTTAAAAGTGACCTGCTTGGCACCGGTTTGCACGCCCGCCATATCGAGTACGGTCTTCAGCGGCACGCCGCGCCAGCGCGCGTTCCCCATCGCGCCGTTGCCGAGCTGGCCGCCGGCCACGCGCGGATTGAAGAAGCCGCGGCTGTTGCCCGAGCATTGATTGACGGCGACGAGTTCGACCGCCTTCAGCTTCCTGATCTCCTGCAGCGACAGTTTGAGCGGATGGTCGACCTTGCCCTTGACCTCGAGCGTGAACTTGTCGGGGTCGATATCAAACGGCAGGTCGGACAGATGATAGCGTACGAAAAAGGCGTTGTTCGGCGTGATCGGGCCCTCGTTGAAGATGCGGAACGGCGTCTCCAGTTGCGGGGGACGACTGGTCTGACCGATCATGGGGCGCTTTTGCGGGTAATTCACCAGCGGTCGCTCGCCATTGTCGAACGGCAGTGTCACGGTTTCGAGCGCGAACGCTCTTGCCGATCCGAAACCCGTTGCCAGCGCGGTCATGCCGGCGCGCTTCATCAACTCCCGCCTGTCGAGCATTTTGAAACTTCCTCCCAAGCATTTTCTGTGAGCCAGTCCGTTGCGCGGATCAGGACAGCCTGAGTGTTGCGAGCGCCGCTACCCAAAGTCAAATCCTGCTTTCGACGCACTCGCTGCGATGCGGCAAGGCAAAACAAGCGGGGATTTTTACGTCACGCGGCGACGGCGGCCTCAGAGCTCGTGACAAGCGCCGACAGCGCCCTGGCATCGGCGACCACACTGACGAGCATCGGCTCGGCGCGCCCGCGAATCGTGACCTCCTGCTTCGGCAGATGGTCTGCCCCCAGCCCTGCGGTAATGCGCACCTCGTCGGAGACGATGGCCTCGCAGGCGAGAGTCTTCGTCATGTCCTGCAACCTCGCAGCGACATTGACGGCATCGCCAAGCGCGGTGAACACCATGTGGTCGCGATAGCCGATGTCGCCGACGATCACCTCGCCGCCGTGAATGCCGATGCCGAAGCGGATCGGCTCGCGCAAATCGTGGCTCAAGAACTGGTTCACGTCGTCGACATTTTTCGCGATCAGGGCTGCGGCTTTCAGAGCCTGGCGGCATGCGGCCTGCGCGCTCGATGCAAGTCCGAACAGCGCCAGCATGCCGTCGCCGACGAATTGATTGGGCCTGCCACCGCTTTCGGTCACCGCCTGCGCCACCGCGGACAGGAAGCGATTGACGACGAAGACGGTGTCGAACGGCAGCATCTTTTCAGCGAGCCGGGTCGAGCCGCGCATGTCCACGAACAGGCTGACGAGATAACGCTCCTGACCGATCCGGGTCGGGTTCGAGGCATGTTCGTTTGCCGTCGACGTGTTGGGAAGGAAGAGCTGGAAGAACGACAGGTCCGCGGCTGGGCGAAGCTGGCAGGCAAGCCGGATCGAAGGGTCGCTTGTTCCGACGCGGGCGAGCACGAAGGCCTCGCGTGGCGACGGCTCCGGGAGCGAGCTGCAATCCCCGATGATGCGAATACGGCAGGTCGAGCAGCGCGCGCGTCCGCCGCACACGCTGGCATGCGGGACATTGTAACGCAGGCTCGCTTCCAGCACGCTGAGCCCCTTGGGCACGCGAATCGTTTTGCCGTTGCCGTAAGA
>Ga0318509_10000545_pt1 | contig 11375 bp, 11 predicted proteins | sample GRESIP084b2f22_FD_203477 | JGI IMG/M metagenome (GOLD analysis project Ga0318509, IMG submission 203477) | Tropical soil microbial communities from Luquillo Experimental Forest, Puerto Rico - GRE.SIPMG.084b2f22 | ecosystem: Environmental > Terrestrial > Soil > Tropical forest > Bulk soil...
GCGGGCCGCGCAGGCGGCGGTCGTCCCCGCAGCCAGTGCGGCGGCGGGACCGGACCGGAACCTTCGGAATGGCCCGGCCTGCTGGGCGCGGGCGCTCATGGCGTGACCGTTCTGGACGGCCTGGGCCGGGCGGCCCGGGTGCTCGCCGTGCCCTGCGTCGCGGGCGACGTGGTCGGCGCGGGGGTCGGTGGCGGGCTCGGGCCCGCGGCGCTCGCCGTCGCGGTCACACCGTAGTTGCCGCTCCGCCCGTAGTGCCGGTCAGCCAGAGCCTGCGCGACCACGATCTGGCCGATCGGGTAGTCGGCGTTGTCCACACTTGACAGGTGGCCCGCCCGGCCACCGGACCGCATCACGTCGATGGCGCTGCCCGGCCCCGAGCCGGAGATGGTGCCAGCCACGACGGTACCCAGACCGGCCAGGTTCAGTTGCTGGGCCAGGGTGACCAGCGCTTGGCTTTCCGCGTTGGAGTTGTCCGTGGACGGCGGGGCGGCGGGGATCACCAGGACAGCCAGGGTGGCACGGTCCCAGGGTTGCCCGCTCTTAGTCAGGAAACCTCCGCCGGCCAGCCCTTGTACCGCCTGGACGCTTACTGGATCCTGCTCGCCCGGCACCGGTTGGCCGGTGGTGCCCTGGGTCATGATCATGTGCGCGAGAAGCTCGCTGGCCTGAGCCTGCGCCGAGCCGGTCAGGGTCACGCCCGCGAGCTGGGCGTACTGCGCGGCGATCTGACTGAGCTTCTGGCTCGTGGCGGCGCTGGTGTCGAAGAAGGCCGGGTCCAGTTGCAGACTGCCAGTGACCTTCGCCCCGGCCGTGTGCAGTGCCTGCTCGACGCCGCTGGTAACCGAGCCGGGCGCGCCTGGCGCCAGCACGATCGCGACCCGCTGGCCGGCCAGCACATCGTGCAGCATCGCCGGGGCATTGGCGAGGGCGAACTGGTTCTCGCTGCTGATCTGGCCCTGTAGCTGCGCCTTTTCCTGAAGCAGCGTGCTTATCTGCCGTTGCTCGGTCTTCGACAGGCCATTCAGGCCGCGCTGCACGTAGGGCCTCAATTCGGTGGACCCGAGCAGCAGTCCGAGGCTCAGTGCGAGGAAGATCGCAACGATGGAAACCAGGTGATAGCGGAAATCGATCATCAGAACAATCCGGACAGCCAGTACCTGACCACATCCCACTGGGTGCTGAGGTACCGGAGGAATATCTGGCCAGTGCGAGAGTAGGCCAAGATGATGAGTACCGTGGCCGATGCCGCAAGAACCAGCGACATCAGCGCCCAGCCGGACACCCGAGGCCGGTAAAGCCTGCTGACGCCCTTGGCGTCGACGAGCTTGCCGCCGACCCGGAGCCGGGTGAGGAACGTGCTGGAATACCCGGCCCGCCCCTTGTCGAGAAACTCGTCCAGCGTGTTGTGCGTGCCCACCGCGACGATCAGGGAGGCACCCTTCTGATCGGCGAGTAGCAGCGCCACGTCCTCGCTGGTGCCCTGCGCCGGACAGACCACGGCGGTAAGCCCGAGGCTCTGGACCCGCGCCAGCCCGGGCGCCTGCCCGTCGGGGTAGGCGTGGACGACAAGCTCGGCCCCGCACGCGAGCCCGCGGTCGGAGACCGAATCCATGTCGCCGACGATGATGTGCGGCCGGTACCCGGCCTCCAGCAGCGCGTCAGCGCCGCCGTCCACGGCCACCATGAGCGGCTTGAACTCGCGGATGTAGGACCGCAGCGTGGCCAGGTCCTCCCGGTGTTGGTGGCCCCGCACCACGACCAGCACGTGCCTGCCCTCGATCGGGGCGCGGATCTCCGGCGTGGCGATGCCGTCGACCAGGAGCCCGCCCTCCTTGGTCACGTACTCCAGGGTGTTCGCCACGAACGCCTGGAGCTGGGCGGCGACCCCGGCCTGGGCGTCGGTCATCGCGGCCCGCACCGACGCGGCGGTCAGCAGCCGGCCCGTGGCGACGGCCTTGTCGCCCAGGTAGAGGGTCGCCTCGTGCAGTCGGACGGTCTTCCCCTCGGACACCAGGCCGAACACCTCGGGGCTTGCGTGGTCGAGCAGCGGGATCCCGGCTTCCACCAGGAGCTGCGGCCCGGCGTTGGGGTAGCGGCCGGTGATGCTCGCGGCCACGTTGACCACCGCCGCGACGTGCCGGTGCAACAGCGCCTCGGCGGCCACCCGGTCCAGGTCCTCGTGGTCGATGATGGCAATATCACCGGGTGCCAGCCGCTTGGTGAGGTTCTTGGTCCGGCGGTCCAGCCTGGCTCGCCCACTCACGCCGGGCAGGTCGCCGGTCTTCGGCCGTGGCGTGATGGGTCGCTTGAGAAACTGGGCCATCATCGGTTCCCATCCTGCCACCGATCACACCCGCCCTGACCAGGGTTGGCGTGCGTGCCCACGCTAACCACGCACGGAAATGGGATCAGGGCTGCCCCGGCACCGGGGCGTACCTGGTCAGGTGACGGCCCGACGCCGAACCGGACGGCAACACCGGGCGAGCGCCACGCGCGAGTTCAGCCCTGATGCTGGGCCTGAGCGCGCTCCGCCCCCGCGGCGGCGAGCAGTTCGCCGGCGTGTGCCCGGCCGAACTCGGAATCCTCCAGCCCGGCGAGCATCCGGGACAGCTCGCGCACCCGGCCCCCGTCGTCCAGCCGGGTGATGCCGCTGCTGATCACCGAGCCGTCGCTGGCCTTCTCGACGACCAGGTGGGTGTCCGCGAACGCGGCCACCTGAGGCAGGTGGGTGACCACGATCACCTGGGCGCGGCGGGCCAGCCGGGCCAGCCGGCGCCCGATCTCGACCGCGGCCTTTCCCCCGACGCCGGCGTCCACCTCGTCGAACACGAACGTCGGCACCGGGTCGGCGCCGGCGAACACGACCTCGATGGCGAGCATCACCCGGGACAGTTCGCCCCCCGAGGCCCCCTTGGCCAGCGGCAGGGACGGCGCGCCGGGATGCGCGGCCAGCCTGATCTCCACCACGTCCGCGCCGTGCGGGCCGAACTCGTCCTGCTCGATGACCGCCACGGTGATCTTCGCGTGCGGCATGGCCAGCGCGGTCAGCTCCGCGGTCACCGCGGCCGAGAACCGTTCCGCGGCGTCTTTGCGCAGTGAGGTCAGCTTTCCGCCGAGGTCGCGGACGGTCTCGGCCAGCCTGGCCTCCTCATCGCCGAGGGTGCCGATCCGGTCGTCGTCGGCCGACAGCTCGGCGAGCCGGTGCTCAGCCTGCCGTGCCCAGGCGAGCACCGACGCAAGGTCGGGCACGGCCGGGGGCGCTTCCGCCTGAGGCACCGCGCCCCGGGCGCCCAGGCCGGGGGTGGTACCCAGCGCGCCGTCCCCCGCCGCTGGCTGGCCTGCCGGGCCAGGGGCGGGCCCCGGCGCATCCTCCCGCCAGGCTGCCGGGCCGGGGGCGGGCCCCGGCGCGCCCTCCCCCTGGGCTGCGGGGCCGGGCATCGCCACCCGGCCCCCGTAGGCACGGATAAGCCGGGTCAGCTCGGCTCGGCGTTCTTGCACCGCCGCCAGCCGCGCCGGATCGCTGTCCAGCGACTCCACGTACGAGGCCACGTCGGCGGCGATGTCGGAGGCGAGGTAGGTGACCTCGGACAGCCGGCCGGCCATGCTGCCCAGATCCGGGTCGTGCGCGGCCACGGCGTCCAGCGCCTGACGCGCGATGCCGAGCAGGGTGACCGCGTCGGAACCCTGGTAGGAACCGTCCGAGGGATCGCCAAGCAGGGCACCGTGCGCCGTGGTCGCCGCGGCGTGCAGTGCGTCGGCGTTACCGAGCCGCTCCTCCTCGGCCAGCAGCGCGGTGTCCTCGCCCGCGACCGGCTCCACCCGCTCGATCTCGTCCAGCGCACGGCGCAGATCCTCCGCCTCGGCCGCTCGTTCCCGTGCCCGCGTGGTCAATTCAGTCAACTCGGCCCGCACCTCCCGGTGCCGGGTGTAGGCGCGCTGGTAGTCGCCCATGACCGCGGACAGGCCGGGCCCGGCGTACTCGTCCAGTGCCTGCCGCTGCTTGTCCGCGCGCAGCAGTTGTCGCTGATCGGCCTGGCCGTGCACGGCCACGAGGTCATCGGCCAGGCCGATCAGCAGTGACACGGTCACCCCGCGGCCGCCGGCGTACGCCCTGGACCGGCCTTCGGCCGACACCGAACGGTTCAGGATCAGGGTGCGGCCGCCGTCGTCCAGCTCACCCCCGGCGTCGAGCACCTGCCGCGCGGCGGGCCCGCCCGCCTCGATCCGCAACCGCCCTTCCACGGTGGCCCGGTCTGCCCCGGGCCGGATCCGCGCCGGGTCGGCCCGGCCGCCGAACATCAGGCCCAGGCCGGTCACGACCATCGTCTTGCCGGCCCCGGTCTCGCCGGTCACCACGGTGAACCCAGACGAGAACTCAAGGACGGCATCCTCGATCACGCCGAGGCCGGTGATCCGGACTTCCTCAAGCATCGGCGGGGGTGTCCCCCTTCCCGTCTCGCCCTGCGCTCCAGTCCGTCCGCCCGCGCCAGCCGGTCACCGGGAGCCCGAACTTGACCACCAGCCGGTCGGTGAACGTGAACGGGGCGGCTAGGTCGTGGCCGTTCACTCCGCCGCGCAGCCGCGCCAGCAGCACCGGTTTGACTCCGCGGCGCACCTCCACCCGCGCCCCGGGCGCGAGGTCGATGCTCCTCCGCCCATCGCACCACAAAACACCCTTGACTGGCTGGCTGGGACCCGCCGAGGAACCGAGGAATTCCACGGCAAGCATCGACCGTGGCGAGACCACCATGGGCCCGGCGAACAGCGCATGTGCGCTGATGGGAACCATCAGCAACGCCTCTACCTCTGGCCACACGATCGGCCCGCCCGCCGAGTAGGCGTAGGCGGTCGACCCGGTGGGGGTCGCGCAGACCACGCCGTCACAGGCCCAGCGGGACAGCGGGCGTCCGTCGATCTCGGTGACCACCTCGATCATCCGCTCCCGGGCCACCTTCTCCACGCTCGCTTCGTTCAGGGCCCAGGTGTTGGCGGCGGTACCGTTGTGCCGCACCGTCACGTCGATGGTCATCCGCTCTTCCACCGAGTAGGCGTGCTCGACCACCTGGTCCACCGCACCGGCCAGGTCGTCCTGCTCGGCTTCGGCGAGAAAGCCCACGTGGCCGAGGTTGACCCCGAGCAGCGGCGCACCGGCGGGCCGGGCTATCTCAGCGGCGCGCAACAGCGTGCCATCGCCGCCGAGGACGATCACCATTTCCGCGTCGGCCGCGGCCTTGGGCTCGGCCGGGACCACGTCCGCGCCCGCGCACTCCAGGTCGGCGGCCTCGGGCGCCAGGACGCGCACGGTGATCCCGGCGGCGGTCAGCCGATCCACTACCAGGCGGGCGTTGCGCACCGCCGCGGGGCGCCCGGTATGGGCCACGACGAGAACCGTGCGCTTCACTGTGGCCCCTCCTCGACGGCCCGCCGCAGCTCGTCCTCGCGCAGCGGCGGCGCACCCCGGCGCAGCCAGAGGAAGTACTCCACGTTGCCGGCGGGCCCGGGTAGTGGGCTCGCCACCACCCCGGCCACACCGAGCCCCCGCGCGCCGGCCGCCGCGGCCACCGCGGCGACGGCCTCCCGGCGAAGCTCCGGGTCGCGCACCACGCCGCCGCTGCCCACCCGCTCCTTGCCCACCTCGAACTGCGGCTTGACCAGGAGCACGAAGTCCGCGTCCGGGCTCGCGCAGGCGATCAGCGCGGGCAGCACCAGGCCGAGCGAGATGAACGACAGGTCGGCGGTGACCAGGTCCGGCGCGGGCGCCACCTGTTCGGGCCGCAACTCCCGGACGTTGACCCGGTCCAGCACGGTGACCCGCTCGTCGGTGCGCAGCGCCCAGGCCAGCTGCCCGTACCCCACGTCCACCGCGATCACGTGCGCGGCACCCGCGCGCAGCAGGACGTCGGTGAACCCCCCGGTGGACGCGCCCGCGTCCAGGCACCTGCGGCCTTCGACCCGCAGCGCCGGGAACGCGGCGAGCGCGCCCGCGAGCTTCTGCCCGCCACGCGATGCGTAGTCCGGCTCGCCCGCCGCACCGGTGATCGTGATCGGGTCACCAGGCGCGACCTGGGTGGCCGGCTTGGCGGCGGCCTGGCCGGCGACCAAGACGCGCCGGGCCGTGACCAGGCTGGCCGCGTGCTCACGGGACCGGGCCAGCCCCCTCCTCACCAGTTCGGCGTCCAGCCTCCTGCGGGTGGTCATGCGGGGACCACGGATCCCTTCAGCCGCCCGGCCCGGGCGAGGCGTTCCCGGGGCGCGCCGGGGCGTGCACGTCCAGGTCACCCAGCGCCTCCGTCAACCGCTCGTGCACATATTCGAACACGGCCAGATGCTCGGCGACCGGCAGCCCGGCGAGGTCGTCGAGCCGTGCCACCGCGTCGTCCACGCGCGCGTCACCGGTGGACGGCCGCGGCACCGCGGCCCGGCGCGTGCCCACGGGCTGGGCCGCATCGGCCTCCGCCGCGGCGACCGGCTCATCTGTCACTGGCGCCGGACTAGCTGCGTCCGGCGCGGTTTCCCCCGGCGGAAATCCCATCGTCCTCTCTCCTTTGACCCATCCCGGCCCTAACGCCGCCCCTGGGGAAACGCTACCGTCCGGCACCGACGAGCCGGACCTGCCGCGCGGACCGGGAAACCGGCAAGACGGCGCCGGCCCGCGTTCCTGCGCGCCCGGCCGCGCGCGCCTCCCTAAGATTGGGGCCATCCTGCCCATCGAGGCGGCAGGGGGAGATGAGGTGTTTCATGGCGACCGCCGAGGAATGCCGCCTGGCGCTGGAGAACTTGACCGGCCGGATCGCCGAGATGGACCCGGCCGACCGCGAGGCTCACTTGGTGGAACGCGTGATCAGCTGCAAGGTTTCTGACCTCGGGGTGACCTTTGTGACCAAGATCGGCCCCGATGGCGGGTCGCCGGTCCGGGAGGCGAACGGGTCCGACCCCCCCGCCCAGGTCCGGTTCACCGCCAAAAGCGATGATCTGGTCGCCATCGCCGACGACCCCGGCAGCATCGGGCGTGCCTGGCTGACCGGCCGCCTGAAGGTCGAGGCGAGCATCTGGGATATCCTGCGCCTCCGCAAGATTCTCTGACCACGGGCACGGCTCCGCCGAGTTTGCGCACCATAGCTCCGCTTGCGCGCCACCGCCCGTGCGCATCGCCTCCCGGTCCCGCGGTGGTCATCCGGCCGGCCGGGTTCTCACCTCCGGCAACGGCCGTCCCCGCGCGGCGGCCAGTGCGCTCCGGATCAGGCCGGCCACCTCGCGGCGTTCCGTATAGATCTGTCTGGGCGCGAAATGCAGCACGATGATGCCGACCGCGGCCATGCGCGCGTGCCGGGCGAGGGTGTTCTCCCAGCCCAGCGGTGAGAGGTGCCATGCACGAGAATCCACCTCGGCTGCCACTCCCGCGTCCGGCCACCAGCAGTCGGGCACGGCCAGGAAGGCCCGGCCGACAAACAGGCGCGGGTTGAACATCGGCATGGGCAGACCGGACCGCGTAATCAACGCGCGCAACTGACCTTCGGCGGCGGAGCGGACCCCGTCGGCGACCTCAGCCAGCGCCCGCCGGAGCAAAGCCGATCCCTGCTTCGGTCCGTGGTCAAGTTCCTCCACCAGATGCCCGATCGAGCACATGCGGCGTTGCACCGCACCCGCGACCACAGCGCGCACGTCGCCGATATCCGTCAGCTCGCGCGCGGCATCGGCAACGGCGCGCGGCACGAATGCGTACCGAGCCTCCCCGGCGACGCAGAACCCCCTGGGTAACCGAGAGGTGCGGTGCACGCGAACAAAATGAACGTCATGTTTCTGGACGTTCGTGGGGACGAGCACGTCGACGACGCCCGCCCGCGGCACGTCAAGACCGAACCGTCGCAGCGACGCGGGCCCGGTCAGCACCGCGCGCGGTCCCGCATAGAGAAGCGCGCCCAGCTCCCGCTGATCCGCGGACGGCGAACCGGTGTGCGCCAGGTATACGCCGGGCAGCAAGCGCCGCCAAGGGCCACCGTCTCGTAACAGGTACCTGACCTGCTCCCTGCCCAGCCCGCTCTCGAAGGCCTGTGCTCGGGCGATGACGTCGTGCTGCCTGCATAACAGCTCAACAATTGCCTGACGGTCGTATTCACCCAGACGTGGCATACCCGAAGCCTGGCAGGAATCAGCGCGGCAAGTCATGAATGTGAGCCTGGTGTTGCTCTTTGAACACCAGCCTCACAATCATCCTCGTGCGGGGCGGCCGTAGGCTGGCTGACGTGCCTGAGGGAGACGCGGTATGGCGCACCGCGCGCCGGCTGCACGAGGCACTGGCGGGGCGCGTGCTGACCCATTGCGACGTCCGGGTGCCGCGGTTCGCGACGGCGAACCTCACCGGGCAGACGGTGATCGAGGCCATCTCCCGTGGGAAACACCTGCTGATCAGGACCGACGCCGGCGTCACGGTGCACACGCACCTGCGCATGGACGGCTCGTGGCGGGTGCGGCCGGCGAGCGAGCGTGTCCCCGGCGACCACCGGATCCGGCTGATCCTCGGCAACAGCACCTGGCAGGCGGTCGGCTACCTGCTGGGCATCGTCGAGATCCTGCCCACCGCCGACGAGCCAGCGACCGTCGGTTACCTCGGCCCCGATCTGCTCGGCCCGGACTGGGACCCGGCCGAGGCGGAGCGCCGGCTGCGCGCGGACCCGTCCCGGCCGGTCGGCGAGGCCCTGCTCGACCAGCGCAACCTGGCCGGCATCGGGAACGTGTACAAGGCGGAGACGCTGTTCCTGCGCGGCGTCAACCCGTGGCGCCCCGTCGGTGAGGTCGCCGACCTGCCCGCGCTGGTGGGCCTGGCCCAACGCCTGCTCGAAGCGAACAAGGAACAGTTCGGCCAGGTCACCACGGGCTCCCGGCGGCGGGGCGAGGAGACCTGGGTCTACGGTCGCGCGGGCCGGCCATGCCGCCGCTGCGGTACGCCGGTCCGCCGCGCCGACCAGGGCAGCGACCCCGAGAGCCGGGTCACGTTCTGGTGTCCGCACTGTCAGACCTGATTTGGCTGAGTCACGATCGCCCTCCGGTACCGGGACTCACAAGCGCACCAAACGCCCCGGTACCCGGAGAAGACCGGGCACCGGGGCGTCCCTGGTCCCCGTCAGGCGTCGCGGGTGCGGAAGCAGACCAGCCCGGCGATGATCGCGACCGCGGCGTACCCGGCCAGCACCGCGAACCCGCCCCACGCCGGGAACTGGTGCGAGCCCGGGGTCACCTTGGTCGCCCAGACCTGGCCGCCCGCGAGCGCGGGCATCCACTTGTCCACGCTGTTCTGCCAGGACTGTGGCAGGAACTGGACCAGGACGGTCAGCACGAACAGCAGCCCGATGGCGGCGCTGATCGCGGCCGCGGTGTGCCGCAGAATGGCGCCGAGACCGTACGCGAGCATGCCGCACGCGGTCAGGAACAGGGCACCGCCGATCACCGCGCGGAGCACGTTGGGCTGGCCGAGCGTGGCCGACAAATGGGCGTGGGACAGTATCGCCTGGCCGACGAAGAAGGCTCCGAACGATGCGATCAGCCCGGTGATCAGGGTGACCACCGCGAATACCACGCCCTTGGCTGCGAACACGACGCCGCGGCGCGGCTGCACCGATAGCGACGTGCGGATCATCCCGGTCGAGTACTCGGAGGTAATGGTCAGCGCGCCGAGCGCCGCGATGACGAGCTGGCCCACGTACAGGCCGGCCAGGCTCTGCTGGGTAGCGTCGAAATTGGCTGGGCTGATCCCCTGGGGATGCGACGCGGTTCCGGCGCAGGCCAGGGCGCCGACGCCGACGCAGACCACCACCAGGGCGAGCAGTGTCCAGTAGGTCGAACGCGTGGACTTGATCTTGGTGAACTCGGACCGGAGCGCGTCACCGAAGCCGGCCCGGCCGGTCCGCGGCAGCAGGCGCTGGTGCGCGGCCGGGGCTATCTGGGTCGTTGCCATCTCACGCCACCCCCGTCGGGTGCATGCGGTCGGTACTGTCGGCCTGGACAGCGTCCCGCTGCCTCGGCGCTTGGGCGTGGAACTCGACGCTGTCGGCGGTCAGCTCCATGAACGCTTCCTCGAGCGAGGCTTGCGTGGGGGAAAGCTCGTGCAGCCGGATCCCGTTCTCGAATGCCAGGTCCCCGATCTGGTCCACGGGCAGCCCCTGGGCCACGAGCGCGCCATCCGCGCCGGGCACCGTGCTGCCGCCCGCCGCGACGATCAGGCTCGCCAGGATCTCGGGCTTGGGGGTACGCACCCGGGCCGACTGGACCGAGTTGCGCTTGATGAACTCCGCCACACCGCAGTCGGCGATCAGCCGGCCCCGCCCGATCACCAGCAGGTGGTCCGCCGTGTTCTCCATCTCCGACATCAGGTGACTGGACACGAAGATGGTGCGCCCCTCGGCGGCGAGCGCCTTCATGAGATTCCGGATCCATAGGATCCCCTCGGGATCCAGGCCGTTGACGGGCTCGTCGAACATGAGGATGGCCGGATCGCCGAGCAGCGCCGCGGCGATGCCGAGCCGCTGGCCCATGCCGAGCGAGAAGCCCTTGGACCGCTTCTTGGCCACCTCGGTCAGGCCCACAAGTTCCAGCACCTCCCCGACGCGGGTGCGGGGAATACCGTTGGCCTGTGCCAGGCACAGCAGGTGGTTGTAAGCGCTGCGGCCGCCGTGGACAGCCTTGGCGTCCAGCAGCGCGCCGATCTCATGCATTGGGTAGGCGAGCTTGGCGAACTCCTTGCCGTGCACGGTCACCGAGCCGCCGGTCGGCCGGTCCAGGCCAAGGATCATCCGCATCGTCGTCGTCTTGCCCGCGCCGTTGGGGCCGAGGAAACCGGTGATCCTTCCCGGCTCGACGGTGAAGGTCAGTTGGTCCACGGCCAGCTTGTCGCCAAATCGTTTGGTGAGGCCCCGTGCCTCGATCATCGCTGGTTCCTTCCCCGGGTGCGGGCGCCCTGCCCGCCTGTCGTGTCAGGCCAGTCTTGCCGCCCGGCAGGGTCCGGCGCGTCGCCCGAGGCGCTGATTCGTGTCCTCCCGGGGACGTAGGCCCGACGTCGACCCTGGACCGGCCAGGCCCGTCCGGGGGGTCAGCCCGGCGGGTGGGGCAGACCCAGCCCGGCCAACGCGTTTACGGCGGCCTCCGCGCTCACCCCGCCCGCGGACCAAGCGGCGGCGCAGAGCGCGCGCAGCCCGTCGATCGCGGCGCCGGTGCCGCTCACCGCGACGTCGCCGCCGGTTGCGGCGGCGCGCCAGCCGGCGCAGCGGAAAGTGCCAGCCGCGCCGGTCACCTGGGGGTGCGGGCCGAGCAGCCCGGCTAGGTTCTCGGCGAGGTACGTCGGCCGGTGCCGCGCGGGGGCCAGGACCGCGTCCAGTGGGTGG
>Ga0318509_10000550_pt1 | contig 11343 bp, 10 predicted proteins | sample GRESIP084b2f22_FD_203477 | JGI IMG/M metagenome (GOLD analysis project Ga0318509, IMG submission 203477) | Tropical soil microbial communities from Luquillo Experimental Forest, Puerto Rico - GRE.SIPMG.084b2f22 | ecosystem: Environmental > Terrestrial > Soil > Tropical forest > Bulk soil...
CCGCCCGGTCGCGATCAAGATCGTGCGGACCGAACTGGCGGCGGGCAGCGGTTCGGAGCAATGGCTGCAGCGCTTCCGGCGTGAGGCAAGAGCAGCAGGACGGCGTTTCCATCCCAATATCGTTGCCGTCCTCGATTTCGGCGAAGATGACGGCATGCCGTTTCTCGCCATGGAATATGTCGATGGGCGCAGCCTCGACGCCATTCTCAAAACCTCCGGTCGGCTGGACCCGAACCGCAGTATTGCGATCATTACCCAGGTGCTCAGCGCTCTGGGGTTTGCCCATCAGAACGGAATCGTTCACCGTGACGTCAAACCGTCGAACATCATGGTGTTGAGCAACGGCGAGGTTAAGGTCGCTGACTTCGGCATCGCTCGGATCGACGCCTCCGAGTTCACTATTGTCGGCGATTTATTGGGGACGCCGGCATACATGGCTCCCGAGCAGTTCGCTGGCGCGCCGGTCGACAGGCGTACCGATCTGTTCGCCGCCGGGGTCATTCTGTTTGAGATGCTGACGGGTGTGAAGCCGTTCCGCGGTAAAAGCATCACCGAAATCATCTCGTTCATGGAGACCCGCGGACCCGAGGACATCCGAGCATTAAACCCGGCTGTCCCCGACTCGCTAAAACAGGTCATTACCAAGGCATTGGCGTTCGATCCGGCCCGCCGCTACGACGACGCTTCCGAATTTTCAAAGGCAATCGTCGAAGCTGTTCCCGTCAGCTCAGACCAGGCCGCCGTCCCTGAACCAACGGTCTCGGGCACCCCCGTCGTTAACGCGGAGGTCGGGGAAACCCCACCGGCGAGTGAGGCTTGGCGCCCCGGCTTGTTGCGCGAGATCGAGCGCGATCTGGCGACGTTCATCGGTCCTATGGCCGCGATCGCGCTAAAGCGTGCGACGCGGCAGACCAATGACATGACGGCGCTTTATGATTTGCTGGGGCGACATGTGTCGGATCCGCGGGACCAGGCCGAATTTCTGGCGCGAGGACAGCGGCGGGCGGCGTTGGATCGAGTTGGCCCAGCGCAGTCGCCGCAGCCGTCTAAGGTGGCGGCAGAGGTCGAGCCGAAGCCTGATCAACCGGCCATGTCGCCCGGTCAGTCAAACATCGCTTCGGTCGAGGCGAACCTCGCCCGTTATATTGGCCCGATCGCCAAAATCCTGATCAGGAGAGAGCTCGAAAGGCACGAGACGCTGGATCAATTTTACCGCGCCTTGGCGGCCCATATTCCGGACGCACGCGACCGAGAGACATTTCTGAGGGCCCAGCGAGGCAACTAAGAAGGAAGAGTGCAAATGAGGGGGGGCAATGCCGTCGCGGGGGTGCTCAGCTGCATCGCGATCGCTTTGGGGGAGATTGCAGTCGGCGCGCCGCTGGCGCACGCAGCGGGCATCGCGACGGAGGGTCAGGACGTCGAGGCCAGCTCTGCGCTCGTCCGCGAAATCCAATTCATGCTGCTTCGCCTCGGAATGGAACCCGGACCCATCGACGGCATCGTCGGCCCGCAGACCCTCAGTGCCGTCCGCAAATTTCAGGCAAAATCCGGGTTGCCAATCTCGGATCTAGTCAATGAAGGGAGAATTTCAGGGGTTTTCTTGGCGCGGCTGCGTAGCGACGCATCTAGAGCCATCCTCGGTGGAGAAAAGGCGCCGGCTGCTCCGCCAGAGGTCGCACCACCGTACCCGGTTGCGGTGGCTCCGGCCCAGCCGCCCGCGCCGCCACCCGATCCGTTTGCCGCATGCCCCTTCAATCCGGGCGACTTCCGGATCGGCGCCGTCGAGTATACTCCGGACAAGTTTCTGCAAGTTGGCTTTGACGGCTCGACAACGCGCGCAGTGGCAAGTTTGAAGGACCGCCTCGACGAAGCGCGCCAGCTTGCCGAAAACCTTGGCGGTTCTGCGCTCGCCGAAGTACAGCGTCAAGCGCGCGTTCTGAATTACTTCAACTGCCGACTGAAGATCGAGCAGGCGTCGGAGGGAAAGAAATAGACCTTGCTGGACGATCAGGAACCATGACCACGATCGACCATAAGCTCCGTTACCGCTCGGCCGCGCGAACCCATGTCGGCGCGGTGCGCGAGCGGAACGAGGATGCGGTCCTCGACCGGCCGGAGATCGGGCTGTGGGCGGTGGCCGACGGCGCGGGCGGTCACCAGCGCGGCGATTTTGCCAGCCGATGCATCATCACGGCGCTCAGCGAGATCACCCCTCCGCCTTCGGCGGCTTTGCTTATCGAAGATGTCAGAACGCGCCTCGGCCGTGTCAACCAGGAGCTGCGGGCAAAGGCGGCCGATATGGGGCCGCGGGCCATGATCTGCAGTACTGTCATGGTCGTGCTGATCACGGACGCTCGCGCCTACTGCTTGTGGGCGGGCGATAGCCGCTGCTACCTGCTGCGCGCCGGCGGGTTGCGGCAGATCAGCCATGATCACAGCTATGTCCAAGACCTCGTCGACCGCGGTGAAATCGGGCCCGAAGCTGCGGCGGACCATCCACTCGCCAATGTCGTCACCAATCTGCTGGGGGCAGACGACAGGCTCGCTCTCGAAGAACGGTGGGACCAACTCGTGCCGGGCGACATATTGCTGCTGTGCTCCGACGGGCTTTGCCGCGCGCTGGACGATTCCGATATTACCACCATATTGTGCGATCATCCGGTGGAAGCGGCGGCTGATCGGCTGATTGAGGCCGCGGTCGCGCGCAGCGCAAAAGACAATGTCAGCGTGGTTGTCATCGCCTGCCTGTCCTGACCGGATATTCGGCTGGCGTGCAGACCGCGAGGTAGTGTCTATTCCGTACGGTCAGGAGCGGTACGCTTATATCGCAGCGCTTTTGAGCCCCTTGAGACGGTAGGCGCTGAGCGTGCCTTCATGTTTCGTCTGGATCGCAGTCAATTCGGCGTCCACATAGCGCCACAGGCGCTGATGCAAGGCAGGGCTGATCAGGATCTCGCCACCCGCAGCGCCGTCGCAATACCGCGCTGTCCAGTTGGCTGCTTCGCCGATGATGGTTAACTCCATGCGGTCGTTCGAGCCAATAAAACCATGAAGCACCTCGCCGCAGTGAACGCCGATCCCGATCGAGCAGGTGACTTGACCACGACGCTTGCGCTGCTCACTGACTTCGGCCATCGCGGACTGCATCGCCAGTGCGGCGCGCACCGCCTTCTCATGCCGCATCGGATCGGGCTCTGGACAGCCGAATACGGCGAGGATGGCGTCTCCGGTGATCTTGTCGATCGTCCCGTCGTGTTGGAAAATGGCGTCGGTCAACGCCGAAAAATAGTCGTTCAGCAGGTCTACCACATCATCGGTGTCCATGCCCGAGCTCAACAGAGTGTAGCCGCGGATATCCGACACGAGGATCACCACTTCCGATTTCTCGCCACCGGGGCGCAGCCGCCCGTGAGCGGCGCGCGACAACAGCCTGCCGCGGATTTTCGGCGAGAAATTGGTCAGCAGCCGGCTGAGCAATGCAGCATTGCGGCGAAGATCGTCCTGCAGCTGGGTCTGCATCGCGGCCATTGCCGCGTGATGCGCGACCGCGACCATCAGGCGCAGATCCTCCGTAGTGAAGAGCGTCCCCCCCTCGCTGTTGTCGACGCAGACTGCGCCTAACGCACGCCCCTTCCAAATCAGCGGCACATACATGCCGGCCTTTATCCGGTTCAGAAACTGGCTTTGACTGGGATCCATGCCCTCGCGCCAAATGAAGCCCTCGCGTCGCGCCATCGCCCTTGACGCCAGGGTCATGCTGACCGAGGGCTGGCCCGCCGGCACATGAGCCTTGAGCAGAAGCTCTCGGCTTTCCAAATCTTCGAGGAGCAACGCTCCGCGACTAGCCGCCGGGATGATCGAGACGAGCCGCTCGATGATCGTTTGGAACAGAGTGTCGAGCTGGGTTTCCTCGCCGAAACGGAGCGGCAGCTCGTAGAGAAGAGCGAGGGCCTCGGCACTTGACTGATCGACCGGCTGCCCGGGCTCGAACACGGGCGCGGCGGCGTCGATCATCGCGTCGATGTCGAGACGCGTATCGTGGGTGGTGACGAGCGTCCTGTCATCCGCGCCGGCGCCAGGGTCGAGATCGGTTTGGCTGACCGGGATCTTTACTTCGATCGTCGTGTCGCTGATGCGGATCGTCTGGCCTGGCTCGAGGCGCAGCTTCCCCTTGCCCTTGATCTCTTCCCCGTCGAGTTCGGTGCCGTTGGAACTGCCGAGGTCCTCGACCCAATAGTGCCCATCCGCAATCGAGATCCGCGCATGCGGCCGCGAAACCCGCAGGTCGGGGGACAGATCGACATCGACATGGACACCTTGCCGCGGCCGCCCGAGGACAGCCGTTTCGCATGGTTTATCGAATATCTTCTGGGTACCTCGATAGCGATAAACGATACGCACGTCGTGCCGTCAGGCTGCTCCGGTTAGCGTTGCTCGCCGACAAAGCTTCGCTGCAACTCGGCGAGCCGCCCAAGCGCGGCGTCGGACAGCGGCCCCTTGTTAATCGACCGCGCGGCGTATTCGAGCTGGTCGAGCGTCGAGTAGCCGACGAGCACGGTCGATACGGCGTTGTTGGCGATCGCAAAGCGCAATGCCGCGTCGACCAGGCTCTCGGCATGGCCTTCGTGGATCAGCGGCTGGAGCCGCTGTGCCCGCGCCACATCGGTACGGTAGCTGCCGCCCGAACCGATCGGATCGACGCTCGGCGAGCCGAGGGGGTGGCGGTCCTCGGTCCCGCTCAGCGCGCCGGCGGCGAGCACACGGATATTGATGACCCCCATCCCCGCACTGTTCGTATGTGCCAATAGATTGCCGAAATCATGGGCGGGATAGCCCGTCGAAATCGCCGCCCCGGCGCTCGGATTCAACAGATTGTAGCTGACCTGCGCGGTGTCGAAGACGCGCGCATCGACGACTCGGTGGAGCGCTGGGGTGTCGCCGACTGCGGTAATACCGCAGAAGCGCGTCTTGCCCTGTTGCCGCAATCGCTCGAAAGCCGGAACCACCTCGCCGAGAACGGTCTCGGGCGTAAAGCCGCCGTCGCTGCCGTCCATGGTGATGTGATTGTGCAACTGGAACAGATCGACCCGGTCGAGTTGCAGACGCTGCAGGCTCGCCTCCAGCGATGCGGTTATTGCCGCACCGATGCCGCTGCGCTCGCCGTCGGGAACGCGAACCTTGGTACCGATGAATATGTCGGGCTTCAGGCTCTTCAGGACGCGCCCGAGATTGCGCTCGGATTCGCCGTTACCGTACATCGCCGCGGTGTCGAAGTAATTGATGCCGAGCTCGACAGCACGCGCGACGGCCCGCTCCTGGTTGGCCGGATTGCCGCGCACCATCAGACCCCCAACCGCGCCGCAGCCGAACCCGAGGACCGATACCGCGAGACCGGTGCGGCCGAGTGTCCGTGTTTCCATCGATTCCTCCGTTGCTCCGGCGTTCGGCCCGGATCAAAACCCGCGCTTCCGGAGGTGTCAATCTTGCCAGCGCCGCCGAGGTTCTGGGTTATGCTGAGGCAGCCAGGTAAAGGACGAAGAAGATGACCGATCGGGAGCAAATCGACGATCTCGTCGCCGCCAACCGCATCCTGTCTGACCAGGGCGTGGTGGACGGCTTTGGGCATGCCAGCGCGCGGCACGAGGCGAATGCGATGCGTTTCCTGTTGGCACGCAGCATGGCGCCGGCTCTCGTCACGGCCGATGACATCATGGAATTCGACCTCGACGGCAACGCGCTCGACCCGCGTGGGCGTACGCTCTACACCGAGCGCTTCATCCACAGCGAGATCTACAAGGCCCATCCCGATATCACGGCGATCGTGCACAGCCATTCGCCGTCGATCATTCCGTTTGGCGTAACCCGCGCGCCGTTGCGGCCAATCTACCATATGAGCTCGTTTCTCGGCGCCGGCGTCCCGATTTTCGAGATCCGCGAGGCCGGAGGGCCGGCGACCGACATGCTGATCCGCAACCCCGAGCTCGGCGCGGCACTGGCGCGTACGCTCGGCAACTCGGCCGTCGTGCTGATGCGCGGTCATGGCGACGTTGTCGTCGGCGAATCGGTACCGCAGGTTGTGTTTCGCGCCATCTACACCGAGATCAACGCCAAGCTGCAAGCCGAGGCATTGCGGCTTGGCGAGGGCGAAGTCAATTTTCTCAATACCGAGGAGGCGGCAAAGGCGACCGCGACCAACAATGCCGTCCTCGGCCGTCCCTGGGAGCTATGGAAAGAGCAGGCGCTGGCCCGACGCTGACCAATTCCCGGCGCCATAATGTCGCGACCACAGCCGTGAAGTGAGCTGCAGCCGAGCGGTCGAGCCCTTCGAGCCAGTTCTGATCGAGAAACGAGGCGAGGGCCGGCTGCCCGAGTGCCGCCTCCCATACGATCCCGAGGAGCGAGGCCGCCGCCTCATCCTCCTCCCGCGCCAGCGGCGCCAGAACCGCGGCGCGCTCGGCCGCGTCACGATCGAGTGTGTCGGGGCCAGGCCCGAGCCCGAACTCGATGAGGCCTCGCCGCTCGGCTGGGGCCAGTGCGAAATGCGCGACCTCGTGCAGGGTCACATACGCCTCGGTCGCGCTGTTCAATGCCGCTCCGTCCCAATTGAAGCGGCATGGGGTTCCCTCCGGGTGAATCGCCATGCCGAACCCCTGCGCGAAAGAGAGTGCTGCAAGACGATGCCCCTCTGCCTCCGCGCCGCAGGCGCGATCGGGCGAGGTGGCGCGAATTCGCGCTAACACTAGTCGTGAAAGCCCATCGGAGAGACGGGCCGTAAAGCGGTCGAGAAAGCCCCCGAGCTCCTTGCGGGGTATCGGTGTCAATATCATTCGGTCTCGCGGTCAACCGCGACTGGTCAGGTTCCACCGATAGATAGGGTGCTCTCAGCCGAGCGCATCCCCTGCCGCCCGCTCTGAGCGCGGCAGGGGATGTGCGATGCAATTTTGCGTTTTTAACCTTTATTTATCGTCATTGTCCGATGCCGGGGTGATCGTGCCGAACAGGCCATCGGTTTCGCCGTTGGGACCGGCCGTGAAATAGAGCGTGTCGGAATTTGAGTTTCTGCCGCCGCCACGGGTCAATGTCCACAACCCGTCGATAATGATCGGCTTGCCGTTCTTGTCCCTGAGGGTGCCGCGGAAATTCCCGTTAGAGTTGAATGCATGTATTTGCCCATCGCCGAAATTGCCGACAAGGATATCGCCGTTAAAGCGGCCAAAGGCGAAGGATGCCCGGGTGACACCCCACGGCGAATTCAATGGTCTACGGCTGGCAAAGCGCTGGAGCAAGTTTCCATCGGTATCGTAGATATCGACAAAGCCATTGCCCGGCCCCGCTACGTCATCGTGCTTTTTCGAGTTCTGGAGTGCATAGGTGACGAAGAGAGTTCCGTCGATGTTCTGGATACCGAACGGCGCAAAGCCCGGCGGAATATCCGGATCGGTAAAACCTTTGTGGGTCACAGGTGTGAACAAACCGTCGGAGCCGGTGCCACCAGGGACCTTCGGGGGCCCAAACACATCGATCGTACCGGCATGAAAGTTGGTAGCGAAGAGGAAGACGCCATGGGCATTAACGCCGACCACCAGGCCTTTGTAGACCGCGCCGCTCCCGGAATTATCAACGGCGAGGACCGCCTGATCAGGTGGGGTCAGACCGCCGGCCCACGCCGAAATCGTTCCGTCTTCGGTGTCCCAGATGAACGCGGCCGCAATGCCGTTGGGATTCGTCGCCGATTTGGTGCCGGGCACGGCAAACGCAGCCGATGGGTTCCATACGAGGCCGGTAGGCGCGGCGGGCGGCGGGTTCGGCGGATTGTTGGGATCGACATGCTTACAGGAGGTGGTCACACCGCCCCCTGGCAGAGGAATTTTGACGAGCAGAGGCTTAGGCACCAGAGGTTGCGGCACCCCTGTCCCATCGTAAAGCGTCGAACAGCCGGTGGCGTTGTCGGCGACCCAGAACGGGCTCGCGCCCGGCGTAAATGCCACGCCCCAGGCATTCTGCAAGACCGGATCTATGTTTTTTCCGCCGAAAGCGGAAGTATCGGAGACGAGGTTGGTCACGACATAGCGATTATCGTCGCCGTCGTGATCTCGATCGCCGGCGTGAACTGCGGGGGCAGCGGTGCTGACTGCTAACGCGATGACGGTCGCCGGGCCGATCCGGCGACTGACGAGGTTAATCATGTTTGTCCCTCCGGTTGGCTCGAACTCCAGCTGGCGTGGTCGCAAAATGAGCTGTCGTGGGCGCGGGATCAGGCATCCCTCAGTTTGTCCGACTCCCGAAGCAGCGTTTTATTCCGCGACCATCAGCTGGGCTTTCCCGGTGCGGGTGGGAGCTTGGCTTTAACGCCATCCGCAGAGGTCTGCCGGTAAACGAGTTCGGCGATGCGCAGCAGCAGGTCGCGGTCGGCCTTGGCGGAGATCGCACAGCCAAAGCCCTCATCCGACCAGTAGAATGCGCCGATGCCGCCCTCTTCATGATAGCGGAATGCGGTCTCGCCGCCGACACCCACGCGAAGATACAAGGTCAACCGCTCGGCATTGCCGTTCTCATACATGAATTGGGCCGCGGGTCCGTCCTCGGCCGGCAGCAGCCGGCCGCCCATTAGTCGGAAGCCGGCTGTCGCGAGATCGGGTACGGTGAGCTGGCGGCCCAGTCGCTTCGACAGCCACTGCACGAGATGTGCCTCTTGGGCGGCGTCGACCTCCACCGGGTGGCGAACCTCGACCGAGAAAGTGCGGTGCGCGGCGATCGCGTCGGCGGTGATCATGCGTGCGATTGCTCCGGGTGGCAACGAGCCCAGTGGGCCGGTAAGGTTGCGCGCAACCCAGCCGCCGACGCCGCCCAAGACGATCAGGCATACCGCCGCAGCGATCTCGATGAGCCAGCGACTCCGGCGTCGGCGTTGCCGGGCAAGCAGATTCGCGACACGCAGCCGCGCCGGTATCGGTTCGTCGGTTCGAGCCGCAAGAGCCGCGCGCAGCGCCTGCCGCTGTGCGGCGTATTGCGAGAACCGCTCCCGCTCCTCGGGATGCGCCGCAAGGTAGGCGTCGACGTCTTCGCCGCGGTCGTGCGGCAGCTGTCCGTCGATGTGAGCATGCAGGTCGTCCTCTCCTACAGGCCGACCCCGCGGCGTCATTTGACTCTCCTCAGCCCTGCGTTGCGCCCATCCAGGCCGCTATTCATATAATGCCGCAGCCGCTCGCGGCCACGCGACAGCCGCGACATCACCGTGCCGATCGGCACCCCCAGCACGCTCGCAGCTTCGCCGTAAGAGAGATCCTCGATCCCGATCAGAAGCAGCACCGAACGTTGCTCCTCGGGCAACGCCGCAAAGGCGGGGAGCAGATCACGGTGCTCAAGGGCCCCATCCTGACCGCCATTGACCCCCGGCAGCTCAGCCTCGGCGACCTCCAACTGTGCGTCGGTCACACTGCGCCGCCCCTGGCGATGCTTGTCGCTGAGAAACCGGTTGTAGAGAATGGTGTACAACCAGCCGCGGACATCGCCTTCCACCCGGCGGAGGTGCCAGCGGGAGACTGCGCGTTCAAGGCAGTCCTGAACGAGATCGTCGGCACCGTGACGGTCGCCGCGCAGCAGGGCGCAGGCGAACCGGCGCAAGCCGGGGATGTGCGCTTCGATCAGCGAGGCTTGATCCTGCATTGCAGCACCGTCGTGACAATACGCAACTGTCGGCCGACGGCTCGTCTCGGCCGACAGAATTCGGGTCGGGGTCGGCATCGTGGCCGCTCTCGTGCCCATGGTTCAATCACATTCCTGTTAACTAAGATCCCACTTTAGGAGTACGGACCGGGTCGACTCGGCCTTTTCAATTCTCTACGTGCACGTTGTACGACACTGCGCAGATTGCTTTATTCCTGATAGGCCAAGTCCCCGGTCCAGCCGGCGAAATGTGTTCGAAATTCTCGCGGAATAAACCCGGTTTCAGCGAGTCCTAAGTGATCAAGCCTGGCCGTCAGCGTTCCGCCTCTGCGCGCAATGCCCCGGCACGTCCAGTGAACTCAGGGATCACGGCTGAAAGAGGGATTCATGTCAGGCGAACCGGCCACCGGGTCGGCAAGACTTTCCCGGCGCTCTTTGCTGTGCGGCACCATAGGGGCTGTCGGAATTCTCGGCGGAGCGCCGAACTTGGCCACGGCGCAACCAAAGATTTCCAAGGTTGCGGTGAATTACCAAGATCATCCGGACGGCGAAAAGCGTTGTGACAAGTGCGTCCAGTTTCAACCTCCGGACGCTTGCAAGGTGGTTGATGGCACGATCAGTCCGCAGGGATCTTGCCGTATTTTCGTGCCCGGCCATACCCCAACCTAGACACGAAGTGCGGCATGAGCCGATCGCTACTGCGAAGTGCCCCATCTCGTTACTGCAGGCGATCGACCATTGGCCTGTTGGGCTCGGTGGTGTTCGCTGCGTCGCTCGCTATTGGTGTGTCCTCGCATCGCGCTTTTTCGCTGCCGCTTTACGCACGCCAGACCGGCCAACCCTGTGCGACCTGCCATACCGCTTTTTTGGAGCTGACCCCGTTCGGCCGCCGCTTTAAGCTCGGCGGCTATACGTTGGGCGGCGGTGACTGGACCGGTCCGCCGTTTGCGGTGATGCTCCAGGCACCGACTTATACCCATACCGAAGCCGGACAAGAGGGCGGCGCCGCTCCGCATTTCGGCCCCAACAACAATTTCGCGTTCCAACAGGCGAGCCTCTTTACCGGTGGACGCATTACCGACAATCTCGGGGCGTTCATTCAAGGAACATATGATGGCATCGCTCGCCGGTTCGGCTGGGATAACACGGATATTCGTTACGCTAACTCGGTCAATATCGACGGGCACAATTTGTTGTGGGGCGTAACCGCCAACAACAACCCGACAGTCCAGGACGTCTGGAACACGATCCCCGCCTGGAGCTTTCCTTACATCAGCTCGGCTCTGGCGCCAACGCCGACTGCCAGCACCTTCATCGAGCAAGTTTACGCCCAGCAGGTCGCTGGCCTCAGTGGCTATGGCTGGTTGGACGACCTGTTCTATTTCGAGTTCGGTGGCTATCGACCATTGTCGACCAACACGCAGCTGGCTCTCGGGGTCGATACAACCGGGCAGAGCCCGATCAGCGGCGTTGCGCCTTACTGGCGCCTCGCGGTCGAGGCAAATTTTGGTGACCACTCATGGGAGGTCGGCACGTTTGGTCTCGCCTCGAAGGTGTTCCCGATGAGGCTCTCGGGCGCGGGCACCGACTCATTCACAGATATCGGTATCGATACCCAGTACCAATATCTTGGTGATCCCCACACGGTCACTGCCCGTCTCGCCTGGATACACGAGA
>Ga0318509_10000559_pt1 | contig 11241 bp, 9 predicted proteins | sample GRESIP084b2f22_FD_203477 | JGI IMG/M metagenome (GOLD analysis project Ga0318509, IMG submission 203477) | Tropical soil microbial communities from Luquillo Experimental Forest, Puerto Rico - GRE.SIPMG.084b2f22 | ecosystem: Environmental > Terrestrial > Soil > Tropical forest > Bulk soil...
GGGCCCTGCAAATCGACGAGAATTCCGATCGGCCTTGCATGCTCCGTTTCCACCGCGCGGATTGCGACCACCAGCTCGCGCATGCGCTCATGCGACGTGTGGCTCATATTGATGCGGAAAACGTCGGCTCCCGCCGCAAACAGGTTTGCGATGACGCTTCGATCCGAGGAGGCAGGCCCGAGTGTGGCGACGATCTTGGTGCGGCGAAGGCGTCGCATCTAGTTTCGATTGCGCGCTGCGGGTGGCGCCACGCCGGTCCGGCCCGGCGCCGGCGGTGTCTGCAGCATCGGAACGCGCGATTGCAGGGCCTGCATGGGTACCTGGTCAGCGGATTCGGTGAGCTGCACAGTCCAGGAAGGCTGATCGCCGGTATCGACCTCAAAAAAGCCGGTCCGGTCATAGCCGCGCGCGAGACAATCGTCAGTGCCGCGGATGGTGAACTCCTTTTCTCGCGTGCACATGAAGGCTTGTCCCGACCATTCGCCGCCGCGATCGTAGTCGACGGCGTAAATGTAGTAGAAGCGCGCCACCAGCGAGCCCCGCAGCACCGTTTCACAGCTTCGCGCGGCGATATTCCACCACCCTTCGGTGGTCCAGCCCTCGTTCTCCTTATAGCCAACTGCAATACCAACTCGATTGCTGGTATTGTTGCAGAGACGGAAATCAGCGCTTGCCGGCTCCGCGGTCAAAGCAATTGCGATCACGAGCAGGACGGCTGCGCCAATTGCACGGGCAACGTGAACGAACGAGCCATGCCGGAGCGTTGCCGTCCTCGTAAACCGATGCTTCATCCCGCCGATCCCCCGGGCTATCCCACGCCCCGAACTGGCATGCATATTGCGTGACCTCTAGGGGCTGTCAACGAGGATAGCCCGGAAGTCGTTCACATTGGTCAGGGTAGGTCCCGGGACCAGCAGATCACCTAGTTTTTCGAAGAATTCGGTCGAATTGTTGTCATCAAGATAATGCGCCGCATCGAGCCCCAGTCGCCCGGCGCGCGACAGGGTCGTATCGTCGACAAAGGCGCCGGCGGGATCATCGGTCCTGCCGCTACCGCCGTCGGTGCCGTCGGTGTCTCCGGCCAGCGCCGAGATGGACTTTGTGCCCGCAAGCGCGACGGCCAACGCCAGAGCGTATTCCTGATTTGGGCCGCCACGGCCTTTGCCGCGCAGCGTCACGGTAAGCTCGCCTCCTGACAGAATTATGGATCGGCGTCCCTGTGCCTTGAGATCGCGGGCGAGTCGGGCTTGCTCGGCGGCAACCACGCGTGCCTCGCCCTCGATCCGGCTGCCGAGCAGGATGCTTTCGTATCCGGCAACTCGCACCGCGTCTTCCACCACGCGAAAGACGTCGGCGGGTCGCATGGCCAAGGTGAAAGACGACCGGGCAAAGACCCGATTGCCGGGCTTGGGGGTCTCGTTGGCGCTTTGCGCCAGCGCGCGCGTCATGACCGGCGGCATCTGCAGTGCGCGGCGCGCCACGATTTCGCGCGCGTCGGCAAGCGTCGTCGGATCCGGAACGGTGGGCCCTGAACCAATCACCGCGGGATCATCTCCGGGCACATCGGAAATGCCCACAGTCACCAGCCGCGCGGGATATGCCCGCTGGGTGAGCCGCCCGCCCTTGATCCGCGAGAGGTGCTTGCGCACGGCGTTCATCTCGAAGATCGAGGCGCCGGAAGCGAGGAGATCGCGGGTGAGCGCCTGCTTCTGCAAGAGCGACACACCCGGCACGGGTGCGGTCCAGTTGGCGGATGCACCTCCGGAAATCAGCACGAGCACCAGATCGTCCGCCCCTGCGGAGTCGGCAAGCGCGAGCGTCTCGAGGGTCCCTGCGAGTCCTTCCGCATCCGGTACCGGGTGCCCTGCTTCGATCATGCGCACGTGGCGCGTTGGGCAACCGTACCCGTGACGGGTGACGGCGATGCCGCTGATACGGCTTGCCGGGATGCCTTGCTTGTCGAGAAAATGCCGCTCGGCGACCTGAGCCATTGAACCGCCGGCTTTGCCTGCGGCCAAAATGAGGAGGCGGCCCGTCGCCGGAGGGGCAGGCAAGCAGGGCGGCAGGCAGCTCGCGGGATGCGCCGCGGCCACTGCCGTGCGGAACAGTGATTCGAGAAAAGCGCGCGCCCCGTCGATCACGGTTCGAGCCCATATGAGACAACAAAGGCTACCGAAGGGATGCCCCACTGGAGAGAGCGCACAACCATCACTATCCTTAAGCCCTGATCCAATCCGGGGGGCTTGACCGATGAAAGGACGCGCCCATGGTGCTTGATGACAAGACGAGAACCGAGCTCGAAGCCGCAGCGTTCCGGCGTCTGATCGAGCATTTGCGCAGGCGCACCGACGTGCAGAACATCGACCTGATGAATCTTGCGGGCTTTTGCCGCAATTGTCTGTCGAACTGGATGAAGGAAGCCGCCGACACGCATCGGGTGCCGATGTCCAAGGAGCAAAGCCGGGAACTCATCTACGGCATGCCGTACGAGGAATGGAAGGCCAAGCACCAGAATGAGGCTTCCCAGGACCAGCGAGCAGGATTCGAAAAGGCCGGCCATAAGCACTGATCCCGATCGCCTGTGTACTCCGGGGATGACGGCCGTCTCGACTTGACCTCGCCGCTCGCAAAACCTCCAGTCTTGCAAATGCACTCGTTTGAGTCGGAGGTTTCAATGTCCATTGCTGTCGCCGAGAAGCAAGCGCAGGCCGCGACCCGCTTCGCCAAGGATCATCTCAAGGCTTTTGTCGAGCGCATCGAGCGGCTGGAGGAAGAAAAGAAGGCGATTGCGGATGACGTTCGTGACGTCTATGCGGAAGCCAAGGCCAACGGTTTTGACAACAAGGCGCTGCGCGAAATCGTACGATTACGCAAACAGGACGCCGACAAGCGGCGCGAGCACGAGACCATTGTTGAGACTTATATGGACGCGCTTGGAATGCTCTGACTAAACCACCGGCCAACGCCGGTTAATCAACGCGCCGCGGCCGATGGTGCGCCGAATTTGACGCTCCCGATGAAGGTTAAGGCGCTGCCGGCAAACTGCTCGCTTGTCATTCCGGGATTTGGATCGTCGCCGAAGGTCATGGCCAGGGCGGTGACCGGCTTCTGCATATAGGGACCGAGGTTGCGGAAGTCCGGCAGCCCGAACAGCGTGGTCCCCATGAAGCTCTGCGCGCTCGGACTAAGGATCATGGCGCGCATCCAGGGATCGTTGAAACGATCGCCTACGCGAACGGCACCACCGCTTGGCTTCCTGGACGGGATCGCGGAACGTTGGCCGTCGTTTTGCGGCGCCATGGCCGGCAGGCGATCGTCGCCATGCTTGACCACGATCGTGGTGTCCTCGCGAGCGGCAGGTACGGCGCGCGGCTTCGTGCCCATCGGGACCGTCCGCGCTACCGCGATCGGGGTAGGCTGCGATGCATAGGAAAGAGCATTCGGCAACGGCTCGCTGTCACTGCCATCAGCCAGGGGCCATTTCGTGATGCCCGCGGTCGTCTTCGGACCGGCATTGGCGCTGCCCGCGGCGTGCTGGGTCGCCGGCGTCGAAGCCTGCGGAACGCGCGAATTGGTTGTTGCCGGCACCTCAACCGGTTCGGCGCTCGGCAGGCCCCGCCAGTAGCCTCGCGTGCTCAGGACATCATTGGCGCCGGAATTGGTTCGGTCAAGATTTTCCGCTTGTGCAAGGCGTACCGGCTTTTCGCTGGCGGAAGCCATCTGATAGCCGGTCGGGGCGGAAACTGATTTTGACGCCACGACGTCGATGTCCTTGCCAGGTCCCGGCTTGGCCACCGGTTTCGAATCTGCCGATGCAATCTGATAGGTTTCAGGCTTTACCGGTCTGCTCGGCGGGAGCGGGATGGCCGCCATCTGTGCGCGGGCGGTCATTGCCGGGTTCTCAATCCACTTCTCGGATGCTTTTTCCGCGAGTTTGGGCTCGACCTTGCCGATGCGCGCCGAGGCGTCGTCGGCCGGGGCCGAAGGAGCGCCGGCCGCTGCCGCCGCATCGGCCTCCTCATCCGTCTCGTTGTCGCTGCTGAGCAATTTGGCGAGGAAGCCGGGCTTGCGATCGGGACGCACAATGTCGCCCTGGGCAAACGCGGTCCCCCTGGGGTCCGAGGCGGATCGGCTGGCGAGCGGACCTTTCGAGAGTATGCCGGCGAGCTGCACCTCCGGCAATCGTGGCCAATGACGCACGCCGCCGGTGTCCAAATGCACGAAAGGCGAGCCGGACGTGGGATAAAAGCCGACCCCGCCGTGCTGAGCCCGCAGGCCGGCCGCCCGCAACTGGTCAAGGGGTACTCCAGGAATGTAGAAATCGATCGCCTTGCCAAGCATGTGCTGGCTGAACTTGGCGACACCGCTGGAGCGCTTGCGCAGCATATCGTTGGTAGACGGCGAGCGGTATCCACAAACGATCCAGATCGGCTCTTTCGCTCCGACTTCACGATGGACTTCCCACAGCAGATCGATCAGATGGGGGTCCATTGCGGTCGGCTTATCCTGACGCCAATCGCGCAGCAGGTTGTTGATCTTTGTGAGTGCGGTCTCGTCGTAGCGGCCGTTCACCTTGTAGGTGACGGTCAGGTCTTCGTTGGTATGGATATGGTGAAGCGAGATGGTGCGCGTTTCGCTGTCCGCGGCGGCAGTCCGCAGCGTCACCCAACCAAAGACAATGAGCAGAGCAGCCAAGCTGCCGCAATAGCCGGCAAGCGTCAAACGCAAAGGCGACGGATTCTCGAGCGCGACTTTGACCGTCACGTGCCAGCCCATGTCATATGCGTCAGCTCCCCGCCTCCCGCGGCGAGCACCACGGGCAGCAAGCTCCACTATCCACCGTCCAAGCGGTGGATAACGGCTAACGCAGTGTCAACTAGGGAAGGGTTAACGCGAGGTTAGCGCTGTGCCCATCCCCCCCGATAAAGCAACGGTGACAGCCGACTATGGCGAAAACTTGCTGCCTCTGTCGTCGTTGCAAAGATTCCTTTAATCGCCGCTGCACTCGGCGGCAGGCCCCGCTCAAGTTCAGCCGTTCTGCTGTCCAGCGGCAGTAAAGGTGTGCGGCGGCTGCGGTCCGGCATGTCTGCTGTCACCCCATTACAACGCATGCGGCTGCATATCCGGATCGCCGGAAAGTCCAAGTGAATCCAGCTTGCGGTAGAGCGTGGAGCGCCCGATGCGCAATCGCCTCGCAACTTCCGACATCTGTCCGCGGTAATGGGCGATGGCAAACCGAATTGCATCGGCTTCGATATGCTCCAGCGGCCGCACCTCGCCATTGTCGTCCAGCAGGTCGAGTGCACTCATCGGCGTTGTGGCCGCGGGCGGCGATATGGTCGCGCTGCCGAGGTCGAATAAATCGCCTTTGATCGGGTGCAGCCCATGTGGGACTGTTTCCGAAATGGCCATCGGAGCTATGTCGTCGGTCGCAACGCAGCCGGATACCTGCGAGGCAATTTGTGGAAACTCGCCGCAACCGATGATATCGCCCTCCGCGAGCACAACGGCTCGGAAGACCGCGTTTTCGAGCTGGCGCACATTTCCGGGCCATTGATAGGCGCACAAAAGGGACATTGCCTCGGCGCTCAGGCCGCTCACACGCTTGCCTTCCTCGGCCGCGAAGCGGACGAGGAAATGGCGTGCGAGCTCGGGAATGTCCTGCAGCCGCTCACGCAGCGCCGGCACGGAAATCGGAAAGACGTGCAGACGATAAAACAAATCCTCGCGAAAGCGCCCTGATTTGACGTCAGCGATGAGGTCACGGTTGGTGGCAGAGATCAGACGCACATCGACCTTGACAGGCTTGCGCGCCCCAACCGGCTCGATCTCACCCTCCTGAATTGCGCGCAGGAGCTTCACCTGGGCGGCGGCGGGCAACTCGCCGACCTCGTCGAGGAACAGCGTCCCGCCCGACGCCTCGACGAACTTTCCCATATGGCGTTCGGTCGCACCGGTGAACGCTCCCTTCTCGTGACCGAACAGGAGCGACTCGACCAGATTATCGGGAATGGCCCCGCAGTTGACCGCGACGAAAGGCTTCGCCCGTCGGTCGCCAGATCCGTGAATGGCACGCGCGATCAGCTCCTTGCCGACGCCGGACTGACCTTCGATCAAGACCGGGATGGCTGAGCTCGCGGCCTTCTCGGCCACGCGCAACACGGATTGCATGCGGGGACTCTTGGTGATGATATCGTTGAAGCCGAGCGTGCCGGTGCGGCTTCTCTTGATGCGTGCCAGCTCGCTTTCGAGCGCGCTGGTTGCGAGCGCATTACGCAATGAAACGTGAAGGCGCTCGACGCCCACGGGCTTGACGACGAAATCGGTCGCTCCGGCGCGCACCGCTGTGACCACATTGTCGATTCCGCCATGCACCGTTTGAACGATTACCGGAACCGGGATCTCGGCCTCTCGTATTTTCGCGAGGACACCCAGGCCGTCGAGGTCGGGCATCACGAGGTCGAGCACGACCGCGTGAATGGGTGCGCCGTCCGCGACCGTCAACAGAGCCACGGCCGCATCGCCGCCCTCGGCAACGAGCGGCTCGTAGCCGAATCTGCGCACCATATTCTCAAGGAGCCGTCGCTGCACGGGATCGTCATCGACGATCAAAATACGTTCACTCACTACGCACCCTCGCAACCGCCGGCCCTTGTGCCGATTTGGCGCACTGTGGCCCAATTGGGTTAATGCCTGGATAAGGTCGCGAGGCTGGCTGGCGCCAGCACAATCCGGTAAGAGATGGGATGAGCCGAATTCACCGTACAGGGTCCAAACCTGGCCCCCTCGCGAAAACGCGCATGGCTGAAAAACGGCGCATGCTCCGCTCCGCCAAGTCCCGCTCCCGAGCGGCTCTTGGCAGGCTGCCGGAATGGAACCTGGCCGATCTTTATCTCGGGTTGGACGATCCCCAGGTGGGCCGCGATCTTGACCGCGCCGATGCGGAGAGCGCGGCGTTCGAGCGGGAGTACAAGGGCAAGCTTGCGGCACTTGCGGACGGGCCGCAGGCGGGAAGCGCGCTGGCCGACGCGATCAGGCGCTATGAGGCGCTGGATGATCTCCTTGGACGGTTGATCTCCTACGCGGGGCTTGTGCACTCAGGCAACACGGTCGATCCCGCTCGTGCCAAGTTCTATGGCGATGTGCAGGAGCGCGTCACTGCTGCCTCGACGCATCTTTTGTTCTTCGTCCTTGAGCTCAATCGGCTCGACGATGCTCGTCTCGACGCCGCCATGCAGGTTCCGGCGCTGGCACATTATCGTCCGTGGCTCGAGGATCTGCGCAAGGAAAGGCCCTATCAGCTCGAGGATCGTATCGAGCAGCTCTTTCACGAGAAATCGGTAACGGCCTATTCCGCCTGGAATCGTCTTTTCGACGAAACCATAGCAGCCTTGCGTTTCAAGGTCGGCGCGAAGTCGCTGACCATCGAGCCGACGCTGAACCTGCTGCACGATCCCAGCGAGAGTGCGCGCAGGCAGGCAGCGGACGCGCTCGCCAGGACGTTCAAGGAGAATTTGCGAACCTTTGTGCTCATCACCAACGTTCTCGCCAAGGACAAGGAGATTTCCGATCGTTGGCGCGGGTTCGCCGATGTTGCCGACGCCCGCCACCTGTCGAATCGGGTTGAGCCCGAAGTGGTGGCAGCGCTGGTCGATGCCGTGCGTGCGGCGTATCCGAGGCTTTCGCACCGCTACTATGCGCTCAAGGCCCGGTGGCTTGGAAAAAAACGCCTGGCTCACTGGGACCGCGCCGCGCCGTTGCCCAAAATGGCCAATCGCACAGTCGGGTGGAATGAGGCCAAGGCGACCGTGCTGACCGCCTATGGGGCGTTCTCGCCCGAGTTGGCGGCGATTGCCGAAAAGTTCTTCGACAATGACTGGATCGACGCTCCGGTGCGTCCGGGAAAGGCGCCCGGGGCCTTCTCGCATCCGACGGTGCCATCGGCGCATCCCTATGTACTGCTCAACTATCAGGGCAAGCCCCGCGATGTGATGACGCTTGCGCATGAGCTGGGCCATGGCGTGCACCAGGTGCTGGCAGCGCCGAACGGGGCGCTCATGGCCCCGACGCCGCTTACGCTCGCGGAGACGGCAAGCGTGTTCGGAGAAATGCTGACCTTCAGAAGGATGCTGGCCAATGCGGGGAGAAAAGAGCGCAAAGCCATGCTCGCCGCCAAGGTCGAGGATATGATCAATACGGTGATCCGTCAGATCGCGTTCTATACTTTCGAGCGCAACCTGCACACCGAAAGGCGACACGGCGAGCTCACCGCCGAGCGGCTCAACTCGCTCTGGTTCGATGTCCAGCATGAGAGCCTGGGACCTGCGGTCGAATTCAAGCCCGGGTATGAGGTGTTTTGGTCCTACGTTCCCCACTTTGTGCATTCCCCATTCTATGTCTACGCCTACGCTTTCGGCGATTGCCTCGTGAATTCCCTGTACGCCGTCTACGAGCGCGCCAATGAAGGCTTCGCGAAGCGCTACCTCGACATGCTTGCGGCTGGGGGAACCAAGCACCACACCGAGCTGTTGGCCCCGTTCGGTCTTGATGCCCGGGACCCCGCCTTCTGGCAGGGAGGCCTTTCGGTCATTGAACGAATGATCACCGAGCTTGAGGAGCTGGAGTAATTCTCTCATTCCGCCGGTGCGTCTCGTAAGCAGGGCCGGCAGGCCATTCGGCGCAGCACCCTTCGTCAAAACAAATGGCCGACCGCGAAGCGAATCGATTCACTGCCCGTGCCGCGCGCTACGCGCGCGTCGGAGCAAACATGAGCGGCGTAGCCGCCCGCATCGCGGGAGCGCGCCTTTTTGGCGTAACGCTCGACCGTGGCAGAAGCGCCGCCGAGCTTGCAGCAGCCCTGGGCGGTCTCAAGGGACCGATCATGAAAGTGGCCCAGCTCATGGCCACAATTCCCGATGCCCTTCCGGCGGAATACGCGACCGAGCTCATGAAGCTGCAAAGCGATGCGCCACCCATGGGTTGGGCCTTCGTGAAGCGGCGCATGGCCGCCGAGCTCGGCCCCGCCTGGCTGAGCAAGTTTTCCAGCTTTGAGCATCATCCTTCGGCGGCCGCGTCGCTCGGACAGGTGCACCGCGCGCGCGCTCACGACGGGACTGGGCTTGCATGCAAGCTGCAATATCCGGACATGCAGTCGGCAGTCGAAGCGGATCTGCGGCAGCTGCAGCTCATTTTCGCCATCCACCGGCGGATGGATCCGGTCATAGACACCACCGAGATTGCCAAGGAGATCGGTGCTCGCATCCGCGAGGAGCTCGATTATCGCCGCGAAGCCAAGCATGCCATGCTCTACCGCCGAATGCTCGCCGGCATCGAGCAGATTCACGTCCCGCGCGTGTGGCCGGAACTCTCGACCGGCCGGCTCCTGACTCTCGATTGGCTCGAGGGCGATCGATTGCTGGCGCACAAGGACGACGACCTGGCAACGCGCAATCTCCTCGGCACCGCGATGTTCACCGCTTGGTGGTGGTCGTTCAGCCGTTATGGCGTGATCCACGGAGATCCGCACCTCGGCAATTACTCGGTGTTTAAGGTCGACCGCCGGCCCGCAGGAATCAACCTGCTCGATTATGGCTGTATCCGCATTTTCGCGCCGAAGTTCGTGGGCGGCGTGGTCGATCTCTATCACGGCCTGCTCAGGGGGAAAGACGACCTTATCGTGCACGCCTATGAGACCTGGGGATTCAGGCGGCTCAGTCGCGAAGTGATCGAGGCGCTCAACATCTGGGCGAGGTTCATCTACGGCCCGCTTCTGGAAGATCGGGTGCGCAGCCTCGCCGACGGAGTAAAGCCGTCGGAGTACGGCCGGCGTGAGGGCGCTCAAGCAGCGCGGCCCGGTCACCGTACCGCGCGAATTCGTATTCATGGACCGGGCCGCAATCGGGCTTGGCGCCGTATTCCTGCACCTGCGCGCAGAGCTCAATTTTCACCGGCTGTTCAACGCTGCAATCGAAAATTTTTCGCTGGCCACTGTCGGCCGCCGGCAAAACGCTGCGCTTTCGGCGGCCGCGCTTGAGAAGGTAGCGTGAGGCACGGCGATTGCCCGCCAGCCGGCTACGCCGTTGCTCTCTTTTGCTGTTTGGGCTAATCCGGCCCTGCTGACCAATATTTGGAGGGTCAAATGGCCGATCATGGACAGGTCGAATATGCGGTAGCGCAAGGCAATGACATGCCGGCGCACGAGGCGGGGTACGAGCGTTTCGTGCATTTGGTCTTCGTCGGTGCTGCCCTGGTCATCAATATCGTTCTGGGGTTGGCCATCGGTGCCGTTGCCGGCCATTGGGTTGTGGCCTTTGGCATTTTTGTCATTGCGACCATTGTCGCGGTGCATGGCTTCATGACCGGAGCACGCATTTCCAGCGTCGTGATGGTGGGGATTTCGCTTGCGGCGCTTGCGCTCACCGGGGGCGGCGGCGCTTGAGCCTAGGCCGCCGGCACGAGGAGACGAGTGAATGCGCATTGCGGTAGCACGCGAAGTCGAGCCGACCGAGAGCCGGGTCGCTGCAACCGCGGAAACCGTCAAGAAGATGAAGGCTCTTGGGGCCGATGTCTGTGTCACGGCGGGCGCCGGCGACAAATCGGGCATTCCTGACAGCGAGTTTGCAGCGGCGGGTGCCGCCGTCCTCGCTGATGCCTGCAAGGACGCGGACATCATTCTGAAGGTTCGCCGGCCAACAGCCCCCGAGCTCGCTGGCTACAAGAAGGGAGCGCTCGTCATCGCGCTTATGGACCCCTATGGTCAGGACGCAGCCGTCAGAGACATGGCGCGCTCGGGCATCTCCGCCTTTGCCATGGAGTTCCTGCCGCGCATTACGCGCGCACAGGCCATGGATGTGCTGTCCAGCCAGGCCAATCTTGCGGGTTACCGCGCGGTGATTGATGCCGCGGCTCAATACGGCCGCGGCCTGCCCATGATGATGACGGCGGCGGGCACCGTGCCTGCGGCCCGGGTGTTCATCATGGGCGCGGGCGTGGCAGGCCTGCAGGCGATTGCCACCGCGCGCCGACTTGGCGCCATCGTCACCGCCACCGATGTGCGTCCTGCGGCCAAGGAGCAGGTGGAGAGCCTCGGCGCCAAGTTCATTGCGGTCGAGGATGAGGAATTCAAGCAGGCGGAGACCGCGGCGGGCTATGCGAAGGAGATGTCCAAGGACTATCAGGCCAAGCAGGCGGTATTGGTCGCCGATCACATCAAGAAACAGGACATTGTCATCACCACCGCGC
>Ga0318509_10000560_pt1 | contig 11239 bp, 15 predicted proteins | sample GRESIP084b2f22_FD_203477 | JGI IMG/M metagenome (GOLD analysis project Ga0318509, IMG submission 203477) | Tropical soil microbial communities from Luquillo Experimental Forest, Puerto Rico - GRE.SIPMG.084b2f22 | ecosystem: Environmental > Terrestrial > Soil > Tropical forest > Bulk soil...
CCGCGCTGCCGCAGCCGCCAAAGACCAACAAGAATGTGCCGATCGTCTCCGCTGCCAGTCGATGAAACATGCTCGGAGCAGCCATGCGCTACCGCCTTCGCCGTTGAATGGGTGTGTCTAGCTTGAGCACTGCGCACAAGCGTGGCCAAGACGGCCCGACGGTCGTTTCTCAATCGTGTTGGGACGGTAACCGAAGATTGCTCCCATCAACTACCTCGGCTAGCAGGTGCTGCTTCCGGGAAGTCTCAGACATCGGTGTCCAAGATGGTGCATCCAAGCGCGTCGTTAACAATCTCGACCCCACGGGCGACGCTGACGCGATCCCCGCGCCACGCCGCATCCCGCATCACACGCCGACGCAGCGCCGCCGACTTCTTCACCAGCGGGGTGAGAGAGCGCGTAAGCCGACTCATCGCCGCATTCCGTTCCACACGATTCCTGGCCCCCGCCCGCAGACCATTTCCGGGCGACCAGAACCCGCTCCGGCGACAATGCGCAGACTGTCTCCGCCCGCCCACGCCGCGCCAACGCCACGAGACTGAGATTTTGCGCCGCCAGCGCCACCACGGCGTGGACACGTAACAAATGAAATCACCCTATAGCGTTGTTACAGTTGACTTTCAGCTCAACCGGGTGACCACGGTGCAACCCGCCTAGCGGTGGCATGCCTAGACACCAGCATCTGATTCGTCTTCGCCATCTTCGTCAAAACTCGTCGTCCTCCTCGGCGAACTCGGTGGGATCGTAGCCGTCCTCCCCATCGTCGAAATCCTCTGTGTCAGCGTCGATCGTCTCGGGATCCTGCTGCTGTTGGTCCAGCTTCTCGATGATGTCGCCCCACATTTGCTCGGGCACCACGGCTTTCACGGCACCCACAATCCGGTTGACCTGAGCACCAAGCTCAGCGATGTCGGCCCGTGGGTCGCGTCTATCCAGGAAGAACTGCAACTTTTCGGCGGCTCTTAAGCCGGTATCGACGCTGACTTCCGTGGTGTCGTCGACGAGGTTTCGGAACGCCTTGTTCATCACGATCTCGAAGAACGCCAGCGGCGTTAGCGCGGTGGCCACGCCATTGACGAAGTCGACCCGATTCTGCTCGGCCCGGCGCTCCAGAATGTCCCTATAGGTGGCCCTGGCGACTTGCTGAACCGGGAAGTGGCGGGCGCAATGATTGCGGACCGAGTCGATCGTCACCTGATCGCGCCTGTCGCACTTGGCGTTGTGCTCCCCAAGCGCGCGCACGACGTGGGCATAACTGGCTCCGGTGGCCAGAAGGTCGTTGACCTCCCGGCGCACCTGCTCATTTCGGCACACCCCGCATCGCGGCTCCAAATGAAACCCGTTGATGCGCGGGGCCAAATCGGTCGAATCCGCGATCTCGCCAACAACGCCGGGCACAGCCTGCGACAGAGTCATCGTTCGTTCTCCTCTATCGGCATTTGGCCACGGTGGTCGTGGTCCCAGTCTCCCAGGCCAACGATCGTCGACGCAGTATGGAAAGAGCATGTATTTCTGCGGGACTTCCCGGTACTTCGCCCCCTGACCGATGTCCTTCGGACGCGCTCAAGCCGAATCACTGCGGTCGTACACGATGCGGTCGAACGGGATGAAGCCGAGCCAGCGACCGGCCCACTCGACGACAGCAGCTGTCGGGCTCGTCACAGCTTGACCCTTGGCTAGCACAGGTTCACCGCTCGAACATATCTGCCGCGCGTTGGGAGTCCCGCCACCTGCAAATCGCCTTGACCAGCACAGAGGTGGGTCGTCTCTAATCGCCAAGTATGTCGAGCGGCTGTTGGCAGTAAAATAGGCTCCTACTAGCGTAAACACGCCAAATTCACCTTCGCGCTGTAGCGCATGCCCGATAAACGCAATGAGAAATCGGGAGGAATCGATGAAGCTCATGGCACCAATGGATGCGCTGTTTTTGATTGGGGAATCGCGGGAGCACCCGCTGCATGTCGCCGGTCTGCAAGTGTTCACGCCGCCGGAGGGCGCCGGACCGGAGTTTCTCCCGGAACTCTATGCGGCGATGCTGGCCTGTGCAGACATCCAGCCAACCTTCCGTAAGCGTCCGGCGATGGCGCTGGGCGGAATCGCAAGCATCAGGTGGAAATTCGACGACGATCTCGATCTCGAGTATCACGTGCGCCGCTCCGCGCTGCCGACGCCGGGACGGGTCCGGGAATTGCTGGAACTGACCTCCAGGCTGCACGGCTCCCTGCTCGATCGGCACCGGCCGCTGTGGGAAATGCACCTAATCGAGAGCCCCAAAGACCGACGCTTCGCCGTCTACACCAAGGTTCACCACGCTCTGGTCGACGGCGTGTCCGCGCTCAAGCTGATGCAGCGGGCATTGAGTGCCGATCCGGGCGACAGCCAGATCCGGGTGCCGTGGGCGCTGCCCCCGCGCCCCCGCCAGAATGACAGCGCGCGCCCGAGCTCGGTGCAGAGGCTGCGTCGCACAGCGGGACCTCCGGGCGTTTTTGCTCCCTCAACGCTGTCGCTGACGCGCGCTGCAATGCGGGAGCAGCAGTTGACTATGCCGTTCCGAGCACCCCGCACCATGCTCAACGTGCCGATCGGCGGAGCGCGGCGCTGTGCAGCGCAGTCCTGGTCGCTGGAACGCATCAATGCTGTAAAGAACGCGGCCGGGGCAACCGTCAACGACGTTGCGCTGGCGATGTGCGCCGGCGCGCTGCGTTCCTATCTCACCGATCTCAACGCGCTGCCGGACACGCCGCTGATCGCGATGGTCCCGGTGAACCTGCGCGCTGAGGTTGACTCGGCCAGCGGCAACGCGATATCGACCGTGCTGTGCAACCTGGCGACCCACGTCGATGATCCGGCGGCACGCCTGGACACCATTCAGACGTCGATGCGGGAAAACAAGACGGTGTTGTCGCAGATGCCCAGGGCGCACGCAATGACGTTGGGCATGGTGACACTTACGATGATGTGGCTCAGCGGCCTTCCGGGCTTCCGTGCGGCGCCCCCGCCGTTCAACATCTGCATCTCTAATGTCCCCGGCCCGAGCGAGCCGCTCTATTGCAATGGGGCCCGGCTCGACGGCATTTACCCAATGTCGGTCGCCATGAACGGGCAGGCGCTCAACATCACGCTGGCCAGCAACGTCGGCAATCTCGACTTCGGGCTCGTCGGGTGCCGCCGATCTGTACCGCACCTGCAGCGCCTGCTTGAGCAGTTGGAAACCGCGCTCAGAGACCTCGAAAAAGCGGTCGGAACCTGATGTCAGGGCCGTCTTATCGAAATAGGCTTTTAGCTGCAAAAACACTGCGTTAGGTGGTGTGACTAGAGCGAAGACCCCGGACCGCCCGTATACCCAGCCACTCGGCTGCGGCCTGCGCCTCTGTCCGGAGGCGTGGGCCTGCTATGAGCGGTCTTCGTATTCTGCGCAGCAAGAGACAAGGGCAAACCCCTGGACATAGCCCAGGGGTTTGCCGACTGTTCGAATCAGAATCGCGCGCAGCGAGCCGGATGAAGTAGAGCGGCCAGCGGGCCGGTGCAGGGGCCCGCCCAGCCCTGTGATGGTGCGTAACCGGGTGGCGGCGACCAGCCCTGCGGCGGCACCCAGTCATTCGGCGGTTGCCAGCCCTGTGGCGGAATCCAACCCGGAGCTGGGTATCCGTTGTTCCAGCCAGGACCCCATTCGGGGTGATACCAGTCGGCTGGCGCGTAACCGGGGGCCGGCGACCAGCCCTGCGGCGGCACCCAGTCATTCGGCGGTTGCCAGCCCTGCGGCGGAATCCAACCGGGAGCTGGGTATCCGTTGTTCCAGCCAGGACCCCATTCGGGGTGATACCAGTCGTACGGGTCGTCCACACTCCAGTCCCCCCGGACACTTGCTGGTCCGCCATGGATTGCGGGCCCGGCTGCTGAGGCGACCGGAGGAAGTCCGCACATGCTCACTGCCGCCGCACCGGCCGCAGCCAATGCGAGTGTTCGTAATCTGATGAGTCTCTTCATGATTGTGGCCCCCTTTCGCGGCTACATTACGGCCGCGAGGCTAGGCTGTAGGTCACGGAAACGCGGCTATTTTGTTGCCGTTCAACGTATTTGGCGACTAGAGGCGACCGAACGCTGTACTTGACCAGCAGAAACAAGGTCATCAGCCACGGGGACGGCTGTGGCTTCCCCGAAGCGCAGCCCGCAATAGCCCAGCACCTGGACCAGGGTGCGGAATCGCCCGCAAGAAAACCGCAAGCCGGTGCGGCGATAGTGCTATTTGTGGCCCGCAGCGAAGGACGTCGTATGAACTGTCGGCAGACCCGCATGCCAAAGCAAGCAGAAGGGACGACGACCGTGTCACACGACCGCATCATGCAGAAGGTGATCGCCGGAGCGTTACTCGGTGGCGGGCTGGCTCTGGCCGGGTTTGGGCCGGCCGCGGGATCTGCCCAGGCAGACAAGGGCTGGGGAACGTGGTGCCCCGGCCAGCCGTTGCCCTCGCCGTACAAGTATCAGAAGCAGCCAGACGGCTCGGTAAAGCTGGTTGCCACACTGCCGCCCGACTTGGTCTGGGATATGAACGTCTGCCACGACTGGCATCGCCGATGGATCGATGAGGGCAACGGCGCGAGCACCTCGGATACCGTCGAGGGAACTGTTCCCCGCATGAACTGCGGTCCGGGTTGGTGCCCGGTGCCGCCGGGAGCCGGCACGTAACACTGCGCTTGATGGTCGCAATCCGCAGACCGGACGCAAACCACGGGCAGCGGTGTCGTCATCCGCTGCCCGTGGCCTGCTCTTTCAACTCAGCTGTTTATCGGAGTTCGCGCTCGTTTAGAGCGGGACCCAGACTCCGTTGTTCCAGAAACCCCAGTTATTCATAGCGCGGTCCCACACGACCTGGGCCCAAGGCGCCCACGGCGGTGGCGGCGGCATCGGCCGCGCCCACGGAGGTGCACCGTAGCCGGCCGGGCCGTAGTCGTCGGCGTCCCAGTCACGGCAGTTGTTCCAGTTTCCGTAGGGGCCCCAGCCCGGGTCCCAACGGTCGCCCGGGCACCAGTGGTGGTGATACATGGGTGCAGGAGGCGCCGCCTGGGCAGTGCCCGCTGTCGTGCCGAGCGTGGACAAGGCCACACCACCGGCCGCCAGCGCGCCTGTACACAGGCGAAGCCACGATCTTGTTTGCGTGTTCTTGTTCATGCTTCCGAGAATTCCCGTTGTGATTCCGCGCAAAACGCCAACCATCGTTTCGTTGGATTCACATCCTGCGCTCAGCTGGCGCTTATGTGCGTCGTTTTCCCTGGCCACCCGCGCTTTCGGGCGATCATTAACCAGGCGTTTTGGATATCAAGTTGACGCGCGCGTTATATATCCAATGTCGCCGGCATTGAATAGCCATGAACAGTTAGGTGCCGGGTTGCGCGATTACCGGGACCGGGGACGCGCCACCACCCATGACCGCGCCTGGTCGCAGGTGCGCGGAACGACCCCATCCGAAAAGCCGCGGCAATAACGGCGGCGCCGCGGTGGTTCATACTGGATGCAACATCCCGGCTTCCCACATGGGCCCGCACGACAGCAAGGCAGCAGAGATGACGAGGTTGGACTCCGTCGAGAGGGCGGTTGCCGACATTGCGGCCGGTAAGGCCGTCGTCGTCATCGACGACGAGGATCGAGAGAACGAAGGCGACCTGATCTTCGCCGCCGAAAAGGCGACGCCGGAGATGGTGGCTTTCATGGTGCGCTACACCTCGGGCTACCTGTGCGTGCCGCTGGACGGCGCGATCTGCGACCGACTGGGCCTACTGCCGATGTACGCGGTGAACCAGGACAAGCACGGGACCGCCTACACCGTCACCGTTGACGCGAGAAAGGGTGTAGGAACCGGTATTTCGGCTTTTGACCGGGCCACCACGATGCGGTTGCTGGCGGATCCCAACAGCGTTGCCGAGGATTTCACCCGCCCCGGTCACGTGGTTCCGTTGCGCGCCAAGGACGGCGGCGTGTTGCGCAGGCCCGGCCACACCGAGGCCGCGGTCGATCTCGCCCGGATGGCAGGTCTGCAACCCGCGGGCGCGATTTGCGAGATCGTCAGCCAGAAGGACGAAGGCTCCATGGCCCAGACCGACGAATTGCGGGTCTTCGCCGACGAGCACGATCTCGCCCTGATCACCATCGCCGACCTGATCGAGTGGCGACGCAAACACGAAAAGCACATCGAGCGGATCGCAGAAGCCCGGATCCCGACTCGTCACGGGGAGTTTCGCGCCATCGGCTACGCCAGCATCTATGAGGACGTCGAACATGTGGCGCTGGTTCGCGGCGACATCGCCGGGCCCAACGCAGACGGCGACGATGTGTTGGTCCGCGTGCACTCCGAGTGCCTGACGGGTGACGTGTTCGGTTCCCGCCGTTGCGACTGCGGGCCCCAGTTGGACGCCGCAATGGCGATGGTCGCGCGAGAAGGGCGCGGCGTGGTGCTGTACATGCGCGGCCACGAGGGCCGCGGCATCGGGCTGATGCACAAGCTGCAGGCTTATCAGCTGCAGGACGCCGGTGAAGACACCGTCGACGCCAACCTGAAGCTCGGATTGCCCGCGGATGCAAGGGATTACGGAATCGGCGCACAGATCCTCGTCGACCTCGGCGTCCGCTCGATGCGGCTGCTGACCAACAACCCGGCCAAGCGCGTCGGGCTCGACGGATACGGACTGCACATCATCGAGCGGGTCCCGCTTCCGGTGCGGGCAAACGCGGAGAACATCCGCTACCTGATGACTAAGCGCGACAAGATGGGTCACGACCTGGTCGGGTTGGACGATTTTCACGAATCCGCCCATTTGCCAGGTGAATTCGGCGGTGCTTTGTGAGCGGTGGCGCCGGCGTGCCGGAGATACCGGCGCTCGACGCGTCTGGTCTGCGGCTCGGTATCGTCGCAAGCACCTGGCACACCGAAATCTGCGATGCGCTACTGGCCGGCGCGCGAAAGGTCGTTGCCGACTCGGGCATCGATAACCCGACGGTGGTCCGCGTGCTCGGCGCGATCGAGATTCCGGTGGTGGCCCAGGAACTCGCCAGCAACCACGATGCCGTAATCGCCTTGGGCGTCGTAATCCGTGGTGAGACACCGCATTTCGAATACGTCTGCGATGCGGTAACCCAAGGGCTGACGCGGGTCGCCCTGGACGCGTCGACGCCAGTTGCCAACGGAGTGCTGACGACGAACACCGAGGAGCAGGCGCTGGCCCGGGCCGGGCTTCCGACATCCGCCGAGGACAAAGGCGCCCAGGCCGCCGGGGCGGCACTCACGGCCGCGCTGACCCTGCGGGATTTGCGCGCGCGGTCGTGAATCCGGCGCCGGACGGTGAGGCCTGGGATGTCGAGGTGCGTCCCCACCGGACACCGCTATTCATTTATGCCGCAGCGATTCTGATCGCCGCGGCGCACATCGTCGTTGGCTTGCTGCTCAAGATCAAATCCAGTGGGGTGATCTTCCACACCTCCGACCAGGTGGCGATTGCCCTGCTGGGCCTGGTGATTGCCGGGGTTCTATTGTTGTTCGCGCGGCCCCGGCTGCGGGTGGGGCCGGGTGGACTTTCGGTGAGAAATCTCTTGGGCGACAGGCTGGTTCGATGGTCGGAGGTGGTCGGTGTATCATTCCCGCCGGGTAGCCGCTGGGCGCGGATCGATCTGCCCGACGACGAGTACATCCCCCTGATGGCGATCCAGGCCGTCGACAAAGAGCGCGCCGTGGACGCCATGGACACCGTCCGGTCGCTGTTGGCGCGATACCGGCCGGACCTGCGCTGATCGCTGTAGGATCGCCCGATGTTGCGTCCTGCAAGTTGGACTGGACTAGCGGGTGTGAGTCCCGCGCCGGTAGGTACCGGAGCGCCGGGTAGCAGGCCCCGGTTCGTCGTTGAGAGGCGGCGGGCTAAGCGGGGTGTCGAAAGCCTCTTTGGAGGGAGCAAGTGCGCGGGCCGTAGTGCCGTATGGCGCGAGTCCTGCAGCCTCGTTAGATCCACAATGGAGGAGCCGAGCCGCTCATGTCACGGCGAAGGCCTATGTCTGTCGAGCCCTGGTCCGGGGTTAGCTCGGCGGGTCCTTCCGGGGTACGGGGAGCGGCACGTGCACACAGTTCAGTCGGGAACAGGAGAGGCCCGTCTGCCTGGCCTGCGTCGGGCAAAGACCAAGGGTATAAGCCGATGGTGAAAGTCCTTGGAGGGCAGCGGGAGTCCGAGGGGGTCGTAGTACCGCTGAGCGGCGTGAGAGACACGCCGGGAGGGAAGGGCCCCTGCTTTGATCGCGCGCGCGAAGCGGGTAAGTGTGAGGGCATGACCGGGTCTGCCCGGTCCAACTACCCCGGCAGGCCGTCGCCTGTCGTAGCCGTCGAGGAGCCGTTGGTGGCCTCGCCGGTGAAAGTGCGACAACTGCAACGGGCGCTATGGGCTGCGGCCAAGCAGTCTTCGGGTCGGCGTTTCCACGCCCTGTATGACCGTATCTACAGGGGTGACGTCCTGTGGGAGGCGTGGGAGCGGGTGCGCAAGAACAGGGGTGCAGCCGGGGTGGATCGGATCACCTTGGCTGCGGTGGAGGATTACGGCGTGGACCGCATGTTGCGTGAGTTGCGTTGTGACCTTCGTGAGGGTCGGTATCGTCCGGCGCCGGCGCGTCGGGTGGAGATTCCGAAACCACAAGGTGGTAAGCGGCCGTTGGGGATACCGACGGTGCGGGACCGGGTGGTCCAGGCGGCGGCCAAGATCGTGCTGGAACCGATTTTCGAGGCGGATTTTCTGTCGTGCTCGTATGGGTTTCGGCCGAAACGGTCGGCGACGATGGCGATGGAACGCTTGCGGACCGGGTTCATCGAGGGCTACCAGTTCGTGGTGGAGTTCGATATCGCCAATTTCTTCGGCGAGATCGACCATGACCGGCTGCTGGAATTGGTCAGCAGGCGGGTCTCGGACCGGCGGGTACTCAAACTGCTGCGATGGTGGCTGCAAGCAGGGGTGATGGCCGAAGGTGTGCTAGAGCGGACGGTCGCGGGCACACCGCAGGGTGGGGTGATCTCGCCGCTGTTGGCCAACATTTACCTGCACGTGCTCGACACCGAGCTGTCCCGCCGTCAGGTGGGGGAGCTGGTGCGCTACGCCGATGACGGTGTGGTGTTGTGCCGCAGTGCGGCACAGGCCGAGCACGCCTTGGCGGCGGTGGGAGAAATCCTGGCGTCGTTGGGGTTGCGGCTGCATCCGGACAAAACGAAAGTAGTCGACCTGCGGGAGGGTCGGGAGGGTCTGGATTTTCTGGGCTGTCATTTCCGCGCCCGCATGTCGGGGCGGTTATGGGAACAGCGCCGGATCGTGCGCTACTACCTGCACCGCTGGCCGTCACAGCGGGCGATGACGCGGTTGCGGGCCAAGGTCCGTGACCGCACCGGCCGTAACCGCGTCGGCCTGGATATCCGTGATGTGATCGCGGACTTGAATCCAGTCCTGCGCGGGTGGGGTAACTACTTTTGCACCGGCAACGCCGCCGATAAGTTCACCCAGATCGACCGGTATGTGGTGTGGCGGTTGTTCCGCTTGATGGTCAAAAAGCGGGGCCGCAACCTGCGTGCTGGACAAGCCGATCAGTGGACCGCAGAGTGGTTCAACGGGCACGGCCTGCACCGGCTTCGTGGCACCATCCGCTACCCAAAGGCGGCGTAACCATGTCCAGAAGATCATCGGTAAGCCGTGTGCGGGAAAACCGCACGCACGGATTGAAAGGGGGATGGGGAAACAGGTCCGCACTGCGGATACTGCGCCCCTGACTACCAATGGCACGTCATGTGCAGGCGATTTGCGCATTGGCGATCACCGCGGTGGTGCTGAGTGCCTGCGCCACATCCGTGACGGGTCGGCCGATTCGGCCTTCCGGCCCGCCGTCGCCCGGGGGTTCGACGCCCGCGCGCGCAGCGATCTCTGCGCGCGACCTGCTGTTGCAGGAGGGGGATGCCACTCCGCTGGGCAGGGTGACCGCGGCGCCGGTGGGCGACAACTACTTCACCAGCGTCCGGCCGCCGGAATGCTCGGCGGCATTGCTGTTCAAAGGTTCGCCGGTGCTGCCCACCGGCAAATCGGTGCACGCCGAGTCGGGCTATCGTTTTGGCGGCCCGGCGCTTTATGCCGAGTCGGTCGATGTCTACGACAAAGCCTTGAAGACCCGCGAGGTGGTCTCGGACGACTTCGCGGCCGTATCGCAGTGCCACGGAGACGCCGTTGGTGTGGCGCCCCTCGGGGAGTTTCGGCCGATGCGGCTCAGTTTCTTCGGCACAACGGACGATGGCGTTCTGGTATGGACCATGACCCGGCCGGATTGGACTTGTGACTACGGGCTGGCGGTGCTGCCGCGGGTGGCTTTGATGCTCTCGGCCTGTGACACCAAGCCCGGATTCCCGATGAGGGCCTGGGCGTCGAAACGACGTGCGCAGATCGACCGCCGGACCGCCTGACGAGCCACCTGCTTCGGACGAAGCCGTGTCGGCGGCGCAAGTTAATGTCGAACACATGTTCGAATATTGGTATGCCTCGCGGCCCACGCCGGAGTCGGCGGCGCCGCTGGGCCGGGTGCGCGAGGCCGCACGCGCGGAGGCGCAGGCCGCGGCCCGGCGGCTGGTGGCGATCGGGGAGCTGTTGGTGCTGCGCTGCCGCGAGACCACCCGGCGCAAAACCGGACCCAGCGCATCGCCGCCGAACCCGACACAACCGCGACGCTCGCATGGCTCGGCATGCCGAACACTCGACCTACGTCGGACCTCCACCACCCGGCGGCGATGATGACCCCCCGCCGTTCTAACGGTCCTCAGAGTGAGTGCTTACCCCATTCCCAGCTGGGGCTGCGTCTGTGAAAGTCGTTTATCAACGGCGTAGATGAGGTCGTGACCATTAGGAACGTCGCCCTGGCTGAGGTGATCGGCGTTCTCGTGACAAACCGGCCGGCGCCACGGGCTCCCGAGGAACCCCCGCCCTGTTATCGACTACTAGCCTGGGTACGTGCCAGATCCCGCAACGTATCGCCCCGCGCCCGGGTCCATCCCGGTCGAGCCGGGCGTCTATCGATTCCGGGACGCACACGGGCGAGTCATCTACGTCGGCAAGGCCAAGAGCCTGCGCAGCAGGCTGACGTCATACTTCGCCGACGTCGCCGGCCTGCACCCGCGAACCCGGCAGATGGTGACCACCGCGGCCAAGGTCGAGTGGACGGTGGTCAACACCGAAGTCGAGGCGCT
>Ga0318509_10000561_pt1 | contig 11233 bp, 9 predicted proteins | sample GRESIP084b2f22_FD_203477 | JGI IMG/M metagenome (GOLD analysis project Ga0318509, IMG submission 203477) | Tropical soil microbial communities from Luquillo Experimental Forest, Puerto Rico - GRE.SIPMG.084b2f22 | ecosystem: Environmental > Terrestrial > Soil > Tropical forest > Bulk soil...
CCGTGCCCTTCCCCGCCGACGTCGCCGAGCGGTTGGCCGCGATGCACGCGGCCCACGTCAAGTTGCTGCGGCCCGAGGCTGTTGGGCGGCGCATCGCCGTGCCGCAGGGATTGCCGGGCGCCCCTCGCAAAGCGAGCCCATGACTGCCATCTTGTGGCGATGAGATTCGTCAAGCGGTACGCTTTTGGCTGATCCCAACCCGCACAGTAGCATGGAGAGCGGCGCGCCCGGCCCCACGCCGGGCGGCATCGCCGCGCGCGCGCGGGCGGCGGCGGGCGCGCCCTATCTCGCCGATCTCAATCCGGAGCAGCGGCTCGCGGTGGAGACCTTGGACGGCCCGGTGCTGGTGCTCGCCGGCGCCGGAACCGGCAAGACGCGCGTGCTCACCACGCGCATCGCGCACATTCTTGCCACCGGACGGGCGCGGCCGAGCGAAATCCTGGCGGTGACGTTCACCAACAAAGCGGCGCGCGAGATGAAGGCGCGCGTCGGCGTCATGGTGGGACAGGTCGTTGAGGGACCTTTCATTCGATCGGCGTGAAAATTTTGCGCCGCCACGCCGAGCTGGTCGGCCTGAAGCCCGATTTCACCATCCTCGACGTCGATGACCAGATCCGCCTGCTCAAGCAGCTCCTGGAAGCCGAAAACATCGATGAGAAACGCTGGCCCGCGCGCGTGCTCGCCGACCTGCTCGACTCTTGGAAGAACCGGGGACTGTTGCCGGACCAGGTGCCTGCCGGCGAGGCCGCGAGTTTTGCCGGCGGCAAGGGCAAGAAGCTCTACGCGGCCTATCAGGACCGCCTCAAGGTGCTCAACGCCACCGATTTCGGCGATCTCCTGCTCGAATCGATCCGGCTGTTTCGCGAGCGGCCGGAGGTGCTGCGGCAGTATCAGGGGCGGTTCAAGTACATCCTGGTCGACGAATATCAGGACACCAACGTGGCGCAGTATCTCTGGCTGCGCCTCTTGGGCCAGAGCACGTCGTCGCCCCCATCATTGCCGGCCGTTGCTGGCGACGACGCCCAGAGCAGCCCGCAACCAACGCGCGTTGTCAAAAATATCTGCTGCGTCGGTGATGACGATCAATCGATCTACGGCTGGCGTGGGGCCGAGGTCGATAACATCCTGCGCTTCGAGCACGATTTCCCCGGCGCAAAGATCATCCGCCTCGAGCGCAATTACCGCAGCACCGGCCATATCCTCGCCGCGGCGTCGCACCTGATCGCCCACAACCAAGGCCGCCTCGGCAAGACGCTGCGCACCGAGGACGAGGCGGGCGCGAAGGTCGAGGTCACCTCCTGCTGGGATTCCGAGGAGGAGGCGCGCGCGATCGGCGAGGAGATCGAGCAGCTGCAACGCAATGACGGCAGCGGCCGGCCGCACCCGCTCGACGAGATCGCCATCCTGGTACGCGCCTCATTCCAGATGCGCGAGTTCGAGGATCGCTTCGTCACGCTCGGGCTGCCCTACCGGGTGATCGGCGGCCCGCGCTTTTACGAGCGCGCCGAGATCCGCGACGCGCTCGCCTATCTGCGCGTGGTGCACACCGCCGCCGATGATCTCGCCTTCGAGCGCATCGTCAATGTGCCCAAACGCGGTTTGGGCGACGCCACCGTGCAGCTGCTCCACGACCACGCGCGCAAGCAGCGCGTGCCGCTCACCGAGGCGGCGCGCGCGGTGATTGCCACCGATGAGCTCAAGCCGAAACCGCGCGGGGCACTGCGCGACCTCGTCGCCGCGTTCGACCGTTGGCGCGCGCAGAAGGACGCGCTTCCGCATACCGAATTGGCGCAGATCGTGCTCGACGAATCCGGCTACACCGAGATGTGGCAGAAGGACCGCAGCGCCGATGCCGCCGGCCGGCTGGAGAATCTGAAGGAGCTGATCCGCTCCATGGAGGAGTTCGAGAACCTCGCGGGCTTCCTCGAGCACATTTCACTGGTCATGGACACCGAGAAGAGTGAGGGCGAGGCGGTGTCGATCATGACCTTGCATTCCGCCAAGGGGCTCGAGTTCGACACCGTGTTCCTCCCGGGCTGGGAGGAAGGATTGTTTCCGCACCAGCGCACCCTCGACGACCAGGGTAAGGCCGGCCTCGAAGAAGAGCGGCGCCTCGCCCATGTGGGCATCACCCGCGCGCGGCGCCGCGTGAAAATCTACTTCGCCGCCAACCGGCGCATGCACGGGCTGTGGTCGTCGAACATTCCATCGCGCTTTCTCGACGAATTGCCGGAGGCGCATGTGGAGGTGACTGCGTCGAAAGGCGGCTTCTCCGGCTACGGCAACACCGGCGCCTCGCGTTTCGACGAGATGACCCATTTCGGCTCGAGCTACGGCACGCCGGGCTGGCAGCGCGCGCAGCGCCGGCGCGGCTTCGACGAGGATGCCGACGCGTACTCCGTTGATGACGATGTGATGGCCGATGCCCGAAGCGCCGGAGCGCGAGGGGGCGTTCATGGCGGCGCGCGCAGTAAGACGCGGCGCCGTCTTCCGTTCACCATCGAAGGCGAGCTGGTCGCCAAATCGACCGGCACCGTCTCCGCCTTTTCCGTGGGCGATCGCGTGTTCCACCAGAAATTCGGCAACGGCAACATCACCGCGATCGACGGCAACAAGCTGATCGTGCAGTTCGACAAGGCTGGCGAGAAGCGGGTGGTGGACAGCTTTGTGGAACGGGTGTGAGGGAACGCTGTACGCCGTCAGCAATTTAGTCTTGTTTGACTCCCAAGAAAATTCAAACCCACCGGAACTCTGGACCTTCGTTGCCGATTGATTCCCAATCGGACATCGAGCGGAGAAGACCAGCAATGATCCGCAAGCTTGCATCGGGCGGTTACCGCCTTTATTCGCGCAAGGTCAATCCGAAGACTCGCAGGCGCCGCAATCTCGGCACATTCAAAACTCGCGCCGCCGCCGAGAAGCACGAGCGCGCCGTGCAATATTTCAAGCGGCATTAGCGCGCGCGTCGCCTTGCGGCCGAAGTGGAATCACCGCCGCAGCTGAAATGCCACCAGCGCGGCGATCATGACGGCGCCGCCGAGCGCCTGTAGCGGCGTGATCACCTCGTCGAGGAACAGCGCGCTGCCGATGGTGGCGAGCAGCGGCTCGAGATTCATGAACAGTGCGGTGTGAAACGGCCCGATGCGCACGGTCGAGGCGAACACGCCTAGCATTCCCCCGGTGACGGCGCCGCTGAGCACGATCAGCGCGGCCCAGCCGGCAGCACCCGCCGGCGGCTGCCAATTCCAGGTCGCGAGCACGGCCAGCACCAACACCGCGGTCGAGGCGACCAGCGAGTACCAAGTGATCAGGCGGGCATCGACGCCCTGCAATGCCGCGCGCGTCACCAGCAGCATCACCACGCGGCAGCAGGCGGCCCCGATGGCCGCGACGACGCCGGCGAACGCCAGGGCCGTCGGATGCGCGCCGATCGTCAGCGCTAGCCCGAGGAATGCCGCGAGCGCGGCCGCGGCGCCGCGCCAGGTGAGCGCTTCGATACCGGTCGCGGCCGCCAGAAGCCCGGTGAGGAGCGGATAGACGAAATAGCTCAGGATCGCGATCGGCACCTCTACGGTCGCGAACGCCTGAAACAGCAGAAACACGTTGAGGGCGAACACGACGCCGAGCCCGAGCGAGATCCATTTCGGTCGCGGCGCCAAGGCGAGCGAGTTGCGGCGCAGGCGCAGCCAGGCAAACAGCAGCGCCAGGCCGAGAACACCGCGCACGGCCGACACAGTCAGCGCGTCGGCGCCGGCATTGAGCGTGATCTTGCTCAGCACGTCGGCCGCGGCGAACGAAGCCGCGCCCAGCAGAGCCGGCGCGATCATGGCCAGACGGCCGCCGGCCTTCGGCGTTGCGGGATGGGTCACAGGGCGATGCTGGCTGCGGGAATCGTGACACTGCTTTAGCAGATCACTTCAGCAGATCACTTCTTCTCCAGCATCAACGTGCCTTCCTTGCGGATCGCGGGTGTGAATTTTTCCGCGAGCTTCGCCAGCAGCCAAGGAAGCGTCACTTCCAGGCGCACATGATCGTCGGCCACATCGATTATGCCGGCGGCCGTTTGGCCGAGCGCGCGAATGTTGAAGTCGAGGCGGTGATCGGTCCAGGTTTCCTGCACAATCGTGAGGACCGCGGAATAGTGCGCGCGCGCATGGCCCAGTCCAGCCTGGATGCGTCGCGCCGCTTCTTCGCGGCCCAGGCGGTGAGGAATGGAAACGACGATCGAATTGGACACGGGAAGTCTCCGGCGGTGCGGAAGCTCATATAGGAACGGCGCGCGGCGGCGCCATAGCATTGCACCACGGACCGTCCGCGCGCCCGCTTCACGATGCGAAAGCAAATGGGGCGCGCATGGCGCACCGAATCAGCCGGCTGCGGCCAGCGCCGGGTCCTCGGCAGGCTCCGGCCCGTCGTCTCGTGCCCCGGGGCATAGCCGGATGCTGCAGGATGTCCTCGCACCGGCCCCTTTTGCTGCATCTCGCGGCCGGGCGAATAGCCGGATGCTCCGGGCTGGCCCTTAACCGAGCCCTTCCGCTGCATTTCATGCCCCGGCGTATTGCTTGGGGTCGTGCTTTGCGCAAAGGCGACTGCCGTCGTTCCGATCAGGAGACCGGCCGCGGCGGCGATCGATAGAAGCTTGGCTTGCATGGGACGGGTTCCTTTTGCGTGTCGCGAGCTGCGCTTCCCTCTCCCGGTACCACGACAGGCAACGCCTCACGTCGCCCCGGCGTTCCGCGCCATGCGTCCGCTCCCACCGGCCGCCGCCTTATTGCAGTCGCAGATGGACTATGCAGAATCCGGTGCACGGGCGCGCGTCGGCCGCAGCGAGAGCGCACGGCGCGACGACACAAGAGTTCAGGCACCGCATCAAATCACGAGGAGCGCACAGATGAGGCTCAGAACCAGTCTGTATCTAAGCGTGGCGGCGGTCGGCATCGCCGGATTTTTGGCGGCGCCGCCGTCCGCGTTGCAGGCGCAGACTACCGCCGTCGCGATCGACAATGACGACATCGGCGGCGTTGTCACCGGCACAAATGGACCGGAAGCGGGCGTGTGGGTGATCGCGGAGACCAGCGATCTGCCGACCCGCTATGCGAAGATCGTGGTCACGGACGATCAGGGCCGCTACGTCGTTCCCGATCTGCCCAAGGCCAAATACAAAGTATGGGTGCGCGGCTACGGCCTGATCGACTCACCGAAGGTCGACGGCGAGCCGGGCAAGCAGCTCAATTTGCGCGCGGTGCCGGCGCCGAACGAGGCGGCAGCGGCGCAGTACTATCCGGCGATCTACTGGTACTCGATGCTCAAGATTCCGGATACCGGCCAGTTCGGCGGCAAGAGCAACATTCCTGAGAAGCTCAACCAGGTCGATTGGCTCAAGCAGGTGAAGAACATCGGCTGCATCGGCTGCCATCAGTTGGGGCAGCTCTCGACCCGCACCATCCCCGCGGCATTCGGCGAGTTCAAGTCAGGCGAGGAAGCGTGGATGCGCCGGGTGCAGTCCGGGCAGTCCGGCGAGCAGATGACCAATCAGCTGGCCGGCAACTTCGGCGGCGCGCCGTTCAAGTACTACGGCGAGTGGACCGACCGCATTGCCAAAGGCGAGCTCCCGCATGCGAAGCCGCCGCGGCCGCAAGGGGTCGAGCGCAACATCGTGGTCACCACGTGGGATTGGGGCACGGAGAAGCAGTATCTGCACGACCTGATCTCCTCGGACCGGCGGCATCCTACCGTGAACGCCTACGGCCCGCTGTACGGCTCACCCGAATACGCGACCGACAACATTCCGATCCTGGATCCGAAGACCAGCAAGGTGACGTTCTTCAAGCTGCCGGTGCAGGATCAGGCCATGCCGGAATCGCTCGGACCGGGCCACGCTGCAAGCATCAAGCCGCTGCAGGCTTCGGCTTACTGGGGCGAGGAGAAGGTCTGGGACACCCGGGCCAACAATCACAACTCCATGTTCGACGAGAAGGGCCGCCTGTGGCTCGCCGCCACCGTGCGCGGGATGGACAATCCGGCGTTCTGCAAGAAGGGCTCCGAGCATCCGTCGGCCAAGGTGTTTCCGCTCGAGCGCTCGGCGCGGCAAGTGGCGATGCTCGATCCGAAAACAATGAAGTACACCTTCGTCGACACCTGCTTCGGCACCCACCATCTGCAGTTCGGCTATGATGCGAACAACACGCTCTGGCTCAGCGGTACCGGGCCGGTAGCGGGTTGGATCAACACCAAGGTGCTCGACGAGACCGGCGACGCGGCGAAGGCGCAGGGCTGGTCACCGTTCGTCCTCGACACCAACGCCAACGGCAAGCGCGACGAGTACGTCGAGCCGAACCAGGCGATCGATCCGGCGAAGGACAAGCGCATCGTGCCGGGCTCCGGACCGTATGCCGTGATGCCCAATCCGGTCGACGGCTCGATCTGGTACACCACCGGCATCTTCGGCGGACCTCCGGCATTCCTGCGCTTTGATCCCAGCACCGGATTGTCGGAAGTGTACAACGTGCCGCTACCCGCCTTCGGCATCCGCGGCGGTGACATCGACAAGAACGGCGTGGTGTGGGGCTCGGCGTCGAGCGGTCACCTCGTGAGCTTCGACCGGCGCAAATGCAAAGGTCCGCTCAACGGCCCAACCGCGACCGGCGACCACTGCCGCGAAGGCTGGAGCTTCTACAAATATCCGGGACCGGGCTTCGAGGGTCTCGGCGACAACAGCGCGGAGTCGAGCTATTACACCTGGGTCGACCAGCACAACACGTTCGGCCTGGGCGAGAACGTCCCGATGTCCACGGCGAACCTCAATGACGGCCTGGTCGCGCTCAGGGACGGGCAGATGATCGTGCTGCGGCTGCCCTACCCGATGGGGCTCTACACCAAGGGCTTCGATGGGCGCATCGACGATCCGAACGCGGGCTGGAAGGGCCGCGGCTTGTGGACCTCCAGCGGCGATCGCACGCCCTGGCTTCGCGAGGGCGGCAAAGGCAGCAAGCCGATGGCGGTGCACTTCCAGCTTCGCCCGGACCCGCTCGCTCACTGAACGCGACGAACGTCGCAAATCTTGCGCCCGGCGCTGCCCGCGCCGGGCGCTTTGTCTTCCATGAACGAGAATCCGGACACTCGGTATGACGGCTATCGCTAAAAAGGCGAAGGACCGCCGCGGCGGCCCTTCTTAGGCGAACGGCCGTCAGCCTACGGCCGCGGTGACGCGGATCACCGCGCCAGAGAAGATTCATCAAACAAGAAAAGGTGCCCTTCGCCGCCTGTAACGACGAAGCGGCCGATCAGTTCCCCGGTTTCGTCTTCTCGCCCCGACTCCATCGATGTGCGCAACCCGTCAATGCGCGAGGAACGACTGGATGGCCGTTGCGGACGTGCATCCGCTGTGCATGGATAGAGAAAGCGCTCGGCTGCGTTCGACTGGTCAGCTGGTGAGCCGGATCGCAGATTGCCCCAGCGCGCTGTGAATCAAGGCAAAACGAGAGGAGCGCACCCGTGAGCCCGAAAACCAGGCTGTATTGCAGTGCGGCGGTTATCCTAGCCGCGCTGGCGACTGCTGCGCCGTCGCAGGCCCAGCAAAGTGCGCCGCCCGCGGTAACCGTGGGCAGCGACGATCTCGGCGGCGTCGTGCGGGGGCCGAACGGTCCCGAAGCCGGCGTCTGGGTGATCGCGGAAACCACCGATCTGCCTACCAAGTTCGCGAAAATCGTGGTGACTGACGATCAGGGTCGCTACGTCCTCCCGCAGCTGCCGAAGGCCAATTACAGCGTCTGGGTACGCGGCTACGGGCTCATCGATTCACCGAAGGTGCAGAGCGCACCCGGCAAGGTCCTCGACCTGACCGCCGTGCCGGCGCCGAACGCGGCGGCCGCCGCGGAATACTATCCGGCGATCTACTGGTATTCGATGCTTAAGGTGCCGGAGAAGGGCGAGTTTCCCGGCACCGGCCCGCAGGGCAACGGCATGTCGACCAACATGAAGACCCAGGCGCAGTGGCTCGACGTGGTCAAGACCAACGGTTGCTACACCTGCCATCAGCTCGGCAACAAGGCGACCCGCACGATCCCGAAAGAATTCGCCGACATGAAGCCGGAGGAGGCTTGGGCGCGGCGCATCATGTCCGGGCAGGCGCAGGTGCAGATGGCGAACAATATGGGCCGCATGGACGTGCCGCGCGCGCTCAAGCTGTTCGCGGACTGGAGCGAGCGGATCGCTGCGGGCGAGCTGCCGGCGAGCAAGCCGACGCGGCCACAGGGCATCGAGCGCAACATCGTCGTCTCGGTCTGGGACTGGTCGAGTCCGAAGGCCTATCTGCACGACGAGATCTCGACCGACAAGCGCAAGCCCACGGTCAACCCCTACGGCAAGCTCTACGGCTCGACCGAGGAGAGCACCGACTTCTTCCCGGTGCTCGATCCGAAGACCCACACCGCGACCACGGTGAAAATGCCGGTGCGCGATCCGCAGACGCCGTCATCGAAGAACAACACGCTGGCGCCCTCGGCCTACTGGGGCGACGAAGTGATCTGGGACAGCCAAGCCAGCATGCACAACCCGATGATGGATGAGAAAGGACGGGTCTGGTTCACCTCGCGGGTGGGGCAATTCGCCAATCCGGACTTCTGCAAGAAGGGATCGGACCATCCGTCGGCCAAGCTCACGCCGATCGAGCAGTCGACGCGGCATCTCTCCATGTACGATCCTGCGACCGGCAGGATCACGCTGATCAGGACCTGCTTCCCCACGCACCATCTGGTGTTCGCGGAAGACGCCAACAATACGCTGTGGACCAGCGCCGGCGGACCGCAGAGCGGCGTGGTCGGCTGGCTCAATCGCAAAATGTTCGAGGAGACCGGCGACGAGCAGAAGTCGCAAGGCTGGTCGGCGCTCATCCTCGACACCAACGGCAACGGCAAGCGCGACGAGGATTATGTCGAGCCGAACCAGCCGGTCGACCCGACCAAAGACAAGCGTATCACCGCGGCGCTCTATGGCATCGGTATCAATCCAGTCGACGGGACGGTATGGGGCTCGGTGCTCACGTTCCCCGGCTATGTGATCCGGGTGAATCCGGGCTCAAGTCCGCCGGCGACCACGCTGGCTGAGCTCTACGAAGTGCCGGCGCCCGGCTACGGCCCGCGCGGCGCGGACGTCGACCGCAACGGCGTGGTCTGGGTGCCGCTGTCGAGCGGCCACATGGCGAGCTTCGATCGCCGTAAATGCAAGGGTCCGCTCAACGGCCCGACCGCCACCGGCAAGCATTGCCCGGAGGGCTGGACGCTCTACCCCTTCCCCGGCCCGCAATTGCAGAACGTGAGCGAGGGCGGCTCGGCCGAGTCGAGCTATTACACCTGGGTCGACCAGTTCAACACGCTCGGACTCGGCGAGAACGTGCCTATGGCGACTGGCAACGCCAACGAGTCGCTGCTCGCTTTGGTCAACGGCCAATGGGTCAATCTGCGCGTCCCCTATCCCATGGGCTACTACGCCAAATGGATGGACGGCCGCATCGATGATCCGAACGGCGGCTGGAAGGGTCGCGGCCTGTGGTCGACGTTCGGCAACCGCACGCCGTTCCACATCGAGGGCGGCAAGGGCACGCTGCCGAAGGTGGTGCGCTTCCAGCTGCGGCCCGATCCGTTGGCGCGCTAAGGAGCATCTCAGAGATCCGCTGTCCCGGCGTCTCGGAGCGCCGGGCAGCGGGAACGTGTTTCGCAATTGGAGAGATCCTTGCCATGTCGCGTTCGCTGCACCGCCTCACCCTCGCTGCGCTCAGCTGCGCTGTTGCGCTGCCCGCGAGCGCCCAACTCGTCCAGCGCAAGGACCTCAGCTATCCGATCGCGCTCACCATCGCCACCACCGCGCTCGATGACTGCAAAGCCCGCGGCTATGCAACATCGGTTGTGGTGGTCGACACCGGCGGCAACACCGTGGTGGGCTTGCGCGCCGACAATGCCAGCGTCCACACGATGGAGAACGCGCGCCGCAAGGCCTACACCGCGATGACGTTCAAGATGACCACGGAAGAGTTCCTCAAAGAGATGGCGACACGGCCGGTGCGGCGCGAGCAGACCACGCTGCCCAACGTGATCGCAATCAACGGCGGCGTGCCGATCAAGGTCGGCAACGACGTGATCGGGGGAGTCGGCCTTTCCGGCTCGCCCGGCGTCGACGAAGCTTGCGTGATGGCCGGCCTCAACAAAGTAAGGGATCAGCTGCGCTGAATGGAGAACGCGACGGATCGCACGCCATGATGAAGCGCGAGACGATCCCTATCGCCGACATCTACGTGCCGGCAAAGCGCCGGGCGACGCTCGACCCGAAGAAGGCTGAGGCGATCGCCGAGAGCATCTTGCAGGTCGGCCAGCAGAGCCCGATCCTGGTACGTCAGGACGGTAATCGCTTCGTGTTGGTGGAAGGGTTGCACCGGTTGGAAGCATGCAAGCAACTGGGCGAGGCGACGATCGCCAGCTATCTCGTGCAGGCGCGCCGGCATTAGCACCAGCTTCGTGATGATGCCGGTGCTTTAACTCCGGCGTCGTCCCCGCGCCGGGTCCCCCACGAAAATCGCCAACGCGAGACCATCGTCGCTGCACCGGTATGCGCGGCGATTTTCGTGGGGGACCCGGATAGCGGGGATCCATGCTCCGCGCGCTCTCGATAGAACCCGGAGCATGGGTCCCGGCTCTCGCTTCGCTCGGCCGGGACGACAGCTCCAGATTGTACGTGCGTCACTCCGCCTTCTGAAATTTGAGCACGAATTCGTCCACCGGGCCGGTCGGCCGCGTGGTGGTGAAATCGCGCGGGTCCTCGGGATGGCGCCAGAAGTCGCCGGTGGCGACGAGCTTGAATCCGGCGGCCTCGACTTCGCGCCGCAACGTGCTCTCCTCGATGCGATGCAGCGTCTTGCCGACGCTCACCCCTTCGCCGGGCCGCGCCGAATGGTCCGCGATGACCAAGACGCCACCCGACTTGAGAGCGGCGTAAAGCTTCTTGTTCATCGCGGCGCGATCGACCTCCATGTAGGTCGTGTCGTGATAGAAGAACAGGAACGTGATCAGATCGAGGTCGCGCACGTCGGACGGTAATGGATCATCGAACGGGCGCACCAGTGCGACGGCGTTCTGCATCGCCGGCGTCTTCAGCCGCGCTTCGAAGCGCTCCTTGGGGCGGGCGCCGGGCGCGGCGCCCGTCGGCCCCCAAAAAACCCCCCCCGCGCCGCCCCCCCCGGCCA
>Ga0318509_10000563_pt1 | contig 11203 bp, 9 predicted proteins | sample GRESIP084b2f22_FD_203477 | JGI IMG/M metagenome (GOLD analysis project Ga0318509, IMG submission 203477) | Tropical soil microbial communities from Luquillo Experimental Forest, Puerto Rico - GRE.SIPMG.084b2f22 | ecosystem: Environmental > Terrestrial > Soil > Tropical forest > Bulk soil...
CTGCTACTTGGGCTCGAACGTCTCTTACAATGTCAAAAAGATGGTCGAGAACGGCTATCTCGCACAGCAGCGTTCGCTGCACGACCGACGTTCGATCCATGTCCGGCTGACTGATAAGGGCATGAAGTTGCGCGAGCGCCTGACCACCATGCATCACCGCCACGCCGCGATGCTGCCACAGGCGGGGCTCACAGCCGAGGAGCTGCAGGACGGGGCCACGATGCTTCGCCGCCTCGAGCGGTTCTGGATCCGTGCCGGCGATATGGTGCAGCGGCCGCCCCAATTCGCCGCCTGATATTTTTTGCTGAAATCGGCGCCGCCGGCTGTAACTCTGCGCTCAACCGATCGCGGAGGATCACTATGCCAGCCCAGCTCTTTCCATTGGGACCCGGGATAAACGTCGCCGGCCGCCTTGACCGCGTGGACATCGATGCGCTCGCCAAAGCGGGCACGCGGACTATCGTCAACAACCGGCCCGATGGCGAGGATCCCGGACAGCTCCCGGCCGCCGAAGCGCGGCGCGCCGCCGAAGCGCAAGGGATCGTCTACCATCACATCCCGGTCACTGCCGCAACCTTGTCGCGTGCCGATGTCGACGCATTTGCCGCGGTATTGCGGGATGCGCCGGCGCCCGTCGTCGCGCATTGCCGCAGCGGGACGCGCTCGGCGCTGTTGTGGGCCTTGGTGCGAATGCGCGAGGGGGCCGACGCGCTGTCCCTGATCGCTACAGCCGCGCAGCACGGTATCGACATCGCCAGCCTTCCCGCCGTTGCAGCGCGGCTGCGTTAGCAAAGCCTCGTCCTCACAGGCTGTACCGCAGCGGCGAACCCCCGGCGAAGTTGTTCTGACCCGCGAACGCGACCCGTGTCTTGTTTCAGGAGCGGCGATGTTGTGGAGGTTGCGGCCGAAGAACTCCTCCTACATGACAAAGAGCACGGCTGCAATCTTTTGGCGGTAAACTCGACTGATCACTGCCTCGCCACACAATTCGTAGAGTCGTACGAGACTTGGCACTGCCAGCAAAAGATAGATTCCGCGATAATTGATATTCTGGCTGGCTAAAAAACATATTGGTAAGACGCTGGCCGCGGTCTGAACGTCTCAGCGGCGCGTCGCCGTTCACCCACCCCGGCTGGACACCCAAGGCCGCCCTGTATAAAACGCCGGTCAGAGCTTGACGTCCGCCCCTTGTATGACCGGCGCGGAGGGCCAGAATCTGTCTATGCAGACGACCAACGACATCCGCGCCGCCTTTCTCGACTACTTTGCGAAAAACGGCCACGAGATCGTGCCGTCGAGCTCGCTCGTGCCGCGCAACGATCCGACATTGCTGTTCACCAACGCCGGTATGGTTCAGTTCAAGAACATCTTCACCGGCCTGGAGAAGCGACCCTATCAGCGCGCCGCAACGGCGCAAAAATGTGTGCGCGCCGGTGGCAAGCATAACGATCTGGAAAATGTCGGCTATACCGTCCGGCATCATACTTTTTTCGAGATGTTGGGGAATTTCTCCTTTGGGGACTATTTCAAGGATCGCGCGATCGAGCTGGCCTGGTACTTGATCACCCGCGAGTTCGGGATTGCCCGCGACCGCCTGCTGGTGACCGTCTACGCCGAAGATGACGAGGCCGCCCGTGGGTGGGCGAAGATCGCCGGCCTTCCCGAGGCCAAGATCATCCGCATCCCGACCTCCGATAATTTTTGGGCGATGGGCGATCTCGGGCCGTGCGGTCCGTGCTCGGAGATCTTTTACGACCATGGCGAGGACATCCCGGGCGGCCCGCCGGGCAGCGCCGATGCTGAGGGCGACCGCTTCGTCGAGATATGGAACCTCGTCTTTATGCAGTTCGAGCAGTTGGCGGCCGGAGAACGCATGCCGCTGCCGCGCGCGTCGGTCGACACCGGCATGGGGCTGGAGCGGATCGCCGCGGTCCTGCAGGGCAAGCACGACAATTACGACATCGATCTGTTCCGCACATTGATCCTGGCTTCCGCCGAAGCCTCGGGGGTGGCGCCCGACGGGCCGCATGCGGTCTCGCATCGCGTCATTGCCGACCACTTGCGCGCCTCTGCTTTCCTGATTGCCGACGGCGTGCTGCCGAGCAAAGAGGGGCGCGGTTATGTGCTGCGCCGGATCATGCGGCGCGCGATGCGCCACGCGCATATCCTCGGCTGCAAGGACCCGTTGGTTTGGCGGCTCGTGCCGGCGCTCGTGCAGCAGATGGGCAGCGCCTATCCTGAATTGCTGCGCGCGCAGCCGCTGGTCACCGAGACATTGCGGTTCGAGGAGAGCAACTTCAAGCAGATGCTCGACCGCGGTCTCCGCCTCCTCGAGGAGGAGACGGCACGGCTCGGCCCGGGCCAAGCTTTACCCGGCGAGGTCGCCTTCAGACTCTACGACACTTACGGGTTTCCGCTCGATCTGACCGAGGACGTTCTCCGCGGGCAAGGCCGCAAAGTGGCGGTGGAAGGTTTCCACGCGGCGATGGAGCGGCAGCGCGAGGAGGCGCGCAAGAGTTGGGTCGGTTCGGGCGAGGCGGCAACCGAGGCGGTATGGTTCACGCTGCGCGAGGAAGTCGGCGCCACGGAGTTCCTCGGCTACGAGACCGAGAGCGCCGAGGGGGTGGTCTTGGCGATGCTTCGCCATGGCGGGCGCGTTGCAGAGGCCAGCGCCGGAGACGAGATCGCCGTTATCGTCAATCAGACGCCGTTCTACGCCGAGTCGGGGGGCCAGGTTGGTGATACCGGCACCATTTTCTCGCCAGCCGGCGCCGAACTCGCGGTACGCGACACGGTGCGGAAGGCCGGCGATCTGTACGCCCATCTCGCCACCGTGACGCACGGCGCATTGAAGGTCGGCGACGCCGTCGAGCTGAGGGTCGACGGGCAGCGCCGTCGGATGCTGCGCGCCAACCACTCGGTCACTCACCTCCTGCACCAAGCGCTGCGTCAGCACCTCGGCGCACACGTCACGCAGAAGGGTTCGCTCGTCGCGCCCGACCGCCTGCGTTTCGATTTCAGCCATCCGCGACCGCTGGTCCCCGAGGAGCTTCAGACGATCGAGCAGGAGGTGAACGAGCAGATCCGCACCAACTCCACCGTGCGCACCCGCCTGCTCACGCCAGACCGGGCCGTCGCTGAGGGAGCACTGGCGCTGTTTGGGGAGAAATATGGCGATGAAGTGCGGGTCGTCGCGATGGGTGGCGCGCCCGAAGGGAACCGGCCCTTCTCCGTCGAGCTGTGCGGGGGCACGCATGTGGGCCGCACCGGTGACATCGGCCTGTTCAAAATCGTCGGCGAAACGGCCATCGCCTCCGGGGTGCGACGGATCGAGGCTCTGACCGGCGCCTCGGCGGAGGCTTATCTCGCGCATGAGGAAGACATATTACGCGAAGCCGCAGCCGCGTTGCGCACGACCCCCGCCGAGCTGCCGGCACGCATCGTCAGTCTCGTCGAGGAGAGACGGCGCCTCGAGCGCGAGCTTTCGGAGGTGCGTCGGGCGCTGGCCAATGCTGGCCCGGCGACGAGATCGACCGAAAAGCGCATCGGCGAGGTCGCTTTCGATGGCCGTATCGTCGACGGCGTCCCCGGCCGCGAGCTCAAATCCCTGGCCGATGATCTGAAGCGGCGCGTCGGCTCCGGCGTTGTCGCCGTCATCTCACGCACCGACGGCAAGGCGGCGATCGTCGTCGGCGTCACACAAGATCTGACCGGCCGCTTCGACGCGGTTGAACTGGTCCGCCGCGGTGCCGCCGCGCTCGGCGGCAAGGGCGGCGGCGGGCGCGCCGACATGGCGCAGGCGGGCGGCCCCGATGCCGGACGTGCCGAAGCGGCGCTTGCCGCGGTCGAAGCTGCGGTTGCCGGGAAAGGCCAAGCCCAGGCTGCGGAGTAGATTTCCAGGCCGTCGAGGAGGGGCGATTCGCATATCGGCCAAACCCTCTCGCCTTCGGATAAGTCGTCCAGCCGCGCACAACATGGCGGAAACAAGAAATTCTGGACGAGATTTTGACGCATTCTGCATAATGAAATCGGGGGTGGATTGCGTCGGCGTAGGTTTATGAAAAACACAAAATCCAGATGGCGCAGGAGCAAGAGGACGCTGGCGCCAGCATTTCTGTTCGCGTCTTTCGGTGCGCTTGCGCTTGCAGGATGCGCCGCTTCTCCAGTTCATCTCGACGCTCTCAACGTCGACGGCCGTGACGGCGGCGGTCCGACGCCGAGCGCTCCGATGCTGATGCGGATCGGCGACGCCGCGCGGGCCGGCGGCGATCTGCCCAATGCTGTCGGCGTCTACCGCCGCGCCGCCGAGATGGCGCCCACCGATCCGGCGCCGCTGATCGCTGCCGGCGATGTGCTGCTCCAGATGGGCGAGGTCAACGAAGCGATTGTCAGCTATCACGCCGCACTCGTGCGGCCCGGTGACACGCACGGCGCCCAAGTCGGGCTGGCCAAGGCCTTTCTGAAGACCGGCAAACCCGAACTGGCGCTGGCGCCGATTTCCACGGCGTTGGAGGAGAGCCCAGGCGATCCCAAATTGCTGCTCCTGCTGGGGGTTACCCGAGATCTGGCAGGACAGCACGGGGAGGCGCAAGCCTACTACCGAGACGGTCTCACTCGAGCGCCCGGCGACCCGGCCTTGACGGTTAATCTTGCACTCTCTCTGACGTTGAGCGGCGATTACCCGAATGCTATAGCCGTTTTGCAACCCCTTGCGATGGGACCAACCGGATCACCGCAGGAGCAGCAAACCTTGGCGTTAATTTATGGTCTCAGCGGTAATCCGGAACAGGCTGCTCGACTCAACGGGCGCTATTTGAATCCGACCGAGGTGCAGACCAACCTAGCCTATTATCAGACACTTCGCCAACTATCGCCCGAGGCCAGAAGCCGGGCGATACTGTCCGGCGGAACCTGGTCGAGGGGTTGATTGTCTAGAATTTAATCGAAATAGTTGAAAGATCTCGCTCGGTCGCTTCCGCCGACTCAGAGCGCGTGCACCCCAGCGGTCTGGGAACGGGCGGAGTCGGTAGATTTTCTTCTACGGGACGCTGGTTTCAATCCGACCAGCAGAAATTGGCACAGCGCGTTTCGGGTCGCGTGGAGGGCTGGCGCCAGGATGGTTAGCCGGAGCTGGGGCGGGAGCCGCCGGGTCTTCAGGCGGCTTTGGCGCTTGGCGGCCGTGTGTTTGTCGAAGCGTCGGTCCTCAATGTGCCGGCAACCGAATTTACGGTAATGTTTGACCACCGCCTCCAACCCCCGGACCCTTACCTCGACCCGCGAGCAGAGACAGCAGCGATTATCATCGTTCAGAACGTCTACCCGTTCGAGGAGCAGCCGACACTCAATGGTCACGTGGCCGTCCGAGTGGTCGACAATGCAGCCCGTGTGATCGCGGGTCCCCTGCTGCCTTATGCTGAGCGGCTTCTTGCTGCCGCCGGCCCAATGCCGATCCCAGTACAAGGTCCGCCGGGCGTGGGCTCGCTTCCGCCTGTAGAGAGCTACGGATATCGTCAGGCACTTGGTTAGGCACTTTATCAGCACTGGACCATTGAACCGTAGGTTAGGCGGCTGCGCTGGCTGTCGCCAGGACGCATCGCGGTGCGTATAGGGTCGCGCTGTCGTACGGCACGGCGCTTCTCGCTGTTTCCGCTGTCTTTCCCGCAAATTAACAGCGAACCGGATCTCGTTTGTCGCAGAAATCCTAGGCTGCCGACAATTTCGCAGCCAAAATAACAGCGAAACGTCAGCTGTTCCGCCGCTGTTTTTCGCTGTTTTTCAATACGTAATTCCAAATATTTGTCGAAAAGTCATTTACTGCAATCCCGCGGATCAGCGCTTCCGAGACGTGACAATTATCCCAATTTATTAATTTTGTCAATGATAGATATTTCTCTAGCACGGTCTGTCGCGATTGGCAGTGCTTTCCAGCCCGTGATGGACGGAGAGCCTCAGTGGGCCAGCCTCGCGCTCAAGGTGATGAGTGCGCCGACGAGCCCAGCGATCATTAGCGACGTCGGCGATGATTTGCCGTCGCGTCGGGCGTTTCTCGATTTCCGCGGCAAGCGTGCCGAATTCACCCTTGGTGCCGATCTCAAGTCGAGCGAAATCCTCCTTGGTGTCTCGCTCAAGTCTGGCGATATCTTCCTTGGCAGTGAGCTCGTGCCCTCGCCAGCTCTTCCTTTGTCGCAACAGGCTCATGATCATTGATAACAATGGCTGCGCGCCAGCTCGATCGCACCCGGGGGAGAGTTAAGTCCGGGTCGAATAGCGCAGCTGTTCCGGTCAATGCTTGGCGAAGGTGTCGATGACGTTGATCGCGGCCGGGCCGAGCAGGACGATGAACAGTGTCGGCAGGATGAAGATCATCATTGGGATCGTCAGCAGAGCCGGCAGCCGCGCCGCCTTTTCTTCGGCGCGCGTCATCCGCGCATTGCGCATCTCGGTAGCGAGGACGCGCAGCGATTGAGCCAGCGGGGTGCCGAACTTTGCGGTCTGCTGCAAGGTATTGACGACGCCGCGGATGCCGTCGGAGTCGGTGCGCGCGTTTAGGTTCTCGAAGGCCATGCGGCGCTCGGGCAGGAACGTCAGTTCGGCCGCGGTGATGCCGTATTCCTCGGCGAGCGCCGGCCAAGTGTTGCCGAGCTCGCGTGACACGCGAACCAGCGTCGCATCGAGGCTGAGCCCCGCCTCGGCGCAGATGACCATCAGATCTAGCCCGTCGGGCAACCCCAGCTGAATCTGCTTGGCGCGTTTATCGGCGGCGTTTCGCAGATAAATCCTCGGCGCGTAAAAGCCGAACACGACGCCGGCCATCGCCGGCAGTAAACCCCAATGTGGCGGCAGCGGCATCAAATGCAGCACATGCGTGTCCGCCAGCATCGCAACGCCGAACACGAAAGGGAGACTGATCCGCGCGAAGAGATAGCGCACCATCGTATCTTGCGATCTGAACCCGGCACGGGCGAGCATGCCGCGCGCTTCCGCGGCATGGCGAGAGCGCAACAAGTGTAGGCGGCTGACCGCCTCGCGCATCAATCCGACCGGGTTGCGCCGATGCTGGCTGCGGCGCGTCGCAAGTGCGGCTTCGCGCCGCCGCTCGAACGAGGTCTTCGGGCGCAACGCCTGCCAGATCGCCAAAAAAGCCGCGAGCACTGCGAGCGATGCGAGCAGGACAATCGCGTCGTCGAGCCCTACCCCCGCCGGCAGCCAATCGGCAATGCTGAAGTCCTGGAGGCGGGTGCTCCTCATATCTCGAACCGTGCCATCTTGATCATGATGAAAACGCCGGTGCCGAGCATCGCGAACCCCAAGCCGTCGAGAAGCAGTCCGCGGACGTCGGTGTACAGAGGGGTGAGATAATGGGGCGAGGTCACCGCCAGCAGCACAATGACGACGACCGGCAGACCGGCGAGGATCATCGTCGTCGCTCGCGTCTCGCTCGACATGGCGCGGACTTTGGCCCGCATCTGGCGTCGCTTTCGCAGGACGTCGGCGAGATTGTCGAGGGTCTCGGCAAGATTGCCGCCAGTCTCGCGCTGAACGCTGAGGGCGATGATGAAGAAGCGGAATTCCGGAACGTCGATGCGCGTGGCGATGTCCCACAGCAGGGTGTCGAGGTCGCGGCCCAGCCGCATACCGGCCTCGATGCGGCCCAACTCGGCACCGACCGGACCGGCAATCTCGCGGCCGGCGCCGATAATCGCTTCGCTAATTGGCAGACCCGACCGCAGCGCCCGAACCATCAGATCGATAGCCTCCGGAAAGAGCTTGATGAAGGCAGCGACGCGGCGTCTTCCCATGCGGCTGACGATCTTGTGCGGAAGCGCCGTTCCGATCAGCACCGCGACGAGCAGGCTTGGGATGAGGCCGATCGAAGTGGCGGCAATCAGCCCGATCGCCGCCACGACCGCCAGGCCGATCATCACCAGTGCATATTGGCCGACGGTGATCGCGTAGCCGGTCCGCGCGAGCCGGGAGGCGAGAATGTCGCGGCGGGGCAGCCACCGGCGCGCAATGCGGTCGATCGTCGTTGCATTGCGCTGCCGCGACAGCGATCGCTCCGCCGTGGTCGCCGGGGCAGGAATACCTTGAGCCCGGTCGCGCACTGCATTGAGGCGCCGCCTGAGGCGGCGACCACCCAAGCCGTCGCTCAGCGCGGTCGCTGTTAGGTAAAAGACAAATCCGGCGCCGATCGCACTGCAGATGACCAGCCAAGTCTCCAGATCGAACGAAATATCGAACATGCGCGACCTATTCGCTCACTCAAATTATTTCGAGCAGTGCGCGATCGAGCCCGAAATATTCGGCGCGTGGGAGGAAATTCGGACGGATTCCAGTCGACTGGTAAACCCCGCGTAATCGGCCGTCGCTGGTTTCGCCCTGAAACTGAAAAGTAAACAGCTCCTGGGTCGTGATTATGTCGCCTTCCATCCCGACGACTTCGATGATGTGCGTCACGCGGCGGATGCCGTCGCGCATGCGGTTGACTTGCGCGATCAGGTGAAGCGCGGCCGCGATCTGGGTGCGCACGGCACGAGACGGCAAGTTGATGCCGGTCATCCCCACCATGTTTTCGAGCCGGGTCAACGCATCGCGCGGTGCGTTCGCGTGAATCGTGCTCATCGAGCCGTCGTGGCCGGTATTCATTGCCTGCAGCACGTCGAGTGCTTCGGCGCCGCGGATCTCGCCGAGAATGATGCGGTCGGGGCGCATGCGCAGCGAATTGCGCAGCAGTTCGCGCATCGTAATCTCGCCGCTGCCCTCGAGGTTCGGCGCGCGCGTCTCCAAACGCACGACATGCGGCTGCTGCAGCTGCAATTCGGCCGCGTCTTCGATCGTCACGGTCCGCTCGGTCGGATCGATCATTCGCGACAGTGCGTTCAACAACGTTGTCTTGCCGGAGCCGGTGCCACCGGAGATCAGGATGTTGAGGCGGCAGCGCGCGGCGATCTTCAGCAGGGTCGCCATTTCCGGCGAAATGTTGGCCTGCTGCGCCATCGTATCGAGGGTGATCGTCTTTTTCGCGAACTTGCGGATCGAGATCGACGGCCCGTCGATCGCCAGCGGCGGCACGATGATGTTGACCCGGCTGCCATCCAGCAGGCGAGCGTCGACGAGCGGCGTCGATTCATCGATGCGCCGGCCGATGCGCGTTACGATCTTGGTCGCGACGTTCATCACATGATCGTCGTCGCGAAACCTGACGTCTGTCAGCTCTAGCTTGCCGCGCCGCTCGACATAAACCTGCTGCGACCCGTTGACCATGATGTCGGTCACCGTCTCGTCCTCGATCAACGGCTCCAGCGGTCCGAGCCCGAGCATGTCGGCGATCAGCGATTGGACGAGCTCGCGCTGCTCCGCAAAGTTGAGCTGGATCTTGGTTTCGGTCAGCAGGTCCTTGACCCAGCCGCTGAGCTGCGCTTCGAAGACCGCACGCGGCATCTCCGCGGCAGCGGCGACATCCATATGCTCGAGGACGAGCGGCTGAATCTGCGTTTTTGCCGCCTCGACCGCAGACCGATTGGCGGTGCGGCGCGAGCCCCCATCGTCGGATGCGGCCGCCGCTTTGGCGGGGTCGAGAAGGCCTTTGATCAGTCCCGTGATCAGATCGCGGCGGGCGATCGCGTCAATCTCCAAGGCATTGCGGGCACAATAGGCCTGCACCGCGGCATCCACGACCTTGGCGAGCTCGCCGCGGCTCAGAATGCTGATGCGCTCGGAGCTGAGTTCCGCAGTCAGGCGGTCGAACAGCTCTTCACGCACCAGCAGCAGACGATCCTCTTCAGAAACGTCGCGCAGCGCCGGCAACGCGGGCACGGGGTCCGGCGCCGGCGGCGGGGCGAGGTCCTGTATCGGTGCGGGCGGCGTAACGGGACCGGGGGAGCCCACGAGCGGCTGCGCGCGCCGTGAAAGGGCGGCAATGCGCGCGTCGAGCCCGTTTTCTGTCACTGGGCGTTTCGTAAAGGCTACCATAGCGACGGCAGGGCGAAAGCTCGGCGCTTGGGAGCAGCCTGGGCCGGGCCGACCAGCAGCGCAGTGAGTTGCCGCAATTCGCGCACGACCGCGCTGCGCGGCGCCGCGAGCGGTAGCGACTGCCCGGAATTCGCCGCCGCACCGGCTGATTTGGGATCGTAGGAGAGGCTCGCATCGAGCGATCTGCCGATGCCTTTCTCGAATTCGCTTTTGGCAATCAGCGCGCGCTCGCCGCTGGCGCCCGCCTCGACGAGCCACAGCCGGGCCTGCGGCGCCTGCTCGCGCACCAGGGTCTGCAGCCGGATCGTATCGCGAAGACCGGCGAGGCTGCGCTCGCAGAGGACGACGACGTGACTCGCCGCGGCGAGTACGACGCGCTGCATCGGGCTGGCGCCGCGCGGCAGATCGACCACGACACGGACGAATTTGCGACGCAATTCGTGAAGCAGCATGTCGATTGCACCGGCATCGACGGCGAGGTGTTGTGCCGCCGATGCCTCGGCGGCGAGGATGCGCAGATGGTCGCTAACTTTGATCATCGCGCGCTCGATGAACAGGCTGTCGATGCGCGAGGGTTGCTCCAGGGCTTCGCACAGCCCGCTGCCGGGATCGAGATCGAGTTTGAGAGCGACGGTGCCGAAATGGAGATCGAGATCGACCAGGGCTACGCGCTCGCGTCGCTCTGCGCCGATCAACCAGCCACAACCAACCGCGGAAGTCGTGGCGCCGACGCCGCCGCGGCTGCCGACGAACACGATCACCTGTCCGAGCCCGTCGGGGGTCGTTCCGACCGGGGCCGACTTTTTTTCCAACAAGGCGGCAAGCGCCTCCCGCGTTGAAGGCTTTACGAGATAATCGCTGGCGCCGGCCGAAAGCAGATCGCGAAACAGCCCGACATCGTTGACGGTGCCGAGTACTACGAGCTTGAGGTCGGCGCCGCCGACCGCGCGCGCTGCGCTGACCTCCGCGATGGGGGCCGTCGCCTCGCCCAGATCGACGAGAAGGATGCGAGGGCGCAGAACCCGAACGTATGCGCCGCAACGCTGCATCGAGCGTATCGGTAACTGTGAGCTCGTCATCCAGCTGCAGTTCGCGGATCACGCCCTCGATCCGGTCGATTGTCGACTGTTCCTGCAGCACCGCGAGGATTCCCTCGCGTTCGGGCTCGAGCGCGGCCGTGTTTCGCGATGACTTCATCTAAGGAGCAGCTCCTCCTGCTGGTGCGCCTCCA
>Ga0318509_10000592_pt1 | contig 11039 bp, 14 predicted proteins | sample GRESIP084b2f22_FD_203477 | JGI IMG/M metagenome (GOLD analysis project Ga0318509, IMG submission 203477) | Tropical soil microbial communities from Luquillo Experimental Forest, Puerto Rico - GRE.SIPMG.084b2f22 | ecosystem: Environmental > Terrestrial > Soil > Tropical forest > Bulk soil...
CACGCTGCAGGGCTCGGCCTGTGTCGCCAGCCGCAACGGCTCACCCGCGCGATGTTCGAAATCGGGCGCGGCCATCCAGCCGAACGTCTCTTCCAGAACGGTTTCGCCGTCGCGGCGGCGGTCGTCGTGACGAAAGACGATTCCCGCATCGATCTTGCCGCGATCGAATTCATCGAGCACCTCGCGCGAAGTCGCAACGCGCATTTCCAGCACGAGTGAGGGCTCGGCGCTGTTCAAGCGCTTCAACAGCATCGGCAACTCGGCACCCACGATGTGGTGGCTGATGCCGACCACGAGCCGCCGCTGCTCGACGCCGAACGAACTGATCGCGCCGTGATGGGCGGCGACGAGATTGCGTGCCGCTTCCAGGAACGCGCTGCCGTCCGAAGAAAGCCGGACCAGCCGCGGCGTTCGCTCCAACAGCCGCCGGCCAAGCGAATCCTCCAGCCGTTTGATCCTCAGGCTGACCGCGGATTGAGTGGTGTCCATCGCCTCGGCCGCGCGTGTGAAACTCTTCAAATCCGCCGTCAGAACAAAGGCTTGTACCGCCTCAAGATCCAGCGCCTTCATCGCTACATCCATTTCAATCCCATATCATTGAAATAGTATTTAATACGGTTTCGAAATGGTCAAGCGCCAGCTATCTCTTCCGCACATCACAAGCACAGGAGGCCGACCATGCCTTTGGTTCGCGTTTCGCTTCGGCGCGGCAAGCCGCCAGCCTTCCGCAAAGCCATCCTCGACGGAATCTATTCCGCGATGCTCACCAGCTTCGACGTGCCTGAGGAGGATCACTTCATGACTTCACCGAGCACGACGACGCGGATTTCAGCTACAGCAAGAGCTATCTCGGCATCGCGCGCAGCGATGATCTGGTCATGATCCAAATCACCGCCAACAACACGCGCACGGTCGAAAGGAAGAAGGCGCTTTATCGGCAGATCGTCGCGAATCTTTCGACCGATCCCGGCGTGCGGCCCGAAGACGTTCTCATCAATCTCGTCGAAGTCCTTCCCGAAAACTGGTCGTTCGGCAATGGCGTCGCGCAATACGCGACCGCCAAGAGCTGACGACGATCGCCTTATCCAAGGAGAAACCTCATGATCATCGCCCACTACGCCCATCGGCTGCCGGCCGACTACGATATCGGCATCATCCGCAACCGTGCCAAGTCTCGCGGCCATCTCTTCGACGCCGTTCCCGAACTTCATTTCAAGGGTTTTCTGTTGCGCGAACGCGGCCGATTCGGCGCCATTCAGAACGAATATTCTTCGCTCTATCTCTGGCGCAAGGATGAGGGCTTCCGCGATTTCCTTCTGACCGGCCGCTACAAATCGGTGACAGACAGCTTTGGCCGGGCTCTGATCCAGACACGCTTCGCACTGGATGCCCGCAAGGGCGAGGGGCGCGAAGCGCGCTTTGTCTATAAGGAGGAGCAGGACATTCCGCACGATAGCGACCTCACGACGGCCTTCGCCGAAGAGATCGAACGAAATCGCGAAATTGCAAGCCGGCCCGGCGCGATTGCTGCCGCCGTCGGGGTCGATGTGCAGAACTGGAAGTTCACGCGCGTCCTCCTCTCGGAGCGTGAACCCAGCGGTGCGCGAGGCGAGGAGGCCTACCAGATCCTCTATCTCGCGCGGCCCTTGCTGGACACGCTGCCGCTCGCGCAGTCCGCTGGTTCGGATCGAGACAAGGCGGGCACCGTCGCGCGCGCGTTGGCGCCGGCCTTGCAGAGCTAGCCCAGCTCGCTCCGAACGCGAGCCGCGGCCTCGGTCATCGCCTTCAATTTTCCGAACGCCACCTGACGCGGCATGTATTTCATGCCGCAGTCAGGTGCAGGCACCAATCGCTCCGCCGCGACGTATTTCAGTCCATTACGGATACGGTCGGCGACGGTGTCGACGCTTTCGATTGCGGGATCGCCGAGATCGAGCACGCCCAGCATGATCTTCTTCGCAGACAAGTCCTTGAGCACGCCGAGATCGAGTTTGGGCTGCGCGGCCTCGATCGAGATCTGTTCCGCAGTGGTGTCGGCAAGCTCGGACAGGAACGAGTAGCCGGCCGGCTTGGTCGAACCCGGCACGACCGCGGCATAGCCGAAGCAGAGATGCACCACGGTCGGCACGGTGATCCCCTGAAGCGCGCGGTTGATCGCCTTCACGGCGTAGCGGCGTGCGAGATCGGGATTGTTGCGAACCCAGGGCTCGTCGAGCTGGATCACGTCCGCGCCGGCCTTCTGCAGGTCCAGCGCCTCGGCATTGACCGCTTCGGCGAATGCCATCGCCAGTTCCTCGTCGTCTTTGTAATATTCGTTCCTGGCCTGCTGGCTCATCGTGAACGGGCCGGGCAGGGTGATCTTGGCCGCGCGATCGGTATTCTTGCGCAGGAACTCCATGTCGCGCCGTTCGACCGGACCGGTGCGTCTGACCTTCCCGACAACGCGAGGCACCGGCGTCTCGTGTCCCGATCGAGACACGATGAGCGCGGGATTGTCGGAGTCGACGCCTTCGAGCGCGGTGGCAAAACGGTTGGAATAGCTCTCGCGGCGGATTTCACCGTCGGTGACGATATCGATGCCGGCGCGCTCCATGTCTCTGATCGCAACGATGGTGGCATCGTCTTGCGCTTCTTCGAGATGCTCCTCGGGCAGCCGCCACATCTCGTGCATGCGCGTGCGCGGCACCGATTTCGACAGCAGGGCGCGGTCGACCAGCCATTCCGGCTGTGGGTAGCTTCCGACCACCGTCGTCGGCAAAAGATGCGTTGGCATGTTCACTTGTCTTCTCCCGGTCTTGTACTTGTCAGGTCGCAGGCTGCAATGCGCGCGCCGCGATGTCGTCCGCCGCGCGCTGGCCGGCGCGCGTTCCGGTCTGCCAGATGGCAGCCTTGCGTTCGAGCAATCGGATGACCGCGTTGAACGCCACCGCCATCGCAAGCACCAGGAGAACGCCGGCAAAGACATGCGGGCTGTCCAGGATGGTGCGGTAGCGGGAGATCAAATAACCGATGCCGGCCGACGAGATCAACATCTCCGAAACAACGACGCCGACGATCACCAGCGCGCCGCCGACGCGCAGGCCCGACAGAACGGTCGGGATCGCGGCGGGGATGATCACGCGGAAAAGGCGCTGGGCGAGAGTCGCGCCCATGCTGCGCGCGGCAAGCAAGAGCTGCGGATCGATGGTCTGGATCCCGGCGGCGGTCGACAGCATCGTGGGCAGAAAACCATAGATCGCGGCGAAGGCGATCTTGGACTCTGAGCCGATGCCGAGCCAGACCGTGAGCACGGGATAGAGAATGACCAGTGGCACCGCATAAAGGCTCGAAACCATCGGCATGATCAGCACGCGCGGCCGCGGCAGGCTGCCGACGAGTGCTCCGCACAGGATGCCGCCGCCGCAGGCGAGCGCCATCGAAATGCCGACCTCATAGAGCGTGACCGCGAGCGCCTGGCCGTATTCGCTTGCCTCGTTCCAGCCTGCCGAAAGCGTCGACGACAGCGAAGGCAGGAACAGTTCGGGGATGAGCCCAAGGCGCGGCAGGGCCTCCCACAGAACGAGGAGAAGGATCACGATCAGCCAGCGCAGCGTGGATGCCTTCATGATTGCCTCACGCCGATTTCCTGATGTGCCGCCAGATGCGCTCCCGCAGCATTCCGAATGCATCGCCCGAAAGCATCTCGTAGGTGCGCGGGCGCGGCAACGATACTTGCAGATGGTCGACGATGCGACCGGGTCGCGCCGACATGACCGCGACTTCGTCGGCGAGATAAACGGCTTCCGTGAGGCTATGGGTCACGAATACGACGGTCTTGCCGGTCGCAGCCCAGATACGCAACAGCTCATCGCCCATGGTCATGCGCGTCTGCTCGTCCAGTGCCGCGAACGGCTCGTCCATCAGCAGCACCGGCGGATCCTGTACCAGGCCGCGCGCGATCGAGACGCGTTGCTTCATGCCGCCGGAGAGTTCATGCGGATGGCGCTTGCCGAAACCTTCGAGGCCGACGAGTTTCAGCGCATCCTCCGCCTTGGCGCGGCGCTCGGCCTTCGCCACGCCGCGCAAGGCCAGCGGAAACTCGACATTCTCTTCCGCGGTCAGCCAGGGAAACAGGCTCGCCTCCTGGAACACCACGCCGACCCGATCCGGGTCGGGCTCCCTGATCGGCGCGCCGTTGATCAGGATGCTGCCCGAGGTCGGCTGCCGCAGCCCCGCCAGCATCATCAGCAGCGTGGATTTGCCGCAGCCGCTGGGTCCGACCAGGACCATAAAACGGCCCGGCTTGACGTCGAGCGAAACGTCTTCGAGTGCCGCTACGTCAGCGCCCGAAGTCTTGAACACCTGGCCGACGCCCGCGATCTGGATCGACCCGGCGCGCGCGGGCTTGAGCTGGGTTATGTTCGCCAGTGGCTGCATCGCGTTTCCACCCATCTCACCAGCTCGTTGAACGTCACCGCAATCACGGCGATCATGACGACCCCGGCCAGAAGCTGCTTCATCTGAAAATTCTCGCCCCAGGTCGCGATCTGGTGACCGATGCCGTCGCGCGAGGCATACATCTCGGCCAGGATGATGCCGGTCAGGTTGAAGATCATGGAAATGCGCAGGGCTTCCAACAGCACCGGCAGCATGCTCGGCAGATAGACACGGAACGCCGTCTGCGCCGATGTCGCGCCATAGGATCGTGCCACCGTGAGGTACTCGACCTTGACCGACTCGACCGCCGTCGTCGTCGACATGATCACGATGAAAATCGTCGAAAAGAAACCGAACCCGACCTTCTCGGCGAAGCCGACGCCGAACACCAGGATGAACATCGGCAAAAAGATCGATTTGGGAATGGAGAAGGCGAAGAACAGCAGCGGCTTCATGACTTCGGCAAAGTAGCGATATTCCGCGATCAGATAGCCGATCAGGCACCCGAGCGGAACGGCGATCGCAAACGCAACTAGCACCTCGGTTGCGGTGACCAGGAGGTCGCTGCGCACGCTGCCCCGCTGCAGCAAATCGGCGAGCGTCGAGAGCGTGTCCGACGCCGAAGGCAGCAGCCGCGGATTGACGAGGCCGGTTCGCGAGAGGATCTCCCACAGCGCAAGGATTGCGACGACAAGCGCGATGCGGGCGATCGTGATCTGGATGCGGCCGGCCATCGCAAGTGCTCAAGGTTTGGTTGGCACCGGCTTGAACTGTGTCGAATAAACCTCCTCCGCCGGCACGACGTCCTTCAGCCCGCCAAGCTTGGCGAGATCCAGCGAAAGCTGCACGGCGTCCTTGACATTGGGACCGGCCATGCTGCCGTAGGTCTCGAGCTTCATGATCGAGTTCTCGTATTCGAGGGCGGCGATCTCGGTCGGCATTTCATAGAGATCGGCGATCAGCTTGACCGTGACGTCGCGGTTGTTGCGCATGAACTGCACTGCGCCGTAGAGCGCGTTGAGCGCCTTCTGCACGACTTGCGGATTTGCTTCGGCAAACTTGTCGAGCACGATCCAGCCCGCGGTGAGGTTCGGCGGCACGGCGGTCGAATAGTCGAGAATGGTGCGCGCCTCGCCCGATTTCAAAATCTGGAAGGAGAGCGGCGAATAGACCACGGCCGCATCGACATTGCCGGCGAGCAGGTTCGGCACAATGCCGCCGCCGCCGACGGGCACGCGGGTGAAATCGATCTTGCGGTCCTGGATCGTCCATAGCGCCAGCAGATCGGAGCCCGATCCGGCCGCCGTGATCGCGACCTTCTTGCCGTTAAGGTCCTTCACCTCCAGCGTCGATTTGGCCGGCACCATCAATTGCCAGCCGAAATTGCCCATCGAGGCATTGGCCACGATCTTGCTCATCACGCCCTTCTTGCGGCCGGCCGAGACCAGCGAGGGCGGATCGAGAATGATGTCGGCGGCTCAGGCCGCCATGCCTTCGAAGGTTTCGGCGCCCGAGCGGTAGATCGTCAGCTCCGCAGTGATGCCTTCCTTCTCGAACAGCTTTTGCCGCACTGCGGTCTCGGCAACCGTCGTCGGCCAATATGTCTTGGTTGGCAGGCCGACGCGGATGGTCTCGGCGCGGGCGACGGCCGATGCAGTGAGCAGCGCGGCGATGGCAAGTAACGCCAGAGCAGGGCGGCGTGAGACGGTCATTGTTGGATTTCCTCCCGAACTTGCGCGCATTGTCGCTTTGCGCTTCCATCATCTTCAATGGAAAAGCAAGCCTTTTGCAATTGACCGTTCGGTGTCCCCTCGTTACCTCCTCCCACTCGACAGGCCCACGTCGCATGACGCCAACGCGTTGTCGCGTCGCGCGCGACTTGTCCGGGTTATTCGGCCTCGCCGGTTGCGCGCCGGGCACCCGCTGCGGCCACCTCGGTCCCGGCGTCGTTCTTTAGCTGATTGAAGGAAACGGGCATGTCGGCGGGCGAGGTCGAGGACCTCTACCGCCGCCATGGCCAGAAGGGGCATTCGGGCATCCCGCAGAACATTCGCGCGCTGGAAGCGCGGCGCCGTCGGCGAGCACGTCGCCGGCATTCTCGTGGGCGCGCGTCTGTGTCATACCGAGCGGTGAGGAGATGTTGATTCTCCTCCACACTGCGCGGCTGTTCTCGTCGGCGCAGGAGCTGCGGGCGGCCTCGCGGACTACTTCTTCGGCACGAAGGGTTGACCGTTGACGCCGAAGCCTCCTTCCGCGGTCTCGATGATTTCGACATACAGCCTTTTTGCCGGATCGAGCGACTGCTTGGTCGCGGCCAGCACCACGTCCGTGAATGCAGCAACGATGTCGCTGCGTTGTTCCAGCGTCAGCACGCCCGGCGGCATATAAAATTCGACGAACGGCTGACCGAAATCTCCACCGTGCGCGGTTTCCGCTGCCGCGCCTGCCGGGCCGGCCAGGGCGCCGGCGGCGACGGTTGCCGTCGTCAGCACGGCCCTCCGAGTTAGCCCCTCGCGGCCGGTTTCAGCGCGACGATCGTTCGAGTCCATTGTCAGACCTCCTTGAAAAAGACGGCGCCGCACGTCATGGGCCGGCGCTGCGATACAGATTGCGGCCTTGGGACGCTCAGCCCGGGCGATAGACGGTGCCGGCATTGCCCCAATTGCCTGCCGGAATCTCCGTGACGATCACATAGGTCGGCGCGTTGGGCGGCCGCTTTTCGATCCGATTGATCGCGTCGTGAATGCCCTTGATGATCTCCCGGCGCTGGTCCGGCGTCAGTGCGCCTTCAGGGACATAGATTTTGGCAACCGGCATTGCAGTCCTCCATAAGCATCGTGTTGCTATACTATGTAATACGATGTATAGAGTCAATGCTGGTGCGTTCACATCAAATTGTGCTGGCGGACGAGACTGGCGGTGCTACTTCGCCAGCGTCCCTGCGATGACGGCATAGCGGATTGCGGCTGCGATCCTGAAGATGACGGCAATGACCAGGGCGATTTCGGCCAGCACCGTCAGCGCTGGAACGAGTATCGCAGGCGAGGGCATCGCGGCCGCGATGCGGCAAGAGGTCACGACGAGCTCGACGCCAACCACCGCCAGCAACGCAAGGGCAGCGCCGCCGCACAGGAGAAGTCCTACTCCGAGCTGCCGGCGGTAGACAGCATGAAAGTCGGCGGGCGTCCGGCGAGTGACGAGATAGCCGAAGCCGAGAGCTGCGCAGCCAATCGCTATGAGGGATGCGTAGTGGTCGATCGGCAGCGCGATCGGGACGAGACGCTTCAGTAACGCATTGCTCTCCCATTGCGTGAAGCTGTACCAGACAACGCGACTTCCCATCGCGAGAAATACGCCGATCACGGCGAGCGCGACCGCGATGCTCACTTGTTGTATCTGTGCGAGCAGGCAATCGGCAGCGTATTGACGGGCGAGGTCGTCGGGATCGCCGAAGCCGGCGATCGCCAAAAGCTGGTTGTCCGGCGACGCGCCGCCCAGTTCGTCGGCGCTCTCCCGGAGATGATCTTCGACCTCCGTGCGCACCCGGCGCGCCAGCGCGATGTCGAAGCGCAGGCGGCGCGCCAGCGTGTCGGCATAGTCAGCGATCGGCTCGGGCTGTCGCATGGTCCATACTCCCGAACAAGCCTCCCACCGCATCGATGAAGCGCTGCCACACCGCGCGGTGATCGGCAAGCGCGAGCCGGCCGCGGCGGGTCAGGGTATACACGCGCCGTTTGCGGCCCGATTCGGCAACCACCCAGCGGCTCGCGAGCAAGCCCGCTTTCTCGAGACGGCGCAGCGCCGGATAGATGGTTCCCTCGGGCAGATCGAAGGCGCCACCGCTGCGGCGTCGGATTTCCTGGATGATCGCATAGCCGTGAGCCGGCGCGCCGGCGAGGGCCGCCAGCACGATCATGTCGAGGTGACCTTTCAGCATCTCGCCTTCCATTGAAAGGGAGGCTATGCCTTGCGTTGCAAGGGGTCAATAGCAGGGCGGTAGGATAGCCGACGGCGATTTCGTTGCACTTGGTGGAGGTGAGAAGCGCGCACTCGCGCAGGAACCGGCCTTGGTCCCGCTCACGGCGCCGGCTTTTGTGATTGACCCTGTTCGACGCCCCCGTTACCTGTTCGGCTCGCTCAAGGAGATGGTCTACTGCGCGGCTGACGCCGGCCCGCGAGGAAACCACATGACCGACACTAACAACAATGACGCGCCGCACGACGCCACCGAGTTCGATTATGTCATCGTCGGCGCAGGCTCGGCCGGCTGCGTTCTGGCCAACCGATTGACGGCGGATGGGAAGCATTCGGTGTTGCTGCTCGAAGCGGGGCCAAAGGACACCAACATCTGGATCCATGTGCCACTCGGCTACGGCAAATTGTTCAAGGAAAAATCCGTCAACTGGATGTACCAGACCGAGCCGGAGCCGGGCCTTCACGGACGGCAGGTTTTTCAGCCGCGCGGGAAAGTGCTGGGCGGATCGAGCTCGATCAACGGCCTGCTCTATGTCCGCGGCCAGCACGAGGATTACGACCGCTGGCGTCAACACGGCAATGCCGGGTGGGGTTACGACGACGTGCTGCCCTATTTCAAGCGGGCAGAAAACCAGCAACGCGGTGCCGACGACTATCACGGGGTCGGCGGTCCGCTGTCGGTGTCGGACTGGCGCCATGCCGATCCCTTGTCCGAGGCCTTCGTCAAGGCGGCAGTCGAAGCCGGCATTCCCTTCAACCCCGATTTCAACGGCGCGCGGCAGGAAGGCGCGGGCTATTTCCAGACCACGACGCGGCGCGGCCGGCGCGCTTCCAGCGCGTATTCCTATCTTCGCCCGGCACGGAGCCGCGGCAATCTCCATGTCGAAACGGCGGCGCTGGCGCAGCGCGTCCTGTTCGAGGGACGCCGCGCGCGTGCGGTCGAATACCGGCAGAACGGCAGCTTGCGCACGGCGCGGGCGCGCAAGGAAGTGCTGGTGTCGGGGGGCGCGTACAATTCGCCGCAGCTCCTGCAGCTCTCGGGCGTCGGACCGGCCGAGCTGTTGAAGCAGCACGGCATCGATGTCGTGCTGGATGCGCGCGGGGTCGGCAACGATCTGCAGGATCATCTTCAGGTCCGTCTGGTCACGCGTTGCGCGCAAAGCGTCACGCTCAACGACGTCGTCAATCATCCGGTCCGAAAGGTGCTTGCGGGCCTGCAATATGCAGCGCTCCGCAAAGGACCGCTGACGATCGCAGCCGGCACCGCTGGTGCCTTCTTCAAGACCAATCCGCGCCTTGCGACTCCCGACATCCAGATCCACTTCATCCCGTTTTCGACCGACAAGATGGGCGAGAAGCTGCATTCCTTTTCCGGTTTCACCGCCACCGTTTGCCAGTTGCGGCCCGAGAGCCGCGGCTCGCTCAAGATCAGAAGCGCCGATCCCACCGGCGCCGCCGGAAATCCGCATCAATTATCTTGCGACCGAGACCGACCGCGCCGCCTTCATCGACGGCATTCGTATCCTGCGCAGGATTTTGGCGGCGCCGGCGCTCAAGCCCTATTGCGTCAACGAGGTCTATCCGGGTCCGGACAAGACCAGCGACGAGGAATTGCTCGACTTCTGCCGGAAGACCGGCGGCACGGTCTATCATCCGACCTCGACCTGCCGCATGGGTAACGATCCGCTGTCCGTGGTCGACCAGCGCCTGCGTGTCCGCGGAATTGAAGCCTTGCGGGTGGTCGATGCATCGGTCATGCCCGACCTGATGTCCGGCAATACCAACGCGCCCACCATCATGATTGCCGAGAAGGCGTCCGACATGATTTTGGAGGATGCGCGGTGAGGGAGGAGCGGCTTTAAGTGGAGCGATTGAGGATCGGCACGCGCAAGAGCGCGATGGCGCTGGCGCAGACGGAAGAAATCGCCCGGCGGCTGAAGGCCGTCGGCACCGAGGTCGAGATCGTCAAGTTCGAGACGACGGGCGATATCGATCAGGTCGGCAAGCTCTTGCCGCACGGCGGCAAGGGCGGCGCCTTTGTCGCGCAGATCCGCGAGGCGGTGCTGAAGGGACAGCTTCATGCCGCGATGCATTCGCTCAAGGACATGCCGGGCAATGAGGATACGCCGGGGCTCGTGATCGGGGCGACCTTGTCGCGCGATCCGCCCGGCGACGTGCTGGTGCTGCGGCCGGGGCTTGCGCTCGACGAGCTGAAGCGCGCGCGCGGCAAGGGATTTTCGATCGGCACTAACGCGGTGCGGCGCGCAGCCTACGCGCGGCGGCTGTTTCCCGACGTCGAAATGATCCATTTTCGCGGTGCCGCCGATACCCGCGTGCGCAAGCTCGACAAGGGCGACAAGCAGCGCCTGCCGGACGGCGGTTCGGTTGGCCCCGCGGACGCACTGATCATGGCGCGCTCCGGGCTCGAGCGGGTCGGGCTCGCGAGCCGCATCGCGTACGAGTTTTCGATTTCCGAGATGCTGCCGGCGGTCGGGCAGGGGATCGTCGCGGTCGAATGCGCGACCAGGGATTTCGAGACGCGCCGTATCCTGTCCGCGATCGACGACGCCACCGCTCACGCCTGCGCGGACGCCGAGCGCGAGGTGCTGTGGGTCTTGAACGGTCATTGCAACTCGCCGATCGCGGGA
>Ga0318509_10000593_pt1 | contig 11026 bp, 7 predicted proteins | sample GRESIP084b2f22_FD_203477 | JGI IMG/M metagenome (GOLD analysis project Ga0318509, IMG submission 203477) | Tropical soil microbial communities from Luquillo Experimental Forest, Puerto Rico - GRE.SIPMG.084b2f22 | ecosystem: Environmental > Terrestrial > Soil > Tropical forest > Bulk soil...
TCCTCGGCTCGAGCGATCAGAAACTTTTCTCGTCGGCCGGTTTCCTCATTGAAATCCCAGCCAAACAACTCGCCGAGGTCATAGGGCCGTTATATTAGCGAGCGCGCGTATGCGTATGATACAGACCTGCATGTTTGCAGCGTTTGGCTCATCTGCATGAGAAAAATCCGTATGTGGATGTTGGAAGCCAGCCATCCGGTACGAGATCTTTGATGAACTGAGCGAGGGAGGCCTACTGCGGACGGAAGCGGAGGGTCTATCGGCGATGCCGAGCAGGCCATCGCATCCGCGACAGGGTGGCGTTCACGGCCTTAGCATCGAACTCCGCAGGCTGGAACCTTTCCACCGAGTGGGTCAAGGCCGAGGGGCCCCCGGCCCAGCGTACGTTGTGCTCGTACTCTTCGTGGCGGGGGTTGAAAATGACTTCCAAGAATTCCTCGTACCCCGACGTGCCACCCACGTTCTCCGGTGGGCAGTGCCGTTCTCCGGATAAGCACACCCGGCGCACCGTTGTAGCTGGTGGGGGCAGAATCTTCTCCAGCACCACCTCGTGCCGCCAGTCGTCGCCCAAGTCGTAGACGTATAGGACGGAATCGCCCTGTTCCTTCAGGACGTCACTGATTCTCGTTCGTCGCTCATCGAGGATGTCAATATCGTCGTCTTCCATGTGTTCGGGCATGCCCCAATACTTTGCTGTCTTTCTCGAACTGATGAAGATGGCTGTCAGTCCAGCCCATGACAACTCGCACGATTGATCGGCCTTGATATTTTAACCCGCCTCGGGGGTTGGAACCGGTCAACATCGATCTCTTCCGACAAGAGAAACTTCAAAAATGACTTCTTCTGGAATCGACACGTCTGGGCAATGCCAAGCAGCACCAGATAGTCGACGGCTCCGCGCGGATACAACGCACCGGAGATCTTCCTCTGCACGGCCAAATGCCTAATCGCCCGCTCAGCCGTGTTGTTGTTCCACGGGATACCATCCTCCTCAAGGAAACGAAACAATGATTCGCGGTACCGCACAAACCGTTTCTGGTATTTCTTCGTCACATCGAGGGCATACTCTCTGCCCTGAATCACGGTTGCATAAAACCGATCTACTGGCTTCTTGAATCTGCGGAGGTGTTTCGCCTTCAGCCCCCATCGGTCGATCACCTCGATAATGGGTACGATGAGATCTTTCACTCCGGAAACGAACTTCTCAAGTTCCTCATCAAACGGATACTTCCACAGATCTTCATTTAGGTCGCGGATTAGATGAACCCAGCATTTCTCCTGCCTGCAGTCCAGCGTGTCATATCCCGCATAGAAATCCGTTACGACCACTCCCTGATAGCCCTTCAGAAGCTCTCGTACGACCGTGGTCTCCCGTGTTTCCGTCAGTCGGAAGACAACGTGCCGACCGTCAGTGAATACCCAGACGTAATGATCGACGCCACAGATGCTGAGCCGGGTCTCGTCGACGTGAACAAACGGACTTTCTCGCAGGCGCTTCACGTGGAGCAATTCTGTTCGCCGATAATACTCGGCGAAGGACTCAACGAAATTGACGATACTTGCCTGCGAGGCCGTTTCGTGGAACAAATCCTCCGTTGCCAGGGTGATCGTCCGGTATGGAAGGCGAAGGATGACCCGCTGATAAACCGCCCAGGCCCGAAAGCCGTGCCCAAAGGTTTGCTCGCCGAGCTTCTTAATTGAGGGTGGTTTATAATACCGCTCGCATCCCGGACAGTAACGTTCTTCGCCTACATACTTGATCACCGTCTTTCTGCACCCGGTCTTTCCAAAGTTGAGGTCAACGATGACTTTTTCAGCATCTTGGCCCGACTTCTGAAGGTACTCCCCCTTGTGGTTGGGGCACTGTCTTTTCGAAGGGACTCGGATCACCGTGCGGCGACCCACTGGAACGATCCTGTCGTATGCCCGGTGACCCTTTTGACCTCCTGGCGCCTTCCCTTTCGTCGCTTCGGTTCCCGACCGAAAGCAGATCCGGCCCTTGGGGTAATTGGAGCTTGCGTAGAGAAGTACGTGGTTAAGGGCCGCATGAAGGTCACTCCCGAGGTTGGTGGTGTTCTGCTTTGGCTGGTCCACATAATCGACGTTGAACTCTGAATCAGCATCGGTTCGAAGTCGCGCCAGTTCCTCCATCAGGATATGCAACGCCTGACAGTCCTCGGCATTGTACGAAATGAGCTTCTGCTTATAGGCCGCTTCGCGGCCCATCTCCCAGCGATATCGCCAAACCAAGCTCTGCAACCCGGAAGCATCGGGCTCTGTCCAGGACGCGCCAAGGAATTTGCCCAGCACCTTTAGACTGTTTGAACGGACGGGAAAATAGACCTTGCCGTACACCTGGGAATTGAGATTGACCAACCGCTTGCCAATGCGTGTGACGTCTGGCCCGAATCGCTTGGCCAGGGACTCAATCACCCGAAGCTCGTAGCTTCCATAATGATAGATGGGCGCATTGGGATATTGCTTTGCCTTCTCGACAAACATACGCCAGATCGATTCTTCCTCCTCCATCGCGTCCGCCCAGAAGGCGTGATGCGTAATGCCCTGATGGTCGTGTATGAGGAGGCCAATGAGATAGGAGAACCGCCGATCCGGCACACCCTCTATATCCAGGAAGAGCTCGATATCACTCCTCTGGATCTCCGGGAGCGTTTGAATGTAGATCTTGCCGGTCCTGATGGCGAGCGCTTGTATTTCAAGATCGAAGTGCGGGGGGCGGGCCGCATGCTGTCGCCTCCTTCGCCGTGGTTTGAAGAGAAACGAAAGCTGCTTGACCGTGAAGATCCCTTTGTTGTGGTACCGCCGAATAGCCTTCGGGGTCATGCGATCTAACAGGCTGAGGTCATCAGCGGCCTCTGCGTGTGGGCGACACACATTCTCAAACCGGCAGTATGGGCAGTGCCTGTTGAGGATGACAGGTGGCGGTTGCGTCGGAGGTGCGGCGAGCCAACCCTTTATGCGCTCAAGAATCGACCTGACGGTCCTGAACAAAGGCCGAAGATCGACTCGGTGGCGCTCACTGTCAAGCGTTACAACATATCCCGTGGCAGGAGGCTTGCCTTGAAGGTGTTCGAGCACATAGCCGGCAACAGCCAGCTCCAGCATCTGTTCTTTTTCCACACGATAGGTTCCGACGACGATCGTGGGCTCATACACAAGAGGCTTCTCGCACTGAACGACGCGGCGCACCAGGACATCGCAATACGCTTCAACGTTCGCAGCCTCAAGGTTGGCTTCCGTGAGGACGTCGATTCCGGAGGACAGCGCTCTGTCGTTGTAGGAGCAGATGGACGTATTCGTCTGACGCATCATGGCCAGATATGATGTCCTGTTAACTCTCGAACGGCGCTCAAGGAGGCGCTCATACTCGTTCGGTGCGCCCCCATCCTCGGTGCAATGGAGAAGGAACGCTTTGCGCGGACAATGGGAATACGCACTGACGACTTGGTGGCGAATGACCTTAGTCTCAACGGTTCTGGACATCGTGAATGGAGCCTCCAATTTGGGTGCCGGTTATGGGAGGGTACTGGTTTCAGAAAGAAATTCATTCCGCTCCTCGATTTCACACCGAGAAGCCGACCTGCCGCTCGTGCGAACGAGGCGGCGGGGTGACGGCCGCGTCGAACGCGTCCCGGCCGCCGATGAACACCACCTGTTCCATCCCTCGAGTCAAGGCGGTGTAGATCAGAGTACGATCCAGCAAGCGAGTCTTCACAATGGGCACGATCACCCTTTTGAACTGGCTGCCTTGCGCTTTGTGAACGGTGATCGCGTAAGCCAGCTCGATGCGCTGGAAGTCTGTCTCCGGGATTTCGTGCTGCGCGCCATCGAGAGAACACAGAAGAGCGCGCCTTCCGTTCGAGCTCAGAATGCTCTCGATTCTGCCCAACGAACCGTTCCACAACTCCTTCCGGTAGTCATTCACGAGATAAATGATGGGATCGCCCTCGGCGAAGCCCCACCCTTCCAGTTGTGGTTTCGTGGCGGCAGTTGTCGCGTGCAGCGTCGCATTGATGTTTCTCGTCCCGCAGGCCCCTCGCTTGGTCACGCCGAGGATTTGCGTATCACTACATCCGCTCCACTCGGTGAGGACACCGAGGATATGATTGGTGGCGTCGCCATCGCTCGCTTCAATAAAGCTCACGCCGGCGGAGAGACCGGCGAAGGGCGGCAGGGACGGCACAATGCCGTATCGGATCCCGCGTGCGATCTGCGGGATGCCGCTCGATCGCGCCTGCCGGTGAACCTCAACCAGCTCGACCCTCGGGATATTCGGGCTGGCGGCGAGCACCTGAAAGACGAGACCGAAGCCGATCGGTGGCAGTTGGTAGGGATCGCCAACCAGAAGTAGACGAGCGCGGGCCGGGAGAGCCCGGACAATGCCGTACATCAGCGGTACGTCCAACATGGAGGACTCATCGATGATGACCAGCGGCTCGCTTTCCGGATTGATACTCCCTTGCTCGGCCGCAAGCAGAAAGGCGGCAATGGTCGACGCCGGGCGCCCAGTCGCCTCACGGAGGTGTTGGGCCGCGCGCCCGCTGAGAGCCATCTGTAAAACCGGCACTGCGACTTGCTCCGCGACCTGATGGATTACCTGAAGCACGGTCGTCTTGCCAGTTCCCGCTCCGCCCGTAAGAACACTCAGGGGGTGATGGAGTGCCATCTCCACGCCCCGTCGCTGCTCGGCGTTCAGTCGCAGCCCCGCATCTTTCCCAAAGCTGGCTATTGCTTCGATAATGATCGACGTCAGGTTGCTCGAGAACAGATTCCGCTCCGGTCCGGAGGCGCTAGCCAGAAGCTTGTGGAGATAGTTCGTGATGGTCCTTTCCATCACCGCGGCGCCGAGAGGTTGGTAACCATCTCCAGTGGCGACGATGGCGTGCTCGCCGAGCGCTCGGTCCAGGGCCGCGCGCGTCTCGCCGGTGCTGCACATCCCCATTGCGGCGGACACACCGTCTAAGAGCACCACCCGCGGCGTGAGGGTGTGCTTGGCGTCCAGCCGTTTATACAGGCAGGCCTCTACCGCGGCGACCTGCCGACGCGGGTCGTTGGGAGTCACACCCAGCGCACGTGCCAGTTGGTCCACTTTCTCCCAGCCTGCAAAGGCTAGCATCCGATAAGGATTCTCCATCAGTTTGGTTAGTGCATCCCCACCCCAGATCTTACGAACCTTATCAGCCAGGCGAGCCTCGAAGCCGTGCGTATCGAGAAACGAGATGAGTTCGGCCTCTTCGGAGACCGCCTGCCAAGTCTCCACCAGTCTCTGCGCAGTTTCCGCTGGAAGCACATAGGTGAGTTTTTCGAGGTCCCCTCGGCTCAGTATTTCACAGAGGTCCGATCCGAAGTTCTTCCACAATCGCGTCGCCTTGGCTTTTCCGATGCCGAGGCCGTCAAAGGCCGGGTGCTTGGAAAGGAAGTCGATAATGAGCTGACCGCGGGGTTGGATCAGGGAAGCCTGTTCGACATGGACCTGCTCTCCATATCGCGGATGCTGACGGATTTCACCAGTCAGTGACCAAGTCTCTCCCACTACTGGGGTGCGAAAGACCTGATGGTAGTCGGCCACGAAGCGCCGACGCTTGCCCGCGGTATCGCGCCCCGAAAAGATCGCGCCGCCGCGAGGGCCAGGATAGACGGCCGTAATGGTCGCCACCGCCGAGGTTCTCATGGGATCACCCGCCGACCCGCTTGGAGAATGTCCTCCTCAATCACTCTGTAGCGAATAAGCTTTTGCTCGGCTGCTGCCAGCCGCTTGCGCAGTTCCTCGTTCTCCGCCTTCACGCTCGCCAATTGCTGCTCAAGCTGGAGAATGCGGCGTTCCTTAATGTCGAGCTGTCGCTGGGCGCGGGCGAGGCCTGTCGGCCCTGCTTCACCAAGGCCACCGATAAACTCCTTCAGCAGGCGCTTCACCCCGGCATTGGTGTAGAAGACATTCCTGAGCACACCCGAGGCTTCGGCAATGGCGGTGATGTTCGGGCGGCCATCTTGTAACGGCAGCGATTCGTCCGTCGCGTGGAGGTCGGCTAGATAGCGGCGAACCTTGGCCAAGTTCGCCTCACCCCGCTCCCGGCCGGGTATTTGACTAATCTTCACGCTGGGCCACCACCTTCAACGGAGCCCGTCCGCCGGCCCTGAATCCGACTGATTTCTTCGCGGAGGGAAGCATTCTGTCGCTCGTAAACCGTCATTCGCTCGGCTCTTTCCCTCTCCTCAAGGACCTGCTGGCCCAGGCGGTTGATTTCCAGGGCCATCAACCGGTTCTGCTCCTGCAACCTTTCTACCTCGCTTCGAAGTTCGGCAATCTTCTCTTCCTTCAGGTCGGAGCCAGTCACCACCTGTCTCCGTTTGTTTCTGAGCTCCTCGAAGCGCTCGTTGATCTCCGGGAACGCCCACTCACCGCTCGGCAATTTCCGGACTATGGTGTTGATGTTGACTCCCGCCTCCCGCGCCAGCGTCCTTTTGCTCCATTTGAATTCCGGTCCGACCACGACCGTCTGACCACTCTCCATCCGGTCCAGCGCTTCCAGCAGTTTCAACCGCGTCTTGCCCGGACGTTCCGCCTGGTAACGGTGCAGGCCAGCCAGTTTCTTCGTTGAAGCTCTCATTTCAGTTCCCGCAAGATCTTGCGGCTGACAGCATGAATGTCCTGGAGGGCCTTCAGGTAAGGCTCCGCCTGAGGCTTCAGCTCCATCAGTTCTTCGCAGTCGCGCTGAACCTTTTCCCAGTGAGGCTTGTGCTCCAGGGTAATAATCGAGTTCGTGCAAGCTCCAGGGTTACACCGTTTGAGCAGCGGCTGATTGCCCTGGGTACAAAGCGCCGACTCCGGTCGGAACCAGCAGTAATTCGACGCCGCGCACGGGTAGACCCGCTGCCCGGATTCCACCAAGTCACGGATCATCTCCTTGCGCAGATAGCTGCCCGCCTCTCCTCGGAACTCCCTCGGCAGGCGACCGTCGGCAATCGCCTCGTCAATCTTTCTCTTCAACCGTGTCCCACCGGGACCGGCCAGGTGCTCCGCCCGGAGGGTTTTGTCGAAACTCTCAAAAAGCAGCTTCTCTTCTTCTTCCATCATCAGCGCCCACAACTCCGGGTCACTCCCAACGTAGTAGTCCGTCATGGGGAGGGAGAGGTGCTTAAAGTGCTCCTTCAGAGCCAGCAGGTTCGTTGTGTCGTGCCGCACCACATGCCGGGCAAAGGTGCGCCGGAACATGTGAGGGTGGATATGGAATACCCGGCCGCGTGAATCCTTCAGGCCCAGCATGGTCAGAAAGTTCTTTAGTCTCACGCGCATCGTCTGGCCCACGAATGGGCTGTCCGATCGCAACCTTTTCATAGCGGGTATCGACATCCAAAGATGGCCCGCCCCTACTCGCCGGCGTACTCTCTGTCCCAACCGCTCCAAGACCGCCGCTGCCTTGGCGCAGACCGGCCCACCCAGCCATTTCGCACGGCGCCCATCCGGGACTCCCTGCATTTTGAACACCCGGCCGCGTAGCCACACCAGGTCCGCTTGACCGGGTTCCTTCTGCGTTTCGCAACAGCCTGCCTGGAGGGAGAGAATTTCGCTGACTCGCATGCCGGTTGCGAACGCGATCAGCACGAAGCAGGCGGTCTGGAGATGGCACAGTTCCACATTCAAGTGACGCACCGAAGGCAGGCCATTTTCGAACTTGCTGCCCTGGAGTCCATAGGCCGCAGGACCGGGTTCACGCACGCAGCGTCTCGACCGGTACATAAAGTTACGCTTTCGCTTGCGCAACTCTTCAACTCGCTCACAAGTGTTCAGCAGGTAGTCGGCGAATCGATCCACGTATTCAAACGATGCCCGAACCAGTGGCCCGAGGATTTCGTCAGGTATGAGCTCGGTTTGCCTTTCGGCTTGCGAAGCGTAGCCGTAGCCGACTACCTGGCGAACCGACTCGCCTTGCAAGGGATGAATGACCAGCCCATCTGCCATCACGCGCCTGTATATGAAGAGCTTCTGGAGGACATTAATACAGTGGTACTTGTAGTTCGGGCTGAGATCCGAATTCAGCACTTCCGCGATGTAATCTTCACAGTGGTGAGGTAATACGTCCTTAAATCGAAGGACCGGGGCCGGATATCCTGCCAGATGGTTGATGAATCGTTTCGCGCGCTGGAACATCGCAGGCAGGGCGCTTGCCGAGAACGGCGCCGAGTCGATGGGATGCCAGCGCAAGGCATAGATGAATTGCTTTAACGCCGTGAGCAGGGACCAGAATCGCGGGTCCGTGAAGAGGCCGCCATGGGGCAGTCGGAAGGACCAGCATATGGTCTTTTCCGAGTTGCCACGCGAGGGGTTTCTGTCCTCGTTGGAAAAGTCCCATAGATCCTCATGGAATCTCGATACGTCGGAGACCTGCGGGTTGTCACCATTACAGCCGACGAGCCGTTGGACCGTCGGACCGCCTCTCAAGGCTCGCGTGGACTCAGGGTTCATGCCAGGATTCCCTTCGCCACCAGGAGCGGTCTTTGTCCCTGACCATTCGTCTTCGCCTCAGCGGCCTTGACCTGCTCGGGCCGAAACGCGGCAATGATCTGCTCTTCGATGATGCGCACGCCTTCGCCATAGACTCTTTCCCAGTCTTCCCGCCTCATCTCGATCTTCAAGGACCTCAGCCGATCGCGCGTGGCAATCACTTGGGGCAAGTCTTCCAGGAACCAAAGACCGTTCGGGCAGCTAAAACAGGCATGAAACGAGGTGCAAGGGCGTCCTCTCTCTTCGCCCGGCTGCGGCGAATCGTACGGATTGCGGCAAGTGCCGCACCCCGTGTCGAACCGCCCGGCCACAATCTTCTGCGCCTGGGCCTTTGGCAGATCCAGTCGCGCTACGCCCAAAACGCGTTTCTCCGGAATCACCGTGACCCGCTCAATCATGCGTTCCTGGGCCTTCTGGATCGCACGCGCGTTGAAGGGCTCTGTAATGTGGTTGAGCAGATACTTTACCGTGGTACGAAGATGCGCGTGCTGAAGAAACTGCTGGACTTTGCGGAGGTTTCCGCCCGTCTCCAGATAGAGTTGGGTCGCCGCCGTCGGCCGGATGTTCACCAGCGTGAACCGCGCCAACCGATGACGGTTTATAAACTCAGCGATGCACGTAGTGAAATTTCCAGCTGACCTGGTGCCCGGCGAAATGAGCCGGCATTTAAGCGCGGCGTTCGGGCTGAAGTAGAGGAAGAGTTGGTCGCGCTCCGGGGGATCCGCCGCAGACGCCAGCGGCTCCGTAAACTGACACAAAAACTGAACCAGCTCCACCACGCCCATCTGGTTCCGACGATCGGCACGATGCAACTGTCTTTGTTGCTTACCAGCGCGCGGCTTGTCCCAGGTGCAGTAGAAAAGGTTCTCGTCGATTTCATGCGGGCTAAGGCAATCTCTCTGCAGGCCATACAGCGCCCGCGGATTGATGCCGGTGCGGGCTGCAATGATCACCATGAACGGTATGAGATGCTGGGCGCTTGTGGGCCCATCGCCCGGCTTGTAGGCGTCCCGGATCTTCCGCACCTCGTCTTCCGCTGCAGCCAGGATTTTCTGGAAATCGATGAGAGAGAGCGTCCTCGACTCGGTTCGATCATTGTCGGCTCCCGGGAACAGTTTCTTTGGCGTGGAGAAGAACGGCGGAAACTCATCGGGATAAAGCCGCTGCGCTCTGCGCAAGAAGTGGCAGCAAACGCTGAAAATGTTCGCGGCGGTCCTTCGCTTCAACTTGTGCTTACCAACCAGCCAAACCGCAAACTCTTCCAGCAAGTCGGTGGTGAGATCTTTGGCGGTCTGCACGTCTGCTTGGCTTGAGGAGCGAAAGTTCAGAAACCGGTCGAATAGTTTCAGAACTTCTGCTGTTCTCCTGACGGTTGCCCATCGCGGGCTGGGCTGGTGAATCATCCAGAAGTTGTTGGCCAATACCCTGGCCAGTTCCGGGCGAGAGGAGAGAAACGCCAGGTTTACGGAGAAGGGATGGCCTCCTGCCGGCTCGAAAAGCTGAACCAAAGGAGCGTTGGCAGCTTGCAGTTGGACTCGGTCGTGCTTGTGAAGAGTCGCCTCCTCCACCGATCCCCATCGTTTTCCGGCGCCATCTTTTCGCGTAGGTTATCCTTCCAACAGCCGATCCACAAAGCTGTTGTGCGTTTCAATCACCTCACTTCGCATTCGCTCGGTGAGATGAAGGTATCGTTCCGTCGTTGCCATGTGAGCGTGCCCCAGTTCCATTTGCAGCACCTTCAGCGGATTTGGGGCCCCAATGTCCTGGAGGTAGGCCAAGCGCTCGACGGCGTAGCAGTGCCTCAAAACATGGGGAGTAATCTTCAGGTCCGTCCGTTTGTGGTTGGTCGAGAACACACCCTCGATGGCCGACGTCTGCAAAGGCTTCCCCCCGCGTCCTACAAAAACGGTGACGGGGCTGGCCGCGCCGGCTCTCACGTGCCGTCGGCGTTCCATATGGACGTACCGGTCAATCGAGCGCAGCAACCGCACGGGAAAGAGGACGGCTCTGCGCTTCTGCCCTTTGCCCGTGATCTTAATGGCCACACTTTCCTTTGGAATTGAACCTGGGTCGTCAGGGAGGGAATCCAATAGCAGCGTGCACACTTCAGCGCACCGCATGCCGGTCAACCACATGACCTCGGCCAGCAGTTGGTCTCGCCAGTTGCGGAAGCTCCTGATGAACCGCCGCACTTCATGCCGGGGTGGAAGCTGCAATTCTTCCCTCGCCTCCCGCAGCCTTAAACTGTTTCCCAGCACGAAAACTGAATCGGGTCCCCCCTGCCCAGGGGAGTCTCCCCGGCCACGGTGAGGAATTCGCGACAACTCGAGTTCGAAGGGGAGTGCAGTGAGCCAGCCCTTCCTATGGGCGAACCTGTAAAACTGGCAGATCAAGCCCAATTTGTAATTGATGGTGCCCCGCCTGAGGACCCTGCCGGTGTGGGGACTCGCTTCCATTGCCAGGAGGTTCCGGTAGGTCGCGAGGTTGAGTTCTGTCACATGTCGC
>Ga0318509_10000596_pt1 | contig 11008 bp, 10 predicted proteins | sample GRESIP084b2f22_FD_203477 | JGI IMG/M metagenome (GOLD analysis project Ga0318509, IMG submission 203477) | Tropical soil microbial communities from Luquillo Experimental Forest, Puerto Rico - GRE.SIPMG.084b2f22 | ecosystem: Environmental > Terrestrial > Soil > Tropical forest > Bulk soil...
CATAACCTGTCTGCTGGTGGTGGCCAGTGCCCGCGGCTGCCCCGATCCGGTCAATCTCTCCATTGCTGGCTGCATGACAAAAAATCCGCGCTACCATCCGATAAACTCCAGTCCGACAGGCTGCTAGCGCCTGTTCCTCGCGGGGCGAGAGGCGGCTGCGCTTGATGTAGATGATCTTCATATCGAACGCGCGGATGCGCGGCACCATGAAGCGGGCGACCTTGCCAAGGCCGATCAGCCCGACCGTGTTCCCTGGGCAGCCGACACCCATCAGCGCCAGCGTCTGCTCCTGCTTGAAATGCCCCGCACGAGTGAAGCGGTCAGCATCGACAATGCGGTAGGCGAGGCCGAGCAGCATCCCCATCGTCAGATCGGCGGTGGCGAGGCTGACCCCGCCGCGCACCGCGATGCTAGCGCCCTCGCCTTCGAGTTCGGCCGGGTCGGAGGTGACGACGGCGACCTTGCGGGCAGTGGCCGCCGCCAGGTCAATGTATAGCCCGCGCGTCGAGACCGTGCCGATCCCCCGCAGATTGGGCGCGCCTTCGATGATCTCGGCGGTGACGATGTTGTCGCTGATCAGCATCAGCCAGTCGGCGCGCCGCGAATTTGCCGCCAGTTCGTCAGCGGTGATCTGGCGATCGAGGTAGGGGTAGACTGTGACGTCTGCCGCCTCGCGGAGGATGTCGAGCGCCGCTTCGACCGCCGGCTGCGCGACAAAGACCTTGGGCCTCATGGGCATGACTCGCGCTGGGCGGAAACGATGTAAAGTTGCGCCGATGTAAAGGCGCTTGCTCGCGGCGCCGCCTGCTCGGGGGAGGTCATATGCGCCAACTTCTCTCTGCCTCTCGATGGCTGAGGCTATTCATCACCTCGCCGCACGGTCAAGGTTGGCGGTATCTGGCGCTGGTAGGGCTGGCGCTACTGCTGATTGCGCCGGCGGCGAGCGCCGGTGAGAGCGTGATCCGCGTTTCGGCCAACACGCCAGTGCGCAGCCTCGACCCGGCGAAATTCAGCCTCGGCGCCCTCGAATACAACTACGCGCTGTTGGTCTATAGCCGCCTCGCCTATTTTGACGACGAGCTCAATGTCATCCCCGATCTCGCCGAGCGCTGGGAGGCATCAGAGGACCAGAAAGTCTGGACGTTCCACCTGCGGCGGGGCGTCACGTTTCACGACGGCCGCGAACTCGACGCGGAAGACGTGCTAGCCACCTACAAGCGCGTCGCCGACCCGGCGACCGGATCGGTGATCCGCGCCGGCGTCGGCCTGATCGACAAGGCCGAAGCGCCCGACAAATACACCGTCAGATTTACGCTGACGATCCCCTATGCTTCATGGCCCGCGATCACCGCCTCATGGCAGGCATCGATCGTGCCGCGCAACGGGGTCGAGACATTGTCGACTAAGCCCAACGGTACCGGGCCTTACAAATTTGTCAGCTACGAGCCGAACGGCTCGCTCGTGCTGAGCCGCAACCCCGACTATTTCGAGCCCGACCTGCCGAAAATCGACAAGGTCGAGTTCCGCATCATCCCGGATTTCAGCACCGCGGTTGCCGGGCTCGAACGGGGCGAGCTCGACCTCGTCTGGGGCCTGCCCCCCGAGCACGTCAACAAGCTGAAGGACAGCCCCTCGGCCCACGTCAGCGAGGTGCAGACCGGGACCTGGGAGATGTTCGGCATGAACTCGCGGCTCGCGCCGTTCGACGAGCCCAAGGTCCGGCAGGCCCTGTTCAAGCTCGTCGACCGCGCAGCGATCGCCGATATCGCATTGTTCGGGCACGGCGCACCGACGGTTTCGCCGATCCCGCCGTACCATCCCTTCGTTCTACAACAAGGCGGTGCCGATCGGTAAAGCCGACCCGGCTGCCGCCAAGGCGCTCCTGGCTGAGGCTGGACACCCGGATGGGTTGACCGTCCCGCTGTGGATGCCGGCGCAGCAGCCGCTCCTCGAACGCATGGGCGTGGCGCTGCGCGAGCTGGCGAAACCCGCGAACCTGGCGGTCGAGATCCACCAGGTGCCGGAAGATCAGTACAACGCGGCGCAGCGACCGCTGATGATCAACAGCTTCTTCGCCCGCACGACGCCCGACACGATCCTCTATGAGTGGTATCACACCAACGGCTCGTGGAACCGCAACAACTGGCGTTACAGCAATCCCGAGGTCGACCGCATCCTCGATACCGCCCGGCAGACTAGCGATGCCGCCGAACAGAAGCGGCTCTACAGCCGCTTCCAGGAAATCGCCGTGAACGAGGGGCCGGGGCCCGTGCTGTTCGTAGTCAACCACGCAACCGGCGTCAGCAACCGAGTCCGCGGCTTCTCTGCCTCCCGGCTCAGTGTGCTCAACCTGAAGGCGGTCACGCTGGCCGACTGAGTACCCGAATGGCGCTCTACGTCGTGCAGCGTCTGGCTGCGGTTCTGGGGGTCATTGTCCTGACGTCAGTACTGGTGTTTCTCGCGACGCATGCGCTGCCGGCCAGCATCGCCGAGGTCATGCTTGGGCAGTACGCGACGCCGGAGACGGTAGCCGCGCTCGAAGAGAAATTGGGGCTGACGCGGCCGCTACTGACGCAGTACTGGGAATGGGCCGGCGGCGCGCTGCGCGGCGATCTCGGCCGCTCGCTGGTCATGGAAGTGCCGATCGCGCCGGTGCTATGGACGGCGCTCGGCCGCTCGGCGGTGCTCGGCGCCGCAGGGCTCCTCATCGTCGCCGCGCTCGGCATCGCCTTTGGCGTCGTCGCCGCGGTGCGCCGGGGCCGCATCGTCGATCATCTCGCCTCGGGCTTTACGATGGTCGGGCTGTCCGTGCCCGAGTTCTTCTGGGGGCTCTTGCTGATCCTGCTCTTCGGCTCTTATCTGCGGCTGTTGCCGACCTCGGGTTACGGTACGCTGCAACAGGGCGCCGGGGCGTACGTTGCGCATCTGGTATTGCCGGTCCTGACACTGACGATCGGGCTCCTCGCCCATGTCGCGCGACTCACCCGTTCGAGCATGCTCGAGGTGCTCGACACCGGCTATGTCAAGGCGGCGCGGGCACGCGGTCTGCCGGAGTGGGCGGTTGTGCTGCGCCACGCGCTGCGCAACGCGCTGCTGCCGACGATCACCGTGCTGGCCCAGGATGTCGGGTTTCTGATCGGCGGTATCGTCGCGGTCGAGACGATCTTCGCTTACCCCGGGATCGGCCGGCTCCTCGTCTACGCGCTTGAGCGCCATGACCTGCCGTTGATGGAGGCGGTGATCCTGGTGCTGACTGCTGTGCAGTGCCTCGCCAATCTGGTAGCCGATCTGCTCTACGCGGTGCTCAATCCGCAAATCCGCTATGGCCGCGCCATCGCCTGACCCCGCGACCACGGCGCGACTGCTGCCGCCCCTGCGGGTCGTCGTCGCATTTTGCGTACTCGCTTTGATGGTCGTCGGGGCGCTCGGCGCCCACTGGCTCGCGCCCTACCCGTTCGACGAGATGCACATCGTAGACCGGCTGCACGGTCCGAGCTTTGCTTATCTCGCTGGCACCGACGAATACGGCAGGGATGTGCTGAGCCGCACCCTGCACGGCGGCCGACTGTCGCTGTTTTTGGGCTTTGCGGCGACCGCGATCGGTCTAGCCGTGGGTGTCCCGCTCGGCCTCCTGGCCGGTTATCGCCGTGGACTCACCGACGAACTGCTGATGCGCGCGCTCGATGTGGTGATGTCGTTTCCGGCGTTGCTGCTGGTGCTCCTGATTATCGCAGTGACCCCTCCCGGCCTGGCGAAGGCCGCGGCGGCGGTCGGCATTCTGTTCGTGCCGCCGGTCGCGCGGGTGACCCGCAGCGTCACCCTCGACCTTATGACCCACGAGTTCATTGTGGCGGCGCGGGCGCGTGGCGAGCGCCTCTCGTATATCCTGTGGCGCGAGCTGTTGCCCAATACGTGGCCCGCCATCGTTGTGGAGGGCAGCCTCCGGGTGGCGTTCGCGATCCTGGTCGGCGCGGTGTTGAGCTTTCTCGGCTTCGGCGTCCAGCCGCCGGCGGCCGACTGGGGGCTGATGATCAACAACGCCCGCGATTTCGTCGAGGCGGCGCCGTGGATGGCGCTCGCTCCCGGTTTGGCGATGAGCCTCACGGTCATCACCGTCAGCATCCTCGGCGACGGGATGCGCGAGTATCTCGATCTAAAGCTCGGCGGCCGGCGATGACGCCGCTGCTCGCGGTCCGCAATCTGACTGTCTCCTATCCGACCGGGGGCGGGCAGCTCACTGTGACGCGCGCGGTCTCCTTTGACATCGCGCCGGCGAGGCGCTGGGACTGGTCGGCGAGTCCGGCTCGGGCAAGAGCACGATTGCCGGGGCGGTCCTCGATCTGCTCGCCGACGGAGCCGCCGTCGACGGCCGCATCGAGTTCGAGGGCGAGGACCTCTGCAGGCTCGACCGCAAGCGCCGGCGTGGGCTCCTCGGCCGCCGCATCGGCGCTGTGTTCCAGGACCCGTTTACCGCGCTCAACCCGGCGATGACGGTCGGCCGGCACGTCATGGAGCCGCTCGTCGAGCATCTCGGGATGCGCCCGAAAGCCGCGTTCGAGCGCGCTTGCGAGCTACTCTCTGACATGCGCATCGACGAGCCGCGCCGCGTCGCCGCTGCCTATCCGCACCAGCTCTCGGGCGGCATGCGCCAGCGCGCGCTGATCGTGGCGGCGCTGGCGTGCGAGCCGCCGCTCCTGATCCTCGACGAGCCGACAACCGCGCTCGACGTCACGGTCGAGGCGCAGATCATCGCGCTCCTCGCTGATCTGCAGCGACAGAAACGTGTTGCGCTCTTCTTCATCAGCCATAATCTCGCCGTCGTGCGCGAGTTGTGCGACCGCGTGGCGGTGCTCTACGCCAGCCAGATCGTCGAAGAAGGGGAAGCCGCTGCGGTGCTGCGCCGGCCGCGGCATCCTTACAGCAAGGGCCTGATCGCGTCGCTGCCGGCGCTGCGTCCCGCCGCAAGCGGCGTCCGCCTGCCGACGATTGGCGGCCGTCCGGCCAATCTAGCCGCATTGCCGAGCGGCTGCTTTTTTCACCCGCGCTGCCCGTTCGCCGCGCCGCGGTGCCGGATCGAGCCGCAGACGATCGTTGAGGTGAGCGGCGGAAGATCGGTGCGCTGCTGGCAAGAGGGTGCCCTCGGCGAATGGCCGCTCGACGCGGCGCCGGCGACAGTGCCGGCACCGGCGCCCGGTGCACCGCTGATCCGCGCTGCCGGCGTTCATAAGCGGTTCGCACGGTCGAAGGGCCTCGCCGCGCTGCGCCTCGAATGGTCCGGCAGGCTGCCCCTATTGCGCTACCAGCCAGCGCATACGATCGCGGTCGATGCCGTGTCAATGTCGATCGATGTCGGCGAGACGTTGGGCCTCGTTGGCGAAAGCGGCTGTGGCAAGTCGACCCTCGGCCGGCTGCTGCTACGGCTGATCGAGACCGATGCGGGGGAAGTCGAGTTTGCCGGCGATGATATCGGGCGGCTCGCTGGGCGGTCGCTGCGGCGCTTCCGGCGGAGCGCGCAGATCGTCTTTCAGAATGCTGAGTCCTCGCTCAACCCGCGCCTGTCAATCGGTGAGGCGATCAGCCGGCCATTGCGCCTCTTCGACGGCGGATCGGCGGCCGAGCGCGATCAGGGGGTGGACGAATTGCTCGAGATGGTGCAGCTGCCGCGCTCCTACCGCACCCGCTACCCGTTCCAGCTGAGCGGCGGCGAGCGGCAGCGAGTTGCCATTGCCCGAGCGCTCGCGACCGGGCCGCGATTCATCGTCTGCGATGAGCCGGTCTCCGCGCTCGATGTCTCGGTCCAGGCGGCGATCGTCAATCTCCTGGCCGATTTGCGCGACACTTTCGGGCTCGCCTACCTATTCATCTCGCACGATCTCGCGGTGGTGGCGCAACTAGCCGGCCGCATCGCCGTCATGTATCGTGGCGGCCTGTGCGAGGTCGGCAGCACTCGGGACGTGCTGCTCGCGCCGCACCACCCGTATACGCAGACGCTGCTGACCTCGGTGCCGCAAGCCGGCGCCCGCGGTTCCATCGTAATCGACCGGCCAGTGCGTGGCGCGACTGCCGTGAGCGCTGAACCGGTCTCCGGCTGCCGCTTCCAGGCCCGCTGCCCACATAAGATCGACGGCCTGTGCGAAATCGTAGCACCGCCGCTGCGCAGCCTATCGCCGACCCATCATGTCGCATGTCATCTCGGCGCGTCACCGGGCGGAGGGCCGGTTTCGAGGTAAATTCACCTTCCGCTACTGAGTGAGGTCGGCCGTTTTGGGTCTGACCCCCGTGGTCCCGCTTGAGGCTCGCGAACGGCTGGCTGCCGATGCTCGGAAGATGGTTCATGGCTTAAAATGCCCCCTTAAGATGGTGTATCGCGGCGGCCGCGGCTCACACTTGGTGAGTGCGCGTCCCCTTTCTCCGACGATAGCGAATTGAGGTCGGGTGACCTTGATCATCGAGGAAGGAGCGATAAGATGGTTCATTTCGCCGGTTTGGACGTGTCGGTGAAGGCAACGTCGGTGTGCGTGGTCGACGATACCGGCAAGGTGATCTTAGAGCAGACAGCACCGACCGAGCCGGTCGACATCATCGCCGTTCTGACCTCGCTCGGCGTGACCTTTGGCCGGATCGGGATCGAGGCTGGTCCGTTGTCTGCCGCTAATCGGGGCGCCCCAGCACCATCAGGATGACTAGAGAGACCACCCCGGGAGATCGCTCAGCCCAACCGGCAACGGAGCATCGTAGAGCGCTACGAGCACAAGACGTTCTGACGGCCATGCTTGTATCGCCTGGCGTATTCTTGTTGCGCAAGATGTGAAGCCGCGACCGCCGCCGACCAGAGGACCACTATGCATTCAGCGCTCTGAATCAGACATTGGCTCTGGTGGAGATCTCGCTCAAAGTCGTGCGCACGGGTACGGGTATAGATGCCGCCGGTATGCGATACGTTCAGCCGCTCAGCGAACAGATTCCGGCGAACGGGTGCGTTCTGTAGACACATCCTCTCGCATCCATCTTGCGCGGGCATAAACGCGGACCATTAAAAATCGAGATTGAGAACATATGGGGTCCAAATGATCGGTTTACGACACGTTGTCGCTTCGCGTTATCCGCCCGAGTGGCGTCGCGGTAACAGCAACCAAGAGGAACAAAGAGGACCGAGGGTTTGAATCCCGCCCCCTCCAGCGGGGAGTCGGGCGAACTTCGATCATTCGGCTCGCTAAGAGACAGCGATCCACATCGATGCGACGAGATCTTCCACTGCGAAACACCTGCAGCTCCGATCGACCGCATGACGGCAAGCCTGGCGGGCGTCGGACCGGCTAGCAGATGATGGATTACACGGGCCCTCTGATTCCAGCGGATGGCCCATTATGGAAGCGATCAGATTCTCGTCGGGCGAAAGAGCCTCGAACTTTTTTGTTGCATAACGTTACAGAAATCGGGATATTCGTAACGTTAACTAGTTATAAGCCCGTGATGGCGACATAAAACCGGGGAGTTTTCAGACATGATCGATCGCTCTTCACAAGACCTAGTGGTGATACACGAGGACAAGGAAGACTTTGCTGAGTTGCTAGAAGAGGCGGGGATTACCCGAGCTGACGCCCAAAATTTGACTAGCGACGAGCAGACGGAGCTCAGGCAAATCCTGAAGACGCTTGCGGATTCTTCATTCAATAAGGGCGCGGCCGGTCAAGTTAAAGTTGTTGCCGGGAAATACCATTTTCCACTGCGCAAGACGATATTTACGGCCGTTGTCATCGTTGCTTCCTTTGGCGCATCTGGGATCGCATTGGCGACCGCGCCGATCACGTCAGTGGTCGGAATTACAGGAGCGGTCTCGGCTACGGCCGCAGCCCTCAATGCCGTTAAACAGCTCAGCGAGCTGGTGACAGGACTGAACGTCGAGGAGGTTCTCGTCTACGAGACCTTGTTGGAGGTGGCAAGGCAGCGCAAGGCTAATAAGGAGACCCTTCTGGGTGGCACGTTGGACGAAGTTGAAGACGTCCTGAAGGCACGCGGCCAACATGCTGCGTTGCGATCACTACGGAACGTACTGGGGAAACTTGTGAACGATAAGGTGATTACAAAATTGGAGGGTAACGAAACTCGGTATTCTGTCACACGATGACCTGGAGGCCCATATGAGTTGCAGGCTAGACGATTTATCTGGGTTTGCCCCAACAGGTTACGTGCGTCTGATAGTGCAAGGGAAGGCTCGGGTAGAAACGGGACCGAGCCCTCTCGCGATTTCGCTTCAAAATAATCAGACTGCGCTGGGCTATGCGTATCTAGGGGAGATGGCAGAATATTTGCACGATCGGAATGTCGACGTAACTCAAGCTCTGATCAGATTCAGGATTCCGTCTTACTGCCTTATTAAGGCGCCAATGAGCACCGCGGCGAGTGTCACAGGGGCGCTCTATAGGCTGTTTAGCAATCCAGCCGCTCCGGACTATATAGAGCTGATCGAAGCGGATGGCGTGCTGCACATTGTTGCTCCCTCGGTAAAGATCGGTACCAACTTCAGCCTCACGAGTGGGCAGTCAATGCACTCCGTATATTTGCGTGACCTCAATGTCGCTGCCGCGGCCGGGCATAACGCTGATGGCACCGGTACGAGAATCGCGGTTCTTGATACTGGGATCGAGCCCGGCAAGACGGTGGCGGGCTATCGTGATCTTTTCGTCACCGGGTCAGTCACTCCTCCGCAGGTGGACAACAACGGACACGGCACGGCGATGACTGAAATCATAAAGAGTGTCGCCAATGGCGCCGAGATTCACGTAATCCGGGTGAGTGATTCGGGGCTTATCTATGTCTGGGATTTGATGGCGGGCATAACGACAGCTGTTTATAACGTCGATGCTCACATTCTCAATATGAGTTTTGGCTGTCAGTATCTCGACCAGCCATGCCCCTATTGCGGTGGGGGCAGCAATCGCTCCACTGTGTGCGAAAAATTCCTGGATCAGATCGCTCAGATCGCGGCGAGCGGCACGGGACCCGTTCGAGGTTCAGCAACATCGGGACCCAGAAGCCCATGCATCTGTACGGATTGTGTCCCGGGGGCGATACGAATTCGGCTGACGTCGCGACGGAGTGGGTTGGCGAGGGAAATGATGGTGGAAACACGACGCACTGCGTTGGAACATCGCCTGCAACGGCGTATGCTTCCGGGGTGATGGCATTATGGCGACACTATCGCTCGAACAACAGTTTGGCTGTTTCCAGTGACGCGCTCCTCGATGCCGTTCATAACAGATCTCGACATGACGTCGTCGGCTACAACTCTTCCGATCACGGAATGGGGCGCCTGATATACGATCCGTAAAAAGGGATTAGGTCGCTTGTGATCTGGCGATCGCTTCCGCGCGCGGGGCTCGAGGCGTTCGCCCGGAGCGTCGGCAAAGAAGACGAGGTCGTCTTCGAGGCGACTGGCAACGCGACGGCAGTGGTCCGCGTGCTGTCGCCGTATGTCGGACGGGTGATCGTCGCCAACCCACTGCAGGTCGACCAGGCGTGGATTTTGCGGCCCTTCACCTGCTTACCGGCATCGTAACCCACCTGGTTGTCTTTTCCGCCCCCTTGTCCGCCGATATGACCGATTGGCGCCGCCAAACGGTTGGCCTCCCGGTCCAGCCGTTCGCGCAACGCCATATACAGCTCGGCCCGGATCCAAGCCCTCGCTCAACCGTCTAGAACATCTTTCGCAAGTTCCAGCCTGATCCGTCTGGGAGGGGATCCGGGCAATGCGATCGGCGGACCTCATAGCGAGCTTACGATGGCGATGAGATGAGAAAGCCAGTCTCTTTGCTTTGCTGTCGGCGCATTCGCGCCGGCTAATGTCAAGCAGGAGGAGCCAACGACGGAACACCCACTGATGCCTGTTTCTGCAGCATGTCCTTCGTCTCGGGATGGCTTGCGCGCTTTATGGCTTGCTGCAGCGGCAGCCAGACGTGCTGTCGATCTTTGTCCAGCCGCAGACCCCGGCCGACCGCTTGCATGAAATAAAACCTAACGGTGACGGCCGATCCATCGACCGAGTAGGACACATCACCCAATTCAGCTGCTATGCGGGCCCACACCCCCGTCTCCTCGAACACCTCGCGCACGGCAGTCTCGCGAGGATGCTCCGATTCCTCGATATGACCTTTCGGAAGCACCCATTGGTCGGGATCGTCCGTGGCTTCGACGAGCAGATACTGCGTCTCGCCATTCCTCTGCCGAAATACGACGCCGCCGGCGTGGGTGGGACCACCACTCGAAGGTGCCGGCTCTTCAAATGAGACTTTGCCGCTCTGTGCTGTGACGGTGATGGCGGACCAATATGCTTGGTGGGTGGCTTTGAAGCGTTGCTCTATATAACGCCATAGCGCTAGCAGGAGTAAAAACAACACTACAGGGATGCCTGCGAGCGACCATTTGTGCTGGAACGGCCACACCACGAGCAGGACCAGCAGGACGACGGCAAAGCACCGAAAGAATTTGGAGTCGGCTTCGAAGCGCTGAACGAGCGCTAGACTCGTCGGGCTTTCCACGTTCAGCAGCGCCTTGCACCATTGAAAGGTATTGATTGAATTCTCGGCTTGCAGCGCCCCGAGCGTCTGGTTCTTGATCTTTTGTGCCCTCTTCACCGCAAGGTTTCGATCGTGCTTGAAAAACATCCAGATCAGCGCACGCACTGCTGAAGGCAGCAGTCGGCCGCGGCGAGCAAGTGTCGAGATCTGAGCATCCAGAGTATGGCGTCTGGCCCAGTCGTCAAACAAATCCAGCCAGGAGCCGAGCAAAAAGATCAAGTGACCGAAGAGATAGCTCGCGAAGCGAAAGGCCGCCCAACCTTCGGTGCCACCGAGTGTGGAAAATCTGTTTCCTAACGCAGCCGGCCCCACCTCACCCATGAAAAGGTACGTGAGTAGCGCACCCGGCAGCAGGATGGAAAAGAAATCCATTAGGCCGATAAAGAATTTCTGAGGATCGAAGCTCATTGCCAATTCGCCGTGTTCTCTGA